>Ga0247740_1001403_pt1 | contig 10338 bp, 8 predicted proteins | sample UWRJL148409B2_FD_180942 | JGI IMG/M metagenome (GOLD analysis project Ga0247740, IMG submission 180942) | Plant litter microbial communities from Arlington Agricultural Research Station in Wisconsin, United States - UWRJ-L148-409B-2 | ecosystem: Environmental > Terrestrial > Plant litter >...
GACGGCCCGGACCGGTCGCGGGCCATCAACGCGACCACGGCGGCCAGGTTTCCGCCGGCACTGTCGCCCACCACCGCCACGCGTGTGGTGTCGGCCCCGAGTTGCTCTCCGCGGCTGATCAGATCTATGGTCGCGGCGTAGGCGTCCTCCACCGCGGCGGGCCAGCGGTGACCGGGCGCGAGGCGGTAGTCCACGGATGCCACGACGACACCGGCATCGCGGGCGATGTTGCTCGCAAGCCAGTCGTACGTGTCGAGAGTGCCCGACGTCCAGCCGCCTCCGTGCATAAACACCACCAACGGCAGCTTCTCCTCGAATCGCGCAGCCCGATACAGGCGCACCCCCACGCGTCCGTCGGCACCGACCGCCGTCGTGTTCTTGACGCTCACACCCTCGGCGAGCCCGCCCAATAGCAGGTCGGTGAGCGGATTGTGCCCGATCACCCGGCGCTGATCGGCCAGAATCTGCTGCTCCGACCGCCGAGTCACCGACGCCATTCCGATGAGGCGCCCTAGAATCCTCGTGCGCAGATCGATCTTCGTCACCGTTGCTCCGTTCGTTTCGCCACGGTCGCCTCCCGCGCTTCCGGTTGCGTACGACCCTACGTCTGCGACGCTGTCTCGCCGACGCAGGTCGCCGACGAGATTCGGATCCGGCGGGGTATCCATGGTTGACACCGCCAGATGCGAGCGCCTAGAGTCCATCGTTGAAGCGCTTCAATAGTGAAGGCTCGCATTTCAAGGAGGAAATTGTGACCACAGCACCCACCCGCCGTCAGCGGCGGGCAGTACTTCCCCTCGCATCCGGTATCGCGCTCGCGACCCTCGTACTCGCAGGCTGCTCGGGCGGCGGAAGCGGTGCCGGCGGCGGAGGCGCTACCGAGTTCACCTACATGTCGCTGACCGAAAACACCGCGGTCGCCGACACCCTCACGACGCTCAGCACCGGCGCCTGCAAGGCCGAGAACACGGCACTGCCGCTGAAGATCACGAACCAGCCGCAGGCCAGCATCGACCAGCAGCTCCAGCTCCTCGCCGGGCAGAAGGCGCTCCCCGTTCTCTTCGCCGCCGGCAACACCCCGCAGCTGGCCAAAGACCTCGACGAGTCGGGGCAGCTGCTCAACATCGCCGACACCCTCGACGACCTCGGCGCCTCCGACGACCTCCTCCCCGCAGCGACCTCTACCGTCACCAGCCTCTACGGCGACACCATCGCCCTGCCCACCGAGTTCAACATCGAAGGCATCTGGTACAACAAGCAGATCCTCAGCGACAACGGCATCACCGCCCCCACCACCTGGGACGAGCTGACCGACGCCGCGGCCACGCTGAAGGACGCGGGCGTCACACCGTTCTCAGCCTCGGGCAAGGAGGGCTGGCCGATCACCCGCCTCGTCGGCAACTACATCTTCCGCACCATCGGACCCGACGCCCTCGAGAAGGTCGCGAACGGCGACGCCAAACTGACCGACCCCGACTACGTGGCCGCCGCACAGGCCGTCGCCGACCTCGGCGCCGACGGATACTTCCCCGACGGGGTCGGATCCATCGACTACGACACCGCCCTCAGCGAATTCACCAACGGCAACGCCGCCTTCTTCTACATGGGCAGCTGGGCGCTCAGCGCGTTCAACGGCGAAGACAATGCGATCGGCGCCGACAACGTCGGATTCGTGCCGTTCCCTTCGGTCGAGGGCGGGGAGGGCGACAGCATCCAGCTGGGCGCCAACGTCGGCGTTCCGCTGGCCATGTCGAAGGCCGCCTACAACGACAAGGTCGGAGACTGGCTCAAGTGCATCGCCGACAACTACGGCGCCACCGCTCTGAACGACCAGGGCGTGCTCACGGGCTTCACCGTCAACGGAACGGCCGAGGTGCCGCCGCTCACCGCCGAAGTGCAGACCCAGATCGACGCCGCCGACCAGAGCGTGCTCTGGTTCGAGGCTCTGTTCAGCTCCGAGGCCACCACCACGTCGCAGACCAGCGCGGCCCAGCTCGTCACCGGCGGTGTATCCGCCGAAGACTTCATGGCCGCCATCCAGTCCGACCTCGGCTAGACGGCACCCACGCCAACCCGGAGGGCGGCGGAGCCCACAGCTCCGCCGTCCTCCACCACCCGCATCCGCTCGGCGATGCCCACCACGAACAGATCTGGACCCACATGCCATCGATAATCGGCGGGAAGAGGGCGATACTCGTCTTCATCGGCCCCGCTCTGCTGATCTACACCCTGATCATGCTGGTGCCGGTCCTCGTGTCCACCGGCTACACCTTCTTCACCGGCAGCATCATTACCGGGTTCACCTTCAGCGGCTTCGACAACTACATCGAGCTGGCGAACGACTCCAAGGTGGGCGACGCCCTGCTCTTCACCCTGAAGTACGCGATCGTGCTGACGGTCGGCCAGGTGCTCGTCGGCTACGGGCTCGCGCTCATCTACGTGTTCTGGCTCCGGCGCGCCTCCGGGCTCATCCGCGCGCTCGTCTTCTTCCCGATCGTGCTCCCCACCGTCGCCGTGTCGCTCATGTTCCAGAAGCTGTTCGAGGTCGCCCCCCAGAACGGACCCGTGAACGAACTGCTCAACTTCTTCGGCGCCGGCTCGGTCGACTGGTTCGGATCGTCCGGCAGCGCCTTCTTCGTCATCATCCTCATGGACATCTGGCGTTCCATGGGCTTCTACGCCGTGCTTCTCTACGCCGGCCTCCTCGACATCCCCGAGGAAGTGCTCGAGTCGGCGCGGCTCGACGGCGCCGGCGGCTGGACTCTCATCCGCCGCATCATCCTCCCCCTCTCCCTTCCCGTGTTGCTGTCCACCATCATCTTCAGCATCAACGGCACGCTGAAGGTGTTCGACTCGATCGTCGCGCTCACGAACGGCGGACCGGGCTACTCGACCACCCCGCTGACGCTGCAGATGTTCCGTACCGCGTTCAGCTACGGCGACTACGGCTACGGCAGCACCATCGCGCTCCTGCTCACGGCCATCTGCCTGCTCGTGACCGTCTTCATCTTCCGCTCGTCCCGCCGCGACCTCACCAAGGGATAGGCCCCATGACTACAGACCTCCGCCCCTCCACGGCCGCCACCGGTTCCCGCCGGGTCGCCCGCGTCGTGCGCCGGCTCCCCGGCACCATAGTGCTCACCCTCCTGGTCGCCGTGACGGTGCTGCCGCTGATCTGGCTCGCCCTCGGTTCGCTCAAGACCCAGACCGAGTTCATCGGCAATCCCACGCTCGCCCTGCCCGAGAACTTCCTCAATTTCGACAACTACGCGCGCGCGTGGAACGAGGGCCACATCGGGTCGTTCATCGCCAACAGCGCGCTGGCGACCTTCCCCTCCCTCGCGCTCATCATCGTGTTCGGCGTGGCCGCCGGCTTCGCTCTCGAGGTGCTGGTCTGGAAGGGGCGCGGCGGAGTGCTGCTGCTCTTCCTCGCGGGGATCATGGTCCCGGGCCAGATGATCCTGCTCCCGCTGTTCAGCGCGTACTTCACACTCGGCCTCACCGGCACCATCTGGCCGCTCATTCTCACCTACACCGCCACCGGGCTGCCGCTGACGGTGTTCATGATGGCCACGTACTTTCGCGCGATCCCCAAAGAGGTATTCGAGGCCGCCGCGATCGACGGGGCGAACATCTACCGGATCTTTTTCTCGATCGCCTTCCCCATGGTGCGCAACGCGGTGTTCACCGTCGCCCTGGTGCAGTTCTTCTTCATCTGGAACGACCTGTTGATCTCGCTCACCTTCACGAGCAGCGGGCAGTGGCAGACGATCCAGGTGGGCCTGCTCGCCTTCACCGGACAGTACGGGTCGGTCGAATTCGGGCCCACCTTCGCCGCCATCTGCATCAACGTCGTCGGCATCCTCGTGCTCTACATCTTCCTCAACCAGCGGGTTATGAAGGGCCTCACCGCCGGATCGGTCAAGGGCTGACATGGCGCGAGTGACAGGTCTCACGGTCGAACACCACCGGGTGCCGTTCGGCATCGGCGAGCGTTCGCCCCGGCTCTCCTGGACCATCGTCGATGCCGCCCCTGGGCAGACCCAGACGGCGTACGAGCTTCGCGTCGTGCGCGGCCCGCTGTCGCCGGAACCGGCGAAATTCTCGGTCAAGGTCACGTCCGGCGCGAGCCAGCTCGTTCCCGTGTTGGTGACCCCGCTCTCGTCGCGCGAGCAGATCACGATCGAGGCCCGGTGCTGGCTGGATGACTCGGACGAACCCACCCCGTGGTCGGAGGCTCTCACCGTCGAAGCGGGCCTCCTCGACCCGACCGACTGGAAATCGGACTTCGTCTCCCCGTCGCCCGACGACCGGCGGGCCGAGGTGCGGGGGGCGCACGTGCTCCGCACGGTCTTCGACGCCGTACCGTCCGACCAGATCGCGCGGGCACGGATCTACGCGACAGCGCATGGTGTCTACGACATAGAACTCAATGGCGGCCGCGTCGGCGACCAGCTGCTCGCGCCCGGATGGACGAGCTACACGCACCGCCTGCGCTACCAGACCTACGACGTCACGGCGCAGCTGGCCGACGGCAGGAACGAACTCCGCGTCTGGTTGGCCGACGGCTGGTACCGCGGCAAGCTCGGCTTCAACGGCGGCCGGTGGAACAACTACGGCACCGACCTGTCGGTTCTGCTGCAGCTCGAGATCACCACGCACGACGGCGTCGTCGCCGTCGTCGACCTCGACGACGTCTGGCAGCACGCGCCGGCGCCGATAGCCAGCGTCGGGCTGTACGAGGGAGAGGAGCACGACGCCCGCGACGACATCCCGTGGTCTCCCGATTCCGACGCTCTCGAGTGGGCTGCCGCCGTGCGCCTCCCGCGCAGCCTCTTCCCGGCGGCGCTCGTCGCGCCCGACGGACCCCCGGTGCGCGCCATCGAGGAGCTCGCCCCCGTCTCGGTCGAACGACGCCCGTCGGGGGGCCTGCGCTTCGACTTCGGCCAGAACATCAGCGGCAAACTCGCCTTCACCGCGGTCGGCCCCGCCGGCCACACGGTCGTTCTCCGGCATGCCGAGGTGCTCGAAGACGACGAACTCGCCTCACGTCCCCTGCGCGGCGCGCCGTCGGTCGACCGGTACACCTTCGCCGGACACCCCGAGGGCGAGAGCTGGACGCCGCGGTTCACCTTCCACGGGTTCCGCTATGCGGAGATCGACAACTGGCCGGGCGACTACGCCGAGGGGTCGGTGCGTGCGGTGGTCGTGCACAGCGACATGGAGCGCACCGGCTACTTCGAGACATCCAATCCCACTCTCGACAAGTTCCACGAGAACGTCGTGTGGAGCATGCGCGACAACTTCCTCGACCTGCCGACCGACTGCCCGCAGCGCGACGAACGTCTCGGCTGGACGGGCGACATCCAGGTCTTCGGTCCTGCGGCCGCGTTCCTCTACAGATCCACCGGCACCCTGATCAGCTGGATGCGCGACGTCGCCGCGGAACAGGCCGCCGACGGCGCCGTGCCCAACTTCGTGCCGTGGATCGAATGCGGATTCCCCGCGGACTCCGCCGCCGGATGGGGCGACGTCGCGGTCTTCCTGCCGTGGACGCTCTACGAACGCACCGGCGACCGTGCGATCCTCGCCACCCAGTTCGACAGCATGCGTCGCTGGGTCGACCACGTCGCGGCGCTGACGCGCGGCACGGGTCTGTGGAACAAGGGCTTCCAGCTAGGCGACTGGCTCGACCCGGCAGCCCCGCCGGAGCGGCCGGACGACTCGCGCACCGACCGGTACCTCGTCGCCACGGCCTACCACGCGAGAAGCGCCGTGCTGCTCGCGCGGGCGGCCGGCGTGCTCGGCAAGGACGCGGAGCGCACCCACTACGAGAAGATCGCCGGCCGGGCCCGCGCCGCGTTCCTGCGCGAGTTCGTGTCGCCCAGCGGAAGGCTGGTCAGCGACACCGAGACCGCGATCTCGCTCGCCCTCGTATTCGAGCTGCTCGACACCGAGGAGCAACGACGCGTCGCCGGCGCCCGCCTGGTCGACCTCGTCGAAGACAGCGGATACGTGATCCGCACCGGATTCATCGGCACCCCGCTCATCTGCGACGCGCTCGCCTCCGTCGGAGCCACCGACGTCGCGTACCACCTGCTGCTCCAGACGAAGAACCCGTCGTGGCTGTACGCCGTGACGATGGGGGCGACGACGGTATGGGAACGCTGGGACAGCATGCTGCCCGACGGTTCCATCAACCCCGGCGAGATGACCTCGTTCAACCACTACTCCCTCGGCGCAGTGGTGGACTTCATGCACCGGCGAATCGCCGGACTCGATTTCGCCGAACCCGGATACCGCAGGATCCGGGTCGACCCGCACCCCGGCGGCGGTCTCACCTCCGCGGCGGCGCGGCTGGCCACCCCCTATGGCGAGGCGTCGGTGTCGTGGCGCCGGGAAGGCCGGGAACTCGCGATGTCGCTCGTCGTGCCGACCGGTGTCGAGGCAGACGTGGTCGTGCCCGGGGAGGTGCGGCCCCGTGTGTTCCGCAGCGGTAGCCACGACATCCGTTTCCCGGCTCGTTCGGCGACGACCGACCCGGCTCCGAAACGGGTCCGCAACCTGCACAACCCCGACGAGGGAGAGCCGGCGCCCTTGCTCGCGGGCTAGCGCTGCAGGTTCGAGCTCTGCCGCACGATGAGGTGCGGCTCGAGCCGGACGACCCGGTGCGTGTGCTCGTCGGCGCGGAAGATCTCGTCGCAGAGGAGTCCGGCCGCGGCGAGCCCCAGCTCGTAGCCGGGCTGGGCGATGGTCGAGATGGGCAACGAGCTCTCGCGCGCCGCGGTGTTGTCGTCGTAGCCGATCAGGGAGATCTCGCGCGGCACGTCGATGACGCCGGAGAACGCGTGGATCATGCCCATCGCCAGCAGGTCGGATGCGGCGACGACGCCGTCGGGCCGGTCCGCCGCAGCGCGGCCCACGATCTCCAGGCCGACCTTGCGGCCGTCGGGGCTGTTGACAGCGGGGACGATGAACTCTTCGAGCTCGACCCGGCCGCCCTCCTCACGGATGGCGCGCTCCACCCCGAGGCGGCGTTCGAGCAGCGGCTCCAACCGGTCGGGACCGCCGACGAAGGCGATGCGCCGGCGCCCCTGGTCGATCAGGTGACGCGCGGCCACGTACCCGCCGTGCTCGTTGTCGACGACGACCGAACAGCCGTCGCGCACGTCGGCCGCCACATTGACGAGAACCACGGGGCGTCCGTGGCTGCGCACCCGGTCGAGACCGTCGGTCGACGCTTCGAAGGGGGCGAGCACGATGCCGGCGAACCGGGCCTGGTCGAACAGGTCGAGGTAGGTCTCCTCTTTCTGCAGCGTGTTGTCGCTGTTGGCGAGGAGCAGGGTCATGGATTCGAGTTGGGCGCCCTCCTCGGCGCCGCGGGCGATGTCGACGAAGAACGAGTTGGCGAGGTCGGTGACCACCATGCCGAGGGAGTGGCTCTGCCCCGTCGCGAGGGAACGTGCCTGGTTGTTGCGTACGAACCCGAGCTCGTCTATCGCCGCCCGGATCCGCCCCATCGTGGCGGGGGCGACCTTGTCGGGATGGTTCAGCGCGTTCGAGACGGTGCCCAGTGCGACGCCGGCATGGCGTGCGACGTCGCTCATGCTCGCGTTGCGGCTTTGCACAGACTTCATTTGTTCCTCAGGCTCGACCAGTCCAGCTGCGACGAGTTTACCGTCGCGCCCGGCAGCAGCCGATGACGAGTGACGCCGGCGACCCTCGAGCCGCCCCTAGCCGACGTCGCCGCCCGGCCGGAACGCCTAGCCACCGCCTGCCCGCGCCGTTACTGTCTCCCCATGAAGACACGAGACGCCTGGGCCATCGGAGACCGGATCACCGCCGGCGTGCACTTTCCCGGCGGGCACGGCAGCACATGGAGCAATCTCTCCGACGACGCTCCCGACTCGGTCTGGGCCAGCGAGCTGCTCAGCCGGATGACGATCATGGTGGGCACCGAGCACCTCGAATACGTCTCGGGCTACGTGCAAGAGGTCGAGACCGTGAGCGGCGAGATCGTGATGCTGACGACGACACGGATCATCCGTGTGTCTTTCACGGCCGATCCGGCACCCGACTACCGGCGCACCCTCGACGCGACCATCGTCGCCACCCGGCGCTCGACGATCGAGAGCGTGTCGCTCGACTCGGTGAGCCCGTGGGGCGACGACGGCGAGGCGGAGTGGCCGCGCGCCGTGAGCGCGGTGGTGACGACCGCCGACGGCAAGACGTTCCGGCTGCCGCTCGTGAAGCGCCGCCCGTCGTTCGACGAACCCGACACCGCCGACCTTCTCGCGCGCCTCATGTCGTGACCGCCGAGCAGGTTCGGAGAAGCCGGCGGCCGCCGGTGTTCCTACACTGAGGCCATGACCGAATCGAAGAGTTCAGGCACATTCAGCCCCGAAGAGAAGAAGGCGATGCGCGCCCGCGCCAAAGAGCTGAAGGCGGCGACCGACAAGGGCAACGACGCTGCGGCGAACGAGCAGGCGATCGCGGCGCTGCCCGACGACGAACGCCTGCTGGCCGAGCGACTGCGTGCGATGGTCGTGGCCGCCGCTCCCCACCTCGACCCCAAGACGTACTACGGGTTTCCGGCGTGGGCCCGCGACGGCAAAGTCGTCTGCTTCTTCAAACCGAAGTCGAAATTCAAGGTGCGCTACTCCACGTTCGAGTTCGACACCGCGGCCTCGCTCGACGACGGCGCGGTCTGGGCGACGGCGTTCGCCGTGACCGACGACCTGACCGACGCCGACGTGGCCATGCTCGGCGCGCTGGTGACCAAAGCCGCCAGCTGAGAGAGGGTCAGCCCAGCTCGACCGTGATCACGAGTCCGCCTCCGTCGCGCGGAACGATCGCGAGCGAGCCGCCGTGCACCTCGGCGATGCGCTGCACCAGGGCGAGGCCGAGACCGTGGCCGCGCTCGCCGGTGGCGATGCGGCCCGAACCCCTGAGGAACGGTTCGGCGAGCCGGGCCGCCGTCTCGGCGGTGAACTCGGCTCCCGTGCTCTCCACCCGCAGCACGGCCGTGCCGCGCCGGGGCTCGGGAGCCGTGCTGATCCGGGCGCTGCCGCCCGTTCCGCTGTGGCGCACCGCGTTCTCGACCAGATTTCTGGCCAGCTGGGTGAGCAGGGCGGCGTCGCCGACCACCGTGACGGGCCGCAGAGTGGAGGTGAGAACAACCTCGCGCCGCGCGGCCTCGTCGGCGTTCTCGGCGATTGCGGTGCCGATGATCGCTGCCAGGTCGGCCGGCTCTGCCGCGGCGCGGATCGCTCCGGCGTCGGCGAGGCGCAGCAGCGACTCGGTGAGTTCGACCGCGCGGTCGTTGGTGATCCGGAGGCGGTTGAGCAGCGTCGGGTAGTCCTGTCCCTCGGGATCGCGGAGGGCGACGTCCAACATGGTCGACGTGACGGCGAGCGGCGTGCGCAACTCGTGCGACGCGTTGGCGGCGAACCTCTCGTTCAGCTCGAAAGCGTGCAGCAGGCGGTCGAGCATGTGGTCGAAGCTGTCGGCGAGCTGACGGAACTCGTCGTTGCGACCGCCCAGCTCGATGCGGTGCCGGAGGTCGCCGGTGGCTGCGATCTCTGCCGCTTCGTTGATGCGGCGCAGCGGCCCGAGTACCCAGCCGGCGAGAAACCAGCCGCCGACGATGCCGATGACCGCGAGCACGACGAGCACCACCGCCGACAGGCCCAGCAGGGCGCGCAGGATGTCGCCGCGCGACCCGACCTGCAGGCCGGGGCTGTCGCCGCCGATGGCGGGAGCCAGCGGGTAGTTCGGCACGTACCGCAGCACCACGTACACGGCCACGAGCACGACGGCCCCCGCGGCGACGAGGAAGACCGCGTAACTCAGCGCGAGACGCAGCCGGGCGCTGACCCGGACCGAGACGGGACGGACCGTGACGGGGCGGCCCGTCACGGTCGCGGCTCGCTCATCCGGTAGCCCGAACCCGACACCGTCTCGATGACGTCGGGCGCGCCGAGCGCCTTGCGCAGCGTCGACATCGTCACCCGCGGGGCGCTCGTGAACGGGTCGGCGTTCTCGTCCCATACCTTCTCGAGCATGGTCTCGGCGCTCACGACCCCGCCGTCGGCCCGCATCAGCAGCTGCAGCACGGCGAACTGCTTGCGGGTGAGTTTGAGAAGCCGCCCCGAGCGGTAGACCTCCCGGCGGAACGGGTCGAGGCGCAGATCGGCGAATTCGAGCACGGGCGGCGCCCCCGCGGCGGGCCGGCGGGCGAGCGCGTGCAATCGCACGACGAGCTCTTCGAGGGCGAAGGGCTTGGTGAGGTAGTCGTCGGCGCCCAGCTCGAAGCCGCCGACCTTGTCCTGCAGCCTG
>Ga0247740_1001405_pt1 | contig 10316 bp, 8 predicted proteins | sample UWRJL148409B2_FD_180942 | JGI IMG/M metagenome (GOLD analysis project Ga0247740, IMG submission 180942) | Plant litter microbial communities from Arlington Agricultural Research Station in Wisconsin, United States - UWRJ-L148-409B-2 | ecosystem: Environmental > Terrestrial > Plant litter >...
GGCCGGTACGTACGGCTGCGCGGCGTCACGCTCGAGTCACCCGCGCCCGTTCCTCCGCTCGTGATCGCCGGGGTGCGCGGCCCGAAGTCGCTCGCCGTCTCCGGACGCGTCGCCGACGGCACGGCCCTCGCAGAACCGGTGACCCCCGAGTACCTCGAGACCGTGCGCCGCCAGATCGACGCTGGCCGGCCACACCGCATCGTCGCCTACAACGTGGCGGCGGTTCATCCGGATGCCTCGATCGCCCGCGATCTCGCACGCACCCGCCTCGACTGGGTGGGCGAACCCGACGGCCGCGTGCACATCGAGCCGCTGCCCTTCGCCGAGGAGTTCTTCGCCCTGCGCGCCTCGGTCGACTCGCCACAGGACTTCGCTGCGGCGCTGCCCGACGCCTGGGTCGACCAGCTGGCGGTCGTCGGCACGGTCGACTCGGCGCGGGCGCGACTCGATGAGCTCTACGCGGCGGGGGCGAACAGCGTCGTGCTGCTGCCCGCGGGCGACGACCCGTTCGCGGCGTTGCGGCAGCTGGCATCGCTGCTCTGACGAAGAAGGCCCGCCGATTTCTCGACGGGCCTTCGTACGTGAGGTGCTGCTACTTCGTGCCGAGCAGGTCGATCACGAAGGTGAGGGTGCGGCCCGAGAGGCGGTGTCCGCCGCCGACGGGGCCGTAGGCGAGCTCGGGCGGGCAGATCAGCTGGCGACGGCCGCCGACCTTCATGCCGGGGATGCCCTGCTGCCAGCCGGCGATGAGGCTGCCGAGCGGGAAGTTGATGCTCTGGCCGCGGCTCCAGCTGGAGTCGAACTCTTCGCCGCTCTCGAAGTCGACGCCGAGGTAGTGCACGTCGACGGTCGCGCCGGGCTGGGCTTCCGCGCCGGTTCCCTCTTCGATGTCAATGATCACGAGCTCGGTGGGCTCGGGGCCCTCGTAGAACTCGACTTCGGGCTTGGTCTTCGGTGAATCAGTCATGGCTCCATCCAACCAGATGGCGGCGGTGCTGCGGGCGGTCGACGGGCGGGTACGCCGAGGGCGAAATCCGGCGTGCATAACTCAGGCAGGACCGGCGGGCGGATGACGCGGGGCGCGGTAACGCGCGGGTGGCGCTGCCCGCCCGCCGGTTTCTGCCTGAGTTGTGGCGACGCCGCCCGGCGCCGTTCGTCATTCAGGAGCAACCGGCGCGGGCTCGCCCGGCACCCGCGTGGTCGCGGGGGTGCGTCGGCGGCCCAGGCGCATCCGTCCTGAATCGTGAACGTGAGCGTGCATAACTCAGGCAGGATCCGCGGGCGGATGACGCGGGGCGCGGCAGCCTGCGGGTGGCGCTACCCGCCCCCGGTTTCTGCCTGAGTTGTGGCGACGCGTCCGGCCGTTCACGGAGTGCCTTACGCGAGCACCCCTGCGCGCTGCGCGAGTGCGGTGGCGGCGGTCGTGGCGGCCCGGGCGACCGCGCGCTCGTCGACGCGGGTGAGTTCGCCGTCGGCGACCACCGTGCGGCCGTGCACGAACAGGCGGGTGATCGGCGGCTGGGCGCCCAGTGTCAGTGCCGCGACCGGGTCGGCGATGCCGGCGTGCTCCACGCCGTCGACGCGCCATAGGGCGAGGTCGGCGAGCTTGCCGACCTCGATCGAGCCGATCTCGTTCTGGCGGCCGAGCACACGCGCGCCGCCCATGGTCGCGATGTACAGGCCCTGGCGTCCGGTCATACCGTCGGCGCCCGCGCGAAGCCGGTTCATCAGCACCGCCTGCCTTATCTCGGTGCCGAGCTGCCCCGACTCGTTCGACGCGGAGCCGTCGACTCCGAGCCCCACCGGCACTCCCGCGGCAAGCAGCTGCGGAACGGGCGCGATGCCCGCCGCGAGCCGCGCGTTCGACGACGGGCAGTGCGCGACGCCCGTGCCGGTCGCGGCGAAGCGGTCGATGGCGTGCCCGTCGAGGTGCACGCAGTGCGCCATCCAGACGTCGTCGCCGAGCCAGCCGAGGTCGTCGAGGTACTGCGTGGGTGTCTTGCCCCACTTCTCCTGGCAGAACGCGTCTTCCTCGACGGTCTCCGAGCCGTGGGTGTGCAGGCGCACGCCCAGCGAGCGGGCGAGCACGGCGGCCTCGGAGAGCAGGTCGGATGTCACGGAGAACGGCGAACACGGAGCGATGGCGATCTGCACCATCGCCTCCCGCGAGGGGTCGTGGTACGTCGCGACGGCGTCGGCGCTCGCCTGCAGCGCGGCCGCGGTGGTCTCCACGGCGAAGTCCGGCGGCAGTCCGCCCTGCGAGCGGCCGAGGTCCATCGACCCGCGGGTGCCGTGCAGGCGCACCCCGACGCGCGACGCCGCGGCAACGATGCCGCCCAGGATGTCGCCGGAACCCGCCGGGAATACGTAGTGGTGGTCGGCGACGGTCGTGCAGCCCGACCGCGCGAGCACGGCGATCGCGGCCTCGGCGCCCGCCTCGACCAGGTCGGCGTCGATCATCGACCACGCAGGATAGAGCGCCACGAGCCAGTCGAACAGGATCGAGTCCTGCGCCCAGCCGCGGGTGAGCCATTGGTACAGGTGGTGGTGCGTGTTGATCAGGCCGGGTGTGAGCAGGTGTCCCGTGCCGTCGATCAGCTCGATCGCGGGTGCGACACCGAGGGGCTCGCCGCTCGGTGCAAGCCCGCGCACGGCCCACTCGGGAGCGAGGCCCCCGCCGACCCCCACGATGGTGGCGTCGTCGAAGACGACCCAGCCGCTCGGATACTCGGTGCCGAGCGCGTCGACCGTGGCGATCGTCGCGCCGCTGATAATCGTGCGGATCATCGGGGTCTCCTCGGGTGAACGACGACGGCTCTAGGCGAGCAGCAGTTTGGCGAGCAGGGTGGGAGCGAAGTCGTCGTCGAGTTCGAGCACAACGCGGGTGTGTGCGCCCGACTGCTCGGGGAATCCGTTGTAGATGCCGCGCAGGTCGCAGATGGTCTGGCCGCGGCCGGGGCCGGCGGTGTCGTCGACGAGCACACGCACGACCGGAGCGGTCTTCAGCCCGAGGTCGCCGAGGGCGATCGCGACAGCGAGCGGGTCGTGCAGCGCCGAGGCGCGGTGTCCGTAGACGCCGACGTAGAACTCGAAGTAGTAGTCGAGCATGTGGCCGAGCGCGACGGCGACCGGGCGGCCCGACTCGATGAGCGCCTCCCGGTGGTGCTCGAGGAAGACGTTGGGCATGGTCACGTCGAGGGGCACCATGGTGATGAACCAGTCGGCCGCGAAGACCTCCGCCGCGGCATCCGCATCGTTGGCGATGTTCGCCTCGGCGACGGCCGTGATGTTGCCGGGCACGTTCGCGGCCCCGCCCATGAGGGTGAGTTCCTTGACCAGGCCGGGCAGCCCGGGCTCGAGGCGCAGGGCGGCCGCGATGTTGGTGAGCGGGCCGATCGCGATGACGCGCAGTTCGCCGGCGTGCTCGCGTGCGAGGCGCACCAGTAGCTCTGCGGCCGATTCGTCGACGACGGATGACGCGGACTTCGCGATCTCGACGTCGCCCACCCCGTTCGCCCCGTGCACGTGGGGCGCACCGCCGCGGAAGCTGCCGCCCTGCGGGTCGTGCGCTCCGACGGCGACGGGGATGTCGTCGCGTCCGGCGAGCGAGAGCAGGTCGAGGGTGTTGGAGGCGCCGACACCGGCCGAGACATTGCCGCTCACACTGCCGATACCGACGATGTCGATGCCGTTCGCCTCGTCGGCGGCCGCGGCGAGCAGGTAGGCGATCGCGAGGGCGTCGTCGATTCCGGTGTCGCAGTCGAGGAAGTAGGGGGCGCGTGCGGTGGTCATGGTGCTCCGGTGGTTCTGGGGGTGGACGTGCTGATGTTAGCCGCGCCGTGTTTCGGCGCTGTTGCGGGGGCGGCTAGTGGACGTGCGACGCGACGGCCGCGCGCAGGGCGGCGATGTTGTCGGCCGGCTCGCCGCGGAACACGCTGGAGCCCGCGACGAACGTGTCGGCGCCGGCCTCGGCGGCGATGACGATCGTGTCGGCGGTGATGCCGCCGTCAACCTGCAGCCAGACGTCGAGCCCGGTGCGGTCTACGGCCTCGCGCAGCAGGCCGAGCTTGGGCATCGTCTCGGCCATGAAGCTCTGGCCGCCGAAGCCGGGCTCGACGGTCATCACGAGCACCTGGTCGAACTCGGGCAGCAGCTCGAGGAACGGCTCGACGGGTGTGCCGGGCTTGAGGGCGATGCCGGCGCGGGCACCGATGTCGCGCAGCCTGCGCGCGAGCGAGACGGCGTCTTTCGCCGCCTCGGCGTGGAAGGTCACCGAGTAGGCGCCGAGCTCGGCGTATCCGGGGGCCCAGCGGTCGGGGTCGTCGATCATGAGGTGCACGTCGAGCGGGATCGTCGACAGCTCCTGCAGGCGCTCGGTCATCGTCGGGCCGAAGGTGAGGTTCGGCACGAAGTGGTTGTCCATGATGTCGACGTGCACGAGGTCGGCGGTCGAGATGCGCCCGAGCTCGCGTTCGAAGTTGGCGAAGTCGGCGGCGAGGATGCTGGGGTTGATACGCGCGGGCATGGCTAGACCTTACTGATGAGCTGGATGAACATGGCGTCCGTGCCGTGACGGTGCGGCCAGAGCTGGGCATGCGAGGCGTCGGGGAGGTCGAGCGTGCCCTCGGTGATCGTCGCGAGCACAGCGGGCGTGTCGATGCGCTCGATCGCGGTTCCCCACTTCTTGACCGCGCCCTCGACGATGACCTTCGACTCGGCGAGGTGCGGCGAGCAGGTGACGTAGGCGAGCACTCCGCCTGGCTTGAGAGCGGTGATCGCCGCGTTCAGAAGGTTGGACTGCAGACCCGAGAGGTGGGCGACGTCGCGCGGAGACTTGCGCCAGCGCGCCTCGGGACGACGACGCAGGGCGCCGAGTCCGGTGCAGGGGGCGTCGATGAGGATGCGGTCGAACTCGTCGGCGTGGTCGTCGCCGACGGTGGTGCCGTCGAGCTCCCAGACCTCGGGGGCCGGGTCGAACACGGCGAGGGCCTTGCGCACGAGTTCGGCGCGTGCGGGCACGACCTCGTTGGCGATCAGGGTCGCTCCGCCGACCTCGGCCTCGGCAGCGAGCAGGGCGGCCTTGCCTCCCGGGCCGGCGCAGAGGTCGAGCCAGCGCTCGCCCGCAACGATCGGGCGCACGCGGCTGAGCGCGAGGGCGGCGAGCTGCGAGCCCTCGTCTTGAACACGGGCGCGGCCGGCGCGCACGGCCTCGAGCTGCAGCGGGTCTCCCCCGTCGAGCACGGCACCCACCGGTGAGTAGGTCGCGGCGTAGGCGTCGAGCTCGGCCACGGTGGACTCGCCGGGCAGCGCGACGAGGCTCACCCGCGGGGCGACGTTGTCGGCCTCGAGCAGGGCGTCGAGTTCGGAGTCGCGCCCCTCGGCCGCGAGGGCCGAGCGGAAGGCGCGGATGATCCACACCGGGTGCGAGTACTGGATGGCGAGCCGCTCGTCGGCGTTCTTCGCCGAGTCGAGGGCGCGCTCGTGCCATTCGGCGGCGGGCGTGCGGGTGATCGTGCGCAGCACGCCGTTGACAAAACCGGTGGCCGAGTTGGAGCCGACGGTCTTCGCGAGCTGCACCGACTCGTCAACCGCGGCGTGCTGGGCGACGCGCATCGAGAGCAGCTGGTGGCAGGCGAGGCGCAGCACGTCGAGGATCGCGGGGTCGATCTTCTCGACCGGGCGGCCGGCGGCGAGGGCGATCACCGCGTCGTAATAGCCCTGGCGGCGCAGGGTGCCGTAGGTCAGTTCGGTCGCGAGGCCGGCGTCGGCCTCGGACAGCTTGGCCCGCTGCAGGCGCACCGGCAGGAGGAGGTTCGCGTAGGCGTCCGACTCGCGCACCGCGAGGATCACGTCGAGCGCGATGCGGCGGGCGGGCTGCACGGCGCTCACGCGGTGCCCCGCTCGGTGTCGACGACGGTCGCGGCGTCGGCGGCGCGTCCGCGCCACCAGTCGCCGGCGTTCATGGCCTTGCGGCCGGCCGGATGCACCGTGACGAGCTGCACGGGATCGGTTGCTGTTCCTACGAGGATGAGTTTGCCTTCCTGGGCGAGGTGGCCGGGCTTCAGGCGCGGGGCGTCGCGCGCGATCACGGCGTCGAGGATCTTGAGACGGGCGCCGTCGAGGGTGGTGAAGGCGCCGGGCTCGGGCGTGACGCCGCGCACGAGGTTGACGACGTCGTGCGCGGGCCGGGTGAAGTCGACCGCGCCGTCGGCGAGCGTGAGCTTGGGGGCCAGCGTGACGTCGCCGGCCTGGGGTTCGGCCCTGGCATCGCCCGAAGCGATCGCGTCGACCACGGCGGCGAGCAGGTCGGCGCCGCTGACGGCGAGCGAGTCGAGCAGGTGGCCCGCGGTCTGATGGGCGCCGATCGACTGGGTGAACTGGCCGAACACGTCGCCGGCGTCGAGTTCGGGCACCAGCTGGAACACGGTGGCGCCGGTGAGGTCGTCGCCCGCGATGATCGAGCGCTGCACGGGGGCGGCGCCGCGCCAGCGTGGCAGGAGCGAGAAGTGCAGGTTGATCCAGCCGTACTTCGGCGCGCTCAGCAGAGGCTCGCGCACGAGCCCGCCATAGGCCACGATGACACCCAGGTCGGCCTGCACCGCGGTGATGGCGTCGGTCGCGTCGCCGGCGAGCCGGTTGGCCTTGATGGTCGGGATTCCGAGTTCGTCGGCGAGCATCGCGACGGGCGTCGGGGTGAGGATGCCGCGGCGCCCCTGGGGTGAGTCCTCGCGGGTGACCACGGCCGCGACCTCGTGGTGCGAGGCGGCGAGGGTCGCGAGGCTCGGCACGGCGGCCGCGGGGCTGCCAGCGAAGACGAGGCGCAGAGAAGTCATTAGGTCATTCTCTCGTACTTTCGGGACGGACCCCGCTGGAGCGTCCGTTCGACAGGGGGCCGCGTCATCCGAGAACCTGTTCGGTCCTGTCGGGTGTGCGGGCGACGTGATCCGTCCTGTTGGCCGGCGCGGGCGGCGCGCTACTGTTCGAGGAACGGCTCGACGTCGTCGAAGCGCACCTTGAGGCTCACCGGGGCGGGCCCGCGCGAGGCCTTGCCCAGCGCCCGGCGCCGGTTGGCGGCCGACTTCACCACCTCTGCGCGCAGGCCGGCGGCGATCTCGGCGCCATGGCCGTAGTCGAATCGCACGATGGTGCGCACTCCCCCGCCCTCGACGTCGACCGGCCCGAGGATGTCGGGGCCGTCGACGCCCAGCGCCGCGACGGCATCGGCCACGGCCTGCACCGTGCCGGTGACGGTAGCTACGCGGACCGCGGGTGGGAACCGCAGGGCGCGGCGGTCGGCCAGCTCGGATCGGGCGAAGTCGGCCTGCCGCCAGGTCACGAAGGCCGAGGCGAGCGCGCCGCCGACCCCGACGAGCACGATGGGCGCGCGGCGGGCCGCGAGGGCCGCGGCGTTCGACCACCAGCGCAGGCAGTCTTCGGCCACACGCAGGCTCTCGCGGGCGATCATGCTCTCGCCGTCGAGCAGCAGCACGGCGCGGTAGCCGCCCGCGGCGATGGGTTCGGCCCCTCGGGTGGCGATGACGAGCGCGGGCTCGGCGCCGACAGTGAGGATGGGTCGTTCGCCGTCGGCGACGATGATGCGCACGCCGGGGAAGGCGCGACCGAGGTCTTCGGCGGTGCGTCCGGCTCCCGAGCCGACGAAACGCAGCCGTTCGCCCTCGCAGTTGGCGCACTTCCACTCGACGGCGAGAGCGCCGCACCAGTTGCACGCGGGCGTCGAGCGGGAGGTCTTCTGGCCGAGCGGGCCCTCGCACTTCATGCAGCGCGCGCTGCGCTTGCAGTCGGCGCAGGCGAGCCGCGGCGCGTAGCCGGGGCGGGCGACCTGCACGAGCACGGGCCCGAACTCGAGCGCGGCGCGGGCCTCGCGCCACGCCGTCGACGGGATGCGCGCCTGGGCGGCCAACCGGTCTTCGGACGACTGCTGCGCCGTCGGCACGACCTTGGGCAGCACGGCGGGCTGCGGAGCGAAGGCGCGCAGCCAGCCGACCTCGACGAGGCGCTCGACCTCGGTGCTGCGGGCGTGTCCGAGCAGGATCAGCGCGCAGCCCTGCTGCTCCTGCCGAACGAGGGCGGCGTCGCGGGCGTGCACGTAGGGGCTGAGCGGCTCGCTGTGCAGGGGGTCGCCGTCGTCGAAGATCGCGATGAGACCGAGGTTGGCGGCCGGGGCGTAGACCACCGACCGGTTGCCGATGATGACGACCGGCTCGTCGCGAAGGCAGCGCAGAAACGCCCGGTAGCGGTCGGGGTTCGACTGCTTCGCATCGAGGCGGATGACACGTTCCGCCGGCAGGATCGCGGCCAGCGCCGATGCCAGCTGCTCCTGGTCGCGGTAGTCGGGAACGGCGAGGATGGCCGTCGCCCCACCGGCGAGTGTCGCGGCCGCGGACGCCGCGAGGGTCACGGCCCACTCGCCCACCCAGACGCCCGGCGCCACCTCGGCGACGAGCGGGATGGCGTCGACGGCCAGGCGGGCGCGGGCGGCGATCGCCGTCTCGACGACACCGTCGCCGTACCCGTGCACGCGCACCGGCGGCGCGAGGGGCGTGAGCGACGGGCGCTCGTCGGTGGCCAGGGGTGCCGTGCCGCCCGCGGCCAGATAGGCCTTCTCGACCCGCACCTGCCGGTTCGGCACAGCGAGCCGCACGATGTCGTAGGCGTTGCCGGCCGCGCGCTCCGACACCTTGCGGGCGAGCGCCCACACCTCTGGGGTGAGCACGGGGATGGTCGAGACGACCTCTTCGATCTCGCTCAGCGCGCCGGTGTAGTCGCCGGGCGGCGCGATCTCGACGATGAACCCGTCGGCCACGCGGCCGGCCGAGCGCAGCGGGACACGCACGCGCACCCCGGCGACGGCCTTCTCCCGCAGCGCCTCGGGGATGCCGTAGTCGAACAGACGGTCGAGCTGGGGCAGCGGCGAGTCGATGAGCACGCGGGCGATCGGCGCACGGCCGGTCGGCACCTGACCGCCGAGCGCCTGAACACTCTGCGCCTGGCTCTCCACCGCGACCTCCGTCTCGAATAGGGCTTCTATAGCTTCGCGGCGGCGCGCAGGGCGTCGACGCGATCCAGCCGCTCCCAGGTGAAGTTCGGCAGCTCGCGGCCGAAGTGGCCGTAGGTCGAGGTCTCGGCGTAGATCGGGCGCAGCAGGTCGAGCTCGCTGATGATCTTGCTCGGTCGCAGGTCGAACACCGACTGGATCGAGTCGATGATGGTGTCTTCGCCGACGTGCGCGGTACCGAAGGTCTCGACGTAGAGGCCGACGGGCGAGGCCTTGCCGATGGCGTAGGCCACCTGTACCTCGAGGCGGTCGGCGAACCCGGCAGCTACGGCGTTCTTGGCGACCCAGCGCAGCGCGTAGGCGGCCGAGCGGTCGACCTTCGACGGGTCTTTTCCGCTGAACGCGCCGCCGCCGTGGCGGGCGGCCCCACCGTAGGTGTCGACGATGATCTTGCGGCCGGTGAGGCCGGCGTCGCCCTGGGGACCGCCGATGTGGAACACGCCGGTCGGGTTGATCAGGATGCGCACGTTGTTCGAGTCGAGGTCGATCGTGCCGAGCACGGGGCGGATGACGATCTCTTCGATCTCTTTGCGCAGCTGCTGGGTGCTGATCGAGGGCGAGTGCTGCGTGGAGACGACGACGGTCTCGACGGTGCGCGGGATGGCGCCGTCGTAGCCGATGGTGACCTGGGTCTTGCCGTCGGGGCGCAGGTAGTCGACGAGTCCCGACTTGCGCACGAACGCGAGGCGCTCGGCGAGGCGGTGCGCGAGCCAGATCGGCAGCGGCATGAGCTCGGGGGTCTCGGTGGTGGCGAAGCCGAACATGATGCCCTGGTCGCCGGCGCCCTGCAGGTCGTCGACGTCGCCGCTCGACTCTTCACGGGTCTCCTGCGCGTGGTCGACGCCGGCCGCGATGTCGGGCGACTGGCCGCCGATCGACACCGAGACACCGCACGAGCGGCCGTCGAACCAGACGTCGGAGGAGTTGTAGCCGATCTCGGAGATGCGCTTGCGAACGATCGTCGGGATGTCGACGTAGCCGCTCGTCGTGACCTCGCCCGCGACGTGCACGAGGCCCGTCGTGACGAGGGTCTCGACGGCGACGCGGGCCTGCGGGTCGACCTCGAGCAGGGCGTCGAGGATGCTGTCGGAGATCTGGTCGCAGATCTTGTCTGGGTGGCCTTCTGTCACGGATTCGGACGAGAAAAGACGCAGTGCGGAACTCATTGATTAGCCTCTGGCTGGGTGAAAGGTTGAAAGAATTAGATCAACAGATCGAGGATACGTTCGGCCACCGACGC
>Ga0247740_1001406_pt1 | contig 10312 bp, 7 predicted proteins | sample UWRJL148409B2_FD_180942 | JGI IMG/M metagenome (GOLD analysis project Ga0247740, IMG submission 180942) | Plant litter microbial communities from Arlington Agricultural Research Station in Wisconsin, United States - UWRJ-L148-409B-2 | ecosystem: Environmental > Terrestrial > Plant litter >...
CGACGCGCCGATCACGCGCGCGCTCTCGGCATTGGCGTGGGTCGTCGATCCCGAGCGCCCGGAGTCCTTGCCGGAAGATGCCAAGCTGGAGCCGGGTGACGCCGAGAAGCTGCCCGCGCCGCTGAACGGCGTGCCCGCGATGGTCGAGGCCGTGCAGGCGATGCACACGGGCGACTTGCCCAAGGTCTCGCGCGCCATCGACTCCGCGGTGACCGGCGCGATGACGCCCTCGCTCGCGACCGGCCTCGGCTTCTTGGCAATCGAAGCCGGTGATGAGCAGTTGGCGCGCAAAGCCGCGCTGCGCGCGCTGCAATTTGCGGCCGTCTATCCGCGCGCGCGTACCTTGGCCGCACGCGTCGCGCTGCTCGGTGGTCGTTTGGACGAAGCGCAGAAAGCGATCGAAGAGCTGGATCCGTCCGCGCCAGACGTCGCGGTCGTGCGCGGTGTGGTGGCGTACGAAGCGCTGGAGCCGGCGGATCTCGAGGGCGCGCTGCGCTCGCTGGGGGAAATCGCGCACACGCGCCAGGCGTACACGGCCTTGGCGGCAGGGCCGGGCGTGCTGCGCGGCAACGCGTTTCCTTCGCCCGAGAAACTCGAGGCCATGGCCACCCCCGCAACCCCATGGGGTGAGCTAGTCGCGGCCGACGCGGCGCTCGATTTGGGAGATCTGGCGCTGGCCGCCAAAATCTTGGGCCAACGCAAGGCCGACGCGGTACGCCCCGTCCACTTCCTGCGCTTGGCGCGGCTCTACCGCTACCAGGGCAAGCTCGACGAAGCGCTCAAGGCGGGCGCAGCCGCGCGCGAAGGGACCACCACCAGTGGCGTCCTTATCGAATCGCTATATGGCTTCCTGAAGAAAGACGACGCCACGGGCGCCCACAACTTGGTCGCCAAGCATCCGACGGTGCTGGGGCCGCTCACCGCGTGGCTCGGCGTGCTCGTCGACGTGAGCAACAAGCAAAAGGCTCAAGCCGCGGCGCGCGTCGCCAAGCTCGACTTACCGCCCTCCGAAACTCCGCTCACGCTACGTATCCTGGTTGCGCGTGCACTCGCTGCCGCTGACGACAAGCGGGCGCGTCCGTACGTGTTGGCGCTGGCGAAGCAAGTTCCGAAACACCCCGACGTGATCGAGGCCGCGCTCGAGCTCAAGTGAGCCCGAGCGCGTTTCGACTGCTACATCGCTGCGATCAGAAGTAGTACGCCGCGCTGAACGCGAGCGAGCTCTGGGTCTTCTTGCCGCCCCAGAGAACTTCGTCCTGAGCGCCGTCGACGCGGAACTCGGCGCGGAGCAGCATCGCCCCCGCAACCGTGTAACCAGGCGCGATGCCGAACGTCCAGTAACTCTGCTTGTTGTCCGCGGGCGTTCCCTGGAGCAGAGCGCCCGTGCGGGTCAGGCCCTTGTCTTTGAAGTACTCGAAGCGCGCGCCGACCTGGAAGGCGTCGAGCTTGAACACCGGTTGCAGGCCGAAGCCCAACCAGTTGGCATCCTGGTTCTTCTCGGAGCCGTAGTTACCCTGGAAGTTGACGACCAAGTTCGGCACGGGGGTGACGGCGCCGGTCAGATCCATCGACAGGCGGGGATTGGTGGTCGCGCCGGGCGTCTCGACGCCGTACGTTCCCGAGAACGCCGCGAAGAATTGCGGGACGGGCGTGACGGCCGCGCGCCAGATCACGGTCTTCTGCGGGTTGTTGTCACCGGTGGCGAAGTAACCGTTGTTCGAGTCCCAACCGTTGACCACGCCCGCGCCGATGTCGAACATGTTGGTGCTGTAGTGGAGCTTGGCGCCCACGTGCGTCACCGGCTCCGCCAAGAAGTACAGCAAACCGCGAGTGATGGTCGGATTCGCCCAGCCGTCGATCACCTCGATGCCTTGGTACGTTGCAAACTTACCGGCCGTGAACGTGAAGCCCGAACCCTGCGCGACTGCGTAAGCTTCGCGCACGTCGAACAAGCGGCTGGTTCCGAACGAGTTGATGCCCGCGTTGGCGCCCGCATCGAAGCGGATGACACCGTAGATCGTCTCGTTCAGCTGGTGCTTGATCGCGATCGACGCCTGATTCAGCAAGAAGCCGTTCGACGAGTCGTACGCGCGCAACGGCACGGCAGCCGAATTCACTCCGTCCGCATCGGGCGTGCCTTCGAGCGTGTGCGGCGAACCCAACACGCGATGATAAGAACCCTCGATGCCGCCGCTGATGGTGGTCGCGGGGTAGGTGGGTTCCGGCGCGGCAACTGCTTCGGCGGGGGCGGCGGGCGGCGGGGGGGCTTCACCCGGCGCAGGCTCGGCCGGCATGGCGGCGGGCGGCGGCGCCTGCTGCGGGCCAGCGCCCGGCTGGGTGGCGGGGGTGGCCGGAGCGACCCCGGGGGCATCGGCGGGCGGCGCAGGCGGCGGCGCGTCCTGGGCGAAGGCAGCAGTTGGGAACAAACAGACGCCAGCAACTAGCGACAATAGGGAAAAGCCACTCTTACGCATCACGAAATCTCCGGGTTCAAAGCAGCGGGGCAGCCCGCAGGAGGTCACTAGCGACCGCTGTCGGACATGTAGGCGCACACTGCCGCCCTAACATTGCCGTAATGTTTCGTAAAAGTTTCCCGCTCCGTGAATGCATGCATTCCGCATGCAGCAGCAGTAAAATAGCCCGATTTCTCACCGCTAATTGCCCGCTCCGGCCGGCCGGAGAAACAAACGGCGCGTGCCAATTCCCGAATTGCATTTCGGCGACGTCTCGCGAGCGCCTACGAAACGAAGTGCGCGTCAGCCAGCGCGCACGAGTGCCATACGCACGCTTTAGTTACTGGCGAACTCGGACACGCTCACTGCGACAAGCTGCCGCCCGAAACGCGGCCTTCGATCATCATGCGCAGCTCGTCGGTGTCGTTCGACCGGCCCATCGCTTCTTCGAGCGTGATCAGCCGGCGCGCGTACAGAGAGTAGAGCGACTGGTTCAACGTCTGCATGCCGTGCTTCGCCTGGCCGACCTGCATCTGCGTGTACACCTGATGGATCTTGTCTTCGCGGATCAGGTTGCGGATAGCCGCGTTGGGGATCATGACTTCGAGAGCCAGCACGCGCCCGGGCGCTCCCGCTCGCGGCAAAAGCAGCTGGCTTATCACCCCTTCGAGCACGAAGGAAAGCTGCGCGCGCACCTGCGACTGCTGATGCGGCGGAAAAACGTCGATGATGCGGTTGATACTCTGAATGGCCGAGTTCGTGTGCAAGGTCGCGAACACCAAGTGGCCGGTCTCGGCGATGGTCAGCGCAGCTTCGATCGTTTCGAGGTCGCGCATTTCGCCGACGAGCACGACGTCCGGATCCTGCCGCAGTACGTATTTGAGCGCGTACTTGAAGCTCGAGGTGTCGCTGCCGACTTCGCGCTGATTGACGATCGATTTTTTGTGCGGGTGGAGATACTCGATCGGATCTTCGACCGTCATGATGTGCTGACGGGTTTCGCTGTTGATCTTGTCGATGATCGACGCGAGCGTCGTGCTCTTGCCAGAGCCGGTCGGGCCCGTCACGAGCACGAGGCCGCGCGGCTTGGTCGAGAGCTCGGCGACCGCGGGCGGCAGCCCCAGCTCGTCGAAGCTCAAAATCTTGAACGGGATGGAGCGGAACGCGCCCGAGACCGCGCCACGCTGCATGAAGATGTTGGCGCGGAAGCGCGACAGGTTCTTCACACCGAACGAGAGATCGAGCTCCTTGTTCTTCTCGAACTGAATCTTCTGCTCTTCGGTCAACACCGAGTAGCAGAGCTGCTTGGTCTCGATCGGGGAGAGCGGAGGCAGCTTGAGCGGCACGATCGCGCCATCGATGCGCAAGAGCGGTGGCGAGCCGGTAGTGATGTGCATGTCGCTCGCGCCTTTTTCGATCATGGCGCGCAGCAGCTGGTGCAGATTTACTTTGAGTCCTTCTTCGGGGTTCATCTGTGCTCGCTCTCGTTCGGGCCAAGCCAACGATCGAACGTATTGGGGTCAGAGCCCCAAACCCCTGACACTAGTTCAAACGTAGAAAGAAAACAGCAGCTTACGAAAGGTGTCTCCTAGCCGTTACCAGCTAGCTGCAGCAAATAGAGTGGCGCAACTGGTGGAAACTCCCGGCTCGCAGGATTGGGAGGATTAAAGCGCCAGGCAACTTGCCGCGCGCCGCCGTCCTCGGCAACTTCGCGGGCTCGACTTGCAGATTTGGGTCAGCGGGCGCGGCGCCCGAAGGGCGCCGCGTAGCCCGATTGCCGGCTTTCAGTCGCAGCCGCGTTCGAGGAAGCAGCTATTGCCGTCCGTCACGCACACGAGGCCATTGTATGTGCCGTCGCTGCATTGCACGGCCAGATCTGGAACCGGGCCGCAGGAATCGGGATCTGCGCAGGGCGTCTTCACGCGCGGCGGCACGCAGGATGTAGTCCAGGCGCACGCCGCGCCACTCTCACTGCCGCACTGCTGCGCCGATTGCACGGTGTTGCTGGGACAATTCACGGCCGGCTTGGCCGGGCACTCGCTGTCCGCGCACGCACGGTAGCTCACCGTGCCTGCGTGGTCGTCGCTCACTTCGGACCAGCCGCAGTTCGATTCCAGGGCGGTGCATTTGACCTGCGGCTCACTCGACAGATTCGACGGCACCGAGCCGCAGCCCTCGAAACTGCACTCGCTGGTCACGATCAACGTCTGACGCGTGGGCGCTTGCGCGCCCCCTTGACCGGGCTCGCTCCCGCCGCACGCAGAAAGTGCGAACGCTGCGCACGAGCTCAACATCGTTATGATTGCGATACTGTTCATAATCATCCTCCAGATACACGTCTCCCCGTCGCCTCACTGCGAGGCGCGGAAAAGTCTCCAATTCAACGGTCGCGCTCGGCTAACGCGAGCACCACCAGAGGTCGTCGCTGGGCGAACCCCAACAGGCCAGCGGCAGCGCCAACGCCGACACGGAATCTCCGGACGAGCGTTCCATCAGCGCTTGGAGCGAGCCCGAGAACCCGCTACGCGAGAATTCCAGCGTGAGGTCGACGCGACTGAAAGGCTCGTTGCTTTGCAGCGCAAAGCCCCCGGCCACGGTCTCCCCCAGGAGCGCATGGCTCAAGGTCGCCCGCTCGCCTTGACTCGCTTGCAACGTGGCCGAGAAGCGTTCGGCGAACGCGCCGCGGCTGGTCGAGAGCGTGACCACCACGGGCAGCTCCAAGTGATCGCGGCAATAGGGCGACTGCTGCTCCGCGGTGACGCGAGCGAAGCGCGCAGAACCCGAGTGCGTTAGCGTCACTCGTATTTCGCTCGCGCCACTCTCCGGTCCGTACGGGTAGCTGTTCGAGGGGACCCAGTCGAAGGCCGCGCGGTGCTCGCCTTCGCTCAGCGCGAGTGTGTCGCGCGCCGAGAAGCCGAGCGGGCTCACTGCATCCAGCTCGACCACCGACAATTCGGCCGCGCATCGGCCTTCGCTTTCTTCGCCGGTTTGCCCGCCGTCGTGGCTGCAGGCCCCAATCGAGATCAGGGCCAGGAGCACTGGGATTCGCCTCGCGTTCATCGCCCATTCACTAAGCCATGGCGCTCCGCGTCCAACAAGTGCCAGAACGCACTTTGCTAGTGCCAGTTTGCCTTATAAAGTGCGAATTGGAGAACGATGGACTACGAAAGGCTAGCTTCTGAGCTGATTCGCGCGCTGCGAGGCAAGCGCTCCCAGGCTGCATTCAGCAAACGGCTCGGCTATCGCAGCAACGTCGTGAGCGCGTGGGAAGCAGGGCGCGCTTGGCCAACTGCCGCCGCCTTCTTTGCACTGCTCGACCGCACGGGGCGCAGACCGAGTGACGTGCTGCGGGCCTTTGCTCGCCTGCCGAGCACTGCGGCCGTCGCCCACGACTTGAAAGCGCCGAGCGGTGTCGCATCCTTCCTCGACGACCTCCGTGGAGGCACCGCCACCGTCGACCTGGCGAGCGCGGCCGAGCGCAGCCGCTTCGCCGTGGCGCGTTGGCTGCGGGGCCACGCCGAGCCCCGCCTGCCGGATTTTCTGCGCTTGGTGGAGAGCGCGTCGCTGCGCTTGCTCGACTTCCTGGCTTGCTTCGTGGCGCCTGGCGCGCTGCCTTCGGTCGCGAGCCGCTGGCACGCGCTCGAGACCGCGCGCCGCGCCGCTCACGAAATGCCTTGGTCGCACGGAGTGCTGCGCGTGGTCGAGCTCGACGCTTACCGGAAGGCAGCGCGGCACCGCCCGGGCTTCATCGCCGAACGGCTGCAGATAACCTTGGCCGAGGAAGAGCGCTGCATCGCGCTGCTGCTGCAGACGGGGCAGCTGAAAAAGCGCGGCCAACGCCTAGTGCCTGGGCCGCCGCTGACGGTCGACACGCGAGGTGACGCCGCGCTCTCGCGCCAAACGAAGGCTTGGTGGACGCGGGTCGGGCTCGAGCGACTCGAGGCCGGCACGAGTGGCATCTTCTCTTACAATTTGTTCTCGGTGTCGCGCTCGGACTTCGAGCGCATCCAAGAGCTTCATCGCGCCTTCTTCCGTGAGCTCCGCCAGATCGTCGCCGCCTCCACTCAGGAAGAGTGCGTGGTGCTGGCCAACGTGCATTTGTTCGAGCTGGGTGCGCGTCCGGGCGGCTGAGCCGGGTTCCCCAATAGCGATCGCGCTTTCACCCGCTCTTACGCCTCAATCAGCCATGGTCACGCGCAAGATCTCTTCCGGCGTGGTGATGCCTTCCAGCACCTTCTTGATGCCGCTCGCGCGCAGCGTCGCCATGCCCAATTTGATCGCGGCCGCCTTCAGCTCTGCGCCGGACGCACCCTGCAGCACGCGCTCCTTCAGATCGTCCGAGAAGCGCATCACTTCGTACAGCGCGACGCGGCCCTTGTAGCCGGTATTGTTGCAAGTCGCGCAGCCCGTGCCCTTCATGATGTTGCCCTTCAGCGCGAGCTGCGCTTCGCTCACGCCTAGGTCGAGCAGCACCTTGGGGTCGGTGTCGACCGGCTTCTTGCAGTCGACACAGATTTTGCGTGCCAAGCGTTGGGCGAGCACCAGGTTCACGCTGGCCGTGATCAAGAACGGCTCGACGCCCATGTTGAGCAAGCGCGAGATCGTCGCGGGCGCGTCGTTGGTGTGCAGGGTCGACAGCACCAAATGGCCGGTGAGCGCGGCTTTGACCGAGATTTCCGCGGTTTCGAAGTCACGGATCTCGCCGACCATGATGATGTCTGGGTCCTGGCGCAAAAAGGAGCGTAGACCCATGGCGAAGTTCAGGCCGATCTCGTCGTGCATCTGCACTTGGTTGATGCCGTGCAAGTTGTACTCGACCGGATCTTCGGCGGTGCTGATGTTCACGTCGGGCTTGTTCAGATCGCTGAGCGCCGAATACAGCGTGGTGGTCTTGCCGGAGCCGGTGGGACCGGTAACGAGCACCATGCCCCAGGGCTGGGTGATGGCCCACTTGAAGTCGGCCAAGGGCTCCGGGTCGAAGCCGAGCTTGGCCATATCGAGCTGCAGGTTGCCCTTGTCGAGCAAGCGGAGCACCACCTTCTCACCCCACATCGTGGGCAGCACGGAGACGCGAAAATCCATCTCGCGGCCCTTGCCTAGCTTGAGCTTGATGCGTCCGTCTTGCGGCAAGCGGCGCTCGGCGATGTCCAGCTGGCTCATGATCTTCAAGCGGCTGACGATGGCCGCCTTGAGCTTGAGTGGGGGAGTCATCTCCTCCTGCAGCACGCCGTCTACGCGGTAGCGTACACGCAGCTTCTTTTCGTAGGCCTCGACGTGAATGTCGCTCGCACCCTTGCGGATGGCGTTCAAAAGCAGCACATTGACGAGACGTACGACGGGCGCGTCCGCGCTCTGCCGTTCGAGCTCCAGCGCGTTGACCTCTTCCTCGTCCCCGCCGAAGTCGATGTCTTCGTCGCCGAGGTTGAAGTCGGCCATCACCTCCTCGTAGGAGGGGCCCGCGTTGTAGTAGCGCTCGATCGCCGCTTGGATCGCCGTCTCACTCGCGACGACCGGCTCGACGTTGTAGCCACTCAAGAACTTGATGTCGTCGATCGCGTTTAGGTTCGTGGGGTCGCTCATCGCCACGATCAATGACGAGCCCGAGCGCGACACGGGGATGATGCGATGCTTCTCGCACACCTCCTTGGTGACCAACTTCACGACCTCGACGTCGATCTCGTACTCGTCGAGGTTGATGGCGGGCAGGCGGTACTGGGAGCTGAGAAAGTTCGTGATCTCGCCGTCGGAGATGAACCCGAGCCGCGCGAGCGTGTAGCCGAGGTTTTGCCCAGAGCGCTTCTGCTCGTCTTGCGCCTTACGAAGCTGCTGTAAGCTGATCAGCTTTTCACGGACGAGCAGTTCACCCAGACGATTCTGCGACATCGAGCTTCTCTCTCAGGGACGGGAATGGTGCCGAATTGAACCGGCGACTTTAGCACTGCCGCCGGGGACCCGACTCTTCCAGCAGACGGCCAGCTCCCGCCTTCTGAAAAGTCTCCCGCGATTTCATCAGCTTCGGGTCGCGCGGACCAGCCCACGGTAGAAAAACGGCCGATCGCTCAAAACGGCCACACGGCGGCCGGCAACGCGCTTGACGCGCCCCCCGCTCGGTCGAAGATTAGTCGCGAAGATTGTCACATCGGAATACGCGACTTTCTTTCCGGCTCGACAGCCGGCCGATGGCTCGATTCCTGAATGCTAGAAAGGCGCCCCCATGGCGAAGACCTACAGCGACCTGTTTTCCGAGATCCGCTCCAACGTGAAGCTCATCTCGCTCGAAGCTCTGAAAGAGCGCGTCGAGACCCGTGCTCAGAAGCCGTTCACGCTCGTCGACGTGCGCGAGAAAGACGAAGTCCGCGCCGGCTACATCCCCGGCGCCGTGCACGTGCCGCGCGGCTTCTTGGAGATGCAAGCTGAGCAGAAGCTGCCCAACAAGTCGGAAGAGATCATCGTCTACTGCGCGGGCGGTACGCGCAGCGCGTTCGCGGCCAAGACGCTCACCGAGCTCGGCTACGAGAACGTGACCAGCGCCAACCCCGGCTTCGTGCGCTGGAAAGATCTGAAATACCCGGTCGAGCTGCCCGCAGAGCTGACCCCCGCCCAGCTCGATCGCTATTCGCGTCACATCCTTCTGCCCGAGGTGGGTGAGCGTGGGCAAGAGAAGCTACTCAAGGGCCGCGTGCTGCTGCTCGGTGCCGGAGGCCTCGGCGCCCCCGCGGCGTTGTACCTCGCGGCGGCCGGCGTCGGCACCATCGGCCTCGTCGATGCAGACACGGTGGACGCTTCGAATTTGCAGCGCCAAATCATCCACGCGACGTCGCGCTTGGGCATGAACAAGGTGGACAGCGCGGAGGTCGCCATCAACGATCTCAATCCCGACGTAAAGGTGATCAAGTATCAAGAGCGCGTGAACAGCAGCAACGTCGATCGCATCTTCGGCGCGGGCTGGGACGCCATCGTCGATGGCTGCGACAACTTCCCGACGCGTTACCTGGTCAACGACGCCTCGCTCTTCCACAAAACGCCCGTGGTGCACGGCTCGATCTTCCGCTTCGACGGACAGGTCACGACCTTCATGCCGTTTCAGGGCCCGTGCTACCGCTGCTTGTATCCAGAACCCCCGCCCGCGCACTTGGCACCTTCGTGCGCTGAAGCTGGCGTGCTCGGCATTTTGCCCGGCGTCGTCGGGGTGATTCAGGCCACCGAGGCAATCAAGCTCATCTTGGGCAAGGGCGATCCCTTGGTCGGTCGCCTGCTCACCTACGACTCGCTGCGCATGAGCTTCCGCACCCTGAAGCTGCGCCGTGACAAGAATTGCCCCACCTGCGGCGAGAATCCGACGATCAAAGAGTACATCGACTACGAAGGCTTCTGCGCGCGTTGATGTAAGCCGCGGCCGTTCCGCCGCGTTTCCCCTTTGACTTCAGCGGCCGACCGGGCCGTTAGCCGAGATTGGCGCGAAAGCGGGCTTGTCCCCCTTTCGCGCCCGTCCGGCTTCCTGATAGAAAGCAGAGCCGCCTCGCGTGGCACGGATTGCCCGCAGCGCGCTCTTCAAAGGGAGATATCGAGAAATGGCTGGAACAAAGCTTGTGCTGTGTGGCTTCGTCGCGCTGAGCGCGCTCGTGGGCTGTGGTGGTGACGATAAGCAGGCCGTCACGGGCCAGCCCACGGCGACGCAATGCGCGCCCGGTCAATATTTCGACGGTCGCATCTGTCAGTCGCCGACCGGCACCGCGCCCGCGGCCACCACGCCCGTCGCGACCGCGCCCGCCGCCACTACCCCGACCATCCCGGGCCTGCCCGGCATTGCGACGGCAGCTCCGACCGGTGCGGCCGCCACTCCGCTCGACCCTGCCACC
>Ga0247740_1001407_pt1 | contig 10296 bp, 8 predicted proteins | sample UWRJL148409B2_FD_180942 | JGI IMG/M metagenome (GOLD analysis project Ga0247740, IMG submission 180942) | Plant litter microbial communities from Arlington Agricultural Research Station in Wisconsin, United States - UWRJ-L148-409B-2 | ecosystem: Environmental > Terrestrial > Plant litter >...
AATCAATCAATTAAAGATTGCATACCTGATTCCGTTACTCATTTAACTTTCGGCTGTTATTTTGATCAGAACATCGACGAATTACCTATTTCAGTAATTAACATCTCATTAAGCAGCAATTATGGACACGAAATAAGCAAAAAGATATTGCCAAAAGTAACAATAAGAAAGTGTAAATATTTAATTATGATGATAATCAAATATTTGTTCATTGTGCGGGCGCGCAACGTAACTTGTCATCATCTTGTGCAATTCATCCACATTATTTATCCGCATTACGATATTTCATATTATGATAATCAGATATTTGTAAATTGTGTTAGCGTACAATGTTGCTTGTTATCGCTAATAATATGTCATTGTTAGCTGCATTTACTAAAATATTTAATTATGATCATGATTAAAAATTTGTTGTGAGGCAGTGCGATGTAACTTGTCATTGTCGTGTGCTTAAAACAACTTTTACCTTAAAATTGACTTTTTCTTTCTCTTACATTCCATCATTTATTTTCATATCAAAATGGATACTTTAACAGATGAAATTCTGCATATTTGTGCCCAGCTATCTGACAAAGATAATATCCATTTTTCTGCTACATCCAAACGTTTTTCTATTATCAATTTTCGTGTCCTATTTTTTACTGAGATGCGCATCAAAGATATCATTCGTTTGTCATGTTTTCATCAATTTGGTAACGTTATTATGTCAGATATTAACGAACCTCTTCCTAAACACGTTATTTATTTAACTTTTGGTGCATATTTTAATCAACCAATTAATAGTTGCATACCTGATTCCGTTACTCATTTAACTTTTGGTGACCATTTTGATCAACCAATTAATAGTTGCATACCTGATTCCGTTACTCATTTAACTTTTGGTTGGAATTTTAATCAACAAATAAATGGTTGCATACCTGATTCCGTTACTCATTTAACTTTCGGTTTGAATTTTAATCAACAAATCAATGGTTGCATATCTGATTCAGTCACTCATTTAACATTCGGTTACTATTTTAATCAAGCAATCAACGGTTGCATACCTGATTCAGTTACTCATTTAACTTTCGGTTTCCATTTTAATCAACAAATAAATGGTTGCATACCTGATTCCGTTACTCATTTAACTTTTGGTTGCTATTTTAATCAACCAATAAATGGTTGCATACCTGATTCCGTTACTCATTTAACTTTCGGTGTCGATTTTAATCAACCAATCAATAGTTGCATACCTGATTCAGTTACTCATTTAACTTTCGGTTACAGTTTTAATCAACAAATAAATGGTTGCATTTCTGGTTCAGTTACTCATTTAACTTTCGGTTGGCATTTTAATCAACCAATAAATGGTTGCATACCTGATTCCGTTACTCATTTAACTTTCGGTTATGATTTTAATCAATCAATTAAAGATTGCATACCTGATTCCGTTACTCATTTAACTTTCGGCTGTTATTTTGATCAGAACATCGACGAATTACCTATTTCAGTAATTAACATCTCATTAAGCAGCAATTATGGACGCGAAATAAGCGAAAAGATATTGCCAAAAGTAACAATAAGAAAGTGAAAATATTTAATTATGATGATAATCAAATATTTGTTCATTGTGTGGGTGTGCAACGTAACTTGTCATCATCTTGTGCAATTCATCTACATTATTTATCCGCATTACGATATTTCATATTATGATAATCAAATATTTGTAAATTGTGTTAGCGTGCAATGTTGCTTGTTATCGCTAATAATATGTCATTGTTAGCTGCATTTGCTAAAATATTTAATTATGATCATGATTAAAAATTTGTTTGTTGTGAGGCAGTGCAATGTAACTTGTCGTTGTCATGCGCTTGAAACAACTTTTACCTTAAAATTGACTTTTTCTTTCTCTTACACTCCATCATTTATTTCATATCAAAATGGATACCTTAACAGATGAAATTCTGCGTATTTGTGCCCAGCTATCTGACAAAGATAATATTCATTTTTCTGCTACATCCAAACGTTTTTCTATTATCAAATTTCGTGTCCTATTTTTTACTAAGATGCGCATCAAGGATATCGTTCGTTTGTCATATTTTCATCAATTTAGTAATGTTACTATGTCCGACACCAACGAATCCCTTCCTAGACACGTTATCCATCTAGCTTTCGATGACAAATTTAATCAATCAATCGATAGTTGTATACCTAATTCCGTTACTCATTTAACTTTCGGCGAATTTTTTAATCAACCGATAAAATATGGCATACCTGATTCAGTTACTCATTTAACTTTCGGCTATGATTTTAATCAACCAATAAATTGTTGCATACCTAATTCCGTTACTCATTTAACTTTTGGTTGGTTTTTTAATCAAGCAATAACAGATTGCTTACCTGATTCAGTTACTCATTTAGTATTCGCTGGGGATTTTAACCAACCTATTAATAGTTGTATACCTAATTCCGTTATTCATTTAACTTTTGGTCATCATTTTAATCAACCAATCAATAGTTGCATACCTAATTCTGTTGTTCATTTAGCTTTCGGTCATCATTTTAATCAACCAATCAATAGTTGCATACCTGATTCCGTTACGAATTTAACTTTTGGTTGGAAGTTTAACCAACAAATAAATGGTTGCATACCCGATTCCGTTACGAATTTAACTTTCGGTGATGATTTTAATCAATCAATCAAAGATTGCATACCTGATTCCGTTACTAATTTAACTTTCGGCGAAAATTTTAACCAACAGATCAATAGTTGCATACCTGATTCCGTTACTAATTTAATATTCGGCTGGGATTTTAACCAAAGTATAGACTCATTACCTAATTCTATCGACAATATCGAACTAAGCAGTAATTATAAAGGTAAAATAAGCGAAAAGATGTCGCCGAAAGTAACAAAATGGTAAAATATTTAATTATGATAATAATCAAATATTTGTTCATTGCGTTGGTGTGTAATTATGCGTGAAACAACTTTTAATCATCTTAAAATTGACTTTTCTTTTGCTTGCATTACATCCTTGATTTTCATATCAAAATGAATACTTTGACGGATGAAATTCTGCATCTTTGCGCGTATTTATCCGACAGGGATAATATTCACCTTTCTGCTACATCCAAATGTCTTTCTGTCCTCAAATTTCGCATTCTATTTTTTACTAAGATACACATCAAAAATATCATTCGTTTATCATATTTTCATCAATTTAGTAATGTCATTATGTCTGACACCAATGAATTCCTTCCTAAACACGTTACCCATTTAACTTTTGGTTGGGATTTTAATCGACCAATCAATAGTTGCATACCTGATTCCGTTACTCATTTAACTTTTGGTGGGAATTTTAATCAAGCAATAAATGGTTGCATACCTGATTCCGTTACTCATCTAACTTTCGGTGACTATTTTAATAAACTAATAAATGGTTGTATACCTGATTCCGTTACTCATTTAACTTTCGGTATCAGTTTTAATCGAGCAATAAATAGTTGCATACCTAATTCTGTTACTCATCTAACTTTCGGTGACTGTTTTAATAAACCAATCAATGGTTGCGTACCTGATTCCGTCACGAATTTAATTTTTGGTAACCATTTTAATCAACCAATCAACGGTTGTATACCCAATTCCGTTACTCATTTAACTTTCGGTCACTGTTTTAATCAATTGATAAATAGTTGTATATCTGAATCCGTTACTCATTTAACTTTTGGTTGGCATTTTAATCAAACAATAAAAGATTGCGTACCAAATTTCGTAACTCATCTAACTTTCGGCACATATTTTAATCAACCAATCAATAGTTGCATACCTGATTCAGTTACTCATTTAACTTTAGGTCGGAATTTTAATCAACCAATCAAAGGTTGCATACCAGGTTCTGTCAGGAATTTAACTTTTGGTCGGAAGTTCGATCAACCAATAAATGGTTGCGTACCTGATTCTGTTACTAATTTAACTTTTGGTCACGATTTTGATCAAGTAATTGATAGTTGCATACCTGATTCCGTTACCCATTTAGCATTTGGTTATGATTTTAATCATAACATAAACGAATTACCTATTTCGATCAATAATATCGAATTAAGCAGCAATTATAAACGTGAAATAAGCGAAAGGATGTTATCGAAAGTAACAATAAGAAAGTGAAAATATTTCATCATGATCATGAACAAATATTTAATCATTGTGTTGGCGTGCAATTCTAAACGTCGTTGTCATGTGCATGAAACAACTTTTACCTTAAAATTGAATTTTTTTTCACTATACACTCCATTATTGATTTTATTATCAAAATGAATACTTTAACCGATGAAATTCTGCATATTTGCGCTTATCTATCCGACAAAGATAATATTCACCTTTCTGCCACATCCAAACATTTTTTGATTATCAAATTCCGTATTTTATTTTTTAACGAAACGCGCGTCGAAGATATCATCAACTTATCATATTTTCATCAATTTACTAATGTTATTATGTCGGACACCAGTCAATCCCTTCCTAAACACGTTACCCATTTAACCTTCAGTTACTATTTTGTTCAACCAATGAATAGTTGCATACCGGATTCGGTCACTCATTTAACTTTCGGTTACCTTTTCAATCAAACAATGAATGGTTGTATACCTGTTTTAGTTACTCATTTAACTTTCGGTGCATATTTTAATCAACCAATAAACGCTTGCGTACCTGATTCCGTCACTCATTTAACTTTTGGTAGTCATTTTGATAAACCGATATATAGTTGTATACCTGATTCCGTTACTCATTTAACTTTCGGTTACTGTTTTAATCAACCAATAAATGGTTGCATACCTGATTCCGTTACTCATTTAACTTTTGGTGGCAGTTTTAATCAACCTATAAATGGTTGCATACCTGATTCCGTTACTCATTTAACTTTAGGTTATTATTTTGATAAGAACATAGACGAATTACCTATTTCGATTAGTAAAATCTTATTAAGCATCAACTATAAACGTGAAATTAGCAAAAATATGATACCGAAAGTAACAATAAGAAAGTGAAAATATTTGATTATGGTGATAATGAAATATTTATAAATTGTGTTAGTGTACAATTATGCCTGCCATTGCCATGTGCGCTATCTTAAAATTGACTTTTCTTTCACTTGCACGGCATTATTTCTTTTCTTATCAAATATGGATACTTTAACGGATGAAATTCTGCATATTTGTGCTTATTTATCCGACAAAGATAATATTCACCTTTCTACTGCATCCAAACGTCTTTTTGTCCTCAAATTCCGCATTTTATTTTTTACTCAGATGTACGTCAAAGATATCATCAACTTGTCATATTTTCATCAATTTAGTGATATCATTATGTCAGATACTAACGGATCTCTTCCTAAACACACTAACCGTCTAACTTTTAATGACCACTTAAATCAATCGATCAATGGTTGTATACCTAATTCCGTTACTCATTTAATTTTCGGTTGTTGTTTTAATCAATCAATAAAAGATTGCGTACCTGATTCCGTTACTCATTTAACTTTCGGTTACGGTTTTAATCAACCGATCGATGGTTGCATACCTAATTCCGTTACTCATTTAACTTTCGGTTTTAATCAACCAATAAATGGTTGCATACCAGATTCTGTTACTCATTTAACTTTCGGTAATCGTTTTAATCAAACAATCAATGGTTGCATACCTGATTCCGTTACTCATTTAACTTTCGGTAGTCATTTTGATCAACCGATCAATAGTTGCATGCCTGATTCCATTACTCATTTAACTTTTGGTTGGTTTTTTAATCAACCGATCAATAGTTGCATACCGGATTCCGTTACTCATTTAACTTTTGGTTACAATTTTAATCAAACAATCAATGGTTGCATACCTGATTCCATTACTCATTTAACTTTCGGTTACGATTTTAATCAAAGTATGGACTCAATGCCTAATTCAGTTGTCAACATCTTATTGAGTCGGAATTATAGACGTGAAATTAGCAAAAAGATGTTGTCAAAAGTAACAATGGGAACGTAACAAATTTTTAATTATGATAATAGGTAAATATTTTTTCATTGTGTGGGCGTGCAACGTAACTTGTCATCACCAACGTCATTTTTAGCTGCATCAACAAAAATATTTTATTATGGTGATAGTTGAATATTTGTGAATTGTGTTAGCGTGTAATGTTGCTTGTCATCGCCAATGTCATTATTAGCTACATCAAAAATATTTTATTATGATCACGATTAAATATTTGTTCATTGTGTATTCATGCAATTCTGGGTGTCATTACCAACAATATGTCATTTTTAGTTACATCAACTAAAATATTTAGTTATGATGATAATTAAATATTTTATCATTGTGGGAACGTGCAAAGCCACATGACATGTGCGCTAAAAATTGACTTTTCTTTTGCTTAAACGACATTATTGGTTTTCATATCAAATATGAATACTTTAACCGATGAAATTCCGCATATTTGTGCTTATTTATCCGACAAAGATAATATTCACCTTTCTACCGCATCCAAACGTCTTTCTGTCATCAAATTTCGTGTCCTATTTTTTACTAAGATGCGTATCAAAGATATCATTCGTTTATCATATTTTCATCAATTTAGTAATGTCATTGTGTCTAACACCAACGAACCGGTTCCTAAACACGTTATCAATTTAACTTTCGGTTACAGATTCGATCAATTAATAAATGGTTGTATACCTAATTCTGTTACTCATTTAACTTTCGGGCATCATTTTAATAAATCAATCAACAGTTGTATACCTGATTCCGTTACTCATTTAACTTTCGGTAACGATTTTAATCAACCGATCAATAGTTGCATACCTAATTCTGTTACTCATTTAACTTTAGGTCACTGTTTTAATAAACCAATCAATAATTGTATACCTGATTCCGTCACCCATTTAACTTTCGGTTACGATTTCAATCAACTAATAAAAGATTGTATACCTAATTTAGTGACTCATTTAACTTTCGATTACTATTTTAATCAACCAATAAATGGTTGCATTCCCGATTCCGTTACTCATTTAACTTTCAGTTCCCATTTTGACCAACAAATAAACGGTTGCCTATCTGATTCCGTTACCCATTTAACTTTCGGTTGGTGTTTTAATCAACCAATAAATGGTTGCATACCTTATTCCGTTACTCATTTAACTTTCGGTCATCATTTTGATCAACAAATAAATAGTTCCATACCTGATTCCGTTACTCATCTAACTTTCGGTAGAGATTTTGATCAACCAATCAATAGTTGCATACCTGATTCCGTCACTCATTTAACTTTCGGTAACCGTTTTAATAAAACAATAAAAGATTGCATACCTAAATCCGTAACTCATCTAACTTTCGGTAATGATTTTAATCAACCAATAAATGGTGGCGTGCCTGATTCCGTTACTCATTTAACTTTCGGTACCGATTTTAATAAAAGTACAGACTCAATACCTAATTCAGTCATTAACATCTCGTTAAGTAGCAACTATAAACGTGAAATTAGCGAAAAGATATTGCCGAAAGTAACAATAAGATAAAATATTTCATTATGATGATAATCAAAAATTTGTTCATTGTGTCAGCGTGCAATTATACCTGTCATTAACGCACGTGAAACTTAAAATTGACTTTTCTTTCTCTTGCGCTACTTTATTGACTTTATTATCAATATGGATACCTTAACCGATGAAATTCTGCATATTTGTGCTTATTTATCAGACAAAGATAATATTCACCTTTCTGCTACATCCAAACATTTTTTGATTATCAAATTCCGTATTTTATTTTTTACTAAGGTGCACATCAAAGACATCATTCGTTTATCATATTTTCATCATTTTAGTAATGTTATTATGTCAGACGTTAACGAATCCCTTCCCAAACACGTTACTCATTTAACTTTTGACCGGGATTTTAATCAATCGATCAATAGTTGCATACCTGATTCTGTTACTCATTTAACTTTCGGTGCCGAATTTAATCAACTAATAAATGGTTGTATACCTGATTCAGTCAGTCATTTAACTTTCGGTGCCTGGTTTAATAAAAAAATAAATAGTTGCATACCCGATTCAGTTACTCATTTAACTTTCGGTTTCTATTTTAATAAACCGATCAATAGTTGCATATCTGATTCCGTTACTCATTTAACTTTCGGCTACCGTTTTAATCAACAAATAAATGATTGCATACCCGGTTCCGTTACTCATTTAATTTTCGGTAGTAATTTTGATCAGAATATGGACGAGTTACCTGTTTCAGTAATCAACATCTCATTAAGTAGCAATTACAAACATCCGATAAGCGAAAAGATATCGCCGAAAGTAACAATAAGAAACTGATAATATTTAATTATGATCACGAACAAATATTTAATCAATGTTAGCGTGCAATTCTAAATGTTATTGCCAATTATTTGTCATTTTTAGCTACATCTATTAAAATATTTAATCATGATGATTAAATATTTGTTCGTTGCGTGGACGTGCAATGTCCACCGGTCATTCTTAAAATTGACTTTTTCTTTATCTTACGCTCCTTTATTAATTTTCTTGTTAAAAATGGATACTTTAACAGATGAAATTCTGCATATTTGTGCTCAGCTATCTGACAAAGATAATATTCACCTTTCTGCTACATCCAAACATCTTTCTAACATCAAATTCCGTATTCTATTTTTTACTAATATACGAATCAAAGATATTATTTACTTATCATATTTTCATCAATTTAGTAATGTTATTATGTCAGACACCAGTCAATCCCTTCCTAAACACGTTACCCATTTAACTTTCAGTTACTATTTTGATCAACCAATGAATAGTTGCATACCGGATTCGGTCACTCATTTAACTTTCGGTTACCTTTTCAATCAAACAATAAATGGTTGTATACCTGTTTTAGTTACTCATTTAACTTTTGGTGCATATTTTAATCAACCAATAAATGCTTGCGTTTCTGATTCCGTCGCTCATTTAACTTTTGGTAGTCATTTTGATAAACCGATAAATAGTTGTATACCTGATTCCGTTACTCATTTAACTTTCGGTTACTGTTTTAATCAACCAATAAATGGTTGCATACCTGATTCCGTTACTCATTTAACTTTTGGTGGCAATTTTAACCAACCTATAAATGGTTGTATATCTGATTCAGTTACTCATTTAACTTTCGGTCGCGATTTTAATCAACCAATCAATAGTTGTATACCTGATTCCGTTACGAATATATTTTTTGGTCATTATTTTAATCAGAACATAGAGTCATTACCTAATTCTATCAATAATATCTCATTAAGTAGCAACTATAAACGTAAAATAACCGAAAAGACAATGCCAAAAGTAACAATATGGTAAAATATTTAATTATGATTATAGGTAAATATTTGTTCTTTGTATGAAAATGCAATATCGCCCCTTAAAATTGACTTTTTCTTTATCTTGCGCTCCATTTTTTCTTTCCATATCAACTGTCATGGATACCTTAACCGATGAAATTTTGCATATTTGTGCTTATTTATCCGACAGAGATAATATTCACCTTTCTGCAACATCCAAACGTCTTTCTGTCATAAAATTCCGCATTCTATTTTTTACTAAGATGCACACCAAAAATATCATTCGTTTATCATATTTTCATCAATTTAGTAATGTCATTATGTCTGACACCACCAAATCTCTTCCTAAACATACTAACCGTCTAGCTTTCGATGACCGCTTAAATAAATCAATCGATGGTTGTATACCTAATTCTGTTACTCATTTAACTTTCGGTTATTGTTTTAATCAACCAATTAATGGCTGTATACCTAATTCCGTTACGAATTTAACTTTTGGTGACGATTTTAATCAACCAATTAATGGCGGTATACCTGATTCCGTTACGAATTTAACTTTTGGTGACGATTTTAATCAACCAATAAAAAATTACATACCTAAATACGTTACTCATTTAACTTTTGGTGACGATTTTAATCAATCAATAAAAGTTTGCATACCCGATTTAGTGACTCATCTAACTTTCGGTTGGAATTTTAATAAAAAAATAAATGGTTGCATACCTGATTCCGTCACTCATTTAACTTTCGGGTGCTGTTTTGATCAACCAATAAATGGTTGCATACCTAATTCCGTAACTCATTTGACTTTCGGCGACAGTTTTGATCAATCAATCAATAGTTGCATACCTGATTTCGTTACTCATTTAACTTTCGGTTACTGTTTTAATCAACCGATCAACAGTTGCATACCTGATTCCGTTACTCATTTAACTTTCGGTGGCAATTTTAAC
>Ga0247740_1001408_pt1 | contig 10289 bp, 7 predicted proteins | sample UWRJL148409B2_FD_180942 | JGI IMG/M metagenome (GOLD analysis project Ga0247740, IMG submission 180942) | Plant litter microbial communities from Arlington Agricultural Research Station in Wisconsin, United States - UWRJ-L148-409B-2 | ecosystem: Environmental > Terrestrial > Plant litter >...
ACAACTCAAGAGTCGGTCGATCCCCGCCATCACGCACGACGGTTCAAGGCGCTCCTGTCGATCATCATCGCGGGAGTGTTCGTGTTCGCCGCCGTGCAGCCGGTCTCGGCCGCCGAGCCGCAGCCCGTGCAGGCCCAGTCCATCGCGACTCAGGTCACCGTCGATCGTGCCGCGTCGGGCCTCGCCTCGCTGGTCCGTAACCCCGACCTCGACGCCGTCGCCGCGGCGTGGGCGGCCCAGATGGCAACGGCGGGCGTCATGTCGCACAACCCGTCCCTCGCCGCCCAGATGCCCGGCGCGTGGCTGTCGGCGGGCGAGAACGTCGCCTACGGCCAGACCGACGGCACCCTCATGGAGGCCGCTTGGATGGCCTCGCCCGGCCACCGCGCGAACATCCTCGGCGACTTCACCGACATCGGCATCGCGTTCGTCACGGCGGACGGCACGACCTGGGGCGTGCAGGTCTTCGCGAAGTACTAGTAGCACGGTGCCGGTACGTTAGGAGCGTGCCAGCAGCAGTCGTGATCGTCGGAAGCGCCAACATCGACCAGGTCTTCCGCGTGACCACGATACCGGCGCCGGGGGAGACGGTCCTGTCGCACGGGTCCTCCATCGCGCTCGGCGGCAAGGGGCAGAACCAGGCGGTCGCCGCGGCTCGGGCGGGGGCATCCACGGCGTTCATCGCCGCGCTCGGGGACGACGCCTTCGGCCGCTCCGTGCGGGACGGCCTCGCGGAGGACGGCATCGACTCCACCGGGGTTCGCACCGCCACCGCTCCGACCGGCACGGCCCTCATCGCCGTGGACGGCTCCGGCGAGAACACGATCATCGTCGAGTCCGGCGCCAACGCGCTCCTCGAACTCACCGACACGGATGCCCGGACCATCGCCGCAGCGGCGGTACTCGTCCTCCAGCTCGAGGTTCCCCTGGAGACGGTCACCGCTGCCGCGCGGATCGCCCGTGCCGCCGGCACCCGGGTGCTGCTCAACGCCGCACCCATCCAGGAGCTGCCGGAGGAGTTGCTCGCCAACGTCGACATCCTCGTGGTGAACGAGCACGAGGGTGCCTTCCTAGCCCGCGGCGGCGATGTGGCAGGTCTCGCTCCGGTCGTCATCGTCACCCTCGGGGCGGCAGGCGCCGTCGCGTACGAGGGCGGACGCGAGACCGCCACGGTGCCGGCGCCGAGAGTGTCCGCTGTCGACGCCACCGGGGCGGGGGACACTTTCTGCGGGGCCCTCGCCGCCCGGCTCGCCGAAGGCGCCATGCTCGCGGACGCGCTGCGATTCGCGGTGGCGGCGGCATCCCTCTCGGTGCAGAGCCACGGGGCAGTTCCGTCCATCCCGACACGGGCGAGGATCGACGGCACGCTTATGTAACGGATTGGTAACGGAGACGCTATAGTCGGTACACCCGACGAGGAAGCGTCAATGTCGACAGTCCTGAACCACCCCCGGATCATCGCCGCGGCCACGGCGGTAGTCACGCTCGTGCTCGTCATCGTGCTGAGTCCCGATGCCACCCGCGTCGAGGCCGTGAGCCAGTTCGGATCGCTCAATGCCCCCGGCGACATCGCGTTCGTCGCCGGCCATCGCGGAGGTAGGGACGGCGCGCCCGAGAACACCCTCCCGGCCTTCAGGCTCGCCCTGGAGAGTGACGCCGAAGCCATCGAGACCGACCTGCAACTCACGGCCGACGGCGTGGCCGTGATCATGCACGACTTCACCCTCGACCGCACGACCGACGGAACCGGCCCCGTCTGGAACAGCACGTGGGAGCAGATCAGCGGTCTGGATGCGGGCTCGTGGTTCGGTCCCGAGTTCGCGGGGACGCGGGTCCCGCTGCTCGGTGACCTGCTGAGCCTGGTGGCTCCGAGCGACAAGATGCTCATCCTCGAGTTGAAGGGCTCGTGGACCGACGCGCAGGTCGGGCCGGTGCTCGACGAGATCCGGGCCGAGGGGCTCACCCAGCGCGTGACCCTCGCGAGCTTCGACATCCTGAGCCTCGCCGCGGCCCAGCGCGCCGACGCCCAGGTGCAGCGCATGATCATCTCGCGCAACGTGGTGGGCGACCCCGCGATCCTCGCCGGCACGTGCGGGGCGATCGCCATCGTCACGAGCAAGGCCTTCCTCGCCACCGATCCCGAGGCGGTCGGGCGCATCCACGAGGCGGGCCTGGGCGTGCTCGCCTACACCCTCAACAGTTCGGAGACCTGGGCCGAGGCGATCGCCCTCGGCGTTGACGGGATCATCACCGACAAGCCCCTCGAGCTGGACGCGTGGCTGGCCACCAGCGCAGGATGAGCGCATGATGGAGTAGTGAGTGACGACAGCACGATCGAATCCCGTTCCAGCATTGCCTTCCTCGGTGACAGCCTCACCAACCACGGTGACTGGGAGACCTGGTTCCCCGACCGCCACGTGCACAACCTCGGCGTGAGCGGTGACACCACCGACGAGGTGGTCGCCCGCATCGACGACGTCGTGGATCTGCACCCGGATGCCGTGGCCCTCCTGGTCGGCACCAACGACCTCGGGCGGCGCAAATCGGTGGAGCACCTGGTGCGCAACATCGAGTTCCTCCTTGTGACCCTGCGCCGCGGAGTGCCAGGCACCCGCATGCTCGTGCAGTCGATCATGCCGAGGGGCAAGGAGTACGCGGACCAGATCCGCGATGCCAACCGCCACCTCCGCCAGTTCGCCCCGAACGTGAATGCGCAGTACCTCGACCTCTGGCCGGTGCTCGCGGGCGACGGGGACGAGATCCTCCCCGAGTTCTCCGACGACAAACTGCACCTCAACGCCGCCGGCTACGAGGCGTGGCTCTCCGAGCTGCGTCCCGGCCTCGAGCGCCTCGACGACTCGCCCCCGATGTCGCGGCCGATCACGATCATCCGCGAACGCTAGAGCGCCGCCACCAGCGCCCGGTAGAACTCGATGCCCTTGAGGTAGGTCGCGACGTGCAGCCGCTCGTTCTTGGCGTGCAGCGCGTCGCGCTCCTCCTTCGAGACCTCGAACGGCGTGAACCGGTAGACGCCGCGGGAGATCCTCGCGAAGTGCCTGCTGTCGGTTGCGCCGTTCTGCACGTAGGGCGTCACGATGGTCGCCGGGTAGGTGGCCTCGATCGTAGCGCGCAGCACCTCCCAGCCGATGCCGGAGAGCAGTGAGGCGGGCGGCGCCATCTGGCCGTGCACGAGCTCGACGCGCACGTCCGGATCGTTGACGGCACGCTCGACGTGCTTGATGACCTGCTCGACCGTGGTGTCGACGGCGATCCGCACATTGACGTTGGCCTCCGCCCGCTCGGCGAGGGCGTTGGGTGCTTGGCCGGCGCTCAACAGGGTGACCGCCTGTGTGGTGCGCACCATGGCGTTGAGCTCGTTCCCCGATCGGGTGAACCTGCGCAGCAGCACACCCTTGGTGAGTCCGATGTTGCGGAACGCCCATCCGACGCTCCCCGTGGCGTGATCCCCGAGCGTGCGGAACATGTCGATCGCGGTGGGGGAGAACCGCGCCGGGAAGGGGCGCTCGTTGATCCGTACGATCGCCTTCGCGAGTCGCACGGTGGCCGTGATGGCCGGCGGGGTGGAGGCGTGGCCGCCCAGCTCCTCGACCACGAGCTTCAGGTCGGCCTGCCCCTTCTCCGTGACGCCAACGACGGCGACGGGTGCGGTCACACCGGGGAACACCCCCTCGACGACGGCGCCGCCCTCGTCCAGCACCAGGGCGGGTCGGATGCCCCTGCTCTCGAGCAGGTCGACGACCGCCGGTGCCGCACCGCCTGCGGACTCCTCGTTGTGGGTGAAGACCAGGTAGATGTCCTGCGCGGGAACCACGCCCGCCGTGAGCTGCGTCTCGACGGCCTCGAGGATGCTCGCCACCGCGCCCTTGTTGTCGAGCGTGCCCCGGCCCCAGACGAGCTCGTCGTCGCCCTTGCCGCTCAGCTCGGCCGCGAACGGCGGGTGCTTCCAGCCGAAGTCGGTGGCCGGGACCACGTCGTAGTGCGCCATGAGAACGGCGGGCTCGGTGGATGCGCGACCCGGCCAGCGGAACACGACGGTGTAGCCCTCGACCACGTCACGGTCGAGGCGGGTGTGCACCTGCGGGTACAGCTCGGCGAGCGTCGCGAGGAACAGGTCGAACTGCGACCAGTCGATGCGCGACTCGTCCGGGTAGGAGATCGTGGGGATGCGCAGCAGCGTCTGCAGTCGTGCCACGGCGGCGTTGTTGGACATGCCACGACTCTACGACGCCGCCAGACGCTAGTTTTGACGGCATGACGCTTCGTGTCGCGCCGTTCGCGGCTGCCCTCGTGCTCGCAGCCCTGCCGCTCCTCGTCGTGCCGACCCCGGCCGCGGCGGCCCCCAGCGCCTCGTGCGACGACGGAAACGACAACGACTTCGTCTTCGAGAGCTACGACGCCGACTTCTACCTCGACGTGGATGACGCCGGCCGCTCGACGCTGAAGACCGTCGAGACCTTCGTCGCGCAGTTCCCCGACACCGACCAGAACCAGGGCATGCGGCGGGCGATACCGCTCGAGTACCAGGGCGCCCCGACCGACATCACCGTGGAGTCGGTGACCGACGGCGACGGCAACCCTCGGCCCTTCACGGCGGAGGAGGACGAGGACGGCGACTTCCTGCTCGTCACGAGCCGGGCGGACGACTGTGTGCACGGCTCGCAGACCTACGTCTTCACCTACACCCAGCACAACGTCACGCGGTACTTCGCCAACACCGATGCCGACGAGTTCTTCTGGGACACCACCGGTACGGGCTGGGACCAGCCGTTCGAGACCGCGACGTCGCGCATCCATGTGCCGGCGGCTCTGGCCACAAAACTCTCGGGGGACGCGATCTGCTACCGGGGCTACGAGGGCTCGACCGCGCAGTGCGAGCTGTCCCGCGAGGATCATGCCGAGGGCGTGGTGTACACGACCACCGAGCAGAGTCTGGGCGCGCGGGAGAACGTCACGGTGGCGATCGCGTTCCAGCCGCACACGTTCGTGCCGCGGGACGACTCGTACTTCGGCTCGCCGCTGGCGTTCCTGCAGCTCCTCTCGGTCGCGGGCGCCGTCGGTGCCGTGGTCTGGGCGGCAGTCCTGCGCCGGACGAAGCTCGCGGACGGGCGCGGACGCCCCACGATCATCGCCGAGTACTCGCCGCCGGAGGGCATGGACCCGTTCACGGCCTCGGTGCTGCTCAAGAAGACCGGCCGCGGGGCATCCGCTTCCTTCCTCGACCTCGCCGTCAAGCGGAGGATCCGGATCATCGAGCAGCCCGCCGCGGGACTCTTCGCGAAGGACAGCTACGCGTTCGAGCTGCTCGATCCGAGCGGTCTCGATGGCCCGGAACTCGACCTCGCGAAGTCGCTCTTCGGCTACCAGCTCGTGCCGGGCACCCAGTACCGGATGACCGGCAAGGACACGACGTTGAGCGAGCGTGTGCGCGGCATCGTCACATCGGCGACTGCGGGCACATTCGTGCACGGGCTGCGCAGGAAGGGGACCGCGAAGTACGGCGCGTTCCCGACCCTCCTCGTGCTGGCCTCCGCGGCTGGCAGCTTCTTCGCGGGCGTGAGCCTGCTCGACAGTGCCCGCGGCGGCTTCGTGCCGGGCATCCTTCTCGCGGTGCCGATCGTGCTCTCGGTCGTGCTGTTCGCCCTCGTCTCGCGCACCCCGCTCACCGATGCTGGGGCAGAAGCGCGCGACCACCTCGAGGGCCTCGAGCTCTACATCAGGCTCGCCGAGGCCGACAGGCTGAGGATGCTGCAGAGCCCGACCGGTGCGGAGAAGCAGGGCGACGTGGTGAAGGTCTACGAGAAGCTGCTCCCGTACGCCGTGCTCTTCAGCCTCGAGAAGGAGTGGGCCGAGGAGCTCGGCAAGTACTACGTCGACGCCGCGCCCGACTACTACGCCGGCTCGAGCGCCTTCAACGCGGCGGTCTTCGCCTCGAGCGTCGGGTCGTTCTCCTCGACGGCCGCATCGTCGTTCTCGGGCAGCTCGTCGAGCAGTTCGAGCGGCGGCTCCGGTGGAGGCGGGTCGTCTGGCGGTGGTGGCGGTGGTGGCGGCGGGGGCGGCGTGTGAGCCACCGGGACGGCCGACTTAGACTGGGTCGGTGAGCGCCAGCTACCCGACCAAGACCCGTCGCACAGCTCTGGTGCCCTCTCTGCTCGCGGTGGTGGCGCTGCTCATCGGGGTCGCCCTCATCGAGGGCGACGGCTTCGTGGTGATCCAGTACATCGTCTCGATCTTCGCCCTCATCGTCGCCGTCTTCGCCTGGCAGGCGCGGCAGTGGTGGTGGCTCATCGGGCTCGTGCCGATCGCGGTGCTCTGGAACCCCGTGGTGCCCATCGACCTCGGGATTCCCGACCTCTGGCTCGGCCTGCAGTACCTCGCCGCGATCGTCTTCATCGCCGCGGGCATCCTCATCAAAGTCAAGGATGGGGACAAGAAATAACACTGTCGGGGGTTTGCGCGTAGAATGGGCGTTACACCCGCAAGAGTTCCACCAGTCGTTCCCGGCTGGGTCTGGAAAATCTCTGAGGGTGTGTCTCCCGGTATTCACCGGAAGGCTTTTCCCGCACCGTTGCTTTTTGCAACTAGCCCCCTCTGAGAGCACACGTGACACCTTCGGGACAGACCGAACCCGGCCAGCGGCAGCGCCGCCAGCGCCCCGCTGCGCAGCGCCAGAACGGCGGCCAGTCCAATGGCGGCCAGTCGAACGGCCAGCAGCGCCGTCGGGTGCGCCCCGGCGACGACATCGGTGTCATTCCCGTACTGGCCCGCGCCGCGCGCGAGGTCGAGACCGCCGTGCAGAAGGGACCGCTCAAGCCGTCCAACCGCGCCCGGTTCCAGGTCGCAGCTCTGCTGCTCCGCGAGGAGCGAGCGCGGGTGAAGGCCGACAAGACCCTCACCGACGCCGAGCGCGCCAACGAGCAGAAGCGCCTCGACGGCCTGGCCGGCATCCTCGCGAAGACCGCCGCGCGCGACACCAGCCTCATCGTCATGCTCGCGGACGACGCCCCCGTCACGGCGGCCGCCAAAGCCCTCCGCCGCGACCTGCTCATCGCTGCCGGTGTCGAGCTCAGCCCCGACGAGCTCATCATCACGACCGAGCCGAAGCCCATCGACAAGCAGGTCGAGAAGCAGGTGGTCCCGGCATCCGTGCGACAGATGCAGATGTCGAACCCGTTCCTCGCCCCCGACTTCAGCAACATCCAGGCGGCACCGGCCAAGACCCACCGCCTCGGGAACTGGGAGCTCATCGAGCCCCTGTTCCGCTCGTTCGAGTACGGCGCCGGCGGCGGCGCGGCCACCATGGACCTGCCCGAGGCGACCACACTGCGCACGCGTGGCAACCTCGAGATGATGCGCCACCAGGCGCGGTTCGTCGAGGAGGTCCGCAAGGGCCACCGCACCTTCCTGCTCGCGGACGAGCCCGGCCTCGGCAAGACGGCCCAGTCACTGCTCGCCGCCGAGGCGTCGAACTCCTATCCGCTCCTCGTCGTCGTCCCCAACGTGGTCAAGACCAACTGGGCGCGCGAGGTCGAACTCTGGACGCCCGGTCGCACGGCCACGGTCGTGCACGGCGACGGCAAGGACGTCGACGCGTTCAGCGACGTCGTCATCGTCAACTACGAGATCCTCGACCGCCACGTCGGCTGGCTCGGCCGGTTCGGCTTCAAGGGCATGGTCGTCGACGAGGCGCACTTCATCAAGAACCTCAAGTCGGAGCGGTCGAAGCACGTGCTCGCGCTCTCCAAGAGCATCCGCGCCACCTCGCCGCGCGCGCTCATGATGGCGCTCACGGGCACGCCGCTCATCAACTCCATCGAGGACTTCCGCGCGATCTGGCAGTTCCTCGGCTGGATCGACGACAAGAAGCCCCTGCCGAAGCTCATGGAGAAGCTCGAGGACACCGGCCTCACGCCGGCCGACTTCGGGTTCTTCGCCGAGGCCCGCCGCGCCGTCGTCGATATGGGCATCGTCCGTCGCAAGAAAGTGGATGTCGCCGCAGACATCCCCGCTCGCCGCGTGGCCGACATCCCCGTCGAGCTGGACGACGACCTCGGTCGCTCGATCCGCGCCGCGGAGGCCGCGCTCACGGCGCGACTCGTTGAGCGTTTCAACCGCGTTCGCGGGCTCAAGCCCGATGCGAGCGACGATGAGCTGATCCGCGTCGTCGCGCACGCCGAGCTCGAAGAGTCCAAGGGCACCACGACCGGCGAGAACGTGTTCACCATGGTCCGCCGCATCGGCCAGGCCAAGGCGACCCTCGCCGCCGACTACACGGCGCAGCTCGCGCGGTCCGTGGGCAAGGTGGTGTTCTTCGCGAAGCACATCGACGTGATGGACACCGCGGAGGAACACTTCGCGAAGGCCGGACTCAAGGCGGTGTCGATCCGCGGTGACCAGAGCGCCAAGGCCCGCCAGTCGGCCATCGACTCGTTCACCGAGGATCCCGAGGTCTCGATCGTCGTCGCGTCGCTCACCGCCGCCGGAGTCGGCCTCAACCTGCAGGCCGCGTCCAACGTGGTCCTCGCGGAGCTGAGCTGGACGAGTGCCGAGCAGACCCAGGCCATCGACCGCGTGCACCGCATCGGCCAGGAGCTGCCGGTCACGGCCTGGCGCATCATCGCCGCCCACACCATCGACGCCCGCATCGCCGAACTCATCGACAGCAAGGCCGGCCTCGCCGCGCGCGCTCTCGACGGGTCCGACGAGGAGGTCGCCGCCGAGTCCAACATCCAGCTCGAGGCGCTGTCCAGTCTGCTCCGCGACGCCATCGACCCGCGGGGGGAGGACGCTTGACGCCCGCGCTCACCATCCTCGGCAGGGCACATCCGCGCCTGCTCGCCCGCGACGACGTGACGATGCGCAAGGGCCGGTTCACGCTCGTGAACGACACGCTGTCGCCCAGGTCCGCCACGATCTCCGACCTCGTCGCCGTGCACGACGCTCTTGACGCCGCCGGAATCGAGCACCTGCTCGTCCGTCGTGACGACGACCATCCCGTGGTCGCCGTCGATCGGCTGCACTTCGCCGCGGTCGCCGCCGCCCTCGCCAAGGCGTTCGCGACCGAGCCCTTCTACTCCCGCGCCGGGAGCGAGAGCGAGCTGCTCGTCGCCGATGGCGCGCTCGCCCTGACGGCGAAGAACCGTGTCCTGCGGCTCTACCGTCCGCGAGCCAGCAGCACCGGCAAGCTGCGCTACGGGGCCGCTGGCGGCGTGCGCCTGGAGTTCTGGGACTTCGAGCCCGACGAGATCTCCGCCCCCGCCGAGAACGCGCTCATGCGCCGCAAGCTGCCGCGCTCCGAGGCCATCGAGGCGACCGTCGACCTCTACGACCGCACCTGGCAGACCCTCGGCGGCATGTTCGACACGCTCGCGAGCGACGTCACGTTCGACATCGACCTCGTGTTCTCGTGGGTCGACGGCACGTCGTCAGAGTTCCAGCGGGCCCGCGCGCAGCGCATGAAGGCCTACGTCGTGGGCGACGGCGACGACTCCGAGGCTCGCTACCGGCAGATCGACGAGCTCAAGTACGCGCTACGCAGCGTGTACCTGTTCGCTCCGTGGATCCGTCGCATCTTCATCGTGACCGACTCGCCCAAGCCGACCTGGCTGGCCGACCACCCTCGCGTCACCATCGTGCGCAGCGAGGAGTTCTTCGCCGACACCTCCGTGCTGCCGACCCACAACTCGCACGCGGTCGAGAGCCAGCTGCACCACATCGAGGGTCTCAGCGAGTACTTCCTGTACTCCAACGACGACATGTTCTTCGGTCGTCCGGTGCGGCCCGAGATGTTCTTCTCGCCCGGCGGGATCACCAAGTTCATCGAGGCGACCACCCGCATCGGGCTGGGTGAACCAACCACCGAGCGCAGCGGCTTCGAGAACGCGGCGCGCGTCAACCGCGCACTCCTCCGTGAGCGGTTCGGCCGCATCACCACTCGCCACCTCGAGCACGCCGCCACCCCGCTGCGCCGCAGCGTGATGGCGGAGCTCGAGGCCGAGTTCCCCGACGACTTCGCGCGCACCGCGGCGAGTGCGTTCCGGTCGGCAACCGACATCTCGGTCACGAACTCGCTCTACCACTACTACGGGCTCATGACCGGGCGCGCTGTGGTGCAGGAGACGGCGACGGTCCGCTACATCGAGACGACGCTCGCCAACGCGGCGGGCGACATGGATGCCCTCCTCAAGAAGCGCGACCACGACTTCTTCTGCCTGAATGACGGCAGTAAGCCCGAGATCTCGGTGGCGCGCCGCACCAAGACGGTCCGTGCG
>Ga0247740_1001409_pt1 | contig 10288 bp, 9 predicted proteins | sample UWRJL148409B2_FD_180942 | JGI IMG/M metagenome (GOLD analysis project Ga0247740, IMG submission 180942) | Plant litter microbial communities from Arlington Agricultural Research Station in Wisconsin, United States - UWRJ-L148-409B-2 | ecosystem: Environmental > Terrestrial > Plant litter >...
GCGCCACGGCCCCCCCCCCCCTCCATCCCCCACCCACCCCCCCCCCCATCTCACATCCCATGCCCCCCCAATCCAGCAATCTCCAATAACTGCCGTCCAACGCCCCATCGCGAGCCTCTTAGCGCCATCTCTGCGCGCGTCGGCGGCAACCACGAGCACCCTCTCCACTCACCCCCCCGGCACTGCCTCCCTAACCAGACCTAACCGCCGGAGGCTGTTTCACGACCTTCCTCAAATGACTGAGCGCCAGGGCCCGTCGCTGCGTTTCATTTACCAGGCCAGGCCGCGCCGCACGCCGCACGCCGCACGCCGTCGTCGGTCATCTGCTCTCTTCTCTTGAATCGGCGGTGCAGGCAGCAGCACGGCAGCACCAGCACCACCACCGTCACCGGCAGCAGCACCAGCACCAGCACCACCAGCATGAGCATGGGGGCCGGTGCGGCGCAGCCTGCGTCGTCGGTCGGGCTGGGGGCTTGAGGAACCCCAGATCGCCCCGATCGTGCCTGCCGTCAGTGCTGCGTGCGTGCGTGCGTCGTCGCTGCCGCGTCTGGCGTCTGCCGTCTGCTGGTGTGCGAGACGGCATGCTATTCAAACCCTTGGCCTGGCCGCCTTCTTCACACCACCATGCAGCCCTCCCACCCGCCTTTTCACCCACTACCGCACCGCCCGCCCATCTCATTGTCGCGCCGCCTCAGACCACGCGATCGGCTAAAGTGGCGACATGCATTAGCCGGGGTCACGGTGTGTTCACACACGCATTCCCATCGGATGATCCTCTCATGGATCCGTCTGCGTCCGTCGACGATGGATATTGCTGCACATTAAATCCTGCAACGCCAATATTCCCTCACCTCTTCGGCGCCTCGGCACGTTGGTGTGGCCTGCATCACGGTGGTCCGGGGTGTCTCAGTACGGATGCGGCGCAGTCTGAAATGTCTCTCCTCTCGCCGCTCTCGTCACTACCGCCTTCGTTTCTCCTCTCATGCGTTCTGCCCTCTTGGGTCCGCGCCGTCCCGCTCCCGAAGCTGCTCAAATACTTGGGACTGCGGCCACACGGCGCCAGCGTTGCGACCAGCTCCTTCACGCGCCCAGCCCGAGTCCGACAGTCGGGGTCAGGCTCCAGAAGCGCCGGCTCTTGTCCTGATGCTCTCCCAATCGGGAGACGTACGTATCTTCAATACTTGTGGTTATATGCTAGCCGAGGGATCTCAGTCAGCAGGGGCAGCTGCGAGGGTTGCGCCTCCATTACGCCCGATCATCAGCCTAGTAACGGTGCACCCGTTGCTCTAACTTGAAGCGCGCTTAGGTCTGCCAGCTCCAACTTCACTCCAAGCGGCCAGCTGGCCGCCTTGACACCACAACCCTGGATGCGTCCCAGCTACGAGCCCTTCCCGAAGCGTTCCCGACTCGTCGCTTAGAACCGCTCAGACGAACCAGGGCCGGAGGGGTGGAAGTGCTGCGCCGCCATGATCAACATTTTCGCCGCCGCAGAGTCGGGTTCACTGCAACAAGAATAGCTCTCAACGGCCGCATGTTGGAACCTGTCCCATGTCTACTGGCTGAAGTGGCGCTTGGCGTGAAAGAGTGTGGCCATCCCTGTCTAGCCAGATTGGAGCTTACATTTGCGAGCCCTCGTGACCTCTCGACCCGCCAGGCGCTTCTTCTGGAACGGACTGCTTTTCTGAGCATCAACTACTTCATCTCCAATCCGGCGTCTTTCGGATACTATGCTTTCCGTCTCAATGGCTGGAAGCGAGATTCCGACGTCGTTTGCCGTCCCGCATATTGCGGCGCGGTACAGCGTTCGGAACAAAACCGGCTTCTATACGGTGCAAGAGTATCCAGTCGAGCATCGCGATGCCAGTACACGTGTCAGCTGTGCCGCATCATCCTGGTGAGCGCACCACGCTCCACTGTCCATGGTCCTCGGCAAGGTGAAGCTATCCATCCCCATTGGCCTGCATGGTGGGAAACCTCGCAAATCAAGCTTTATTTGGCGAGGAACAATAGCCTCGCGAGTGCTCTCGATGGTAGATGGCGGTCAACTGCGCCGCACCACCACCTCTGTGAATACCAATCTCCGCCAACTCCGTAGTGAACTGGTGCCTTGATAGCGGTACCATTTCCTTGGTTGAATAAAGAAGGGCCTGCACTGACAGTGGCAAACGGCGAAGCCGCCGAGGCTGGCGGCTGTCGCGCACCTACCTTCAGACCCGCAGACTAAGCGCGTCAGGATCATTGTCCCCACCGGTGAAGAAGATGCGTCGAAGTTCACTCACTGCGGAGTCATCCGAATTACTCAAATCACCAATCCTACAGAACAAGCCATACAAGTCCTCGCTTCGCATGCAAAATCACCGCGCATACACGTCACCGCTTTCAAGCTCTTCTCGGGTCGGGGTGGTTCAACTACCCCTGTCGTCATTTAGACGCGCTACTTTCTCACGCTTTACCATTCATCCAGCTGACGCCACTAAGCCGACACTCTTCGACCACAAGATGAGCTGAATAGTGGATGCACATTGAAAAATTAATTGCTATCAATGAATCCCAAAACACTTGACCGTCTCATCCGCAAGACCTATCAGGAAGTTGCTCGAAACTCTATTTTCCTAGTTGAAAGAGGATAAGCTTGCATAAAAGATCACATGTCGTCGACTATCAGCCAATACAGTCTCAGCTCGACAACTCACCGCCAGAAGCTCGCGTTTACGCCGCACGTATCATGCGGAGTGAAAGAGGCATCGGCCAGCCTGCCCGAGCACGCGAGCTTCGCCGCACAGCAATAGTTGTAGTTCGCATTAGGGTCTTGGTCAGTATCTGACGGCCTTCTCGATCGGCCCCAAGTGTGGCTGCATAGACTCCATGGGGCATCTTGCAGCAATGTCTTACTTGTGTCGGCTCCAGCTGCCCTCGCTCCGGCGGCCGAGCATCGCAGAACGTCTATCTTGCAGTATCTAATCTTCAGGTCAACGATTGGTCCCGGTTACATTGGCACCGTGATTCCAACACTCTTAAGACATTTCGATATCAGTATATGTCTTTGACATTAAGATACAAGGCTTACCAAGACAAGATGCTTATGATGTGATGCGTGTATGGCGATTGCTACCGACATTGCGCTGCGTTACGGTCCTCGGGGCATGGGCTTTGCTTATCGCCCAAGTCGTCCGGCACGATGGTACTGACCACCTGCTATAACGAAACCAGAAGCCAGGTCATGCCATCCATCGTTAGTCACAGTCCGTGTAACACACTTTCCAGGCCGAAGTGTGGTTACTCGGCATCCAGAGATGCAATGGTGGGGTCAATAATTCTATGGAACCATCGTTTGATTCGACCAGCTGCAACTTGTCAAACGCTCTCCTACACTCGTGTCGTAGACCACGACACCACGCCCTCCCCGATCCCAACTCCCAATCAGTCCTTCATATGAACCCTCGCAGCTTGACCTGTCGTCCTCAGCAATACCGGAGCCAAGGGCACCATACTCTCTTGCGCCCACGAGTGCAACGCATCCCAGTCCACGCACTTTCGATTCGACCGCGACCTAGGATACGGCCGATCGTCATCTGCACCTTCCCACTCGAACGTGTACACGCTGAGGTCAGCCGAACACATGACAGATATGCGCAGTGTTTCCAGGCAGTGGTCTGATGGGGCTGGTCAGTATGCTACACAATGCTGCGCCAGGGTGCGTACCGAGGTGGCCTTGGAGGTATTCTGTGTTGGTTGGAGTGAGGTTGGGGTAGTATGTGTCGCTGTAGAGGAAGAGGCGTAGTTGCCGCTCTTGATGATGGAAAGGAAGGTTGTTAATGGAGAGGAAGAGTTGTGCTTGAGAGGAGTGTTAGTGCTCGGGAGGAACTCGTGCTTGAGAAGACATCATCGAGCAGAAGTAGTCATAGTGAAGAAAGACACACGCCACCATCTCTTCGCAGACTAAAACAATTCTGGACAATGTCTTGGATGGGGAAGGTAGTCACAATGCCCTGTTATCGCGATAGTTAGGTACCGGTCGAGTGGTTGTTGGCCGGTTTTCCTGGAGAATGACGGTTTGGACGTTCGGACCCGAGTACACGGTGGAGTAGAAACTTGGAATAGCCGTGTTGATCGTGCGTTCTCGGACGTATATCGGCTATGACGGAGATGCATATTCTTGCTGCCTGTTAGCCTCATGCGTCATTGCGGTACGATGTATTGGCTATTGCATGTCGCGATATTTGCATTTCAGCACATGATACTTTTATTTGTATGCTCATGTCCATTCCAAGGTCTGTATATTTGAGAACCCTTTGATCATGTCTCGAGCGTAACGTCTTTTCTGACAATGCAAGCGAAATCTTTGCTATTTCTGTGGAACCGGTTGGTCGAAGAGTCTTGCTGGTGTTTTGCCGCGCCACAAGCAAGCATGTCGACATGTGCCCACTCAACCCCCATCACTTCGTATAGGCCCTTGCTATTTCCAAATCCTATCGCTTCGGAGGCCGAGGAACGTGTAACCACTTTCCATTTTTAGTCTTAGGCGTCACGCTGAATTGGGAATTAAATACTGCTTCGCAGTCGATGGCAATGAAGCATACCAGACCACACATCATACCACTCTGCGACCTACCTCCAAACCAGAATACTCATCACCATGTACGGCAACATTATCCGTGGTGCTACCGTCGCTCTCATCCTCTTCTCGTCGGTTGCTGCTATCCCTCTTCCTCGTACGTAGAGTCGTTCCGTGACCTTGGATGTTGCTGTACCGAACATCTAACGTACATAGTGGCAGACAATGCCGAGCTAGCTGAGGGAGCGAACACGGAGGATGTCCACATAACGGGTAAACGCAAAGGTGTGGAGAAATGTCGCTGGAACATATCTTGCATGAGAGAACTGACGGTTTTTTTTGACGCTGCAACTCCCGAAGGGACGATCGGTGCTAGGGAAGAAACCAAGCGCTGTGTTTTCTGATGCCGTCTGCTCGTGATGGGGGGATTCCAATTCTTCTGGCTGAGATGGTGGTTGGGAAAATAGTCGCTTTTTCAATGAAATCCATATATAATCTCTGCATTCATTACGGCTCGGCCTCTGGTGACATCCAACATCCCACAATGCAAACCAATCGTCATTCAGGAACAAGCCCAACCAAGCACCCATTCTTGCTCTGAAACGTCATCCTCATCTCCTCTTTCCACTCGAGTTCTAAGTCCCTATTCTGCACTTCTTTGAACCGCCTCAACAGCATGATGAGCACATATGCACTCTCGGTAAATACTAGCCGCATGCCGGGACATGATCGTGGTCCACCTCCGAAAGGCGTGTACTCCCACCCCGGGCGGATGTGCTCCCACCGATCAGGAACAAATGTGTCCGTATCAGGACCCCAGAAGCTCTCATCGCGGCACATGGCTCGATAGTTGAGCTCGATGATGGTATCTTTGGCGATGTAGAGCGGGTCCTTGCCGTCGGCACCTCCGCCGAAGGGGAGGATGGTGGACTCGAGGCAGATGCGTTGGTTTAGCGTGGCGATTGGAGTTAGTCTGTGAGCTGTTGGGCGAAATAATGATTAGATTACTGCTTGTGCGGTGTGGTTTTCTTCTGGGGTTATGAGGCGCGGAGAAAAGACTCACTTTCGCGCAGTGTCCAATTAAGGTACTTGTACGAGCGGCTTCACCTTCAGGTTCATGTTAGCATGCAAGGGCCATTTCTCGGCGTGGTGGACGCCTGCTCTCAGCTTGATGACAAAGTGCATCAACACGGTAGAGTTGCTCTTCGCCTCGCGGTTTCGGACCTTGTATCGGATGCAATCGTAGTTTTGCTTCCGATCCCGGAAGTAAGTGTTCACGTCGGCCTGAGCAATCTTGATTCTGATCTCGCCCCTGTTAGATATGGAAGCTACACCTACCAATGGACCGGAAGCTAGGTGTTTTCATCATCTTCCTCCTCGGAACTCTGTAAGCAAACACACTCGATAGTCGCGAGTAATACTAACTCCAGCGAAGCAGCGATAGCCTCCCTCATCCGGATAACCTCGGTGATCTGGGCGCGGTAAGCAGGCTTCGACGAGTCGCTTGACCAAAGCCGTCAGTATTCAAGACGCGACGTAGTGCAAGATAAAGCTAACAGTATCAGTGCTGATCACTACCAGGCTGGTTTGGTGTGTGCTCGAAGCATCGCTTGGTATCACCGCATCTTGTCTAGCGACTCTTCGCGCTCTCTTCCAGCATCGATCTATGAAGTCTTTGCTCAGCAGTGTGACAAGCAGGATTTCGGCTATGCCTTGAAAGAGTCAAAGCAGCAACAGCTTTGGGTTGAGGGATGTCAAGCGTAGGCGCGGTTTTGCCCGCGTGGGTGACGTTAGTGTCTGAGTTGAGCTTGATGTTGTGGGAACGGACATCGGAGAAGTAACATGAGATATTCGCAACAATGGAAACGTTCTCTTTAGCTCCAAAGAGGCAAATAAGTTGGCGGATGAAACGTGTTGATGGATGGCAGGATTCGTCTTGCGCGTAGAAGAGTTTTGGAAAGTGATTAGCGTGAATAATTATGTGGTTGCTGACTTTCTTTCGGACGATCCTCCAACTTCGTTATCTTCCATCCGAGATTCCTCACGCACTGGAAAATCGCGACTTGCGCCTAACTCGTAAATGTTGGTTGGCACTCGACTGTGTCACTCACCGTAGCCAGAACACCGCGACTACTGCTGTTTGGATGCAATTCGGTCTTCCTCGAGATGATGAGTGGCCCGCAGCCCAACTTCTCGGAGTGTGAGCGCGCAGAGTTGGCCTCGAGACGTTCTGCGCATCAACACCATCATTTTACTGCCATCAATCAGAGCGGTTGCTGTCAGCCCCACCAAGTGCGGGATTGCCCCGCGAACGTGCGAGTCTTTCAAGAAAGCTGAACGAAATCCGCCGGCAGAAACGTCATAGAATGTACACGCTCGAAGAACAACAGAACCACAGGCTCTTCGCACGAACCGAAGCAGCAGCACGGTCGAACAGCGTGGCGTCTGAAACTTGACCCGCGACTGCGGAGCCAGCTCCGCCTCCCATGTTCACTTGAGCGGCCCGCGAAACACTCGCTCGACGCCAAGCTTATCTGGTACCTCTCAATGCTTAGCATGCCATTGGGTGGTATCAGTCCTAGGTGAGGCATCGAGGTGTTTTGGAGTCCGCTAACAAAGCGGCGAACCCGTTAGCTGTCAACGGTGGTCGCGCTGGAGGCGTTAAGCGGGCGCTTCGCGAGAGGGAGGTGCTGTCGCGTGTTCGCTTTTATTGCGAACTACAACGGTCGTTTCGTGCTGCCGTTGCGCCGCTCGAAACGAGATTGACGACCAGGCTAATGGAAGGCTACCTACTTTATTTTAACGTCGTTTATCGCAACATCAGATCGTTTCCTGCAAGACGCTTTCTCGTATGGAAACGGATTGCATCATGCGACACAAGATCGATTCCACGGACAAGCCCCTTGCCAAGAATGCCACAGGAGCTTCGACTCAGGCTGGGAGTAAAATTGCTGACTGCCATAGGTAGGCGAGGCTGGGCCGAAACTGTTAAGACATCTCCCAAGAGTCTTGGTAGACGGCCAAGCAATTATTTCCGCCTCAACAACGCAACCTCAAAATACATCGGGCTTTGGTCTGGTCCGAACTATCACACTCCAGTTATACTTGGGCGACATTTGAGTACCGTCAAGATCACGCATCTAAAGTAAAGAGAGGGCATTGCTGTGCAGCTCAACCGTGACTACATGGCCGTCACGGCACCACCTGTTGGTGAAGAATCAGTCCGTGCCACGGCATAGTGCCACTACCGCCCCGCGAGTTTACCCCGTGGAGTTTTCAACATCCATGGCACACGCTCCATCGAGAACACCCCCGACTCTACTCCGTATGCACACTGGTGAGGCGCAAGCGTTAGTCGATGTCCGCCGAGACGTTTTCGAGATGCTAAGCTTTCGTGGCAGCTGTAACATGTGTTAACTTTGAGCGGGCTCTTCAGGCCTGATCTAGCCTTGGGCCAAAACACTTCGACACACGGGTCGCTAAATGTTGTATGCACGGATGAGGCCAAAGCGGCTCACACATGCATACATAAGAGGGATGGACCTGAGGCAAGTTGTTTCTTCCCCATCCATTCACAGTTTCTTCGCACCTTTAACCTTCATTTCTCTTTCCAGTACTTGCATTCACTTCTTGCGACTGGTTCGCCGTTCTTTTAAATACTTTACATACTTCATCTTTTCTCTACTTCCTTTCGCTTTTCGTCAAAATGAAGGGTTTCGTCATCACTGCTGCTCTTGGGCTTTTCATCGGCACCCATGCGTTGCCTACACCCGGCGGTGGAGCTTCTCCTCAGCAGGGTCAGGGTCAGGGCCAAAACCTCGATCAGATGCTGAAGCTTCTCCAGACCTCGGGCTTGAGCAACTCTGACCTTAGCGCACTGCTAGAGACTCTCGGTGCTCAGAACGCGGGTGCTGGTGAGGGCGCTGCTGCACAAGAAGATGCTGCCGCAAAAGAAGAGGCTGCTGCAGTGGAACAGGCTGCTGCAAACGAGGCTGCTGCAAAGGAAGCTGCCGCGAAAGAGGCTGCAGCCATGGGCAATGAAGCTGAAGCCGTTGCTGGCGGAGAAGCAGCAGCAGGCGAGGGTGAGGCGGCTGCTGTTGAGGGTGAAGCGGCTGCTGGTGAGGGTGAAGCGGCGGCTGGTGAGGGAGAGGCAGCAAGTACGATCACCCTTACACAATTTCATCGCCCTGTGGAACTTTCGTGCTGACCGTACTTAGATGAGAAAGAATTGGAGGCTGCATTCGGTGCCGCTACTGCTGTAGAGGGTGGCGATATCAAGCAGGACCTCGTGTTCACCCCATCTGTGAGCACTGTCAAAGTACCACGATCTCGTACTCATGAGCTAATACTTTCTCTCCAGACCGTCGGCAAATTCGAATTCGAGTTTCAAAACGACGTCGCTGATGAAGTCACCGTCACTGAGAACACAACCCCCAACGGCGTCGCCCCAGAAGGCTTCGAGTTCCTCGAGACATCCTCCTTCACGGTCGCGCTCGCCGTCTCCAAGGGCGAAGGTCTCACTCTCTCCAAGATCGACTACATCTTCGACACTGCGGCTGCTGGTCTCGAAGGAAAGGACATCACCACGTCCAAGGTTGGTAGACTTTGTGCTGAGACTGGCTCATTCGTAATCTCCGAGGCACTCGGCGAGGTCGAATTCGAAGTCGAGGAGAACGAGGTGACGCTGAACTTGAACAAGGCTGTTACTGCCGAGGCTGAGTGGGGTGAGTGGATTCCGATGAACAGGTTGCATGTGACCAGACGACTGACTGTGAACAGGTATCTTTATTCCCGTTGCTGCTGCTGCCGCGGGCGAGGCTGCTGCTGGCGAAGCTGCTGCTGGCGAAGCTGTTGCTGGTGAAGAAGCTGCTGCTGCCGAAGGTGCCGCGAAAGAAGAGGCCGCCGCACAAGAGGGTGCAGCTGCACATGAGGCCGCCGCTGCTGAAGGCGCCGCTGCTGAGGGTGCTGCCGCCGATGCACATGAGGCCGTCGCTGCTGAGGGAGAGAACGCCGCCGCCGCAGCACACGCAAAGAAAGTAGAGGAGCAAGCCGCGAAGGTAGCTGAGGCAGAAGCCATGGTTGCCGCCGGTGCTTCGGGCGAGATGGCCAGCGAGAAGTAGGGTCGAAGGATGACGATCAGCTCAGCTTTGTTGCACCTGTCGACGAGTTGCAGACTCGAGCTTCGCGACGCCGCTTTGTCATGCGGAAGGCCGCTGATGTATTTTGACTTTTATTACTTTTGTATACCATTTTACTATAGACTGGGTGGAGGATGAATGAGCGTTTCTATACGCAATTCGATGCTGAATTATCGCTTTTGCATATGTGCTCTGTGATCATTAATTGAAAGACTCGAGTCTAGATATGGCTACACTTGTTCGGGTTATGGATGGAGTCTAGAATTGCGAGACCATATTGAGCACCGGGACGTATGCAGCTATGAGCAAAACTGAAACAAAACAAGTGGATGAGAAGTAGGCAGGTCACAAACCAAATGACAATGATCCTAGCCAGGGGTACTTTCAAGCGCGTTAGCGTGAATGAGATCGCACGTGACCAGACAGTAGCGCATGAAGCACAGACCATTCATCACGAAATCTCCAAACCTCGACCTCTAACAACGTCAATTCATCACTCCAACCACCACCAAGACAATGCCGCCTAGAGCACCTCTCAATTGGGGGCTTCTACCCCCACCGTTCCTCCTCCCTTCATCAACGCGCTCTCTCCTCC
>Ga0247740_1001411_pt1 | contig 10276 bp, 11 predicted proteins | sample UWRJL148409B2_FD_180942 | JGI IMG/M metagenome (GOLD analysis project Ga0247740, IMG submission 180942) | Plant litter microbial communities from Arlington Agricultural Research Station in Wisconsin, United States - UWRJ-L148-409B-2 | ecosystem: Environmental > Terrestrial > Plant litter >...
GTTCCGATGGCATTGTATGCAGCATTAGGAATGTCGGCAGAGATCAGATAGGCGGCCTACACTGTCAGCGAAGATGACACATTAACAACTGGATGCAGCCACTGACCTTGAGGACAAGGTATTGTATCAAGCTCAAATCACCTCTTCCGCTGAGCTCTCTCTGACCAGCCAGATCAGTTGCCGCTTGGATCCAATGCCAACCAGGAGGCTTGGCCCCAACCGACACGGGAAACGAGTCCACGGCAATGTCTGCGCAGGCAAAGACGATGTAGTGGAGTGCCAACAGGCAGATGTCGCTGCTGTGTATGGTCTGTGCAGCCAGCATATGCTCGCTTCGCATTCGAAAATCGGCTTCGTTGATGCAGGGATAGTAGAGGTTGAGGTCGTTGAAGAGGAAGTCCATGTATCTCTGATAGTCGGCGGGATGGGGAAAGGAAAAGTTGGTGGAGCCTACGCGAATTGTCGCTGGAGAGTCAGCACCATTCGAGGGACTCATGACTGATATGGAATGCCGCGTGCGCTCTGGAGACGCGAGCTTGGAGCTGGCGCGCCGTGCTGGGGCGAGGGTTGGGCCAAACAGGTCGCTCGCTGCCTGCATGGCAGCTTCGCTGAGCAGACCATCGCTAATGGCCTCGTCGCGCTCCAGGCTCCCACGAGGAGTGGCGGACACGCCTCGCTCCTGGATCAACGACTCCATCATGCCCTCGATGCGAGCCATGCGGGCCTCCATGGACATACCAAGCACACTGGCATCGCTTGCCCGCCGTTCCATGCTCCCGTGCCGCGGCAGCATGCTCCTCCGCGTAAGGCCATTGCCATGGCCATTGCCATTCGTGCCGTGTGCTGCCAGCGACGGCGGTGCGGGCGTCGGCCGGCTGAGGTTCTGTAGGGCTTCGGCGGCCGTTTGGTCTTCCGAGTAGAAGCAGCGCTTGCCGTTGTCGAGGCATCGCTGGCAGGGGTTTTCGCCCGAGCACTGCGTCGTCAGCGTGCTTCCATGGACTGTGTGTGTCTCATACCTTGAGCTTGGAACGACGGCAGGATACGCTTTGTGGTGCGTTAGTCAACGGGACAATTAGAAAGCGTCGCGCGTCAGGTCACGGAACCGTCGGAATGCGCTCTCGAGATCCGCCGAGCTACTCACCAAGCCTTGGGCGCGTATTTGGAGCGCACCTTCTTGCGCTTGGGCGACGAGGGCGTATCGTCCTCGCCGCGGGCGGCAGGCGACCGTTGAGCGTTCATTGGCGTTCTTGCAGACAGGTGATGGGAGAGGAAGACGGTTGCCCTGGCCTGGGAGCGACAGGGCGTCCGAGCTCGCTTCGGAACAACGGTCGGGATGCCTACATGCCCGAGGGACCACACAAGCGTGTGGTATCAATCGACAACCTCCGCCCCGTTGAAACAGTGCTCAACGCAATCCCAACGCACCTCGGCTTGGAAAACAGCCATACGCTCCACTCCGGACACCATCATGGACAAAACGCCCGACTCTTCACCGCAACTGAAAGTCACGCCCCGAATCATCATCCATGGAGGTGCGGGCAACATCACTCGGCACACAATCTCCAAAGAGCAATACACCGCCTACCAAACCTCACTCCGAAGAATCCTCGCCTCAGCCACGGATCTCCTGTCCCAGCCCGGCGCCACCGCTCTCGATGTAGCCACGCATGCTGTGACCATGCTCGAGAACGACTCCCTGTACAACAGCGGGAAAGGCGCCGTCTTCACCCGCGAGGGCAAGAACGAACTCGAGTGCAGTATCATGGTGTCAAACGGTTACCGCAAACGTAGCATAGGCTGCATGCTGCTGCAGCACGTCAAGAACCCCATCAAGCTAGCTCGCGAGCTCCTGATGCGGGGTGAGACGGACGGCGGACATGGTTCCCAGGACCATTGCCAGTACAGCGGTGAGTTTGTGGAAAGTCTAGCAGAGCAGTGGGGATTGGACATAGTGGATCCGAGTTATTTCTTTGTGCAGGGGAGATGGGACGAGCACAAGCGAGGACTGAAGGAGGAGGGACTGGCGAGAGGCAATGTGAACATCAGCGATTGGGAGAAAGAGAATTATATTCCTCTGGGCACCTGTGGAGCCGTGGTGCTTGATAGCTCGGGGTCTATATGTGCTGCGACTTCGACCGGCGGATTGACGAATAAGGTGCCAGGACGTATTGGCGATACACCGACTACAGGCGCTGGATTCTGGGCAGAGGAGTGGCATGAGGCTGCATCTAGACCGAACCTTCAGATGATATACAAGCCTTCTGCGACCACGCCGCTTGAACATCTGTCTCGAGGCAACATTCGATCCCTGGCCGCCGACTGTCTTCCCACATTCGCCGTGTCGAGCAACACACCAGGGAAATCATCCTTACCCGAGGTGCCGGACGTAAAAGCCTCCAGCAGCATCCGTCATGCAGTGGGTCTATCCGGCACTGGCAATGGAGATTCGTTTATCAAGCTTGCGGCAGCTAGAACAGTTGCCTCAAAAGCTCGCTTCGGGCGGACATCGCTTTCTGACGCCCTTCCGTGGATGACTGGTCCTGGTGGCGAATTGCAGAGGTCGGCTGGAGATCGATGGCGCCGTACGCATGAGGGGACTGGGGGTATGATTGGGATCGAAGTTTTGGGTGAACAGGCAACGGTCGTGCAGGATTATAACTGTGGTGGGATGTGTAGAGCATGGACTGAGGAAGATGGGGAGCAGAAGTGTTTAATCTTTCGCGAGGACCGGTATGAGAGTGGATAGGGCATGGTATGTTTGCTTGTTAGAGCGGGTGAGCGTGGCCTGGTGTCAAGTCGATCGTGTGGCGACGCCCAAGACCAAGGTACAAGATACGTCGTACAAGCAAGACGTTAGGCGGAGGCGGGTCTCGTGCGAGGCACAGTGGCCACCACCAAGCCGAGAGTTTACCTGTCCCAAGCAATTACCATGTCATTCGGTGGTCGGTCATAGTGGCTCGGACAAGGTAACGCCCAGACGATCCAACAGATGCTGAGCCTTGGCTTCTTCGCTGGCAAACCGAGCCATCATGACCGCGCGGACAGATGCTGAGCAGAAGTGCACGACAGCTTCGGCAGTGAAGGGGGAAAAGCGTGATCTCCGAAGATGGTCGCAGTTCGGCGGTGGTGGTTGCGCGTCGCCCAGAGCGGGACGCGCGCGAGAAGCTGAGCTCTGAGCTCGTGCCCGCTCAGCCACAGCAACCCCCGCGTCATCCGCTTGTTTTCGCCGAGCGGTGCTATTCTGTCAGTCGATTGCTGTGCCTTTAACTTGCGTCTATCCGCTCCTACATAATCTATCCTCGGTACTCACCCTTCCCCGCCCACCGTACATCGACGATAGCCCAGAAGTACCGTCGAGATGAAAGGGTTTTCGATTAACAACCCGCTGCCCTCGTCGATGGGGAGTGAGTGCTGTCTCGGACGTTTTGCGCCAAAGCGCGAGACCATGACGTCGCTGACAGCTTGACAGGCGAGTGCAGGAAGGCGGGCAAGATTCTGGCATCCTTTGTCGACCCAAAACAGTCGTTTGGCCCTGATAAGATCATTCCGCCGCAGATTCTCGCCAATGCAAAGGTACGTTTCGGCCGGTCTCGGACGCTGCCGGAGCTGTGTTGCTAATGCGCGGGACACGTAGGGCCTCGCTATCCTGACCGTCTTCAAGGCGGGTTTCCTAGGAACCGTACGCGGTGGATCCGGCGTCGTAGTCGCGCGTCTCGCAGACGGCTCGTGGTCCGCGCCTTCAGCCATCGGCTCGGCCGGCCTCGGATTTGGCGGCCAGATCGGCTTCGAACTCACCGATTTCGTCTTCGTATTGAACGATGCAAGCGCCGTAAAGACATTCGCGCAAGCAGGATCCCTCACATTTGGCGGCAATGTGTCGATAGCAGCGGGTCCCGTCGGACGCAACGCAGAAGCGGCCGGCGCGGCAAGCCTGAGGAGTGTGGCTGGCATCTTCAGTTACAGCAAGACCAAGGGCCTGTTTGCCGGCGTCAGTCTCGAAGGCGGCGGCATGGTGGAGCGGAGAGACGCCAACGAGAAGTTATACGGCAGGAGATGGACAGCGAGGGAGATTCTGAGTGGTCAGGTGGCTCCGCCGCCCGCCGCAGAGCCGTTGACGCGCGTCTTGAACTCGCGAGTATTTGCAGGCGTCAATGGCGCTGCCAACGACGCCATGTACAATGACATCCCCGTCTATTCGGACGACCACGACAATGTCGTCTGGAACGGCCGCAGAGGCTCAGCCATGGGCGAAGGCGTACGGACCAACCGGACAGGATCCATGGGTGCAGCTGACAACAACGACGACTACACGTACCGCGACAGACCCTCACGAGCCAGCACTTGGGCAGACGACGTTTACGACCGCCAACCCAGCTCGGCTGGCGGTCTCAACCGATCCTTTTCCACCCGCGCGAACCCAACCGAAACCTTCGACCGATTGGACAACCGTTCCCGTAGCAACACCTTCGACGATGACTACAGCTACAGTGACAAGAAGCCTGGCAGACCGACTGCACCCAAGCCACAATTCAACATGAACAAGAAACAGAGTGCGGCGCCTGGGCAGGCTATCGCCAAGTTCACCTTTGAGCCGGATCAGCCGGGAGACCTGGGCTTCAAGAAGGGCGAGATCATCACTATCATAAAGAAGACTGAAAGCGAGGCGGATTGGTGGACGGGCAGGGTTGGCGATCGTGAGGGCATCTTCCCGAGGTTTGTCTTTCTACGCGGCACCCTTTGTAATATTGCTAACAATACCGTAGTAACTACGTGGAGACGGTCGACTAAACCCACCGGACTTTTTATGCTCATGTCCAGCCGTACATTGCACATTCTTCTCGCGATACCTGTATTTGGAGATACCTTCAACGACAAGATAACTTAGACTGTTCTCTTTCCTTGCGCCCGGACCCTCTCTTGTCATCTGCGACGCTCGAATTATATGTTTCTCTTCCTCTGTTACCATGATATTGCCCACATCATAGCAAGGCGTTCAGGAAAGTAGTCTTTCCTGCTTGTTCATCTGGAGGAGCCACTTTGGGCATAAAATCTGTGTGGACGGCGCATGAATCTACCTCTGTTCGAAAAAGTAGGGCCGGCTACTGATTGAATTGTGCCTATGGCGTATAGAGAGCGTCGCTTTCTGAAAAGCAGCAGGTTTTGCAGACTTGATACCCCAGGTTTAGGACATGGCTTGGTTCAAACTCGTCGTTGTGATGACTACGTTTGGTTGCAATGACTACATTTGATTGTGACAGTTATATGTGAACAAGCCGGAAGCCAGATCATTAGCATGTCGTATCCCCGAAACCATAGTAGTTATATTCCACGCGTGTAAACGTAAGCTCCAAATACAAAGCTAGACTACTACAGATATGGCGCTTGCTGAGCTATGGCTAGCAATCGACAGGGGTGCTGATAGGAACATCGATGTGGAATACCCCGCCATGAGTGGACCGACACAGCTCCCCTTTACATCAACGTCACAATTGACCGGGGTCAACTAAAAGTAGATAACGCGCCTGTCATCCCTCTCTAACCCCACTCCAACTTCTTCCCAAGATTCGAGTTACAGCCAGACAGTATGACGAGACCATGGCAAGAACGCGCTCAAGAAAAGCGTGACGCTATCCTCGCTGCGATCCCAAAAGAATGGCGCATTGACAATCCGCCGGTGGAGGAGCAGGTTGATGTCACGGGGACATATATACAACAGTTTTTGAGTGATCGGGAGGTGGAGATTACGGAGACGACGGCGGAGGGGATTGTGGGGAAGATTGCGAAGGGGGAGTGGAAGAGTGAGGAGGTGGTTAGGGCGTTTTGTCACAGGGCGGCGTTGGCGCATCAGTTGGTGAGTTCCATCATCCCGAATGAATTACGAGGGGATAGCTAATGCACGCAGCTCCACTGCCTCCACGAAGTCTTCTTCGACGCCGCCATCGCCTCTGCAAAAGCCCTCGACACCTACTATGCCGAGCACAACCACACAATCGGCCCGCTCCACGGCCTCCCTGTCAGCCTCAAAGACCAGTTTCACGTCAAAGACGTCGAAACCACCATGGGCTATGTAGGTTGGATCGGCACCTTTGAAGGCAAAACCGGGACCGGGAAGGAGAAGCGGGTGGAGAGTGAGATGGTACGCGAGTTGAGGGAATGTGGGGCTGTCCTGTTCTGTAAGACGAGTGTACCGCATACGCTCATGTCTGGGGAGACGGTGAACAACATTGTTGGGTACACGTTGAATCCGAAGAATAGGCGGTTGGCTGCGGGTGGGAGTTCCGGGGGGGAGGGGGCATTGATTGGAATTAGGGGATGTGGGTATTTCCTATTTCTCTCTTCTGTCCTGGGCCGATCTTGCTACTCTCTAGGTAGAATGTGTTGCTAACAAATAATGCTTCTAGCACCTCTCGGCTTCGGCACAGACATCGGCGGCTCCATCCGAATCCCCGCCGCCTTCAACGGCCTCTACGGCATCCGGCCGTCGGCAGGCCGCCTTCCCTACTCCGGAATGGCAAACTCCATGGACGGCCAAAATAGCATTCTCTCCGTCGTCGGGCCTTTGGCCACCAGCGCAGGCTCCTTGAAACTCGCCACGAAGGCGATTCTCGACAAGAAACCGTGGCTGCATGATCCCATGGTGCATGAGATACCATGGCGAGAGGAGCAAGAGGGCGAGTTTGAGGGGCAAAAGTTGTGTTTTGGTGTCATGAGAAGTGATGGCATCGTGAACCCGCTTCCTCCCGTCCGCCGAGCCATCGAGCTGGTGGTCAAAGCACTGCAAGACCAAGGCCACAAGGTCATCGACTGGACGCCCCCCTCTCACAAAGCGATCATCGACGCCGCACTCGAAACATGGACTTTCGACGCCGGGACTGACGTGAAAGCCGCCTTTGCACTTTCCGGCGAGCCCATGGCGCCCCAGGTATCCTTCTTCGAATCGGTCTCGGAAGAAAAGACGGCCACTGAGATCGCAGCGGTCAATGTCTGGCTGCGAGACTTGAAGAAGGGGTATCTGGACTATTGGACGGGTACGCAGGAGGGGACTGGGACGGGACGACCAGTCGATGCTGTGATCTGTCCGCTGGCGCCGTTTCCGGCGGCGAGACGAGAGATGTACAAGTACTATGGGTATAGTACTTGGGTGAATGCGTTGGATTATACGAGCGTTGTTGTCCCGGTTACTAACGTTGACAAATTGGTCGATACGGTGGATGTCGAGTACAAGGCTATTGATGAGCAGGATGGAGAAATTCAGGGAGACTGTGAGTCCATCGCTTCCTTTCTTTACGATGGGATGGCGCAGAGCTTGCGCATAGGTGTTTTGAGAAGAGGGTGCTAACGTACAATGTTGCAGATGATCCGGAGGTATTTGATGGAGCGCATGTTAGCTTGCAGCTTGTGGGGAGGAGACTGCAGGAGGAGAAGATGATTGCGATTGCGGACCTGGTTGGGAAGGCTGTTGGCAAGTAGGGTTTGCACCGTGCAAATCAACCCTCGACAACTTTAGTGTACTAATATTGAGGTGAATCAAATGAGCTCCTAAGACTGGGCACGAGCTCTGAACAGTCTTTTCCAGATAGGTCTCATACCTTATGCTTCAAAGCCGAGACCTCCCTTGTCATATTGCGACGCAATTCGTACCCCAAAGTTACAAGCCAAATCCTCCAACACTACATATCCAGATCGCTCACGTCTTGCATTGAAGTGCGAACTCCTCGGCCTCCACTATATGCTTCTACCAACCTGTGAATTGGAATTTGCTATCTTTTCACCAACAGAAAGGTCATCCATAGGAAAAGAGGCCATCTTAGCCTCATCAGCCTCCTTATGACCACCAATTACAGCATATATCTGAAATTCACCGAGCTTGTCATCCGTTTGACAAAGAACGATGTCCAAGTTCCGTTGTTGTTCACGGGTCAGTCCCGGCGGGTATGTGACCCGAACGCAAAGAGCTAGATAGCCTACCTCATTGCGAAGCTTCACAGAATAACACTGCATTGGATTGGTGGGGCCGTTGGACGATACTCTCAGTTCGGTGCCTTTGGGTCTGCTAATTGTTCGCTCCCATCCGTAGAGTGCCTCTTGCAGGGTTATCGTCAGAGGGTGCCACGTCGTCCTGTTGGTTTCCAAGCTCGGAGACCTTAGGATCTCTGAATTGGGCTTCTATGGGCGTGTTAGACAGGCTCGAAGATGGTTAATTGCATAAAATTGGGAAATTGCTACCTTTACAACCTTGAAAACGACCGTCAAAGGCCCAATAAGAGTTTCGTTGCCCAGGTTATCAAAGGATGAGTCAGAGCAACTGGTATGGCCTCTTTCTGTTCGTATTTCAACGATTTGGGCTTTCTTGGTATATTTTGACTTCGGGTCGAGGCTGTCTCTTGCTAATCTCTCAACGCTCACCCTCTTCAGAGCTCCAGCAGATATTTCCTCTGGTGTAAGTGGCAGCGGGACAAACGCTACCACTGAAACTGTTTTGACGTCATTGATAGTGCGTGCCAATCGTGCTGCCAAACGAAATTGCAACTTCCGGCTGGAAGAGACTGGTGGGAGCAGCGTCGGTACCTGACGAAGTCCCCCAGCTACCAGGTGTTTGTCTGACATGATGAACCTGGCATATTCCTCTGCCGTAATAGTAGATAGGTCTAGTTCAAAATGTACGGCTTCAGCCATAGTTTCAACGGATGACACTTGTAGTGCATCAACAGCACTGTCATCATAACTTTGTGTGGCAGTGTTTGCGTCCTGTTCTTTATCTGAATTGAAGGCGTGTTCAAGGACGGCATCGTTGAAGGCAATGCCACTGTCTCTCCGATCCGTGTGACCCTCCACAGAGGGAATCATTGTCCCGGACGTCGGAGATTGTAACACGGGTCGGTGGGATAGTGGTCTTGCATTCAAATGAGATCCGGAGGGTGTACACCGCTGGTTTGACGCTACGTCCAAAGAAGGAGGTCGAGATGGCTGTAAAGGTCTTACTGCTCCTGCAATCGCAACCTCTACAGATGAGCGTTCCGGCCCTAATGCTAGGTCGGGTTTCTTTACGTGGCCGTTGTCAAGTTGTTCCCTAGACTCAGCCGGACCTTGTAATTTACCGGCTGCGTGCCCGTGGGCGCGAATCCGCTCAAGGCACGCAGCAATATATTCACGATTGAGTTCAACATCTGCTTCGGTAATGTTGTCGTCGACTAGCTCCTGCTTGATCCAATCATCTGTACTCGCCACCATGGAAGGGTCTCTTCTTCCGAAACGGTTGTCCTCATATAGGGCATCGAGCTTCGACTTGATTTCGTGGAATGCCCACATTTGTGACTCGACCTGACTTTCGATCCTCCCCAGCGCACTGATATGTAGCCCGTCCAAGACACGAGATAGACGTTCGGAGTGCGTGGCGATGTTCGCTCGGATACTGGCTTGTTTGTTCGTGGAGAAGGTGATCCTGTCCCGGATGCGAGGATTCTTGGTCTTGAGGGATTTGTATTTCGAAAGTTCGTCGTCCAGATCGTAAAGATCGTCCTTGCAGGCAAGGAGAAGATCACCGAGCTCGCGTTTCTGTTTCGTGCTTGACCGGTGTACGAGGGATTTCGGATTCACGAACTCAGTGTTCAATGTTTCAAGGTGAGATCGTAACGACTTGACTATTGGAAGATATGTAAGTAGTGCTTCCGCCGTATTCCAGAGACAGACATCCTTACCATCAATACTGATTGCTCTGAAGTCTCCGCCCGCACGCTTGCTGGATCGGTATACATTGTAAGCGAAGTTACTGATAAGAACGACGTCGCTGACGGAGAAGCCAAAGCTTGCCATTGCAATGTGGGAACGTGCTGTGTGACGAGGTCGAAGAAGGAAGACATGTTGAAGGCTCCAGTTGGAATGATAGCCGACCGGTGAGGTGTGAAGTGGCAAGGCTGAGAAGTCTTGGTGGGGTTGATGCAACCTCGTAGACTGCGCCTGCCATTGAAGAATGGTGCGTAGCTAACTGAAAATGACACTATGTTTAGTTCACAAGCTTCACAATTACTTGTGTGCTATGGCGACAGTGGAGATGGTCGACAACTAATACTTCGGTTTCCTCTTCTGAGGTCTTTGATCACCATCTCATGCTAAGCTGGAGATATCTAGAATACTATTATCGCTGTATGCCTAAGTGTAGTTTGTGAAAGATGATGGTTCGGTCTTAGAACAGACTCCGGCAGCTCACAATGTCCCCGGATAATCTGAATCGTAAAGAAGCCCCAGGTAATGATGGTAACATAGCAAGTCAGTATCG
>Ga0247740_1001413_pt1 | contig 10268 bp, 9 predicted proteins | sample UWRJL148409B2_FD_180942 | JGI IMG/M metagenome (GOLD analysis project Ga0247740, IMG submission 180942) | Plant litter microbial communities from Arlington Agricultural Research Station in Wisconsin, United States - UWRJ-L148-409B-2 | ecosystem: Environmental > Terrestrial > Plant litter >...
GTGATGGAATCAAATACAGGAATAATCCAATTCAAACCCGAGCTGAGCGTGCGCGTGTATTTCCCCATGCGGTAAATAACATAGCCGCGGTTTTGCGGCACGAAATGAATGCCCTTTTTAAGGATGAATAACGCAATCACAGCTGCCCAGAAAGTGGGGTTAGAGATGAAGGATATAAGTGAGTCCATAAAGCATTTCCTTGAGTTTATTAACGCGTAACTAGAGACTATAAGTTAAGAATACAAATAGCGTAGCAGCAAATTTGCTGGCGCGAGAATATAAGTAATTAACGGTCTTGTGCAAGCTTGGCGGGCGGTAATAGTCAGATGAATTCACCGAGTGGGGCAGGGCTGTAAAGCCAATAACGCCATCATCAGTTTGAATTGATATGTCACACACAAACAGCACTTACGAGCGATATTTTAAAAAAATGGGCCGCTTCGAGTGGCCCATTTTGTTTAGTCTCTTAGGTAAGTTTTAACGATTGAATCTATAGCTATAGATAACGAGGATTAAGTTGTGGATGTTTGTTTGTGCTTTACCGCTTTTTTCTTTGTTTGATTTTTCGTGTTTGTCACGTGCTGAGTAGACGTTTGCTTTTTATTTTGCTTGATTAGGTTTTTATTGGATGCAACGTGTTTATACGTTACTTTTTTGGCAGAGCTTTGCTTCGCTAGATGTTGTTTATTTTTAGTATCGCTGCTTTTGACAGAGCTAACTCTTTTGCTTTTAGTAGCCGTGTTTTTGGCAAGAACTTTCTTATCTATAGTTTTATTGTGCGGTGCTATGGAATTTTTCGAAATAGTCTTTTTTGGTGCTTGTTGAGTTGTTGAATCGTGTGGTTTATTTTTTTGATCTTTAGCAACGGTTTCTGCTAAAACCGAATTGGAAATGCCAAAGCAAAAGGCAACTATAGCCACCAACAATAATTTAGGATTTTTCATAGGAGTGTGCTCAAAAAAGTTATTGCTTCCAAAAACGCATTGCTCGAACTGAATTGCATTTAATTATGCGTGAGTGATTCAAGCAAGACTGTGAACCAGACGCGAAATTAAAGTTCGAGTACTAATTTTTCAGTTTTGCTACGCGATACGCATACGCAAATAAATCCTTCCGCCTTTTGTGCATCGCTCAAAACGTGATCGCGGTGCTCTGCTTCGCCTTCGATTATTTTTACGGCACAGGTTCCGCAATCTCCCACACAACAATCAAATTGCACAGGAACCTTTGCGTTGCGCAGTGCAGCAAGTAAAGGTTGGTCGCTGGAAACGTGTAACAGCTTATTGCTAAAGGCTAATTCGAGTATAACTGGTTTGTCTGCTTCGATTTTTTCGGTAGCGGAATGTTCAAGTTGAATTTGGTCTTTGGAAATACTTAATGTGCGTGCGCAATTTTCAATATTATCCAGCATTGCTTTTGGGCCACATGCGTAAAATAAGGTATTGCCTGGCGCTTCGGCGAGCACGTGCATAATATCTATTTGCTGTAATTCGTCGGCGTAGTAGAAATGGGTTTGACGGGGGAAGTTAACTTGCAATTCGTCGGCGAATGCCATTTCAGTTTTGCTTTGCCCGAAATAGTGCAAACTAAACCGACGGCCGCGCGATGCTAATGTATGTGCTATCGGCAGCAAACCCGCAATGCCAATACCATCTGCAATTAATACTGCGGGGCTGGCATCAGCATGCAGGTGGAAATTATTCTCCGGCCACTCGCATTCAAATTCACTGCCTACGGAGGTAGCATTCAACAATAATGAAGAACTATTTTTGTCAAGTTCATGCGGCACGGCAATTTCGTAAAAGTCGCGCTGGTTAGGGTTGCTGCAAATTGCATACTTGTGCAATTCGAACTTGCCGTTGTTAAGCTGAATTGGAATTCCCAAGTGTGATCCTGCAGTTACTAGCGGTAATTCACTGTTATTTTTACTGCGAAGTTCATAGGCACGAATTCGTGGCGTGAGCTCACGAATTCGGCTGACGACTAAGAATAATTTTTCTCCGGTGGCATTCATTTATTTATTGGCCGATTTTTTTTCTGCCTTTTCTTTCAACACTTTTCCCCGCTCAGCATCAATTCTAGCTTTAAGATTTTCGATGGAAGAATCAAATTCGGCCAGAGTGTGATTACGACTAAGGCGTGCTGATGGCGGCAAGATTTCATGCATATAAAGTTCGTCAGCATATTGGTTGGTACTTTGGTAATTATTCATCAATTTTAAGCTGGACCCCACCAAAGCAAGTCCTATGCAAATAACTTTAAAGCGTGCGCTTTTACGTACATTGATATGGCGCAAGTGGTAGTAAATTGTGGTTGCCGCTATCGCCAATTCCGCATGGCTTTGGTAGCGCGTAACCCATTCCCAGGAAAGTGCATAACCCAGGAAGATGGTGAGATAATCCAACAGCGTTAATGCCGCTAATGCGCAACTTAAGGTAAATAAATGGCGAGTAAAGTTGGCGGTACCACCGAATACACGATTTGCTAGCGCCCAAATTCCTGACCAGGTAGCAGCAACTAACAACCATTGCGCGATCGAAATAATGTAGTCAGACGATTTACTATTTGAGACATCCACTAGCCAGGATGTAGTGAGTGACAATACGAAAATCATTACCAGCGAACATACAAACAATGGCCAGCCTTGCCAGCTATGGTTCGTTGAATCATTGATTTCAGCGTCCACCACATAATTGCTATCACGCACTCGAACATGAGTGTGGCCAAGCTGAACGATAGTGTCGCCGTTAAGTTTGATTTGCGAATGGGTTTTGCCATTTACCTTAATGGCATTCTGCGTGCCGAGATCCCGCACTACTAAATTATTTTGCTCATTGAGTTCAATAACAGCGTGTTCACCTGCTGTGTGGTGATCGTCCAGAATAATATCGTTGTTATAACTGCGACCAAGGCGAACAGGTAACTCACTGAACTTGTGACGCTGTTGAACATCGCCATTAGCGTTCAGTATTTCTACAAAATAAAAAAAGCTCATATTATTTTTCCTCCTGTGAATTATTTGCGGAGGAGGTCGTACTAACAACCGACTTATTTTTTTCAGATAAATTTTCTTTGCCAAGAATGCTTAAAAACTGTTTGATAAATTTCTGGCCATTTTCATAAGAAACGCCATTCATAACCAAACGACTTTGTAAATTCATTAGTGGTTCATCAGTACTTGTGGTGAATAAAAGAAAATTATAAAGCCCGGCAAATTTTTGGTAAGACTCAACGCATACCACAGCGCGGCTGGTGAACTTATTATTCTCAATAAAATCCTCCGTGCAGTGACTGGTGGTAACGTTTTCATCTTTGGTATCACCCGTCACGCGATTGCTGAACATTTTCCCAACAAATATCGCAAAGCGGAGCGGGTCTAATTTGTCCGTTTGTACAAAGCGGTGCGTCATGGAGATGTTGCCGGTCTGTAAATTTTCCGATACAAAAAGCTCTGATTCCATCGCGCAATTTATCTGGTCAGTGTTATACGTTTTTTCGCCTTTCGTGTCCGAGCTACCCCAGCAGCGCACTTGTTCAGATTCACGCACGGGAACGGAATAAGGCCCCAGGCTTTTTGCAGTCAACGGCGTCGCGAGTAGGGTGTCCATCATATGTGTTTGGTGTGCAAGCAATTGTTCGCCAATGATAGGTTTAAAATCTGCAGGCGGTTTGCTGTCAGCGGTGATGCCCGAAAAAAGTTTTTGCGCATAGGTCGCTGGCACTAAAAAGCTAACCAATTCACCGTCGCGCCGATGAGCAACATTGACGCCTGCAACATGGCCTGCGGCAGTGACATTGGGCCCGCCACTCATGCCGGGGTTTACTGGCCCGGTAAACATGATTTGGTCGCTAAACCCGCGATGACTCACGCCGTTGTAGGTACCTTCTGAAATAGTGAAGCCTAAGTCCAATGGGTTGCCGAGCGAATAAAGATGTTCGCCTTGGGTGAGCGTCGCGGGTATCTCGCTCAAATTAAATACCCCGGTTCCTTTACGGTTAACACGGACAACTGCAAGGTCATGCTGTACATCCACCGCTAGTAATTCGATGTCGCCACTTTTACCTTGAGTATCTTTAAATTCACCGAAATAAGTTTCCGGCTCCAACGCAATTTGCGACACCACATGAAAGTTGGTGATAACCAAATTACTTGTTCCAATTAAAAAACCAGAGCCTACCGCCGATTGGCTGCGACCGTTTTTTAGCAACACGCGTAGTTGCAGCAAATCATTTTGCGCTGAAGCGTAAAGTTGCTGTGCAGTGGAAGAGGGTGGAGTGGGAGCGACTGTGGCCGACGGATCTTGTTTAAGCGCCGGAGGAATGTCCGGTGCACTTGATGCCGCAAAAGTGGGTAGCGATAAACAAGCAAGCAGAAGCGGGATGCGCAAAAATGTCATAGAGTTCCTTGGGTTAATACGGCTTTCATGGAAAACGTGGCTCTGTAGAACGCTGGTCAGTATGCACAGAGTCCTTTAAATTGACTACTTAAAATTGCCAGCTCAATCAGAGGTTAAGCGCATGATTTACCGCGTATTTAATGTTGTGTTTACAACAAAATTTCAGGGCTTGGAAGCCGCATAAAACAAAATAATTAGCCCTTGAATCCAAATGCTTCAAGGATGTGTCTATATGGGTAATTGTTAAAACAGTTTCACGCCCGAATTCAACAAGTGATTCCCGACGAGTACTTACTATGAAGACCATTGCTCTCACCCATCGAGCCATACGTAAATTGACGCTGATCGGTTTGCTGATTCTCCCGTTTGTATCGACCCCTGGTTACACGGTCGAATTAATCGGTAAGCCGGTTGCTAGACAATCCGCTGAAGCGGCAAGTTCCACGCCATCTGTGGATCAACAAGCGCCGGTTGCTCCTGCAGCGGCTATTCCCGACGAGGCGTTACCAGAACCACAAGTATCGGAACCACCGGAGATCAATGCAGCTGGAAATGATATTGAGCGCGCTATGGATGAGGTGCGTAACAATTTTCATGAGCACGATCATTCAAGTCTGGAGGATTTCATGAGCCCGGACATCATTATTCCTATCGTTGCCATGTCGCTTCTCTTCGGCGGCCCAGTGATATTGGTCATCATTCTCGCGTTCCTGCATTACAACGCCAAGGCGCGTCGCCAAAAAAATATTAATATGAATATCGATAAATTATTGGCAGCAGGTCGCGACATTCCGCTCGAACTTTTATTGGGTGAAGAGCCAGGCATTGTTAAAAGTACTAACCAGACTGGCGATGTGGTTTACACCCGCAGCGACGAGATGATGCGCAAAGGGATTCGCAATATTGGCTTGGGAGTTGGCTGGTTAATTTTCCTGACCATTATGTTTAGCATAAAAATTGGTTCATTCGGATTCATCATTATCGGATTGGGAATTTCTCAAGTTGTGATTTGGAGATTGTCGGATAACCAGGCGCCGCAAGTGATTGACACCTTTAAGGCGCAGGATTAGGCAGCATGTCAATTTCCGATAAGGAATTGATTGCGCGGGTAGTCGCAAAGAAAGACCATCATGCTTTTTCGCAGCTGGTTTTGCGCTACCAATCGCAACTTCGCTTGTGGGCGCGTCGCTTATGCGACGGTGATGCTCATTTGGCTGATGACCTTGCGCAAGAAACATTTATTAAAGCTTACGCTGCGCTCGGTGCATTTCGCGCTGAAGCGAAATTTTCCACCTGGCTTTATCGTATCGCTTTTAATATTGCGGCTAATCGTTGGCGCAGCAAGAAAATTCAATGGTGTGAGCTAGACGATAATGAAGATATAGAAGCAGAATTTTGCGAATTGAAAAATTTCGATGCAAAGCGCGATGTTGAGGTCGCCATGCAACAACTTTCCGCCGCGCAACAACTTGCGATTCGGCTATGTTTTGAAGACGGATTTTCGCACGACGAAGCCGCGAGTATCATGGGTATTCCGCTGGGTACATTAAAAACTCATGTCAATCGCGGCAAACAAAAATTGCAAACTCTTTTAGCATCCTGGAGTCACGTAGCGTGATTAAACACGATCATTCCAATGACAAACTCAACACTCCCGATCAATCAGGAAGTGATACCTTCGACCATTTTCTGATGAAACAATTGCAGCAAAATCAAACGTACATAGCTGATGATAATTTCACCGCGCAGGTGATGGGAGGGTTGCCTGCACCCAAAAAACTTTCGCGGTGGCAAGAGCGGCTGATTATCATTGTTCCCTTATTAGTTATTAGTGCGCTGGTGATCAGCCAATTTTCGATTCTTGCAATGCTCATTAAATTGTGGACTTTTGCAGTGAGTGTAAACTTTACTCAGCTTATACAAATCGGCGTGGCGGTATCGGTGTTGGTAGTTGGTGGTGCATCAATTTGGTTTGCGCGGCAACTAAAATTAATTTGAATAACGGCGATGAATAATTGACTGACATAAAAAAGCCCGCAAGAGCGGGCTTTTTTATACCAATGAACTTTGTCCTCAACTAATGTTAACGCAGCTTATTCGACAACCACCAAATCGCCAGAAATAGAGACACCTGACTTCAACACGCCTGAATCACAGGCATAAATTTCCTTACTGGAAACTGCCTTACCTTTTGCATTGGATTTGATATTAACAACAGCTGTTGCACCTTCTTTTTTGGCCGCTTCGCGCAAATCTTTAAGCGCTACTACCAAAGCTGAGTGACAAGCAGCCGTTTGCGATTTCAAAGATGCATTGATCTGGCGGTCAAAGGTGTATTCGCCAATAGTTTTTGTAACTGTGCTTTCAGGTTTTGCATCACCGAAATAAAATTTTACATCATCCGGCAGGCCCAATTTCGCATCGTCTGATGTGAGCGCGTCCTGAATTGACATATTTTTCAAGTCGCGTGCTTCAGCCTGAAAGGTGAATGCACATAGGGTGGATACAAACACAAAAAATATTTTTTTCATAAGTGCCTCACAAGTAAATTTAAAGTAAGTGAATAAAATCTTAGTAAATTAAAAGTCCGCACTAGCTTACTTCTTCTTAAGGGCCTGTTGCAATAACGCACCCATGGTTCCCAAAGTGGCTGGCGCAGGATTATTTTTCTGCGCATTTTGACGCTGATTTTGCGATTGTGGGCGTGAGCCGCCTTTACCAGATGACGCCCCTTCAACTTTTTCACCAGGGGTGTCGTCCAGACGTAATGACAATGCAATGCGTTTGCGCGCTACATCTACTTCCATCACTTTTGCTTTGACAATATCGCCAGCTTTCACCGCTTCACGCGGGTCTTTAATAAAAGTGTGTGATAGCGCAGAAATATGTACCAACCCATCCTGATGCACACCTATATCCACAAAAGCACCGAAGTTGGTAACGTTAGTCACTGTGCCTTCCAGAACCATTCCCGGAACCAAATCGTTAATAGTGTCCACACCTTCCTGAAATGTCGCTGTTTTAAATTCCGGGCGTGGGTCGCGGCCAGGTTTGTCCAACTCTTTAATGATATCGGTAACCGTTGGCAAACCAAATTTTTCATCAATATAGTCGGCTGCTTTTAACCCGCGTAAAAAACTTGAGTCGCCAATTAGCCCTTTCATTTCGCGCTGGTTTTTTTCCGCAATTTTTTCTACAACTGAATAAGATTCCGGGTGCACTGCTGAAGAATCTAGAGGGTTGCTACCTCCGGCAACTCGCAAAAATCCAGCAGCTTGTTCAAAGGTTTTTTCACCGAAGCGCGGCACTTTCTTCAGCGCAGCGCGAGACTTAAAGGCTCCATTTTGATTACGAAATTCAACAATGTTATTGGCAAGCGTGGTGTTTAATCCAGACACGCGCGCAAGCAATGCAGCAGACGCAGTATTAACTTCTACGCCAACGGCATTCACGCAGTCCTCTACAACCGCATCGAGTGAGCGTGCGAGTTGTGATTGCGATACGTCATGCTGATATTGGCCAACACCAATGGATTTTGGATCAATTTTTACCAGCTCAGCGAGCGGGTCTTGCAAGCGACGTGCGATGGAAATTGCACCACGAATCGTTACATCCAAATCCGGAAATTCTTTTGCCGCAAATTCAGATGCGGAATAAACCGATGCGCCTGCTTCGCTAACAATTACTGTACTGGCAGTAATATCTTTGTGCGTTTTCAAAACATCTTTAGCAAATTTTTCAGTTTCGCGCGATGCTGTACCGTTACCAATAGCAATTAAGCCCACATTATATTTTTTGCATAAGTGCACGAGAATCGCTTCAGATTCTGCAATTTTATTCAGTGGCGGAGTGGGGTACATCACAGTGTGGTCGAGTACTTTCCCCGTGGCATCAACTACCGCAACTTTTACACCGGTACGCATACCCGGGTCGAGTCCAATAGTTGCTTTTTGTCCTGCAGGTGCAGCAAGCAATAAATCTTTTAAGTTCGACGCAAATACTTTAATCGCACCGTCTTCTGCTTTTTCGCGCAACTCGCTGAGCAAATCTGTTTCAAGGTGTGTTAATAATTTTACTCGCCAGGTCCAGCGCACTACTTCAGCAAGCCATGTATCTGCAGCGCGGCCTTGATCTTTAATTTGCCAATGCTCCCCGACCATAGTTTCACAGGGGTGGCCAACTCGGTTTTCCTCATCGCCAACACTAATCGCCAGCGACAATATGCCTTCATTACGGCCACGAAACATTGCCAGAGCGCGGTGGGACGGCACCGATTTTAGTGGTTCATTGTGTTCAAAATAATCGCGGAATTTTTGTACTTCTTGCGACGTATCAGTGTCTTTGCCTGTAACCACACGCGCACTCAATGTACCTTCTTGCGTTAGGAAACTACGCAGGCGGCCAAGCAATTCAGCATCTTCACTGAATTTTTCCATAAGAATATATTTGGCTCCATCGAGCGCACTTTTCACGTCATCAATTTTGTGTTCGGTATTAAAGTATTTAACCGCTTCAACGTCGGGGTTGAGTGTTGGGTCTGCCAGTAGGGCTTCAGCCAAGGGCTCAAGGCCTGCTTCTTTGGCAATCTGGCCTTTAGTCCTGCGCTTAGGCTTGAAGGGGAGATAGAGGTCTTCCAAACGGTTTTTGGTATCAGCCAAATTAATGTCACGCTCCAGTTCGGGCGTAAGTTTTTCTTGTTCCTGAATCGACTTCAAAATTGCCGCACGGCGTTCTTCCAGCTCACGCAGGTACCGCAAACGCTCTTCCAAAGTCCGCATTTGGGTATCGTCCAAGCCGCCAGTAACTTCTTTACGGTAGCGCGAAATAAAAGGCACGGTAGCGCCTTCATCCAGCAGCCCAACAGCGGCACTAACTTGTTGTTCCTGAACATTTAATTCGTCGGCAATGCGTTTTGAAATACTGGGAAGTTTGAGGCTGTTGGCTAGGCTGGTCATAAAACGGACTCGTAGTGCGGAAAGTATGAAACGGATGTTTTAAAGGCTGCCATTATCCCTGAATTGCCGCTTGCCGCCAGTCTTGCATGTGGAATTTTTTGTATTTTCAACTGCAGGTATGTTTTTTTTAAAATATTGAATCCATACGCGATTCGTCTGTGTCAAAGATAGTGAGTGTTCAATTTGCCACCAGCATCTTGCTAAACAATTCTGCTTTAACTGCCAGCCCCAAAAATTTAAGGAAATACAATGAAATTGTTAACTCACATAAAAACAGCCGCGATGACTGCAATTACGTTGCTATTGGCTTTAAACGTTAGTGCGAGCGAGATTGTTGAGCACGAGTATACGGTCAGCGATGTGCTTGAAGTGCAAGTAAGTTCGGGAATAAGACTTGAGCTTACACAAGGTGCTACCGAAAGTTTGAAATTAAAAGCTCCTGCGAGAATGTTGAAACAAATACACGTAGATTTAACTAATCACAAACTTCGTTTAAGCGCTGAAAAAGATTTCGTCGACCTCTTCACATGGTTAGATGGCGAAGAAATTGTTTTTACGTTAGTGACAAAAAATCTACAACTCATCGATGTATCAGGCGGAGTTGAAGCCAATATCGGAAACTTAAAGCTTGATGCTCTAACTATTAAAAACTCAGGTGGAAGCGAATCAAATTTTTCAAGTTTGGACGTGAAGGAATTGAAAATTGAAACATCAGGTGGCGCAGACGTAAGCGTAAAAAAAATCGCCAGCGACAACCTAAATATAAATGTATCTGGCGGTTCTGATTTTGAACTTGAAAATGTTGGAACAACAAATTCGCTTATGATTAATGCCAGTGGCGGTAGTGATTGCGATGCAAAAAACTTATCCAGCGTTACTGCAGAGGTTATAGCTGGTGGTGCTGCGGATGTTGATG
>Ga0247740_1001414_pt1 | contig 10268 bp, 8 predicted proteins | sample UWRJL148409B2_FD_180942 | JGI IMG/M metagenome (GOLD analysis project Ga0247740, IMG submission 180942) | Plant litter microbial communities from Arlington Agricultural Research Station in Wisconsin, United States - UWRJ-L148-409B-2 | ecosystem: Environmental > Terrestrial > Plant litter >...
AAATCGGCTATATCCGCGCCTAAGCCAGCACCAAAATCTGAGCCTGTAAAAGCGGAAGCGCCAAAACCTGCTGGTTCAAGCTCCGCTGCACTGAGTACGGCTCCTGCTGGTGACAAAGATAACCCCACCGGTGTGGAAACAACGGTGCGTGTGGATACGCAACGCCTAGACGATATTATGAATATGGTTGGCGAGCTAGTATTGGTTCGCAATCGTCTGGTTCGTTTGGGCGATACATCTACCGACGAAGCTTTAGTAAAAGCGGTCGCAAATTTAGATGTGGTCACTGCAGATTTACAAACATCTGTGATGAAAACCCGTATGCAGCCCATCAAAAAAGTATTTGGGCGTTTTCCGCGTGTGGTGCGCGATTTAGCGCGTAATTTGAAAAAAGAAATTAATCTTGAATTGATCGGTGAAGAAACTGATCTTGATAAAAATCTAGTAGAAGCACTCGCTGACCCACTCGTGCATTTGGTGCGCAACTCAGTTGACCACGGAATTGAATTTCCCGATGCACGCGTCGCCGCTGGTAAATCGCGTACTGGTTTAATTATTCTTTCTGCAGAACAGGAAGGCGATCATATTCTATTGTGCATCAGCGATGACGGCGCAGGTATGGACCCGGTGAAATTGCGCAAAGTCGCGGTTGAAAAAGGTTTGTATGATGAAGATACGGCCGCACGTTTATCGGATGTTGAGGCATTCAATTTAATTTTTGCGCCGGGCTTTTCCACCAAAAAAGAAATTTCTGATGTGTCCGGCCGCGGCGTTGGGATGGATGTGGTGAAAACCAAAATCACCCAACTCAACGGTACTGTAGAGATTCAATCTACCTTAGGTAAAGGGACGCGCTTTCTTATCAAAGTGCCGCTCACACTTGCCATTATGCCAACGCTCATGATCATGCTTGGCAAACAAACTTTTGCGTTGCCTTTGGTCAGTGTGAACGAAATTTTCCACATGGATTTATCAAAAAGCCATGTAGTAGACGGTCAAAATTGCATTTCCATCCGCGACCAGGCAATTCCATTATTTTATTTAAAAGAATGGCTTATCAAAAATGCCGTTACCGGCGCGCGTAAAGATTTTGCACATGTGGTTATAGTGACTGTGGGCACACGTCGTGTTGGTTTTGTAGTGGATCAATTGATTGGTCAGGAAGAGGTGGTCATTAAGCCGCTCGGAAAAATGTTACAAGGCACGCCCGGAATGGCAGGTGCAACTATTACGGGTGACGGAACAATCGCATTAATTTTAGATATTCCCAGTTTGCTTCGTCGCTACGCCAAGGGCGCAGCGTCGTGGGGACACACTTAATCCACCTGTGCATTACGGTAGTTTGTAGTTAATCCCTCAGGGATAAATGCCATATTTGGCTCGGAGTAATTTTCATGCCGTTACGGGTGTTGGTGGTTGATGATTCGAGTTTCTTTCAGCATCGACTGAAAGAGATTATTAATGAACACCCCGAATTGAAAGTTGTTGGTATCGCCAGTAACGGCCGTGAAGCTATTGAAAAAGCGGACAATTTAAAACCCGATATCATCACCATGGATTTTGAAATGCCGGTGATGGATGGCATTACTGCGATAAAACATATTTTAGCGAGCCGCAAGGTTCCCATCATTATGTTTTCATCGCTCACCTATGAGGGTGCAAAGGTAACCCTGGATGCCTTAGCCGCAGGTGCGTTGGATTTTATTCCGAAAGATTTTGCAGAAGTATCGCGCAATTCAGCCGTGCTTAAAAAAAAGCTGCATGAACGGTTAATCACGTTGGCTCGCTCTGGTCAGCCGTCACCAGTCGCACCCATACCGCCAATAGCAGTTCAGACGACTGCACCGCGCGCGACGGCCGCAATGCCTGTAAATACAAAAGCACCTGTTGCTGAAATTGCAGCTACACACACTCAAATATCTGTTGCCACGAATGTAACTGCACCGGTACATAAACCGGTGGCAAGCTCTGACACTTATCGTTTAAAACGACAACCGAAAATTTTAATTATTGGTGCTTCTACGGGCGGCCCGGTTGCGTTAACCGAAGTGCTTTTGGCCTTGCCAACACATTTCCCCATTCCCATTGTACTGGTGCAGCATATGCCAGAAAATTTTACGAAAGCGTTTGCAGAGCGTTTAAATAAACAATGCAATATTCGCGTGCGCGAAGCGGTGGACGGCGATGTATTAGAACCAGGGCTAGCGTTGCTCGCGCCGGGTGGAAAACAATTAATGTTGGATAAACGTAATGGCGGTTCTGTGCGTGTATTGCCGGATGATAATCGTGTTACTTACAAACCTTCGTTGGATATCACTTTTGGTTCCGCTGCAAATGTGTATGGTGATAAAGCTTTAGGTATTGTGTTAACCGGTATGGGTTCTGACGGCTGTAAAGGTGCTGGATTATTAAAAGCGGCAGGCTCGCAACTCTGGTCGCAAGATGAAGCTAGCTGCGTAATTTATGGTATGCCAATGGCGGTTGCGCGTGCCGGTTACACTGATCGCGTAATGAGTTTGCAAGACATCGGGCCGCGCCTTGCGCGTGAGGTTATGTAATGGATTTTCTCAGCATAGTCGGAGTTATACTTGGCTTTGCTGTCATTATTGGCGGCAATTTTGCGGAGGGCGGATCGATTCACTCTTTAGTGAATGGTTCTGCCGCACTTATTGTTTTTGGTGGCACACTTGCAGCTGCAATTTTGCAAACACCTAAACAAAGTTTAAAGCGCGCCTTAAGTATTTTTAAGTGGGTTTTCAATCCGCCGTACGCTCCATTTAAAGAAGGTATTTCAAAATTAGTTCGTTGGGCCAATGCCGCTCGTAAAGATGGCTTGCTAGGCTTGGAAGAAATTGCAGAAAGAGAAAAAGATAAATTCGCTAAAAAAGGTTTGCAGTTATTGGTAGACGGCAGTGAGCCTGAATCCATTCGCCGTATTCTGGAATCGGATTTAATTTTGGATGAACAGCGCGATTACGACGCTGTAAAATTCTATGAAAGTATGGGCGGTTATGCACCTACCATCGGCATTATCGGTGCCGTCATGGGGCTCATTCATGTGATGAACAATCTCGCGGATCCCGCTTTATTAGGCCCAGGTATCGCTGTCGCTTTTGTGGCAACAATTTATGGTGTCGCACTCGCCAATTTGTTTTTGTTACCCATCGCTAATAAATTGCGCATGTGTGTAAATGAACGTTCACAATATCGTGAACTAATTATTGAAGGAATTATTGCAATTGCTGATGGTGAAAACCCTCGCTCTCTCGAAATTAAATTGAATGGGTATTTACATCCCAATTAATTTTTAGTGAATAAAATTTTTCAACACTTGTGTAAATATTATGGTACGTCGTCGTCAACGAGAAATTCATGTTAACAACGAACGTTGGCTAGTGTCCTACGCCGACTTTATTACTTTGTTGTTTGCATTTTTTGTGGTCATGTATTCCATCTCACAAGTTAATCAAAGTAAGTATCGCGTGCTCTCCGAAACATTTATACAAGCTTTCAATCAGCCAAATGATGCTAAAACTAATCCCATGCCACAAGACACAACAATACCATCGAGTAATGCCATTGTTCCGATAGACATGGGTAAGACGGCAACAGACGATAATATTAAGCAACCACAAAACGCTGTAGTAGACGATAGTGCAAAGTCGGACATGAATGCGCAGTCCAACACTACCGCTAAAACGCAAACATCTGATGAACTTACGCAAATTTCAGATTTGGTGAACGAAAAATTTGCGCAATTAATTAATGATCAATTAATTAAAGTATCCAGCAATGAACTGTGGCTGCAAATAGAATTAAAGGACAGTATTTTATTTTCATCGGGCGGAGTAGAAACAAGCGTGCAGGCGCAAACAATTTTTACTGAAATCGCAGAGATACTAAAAAATTACGAAAACCCAATCCAAATTGAAGGCTTTACGGATAACGTTCCGATCAGAAATGGCCGTTATCCCACCAACTGGGAACTATCATCTGCTCGGGCAACTGAAATTGTTAAGTTTTTAGCGACTAAAGGCGTTGCACCTGAGCGTCTTGCGGCAGTGGGATATGGAGAGTTTCAGCCCTTAGTATCCAACGATACTGAAATGGGTCGCGCCCAGAATCGACGCGTAGCGGTAATGGTTGCCAAGCGAAAAATGGAGCGGCCTAAAACGACGGCGAATGGACTCTAGGCGCTGAGTAGTGAGAATAAAGTGCGGACCAGTTCACCTAATCTTCGGGTTTGCTGTTTTTAATCCGAGACTGCATTTATACTGGCTTCCAGTTTTTATGCTTCATAAATCCGTATTTTAAACATTACAAAATTGACACACCTAGAGTTGACGTTAACCTAGCATTGACTTTAAACAGGATCAGTAGATCAAGGGACCTTGGAATAACATGGCTGCAAATAAAATCGTTTCGAATAACGTAGAGTTTAGCGATAGCAACAACAATCAATTTCATTTATCTACCAGCAAGCCGTCCATCGCTGGAAGCACTCAAGTCAATATCCTCCCCAAAGACATAAAACTCATCAAACCTCTTAGTTGGAATGATGCCTGGAAAATATTATTTCCAGCTAAACCGTGTCCGTCAGGGCCCGATGAAATTGCGAGATCGATTAACGAAGCCATTGCCGCGAAGAAAATTCATTTGACGTGCATGCCGTCAAAATCGGTGTCAAAAACGACTAAAGGTAAAGGTGGTGGTGCGGCCAAAGCCAAAGCTGCCCAACCTGAATCAGTTTCATCTTCAAGTTTTACCGCATCAAGCACGGTGTCACCTGAGACTAAACTCTCATGTGGGGAGAGCGGTGCAATAGAGAATGTTCAGTCGGGTAATGTGGCCGAAGGCACAGCAAAAGGAGCGCCCTCTGTTGCAAATACCTGCACACGTGGCTGCCCAATTAGTATGGTGTCGGGAGAGGAATTATTAAGCCTGACCGATTTCACCTTGCCAGGCCCCTTGCCATTTGTATGGAAACGTACCTACCGTTCAGGTCATGATCGCAATATAGGGCTCGGCCACGGCTGGACCTATTCGGCGTGTGAACGCTTATCAGAAAGCTCCACGAGCGTGGAGTTAAGTGATAATGAAGGTCGAATACTTACCTTCAAGCGTCCGCAATTAAATCAGCGCAGCAAGCTAGTTAATGAGCAAATGGCGCTCGATTTTGTCGCGTACGAAACCTATGTGCTCCGCCAACATAATCAGCCTCACAAAGTATTTTCCCGCTTAGGTCAGACCGGGAGTTTTCGGTTAACGCAAATTCAGCATCCGGCATATCGCCCGGCAAATGCAGGCAATGAGGCAAAAGGTTTTGCTTTAACGCTGCACTACAACGCGCAAGATCGTCTCAGCCAAATCGCGGGCAATTGGGGTAAGTCGTTATCGTTTGCTTACGATAACCAAGGGCAGATTGCATCTGTCAGTTTGGTTGATCAAGCAACTAATCAACGCCGCTTGGTTACTGAATATCACTACAGCAGTGAACGCGATTTAATTGCACAACGTGATAGCGCTGGCCGTGGTGAAAATTATGAGTACAGCAATCATCTTTTTGTAAAACGCACCCTCGCGACTGGTTTTAATTATTACTACGAGTGGGACGCACAAAATGTAGGTGCGCGTTGTTTGCATACGTGGGGTGATAATGGAATTTACGATTATCGTTTCGAGTGGGATGAAAAAAATAATCGCACCAAAGCAACTGACAGCCGTGGCTTTATCACTGAGTTTATTTACAACGAATTTGGTTTAATTACACAAGAAACGGACAACGAAGGTAGTGTGCATTCGTATACCTATGAAAACGGTCTGCGAACTTCTTACACCGATCCCGAGGGAAATATCACTTGGTATGCTTACGATTCAGCAAGTCGTCCAACAGGCGTTGTAGATGCCTTATCTCAGCGCCAAGCGCATTATTATTTTCAAGACAAATTAGTTTCGTCAACTGACAAAGACGGTGCTCATTGGCAACGCAAATATAACAAGCAAGGTTTGCTTGAAACTCTCGAAGCGCCCGATGGCAAAGAAACTCACTACGCCTACAACACGCAAGGTTTATTAATTCGCGAAACAGATTTTTCCGGACGCGTTACCCGTTATGAATGGAACGATTCTGGTGAACTCACCGCGTTAATAACTCCTGAAGGACACAAGCAAGTTTTTAAATACAATGCATGGTCTCAGCTCATGCAAATGGATATGTGGTTCGCCAATCATCAGCACGGAGGCTCAACCCGATATTTTTATAACGTCAGCGGCGAACTCGAACGCATAACCTATCCAGGTGGTGAGAAAGTCGACATCGTCTATAACGCGAATGGGCAAATTGAGCGCATGAGTGATCGGCGTGGTCGCGTCACACATTATCAATATGACGGGCTCAGTCAAGTAATTCGCCGTACTGATCCAGAAGGCAATAGTCTCGCGTACGAATACGATACCGAGCGCAATCTCGTTCGTTTAATTAACGAAAACAAAGATGAATATCAGTTTGTTTACGATGGCAACGAACGCTTAATTAAAGAAATTGGCTTTGATGGCCGTATACAACACTACAAATATAATAAAGCCGGGCATTTAATAAAACACTTGGATGCTGGCGAAATAGTTACCGAATTTGAGCGCGACGCCATTGGTCAAATGCTCGCAAAAACCAGCAGTTCGTTAAAAAATTCTGCTGCGCCTGCGGAATTAAATCGTTACCTATACGATCCTGTGGGGCGAATAAAAGAAGCTTACAACAGCACACAATATATTACGTTCCAATACGATCGCATGGGTTATTTGATTAAAGAACACCACAGCGATCTTAATGAGCAACGCCAGCGCCTTAGTGATGGCATGGTAGATATTCGTTATGAGCGTGCAGCTTCCGGTCAACTCAAAAGATTGCAACTACCTGGTCATCAATTAATTGATTATGACTACGATGCTTTGGATCGTTTGCAATCTATTTCATTTAATCAAACATCCATTACAAAAATTCAACGAAATGAATTAGGGCTTGAATTAAATCGCCAGCAAGGTTCGTTAGTTACGCATAGCGATTACGATCCTATGGGTCGCTTGATAAAACAATATGCGCACATTCAACAGCAAAAGGCAGGCGTAATTGATCGTCAATATCAATACGATCCGTTCGGTAATTTAAGTAAATTTAAAGATGGAACCTGGGAAGTCAATTATGTCTACGACATGGTGGATCGTCTTAAGCGCACAGAAGGATCATTGGCTGAAAAATTTGTATTTGATCCGGCAGGAAATTTACTTGGACAACAAAAAAATGACTCCGGTAAAACAACGCGCGGCAATCGTCTCGTTATGCAGGGCGATCGTAAATTCGAATACGATTCACGCGGAAATTTAATTTGCGAAACACGCGGTAAAGGCGGAAAACTAAAAACTGCTTACGAATACAACTTTAACAATCAATTAATAAAAGTAGTTAAGGATAATCAAACCACCGAATATCGCTACGACCCTATTGGTCGTCGTACACAAAAACAGGATAGCTTCGGCTTAACAAAATATTTGTGGGCAGGTGATCAGCTTGCACAAGAACAACGCAACCAAATTAAAAAGACTTACGTCTACGAGCCAGAAACTTTTAAACCCGTCGCCATGGTGCAAGATGATGAAATTTATCATTACCACCTGGATCACCTGGGTACACCGCGCGAACTAACCAATCAACGGGGAAATGTTGTTTGGAAAGCACAATATAAAACCTACGGCAATGTCGCATTAAAAGAAGTAGAAGAAGTCGAAAACAACCTCCGCTTCCAAGGCCAGTATTTCGACGAAGAAACCGGTCTACATTACAACCGCCACAGATATTACGACCCAAGCGTCGGCCAATTCACAACGCAAGATCCTATTGGGTTATTAGGTGGAGTAAATAATTATCAATATGCGCCGAACCCAACTGGGTGGGTTGATCCGTTTGGGTTGACGTGTAAGGTGTTAGGTTCACCGAGGGATCGGATCCCACCAAACCAGCAAAACGTATTTGCACAATTTGAGTCGGATCATATCGGACAATTTGGTTCTGATGATGCTCTGGTTACAGCCTATGAAGAAGTTAGGGATAAAGCGTCTCCATGGCCTGTAGGATACATTCCAAAAACTCGAATCATCCAGCCAGGCGAGAAATTCAATATGATTACCGACACGGGGAGGGGTAAATTTCCAGGTCAATTTGCAACTTTTAGTAAAATCAAGAATGCAACATATGGACGTAATCAGCTAGCAATTAAAGAAGTCTGGAAAGGCACTTTGGATAGAAATGTGCAATATGAAGTTTTACAGCCGTTCGAGATTGAGTATGGACCTGTAGGCCCTCAAATTGACAAGTTATCTGATGGCTCGTATAGGTATCTTCCTGGAGGGGGAGAACAAATAAAATTAGGTTACAAAGACTACGAAAATGCAGTGGCTAGACCAGATAATGGAAACACCAAAAGTGCCTATTTAGGCGTAATTAAAAATACCAAACTATCTCAAACGTAATTATTAATATGAAAATCAAAACTTCTGTTGGGAAAATAACAACAACTTTGCAATGGCAATTTTTGGAAGAAAACGTTTCGTTAAAGTTTCAAGGCAGAGTTGATGCAGAGTATTCTGAATCGAAAAAATTAGTTATTGTTGCAGGAGCGGATGGTGTGATTCGCCTCTTAAGTATTGATGGTAAACAAATTTCGGAATTTTCCTATGAAAACTCTGAAATTTGCAAATTTTACACTTTGGCAAAGAATACTATAACTGATCTTGGTGTGAGTATTGTCATGGCCCATACCCCTGAATACGAAGGAGAAAGATTTTGGCAGCATGATATAGATATAATAAATAAAAAAGTTGGTGGTCCCACTGAAAAATGGCGATAACAGATGGGCCTAAACTGAAAGATAATGTTTAGTGATTTTTAAGCTCGTTCGCAAAAAAACAACATAGCCAAATTAAAAATACTTACGTTTACGAACCAGAAAGTTTTAAACCCGTCGCCATGGTGCAAGACGAATTATATCACTACCACCTAGATCACCTGGGTACACCGCGCGAACTAACTAATCAACAGGGAAATATTGTGTGGAAAGCACAATATAAAACTTACGGCAATGTCGCATTAAAAGAAGTAGAAGAAGTCGAAAATAACATCCGCTCCCAAGGCCAGTATTTCGACGAAGAAATCAGCCTGCACTACAATCGACATAGATATTACGACCCAATAATATTGATAATTTAATTACACATTTCCTGGGTCTAAAAAAATAAAATGACAAAGAACTTGCTAGTATATGCGATTGAAAATAATGAAGAGGATGATTTTTTTAGAGGTAGAGGGAGGTATCACGTACCCAGTCCGGACTACGAGGGGCATGTTCACGGAGCTCACATGGGAGGATACGCTAGAAGCTTTGCCGAAGAATCTGTAGAAAATTCAATTGCTTTCGACGAAGCTTTTTTTTCCTTTGTAAAAAGCCTAACTGTTTCAGAAGAAGATGTGGAGCATTTACTTTCAAATCTGTCGTCATATTTTTCGCAAAAAAGCAAGGGGGGATTCTCAGACAGTAAAATTTTCGAAATTCCTTCCACTCCCGGCTCCATTTTGATTAAAAAATATTTGGAAAAAATAAGTAGCTCTCCAGTCATAGAGAAAGTAAAAAGCAAAATTCATGTTCATGCCCAATTTATTAGTGGAAAAGGATACAGTTTATTGGCTGATATTATTAAGAATTTAGGCGTAGCTTAAAAATCGCTGATTTACATGCGACGTATTTTTTGCAAGCTTGTATAAGATATAAGATATAAGATATAAGATATAAGATATTAGATATGACTAAGAAGATTGAAATATTTGAAGAGCACGGGAATGTTTTGTATTTGGATAATGTGAATACAAATGTTACCTTTTTTCGCGAGCAAGTTAAATTTATCAAATCGGCGGACTCGAATGATTACATTTTTAAAATAAAACCGACGTCAATAGAAATAAAAATTAGTAATGAAGACTACATACAGTTAAAAGATTTCTCAAGGATCCCTACAGTTCAATGGCTCTATATGAACGCGAAGAGTAGCTTACTTGATTTTTTCGATGATTCCGTTGATTTATCTGAAGCAAAGAAGAAATGGGCTTTTTTGAAAAAGGAAATGGATGAAAGATTTCGTAATAGTTGATCTATTATTCTTGAGGTAAAAACAAGGTTTACATGGCTAAAGTTGTCGAGAGTTAGGTCAGGAAGATGGACTAT
>Ga0247740_1001416_pt1 | contig 10256 bp, 5 predicted proteins | sample UWRJL148409B2_FD_180942 | JGI IMG/M metagenome (GOLD analysis project Ga0247740, IMG submission 180942) | Plant litter microbial communities from Arlington Agricultural Research Station in Wisconsin, United States - UWRJ-L148-409B-2 | ecosystem: Environmental > Terrestrial > Plant litter >...
CGGCCGCTCCCGTTATTTTATTTGGTAAGCATATTAAAAAAGGGATACTTGGTACCAGTCCCAATATTCCATCGGATATACAGGTAGTTAACAATGTTCCTTTTCAATACGATTTCCGCAGTATATATGCATCCGTATTGGAGCAATGGTTTTGTGTAAAGCAGCCCTTACTCAACAATTTGTTGCTGCAAAATTATCAATCGCTACCGCTGATTAAAGGCGGGCCTTGCGGCTTGCCGGAAGATCCGGATATCGTTAATAATAATTCGGATAAGCTCTTATTAAAAATGTGGCCGATGCCTTATTCCCTCAATGCCACGATACAGTTTTCTACCAATGGTGGCCATACGATGGTGCAGTTGATCAACTCGTTGGGACAAGTGGTGAAAGTGCTGGCCAGTGAAGAATATGCAGCAGGCACTTACAATATAGATGTGTATGATGATAACCTTCCATCCGGTGCTTATTTTTTACGATTGCAGAATCAGTCGCTGCAAAAAGTATTGAATATCTTAAAAATGAAATAATATTTAAACGGGTCCAATTATGTAATACCGGTGTGAGTCGGTATTTTTTTTATTTACCCGGCGACAGTAACACAGATGATCGTCTGTTGCGTCGCACACTTCGACTTCAGTAACACGGATGAGCAAATACATTTCAACACAACTTGTCCCGCCTTATGCGGGAGAGTTGAGGAGTTATAGAGTTGCACAGAGAATCTCTGTGTGACTCCAATCCTCTGTATCTCAGTGTTGATTGTATTTGCTGATACTTCGACAAGCTCAGTAGCGAACAGAAACCCGAACTGTGATTATTCTTTCCTTCCACTGGAAGAAAGAATAACAGAACAAGTTCGCAGCAGACGATGATAGTAGTACTGCAGCTTGCTAACCAAAAAAAATATTTTCTCCCTTCGCATATTTCTATAAATTGAGCACCAATCCAAACCCAATTCCTCAAAGCACGGGTTAATTCGTGTACTTATTAAACTCATTTGAGGAAATGAAAAAATTATTGCTGCCATTGCTGGCCCTTGCTATTTGCTGTAGCTCTCTTCACGCACAATATTATTTTTATAACGACAGGTATTACGAGAATGCTGTTGTAGTAGAACTCGGTGGTTCTTTTGGTGTAATGAATTCGCTTACTGATTTAGGTGGTAAAAAAGGTGTAGGAAAAGGTTTTATTAAAGACTTGCGATGGAAAACAGCTACACCCACCGGCAGTGTGCATGTAACGGGCATGTATAAAAACGCAATTGCTGCCCGGCTTGAATTAACGTTTGGCTCTGTGAAAGGCTTTGATAGTATTCTTAAAAATGTTTCCTCGCTATTCACGGGCCGTTACGAACGTAATCTAAGTTTTAAAAGTAAAATAATGGAGTTGCAACTGGCAGCAGAAATTCATCCACTATATATTTTAAAGTTTGATCCGGATAACCCGCCACCTGTTTCGCCGTATGCAGTAGTGGGTATTGGTTACTTCAATTTTAATCCACAAGCCAATCTTGATGGGCAATGGATCAATTTGCAACCTTTGCATACAGAAGGCCAGGGTTTTCGTGAATATAGGGATAGGCAACCTTATAAATTAAGCCAGTTCAATATTACGGCCGGCATGGGTGTAAAATATGAATTGAATTCCTTTGCCAATCTACGGCTGGAAGTGCTGCACCGTTTTCTAAACACCGATTACCTGGATGACGTTAGTACCACTTATATTGACCCGTCTTTGTTTGACAAATACCTTTCACCTAATCTTGCCTACTTTGCCGCTCAATTAAATAACCGAAAAAGGGAATTAAACCCTGCTGACGAAACTATGCCCGGTGAAAAAAGAGGTGATCCAAAAGGTAATGACGCTTTTTTCACCATTCAGCTAAAAATAGGGGTAGTGATTGGCCGGCAACGGAGGTAAACCCTGATATACATCAGGTTTTTACCGCTCCGTAAACGATGCCTACCACTGGCTTAATCAATACTTCATATACAAACTGAATTTATTATTTTTACTGTACCTGTATTCCTGAAAAACCGCTCCGGCAGAAACCAAACCTAAACCTTTTAAGAGCATGCAAGACGGCGGTCAATTATATAATGAATCATTATTCCAAAGCTATTTATGCTTCCGGCCATTGGTAATGGCACTGAAGAAAAATATAGCAGAGGGCAATCATGGAATGAAGAAGCTTTACGGTCAGGTGGTGGAAGAGTTTGAATCTCATCCCGAACTGATGACTACCATCACCGATCTTTCCCTCTTACTTCCCCATTCAGAATTAATAGAAGAATTGCTATCAGCCGTCTTCCCTCCTACTACGGCCAACTTTATGTATGGTGTGTCTATTCCATTCAAGCACCAGGCGGTGTATGCCTCGCCAAGGTTCAAAACAATGTTGAACCCCGAAACCTATGTTATTAATGTACCCGAAGGGCAGTTGGGAATAAACCTGGACCAGGAAAAATTGCAATTTGCTTACGGACTTATATTGAAAAAATATTTAGGGGTAAATAGTCCCGAATCATCCCGATCTATTCATCCCTTTGTAGATGAGGAAACCGGTCTTACCCGCTACCTCGAATTACGGATCGATGCCCGGTTTATTGATGTAATACCAGTAGATGAAATGCCGGTGCTGCCCACCTCTATATTAAACAAGCAGAGCAATAACATAATGAGTATGGCGGAACTGATGGAAAAAATTCCATTGGAGAAGTTTGCTTTCCAGGGTGTATCTGTTATCCGTGTAAATGATATGACGGCAACGGAAGTAATAACAAAAATTAAAAACCGCCTGCTGGATGCCAATGCTTTTGCCGACAGTGCCATTTATGAAGAACTGGAAGGCTATATTCAAAGCCTGATCGGTTTAAAAAATGTTACGATCGGAGTTACTCCTTTTTTCAAAATAAATAACCACTACGTTTATTCTGATCTGCACAATGACAATAGTATTCTATTTAAACGAATGCAGACAGCCACTCAAAAGGATGAAATAAGCGACTATTGTAAATTATTATTCAAAGAAAGTAACCTGCCGCTTTTGTTTGAAACACTGGACGATCAATCGCTAAGCGATGTGCAATGTTTACAGTACTACTACATGGAAGGGGCCAGAAGTCTTATTATTTGCCCACTGAAAAATAAAAACGGTATGATCGGCATGCTGGAGATCATGTCTACCGTTCCCGATCAGTTAAAAACAGGAGATATCAGTAAACTGGAAGCAGCTATTCCTCTCTTTACAGTGGGTTGTGAAAAAAGCCTGGAAGAACTGAATAATGAAGTAGACAGGGTAATCAAGAAAAAATTCACCGCCGTGCAGCCCGCAGTAGAATGGAAGTTTACAGAAGCGGCCCTCAACTATATTGTAAAAAAACAAGGCAATACCCCTGCAGAAATAGAACGCATCGCTTTTGCAGATGTGTACCCCTTGTATGGTGCCATAGATATCAGAAATTCTTCTACCGAAAGATCGCATTCTATACAAAAAGATATTCTGCGTCAATTAGAACTGGCCATGGCGGTGGTAAAGAAAGCACAGGCCACATCTCCCTTTGCACTATTGCAGGAAGTAGAATTTAAAATTGATAAATTCATTACTGCTGCTTCCGATGTATTGCAATCAGAAGAGGAAATGAGTATCAGCGATTTTATGCAGGGACAGGTAGTTACAGTTTTTAAACATCTGCAGAATACAGAGCCTTCAGTGCAGCGGGAAGTAGATGCCTATTTCGCCGCACTCGATCCGCAGTTGGGCATGGTATATCATTATCGCAAACAATACGAAAACAGTATTTCACAGATCAATCTTACGCTGGCCAGCTATATGGATAAAGAGCAGGCTGCGGCTCAAAAAGTATATCCGCATTATTTTGAACGGTATGTTACCGATGGACTGGAGTTTAATATACATATGGGACAATCCATTACACCCCGCAAAAAATTCGACGAGATATACCTGCGCAATATGAAGATGTGGCAACTAACAGTACTTGCCAAAGCCGCAAAGTTGACGCACAACCTGGAAAAAGAATTGCCGCACCTGCTGCGCACCACACAATTAATTTTAGCACATGGCCAGTCACTCTCCATCAGTTTCCGTACCGAAGAAAGAAAATTTGATGTGGATGGTGCTTACAATACCCGCTACGAAATAGTAAAGAAACGTATTGACAAAGTACACATTAAAGAAACCAATGAACGTCTTACACAGCCCGGCAAAATAGCTATTGTATATTCTCAGGCAAAAGATGCAGCAGAGTATATTGAGTACATCGAATTTTTGCAAAATAAAAAACTACTGAAACCCGGTATAGAAAAACATGACCTGGAAGAGCTGCAGGGTGTAATTGGATTGAAAGCACTTCGGGTAGATGTAGATTTTGATGAAGTACCTGTTAAAAAAGAAACGGTCATCGAAGTTGAGTTATCTACTGTTACATCAGACGAGTTGCTGGGGAAATAATTTTTTTAGTGGGTCGGCTGCATTACTACTATCAGCTGTAGTTGCGTCGCACTCTTGTACTGCATATCGCTATTCGGCATATTGTACACTCACCTATTTTATACTAACCCAAAAAATCAGATACAAAAAAAGCCAGTCGCAAAATGCAACTGGCTTTTTTATTCTTATCAATTAACTTTTAAAACTTCCAGCCCAGTCCTACCAATGGTATATTGTCTTCATCAGACATGGCATAACTGAGTGATATTACAATTTTACGAAGTGGTGCAAACCATACGCCACCACCATATCCTATCAGTGCTTTGTTCGTAGGATCTTTCTTAAATGCTTTTACTGTTCCGGCATCAAGGAAGGCATACACACCAAAAGATGCAGGGAATAAGTAAGTTTTAAGATTAGCAACTTTCAGGCGAAGTTCTGCCTGGTTATATATTTTAGATCTTCCGGCAAAGCGTTGTTTGCGATAACCACGCAGGTTATCTTCGGTGCCCAGGTATTGTGCCTGGTAAAATTCAAATTTATTATCCGTTGGCGTAGCATTTTTACCCATCGTTACACCAGCGCCTAATCTGTTAGCAAATGTAAGCCAGCCATTCACCAGGTTTAAATGGAAAGTGAAATCAGAATTGATCTGCGTTACATTATCGTAGCTATTACTATTGAGGCCGGATAAATGCTTCACATTGGAGATCCAGTTGATGCCGGTGCTTGGCAATACCTTGTTATCTCTTGTATCTACCAGCAGGCTAAGTCTTGCTCCAAAATAGGATTGCTTTTTACTTAAAGTAGCTAGGTTTACCAGTGGCGGAGTGCTTACTACAATATTCCTTACTTTATTCAAATCATCGGCCGGATCAAAAGAATAAAACTGGAATTCCGGGCCGAAAGAAAGCATTACTTTATCGGAGAAGCGTTGGCGTATTTGCACTGCCAGGTCGCCTAAGTCATAACGCACCCGGTAATACCTGAATCTGCCCGGTTTCGTTTTGTCATACACACTGTTCGCACCATAGCCAAAGAAATTGCTGGTACCATTAGGACCTTTATATTCAAAGTCGGTGGTAATATCTGTTTTACTGCCCAGCGCAGAAATAAACTCATTGTTGTAATTTATATTCACTGCTTTGGTAGAAAAAGCATAAGAAGTTTTTACCTGGTGCAAAGATTTGTAAGGATATTTTCTAAACCCATGACGAATAAGTTTAAAGGTAGGTCCCAGGAAAATTCCATCATCCGGATTAAAACCTATAGTTCCGAATACAGACTGGTAGGGATATTTGTAATAAATACGTTCAAACGAATTCACGGCCGAATCATTTTCCATTCTGTTTTTAAAGCGTCCGGTTACCGTATTGTTGCCATCTTTTCTATCGTAGATAATAGCACCACGTTGTCCTTTAGCTGTATTTTCAAATAAGTCGCTTCCATCACCACCTATCATTCTTATTTTTACTTTATCGCTTGTACCACTCACTGTAAATTTATCATCACCATCCATTCCATACAGGCGCAGTTCTTTCGTTACACGGGGATCAAATTTTCTTTCATACATTTTAATGTTCTGCTGGCCATCTTTATCTATTTTATAAACCTGCACCAATACGGAGCCATCATCGTTTTGGGTAATGTTGAAAAGTTCTTTTTTATCGCTCCCTGTTACACTTACTGTTTCTGAAATAAAGTGGTAGTATTCCATTACGTCTTCTACTATATACTTACGGCGTTCTTTCAGTGTAGCTACGATCGTAGGGCCAGAAATATCTCTTATTTCTTTCGGCTGCATCGCCAATGCTTTTTCAATAACAGCATCGGTCATGGCTGCCTGAAACTTATCGGCTGCTGCCTGCCATTGTTCTTTAGAAAGGCTATTCAAAAAAAAGCGATCCAGGTTGCGGGCTGCAAAGTTGAAACGGGCAATACTTTTTGCTTTTGGTTTAAAGCCTTCCAGTTGTGGTACCAATGAGCGGCCTTTTACAAAACCTGGTAATAAACCATCATTGATGTAAAATGCCTGGTCTCTGTCTTTTGGAATTGGATAATAAGTTTTGCCTTTACCATTATCAGTAGAACCCCAGTTCCATTGTCCTTCATGTCTGTCAAGATCCATTAAAAACATATCCAGTATTCTTGCTCTCAGCATAGCTTCCTGGTCTACGGTATTATCATTATCATCTTCCAGTTTCTCCGCTACTTCATCCGTATCCAATACTTTTGTTACGTTGGCAGGTACTCTTTCTTCAAAAGTGGCGAGTGTATTACCAAAATCTGCTCTGAACTCGCCCAGTAACGGACTATCCGGAACATATACCAATCTTACTTTTCCATAAGGCACCCCGGCCGCATCGGCTATGGGTTGTACAGAAAGTGAGGCATAGGGATAAGAGGCAGAAACCCCATCCGAAACCAGGTCGGCTGCAGCTTCACTCTGAATATCGCCGGGCAATGTTTTGCTGGTAATAAATTTTTGTATGGATCTCAACACATATTCTCTACCATCTTTACCTTCCAGCCGAAGAGATTTTGTTTGTTTACCTCCACCACGTTTTACGGGTGTAAGGCCGCCGGCTTCGGTGGCAAGATTAATAGTGGGTGCCTTTACAGGAGTATTCCATTCTTTTCGATAATTACTTCCCATCCAGAAATGGCGGGCACGGGTGTCTTTAAAGGTAGATCCTGAGGAGGCGGCAGAATCTGTTTGTGCAGATAGCTGGCTTGCCGTCAGAAATGAGCATACAAATAGTAGGCTTAAGAGCTTCATGGTTGCAGTTTTTTTGGTTTCGATTAATTATTTGAGATTAAGGTTTGCTCGTTAGTGAAAAGATACGGTTTTTTAGAAAAAAATAGTAATCTGCCAAAATAATACCAATAGTACCAAATACACTTTCTATTTACCCAACGGCAGTGCTACTATGTTTTCCGGTTGCGTCGCACTCTTGTACTGTATTAACACGGATCAGCAAATGGCCAGTCTCCTCTATAGACGCAAACAGGTGTCAAATGTAGATTGGATATTTTTACTTCAATAACAGGCAATGTATAAAATGTGCTTTCTGTTGAATGAATTGTTATTGATTTGGGGAATAGATTCTACGCTTTGGCTTAAATACTGGTTTAATAAAATCAATTAACAGGGCTCTTTAGTCTATTAATGAAATAAAAGATTTTTACGGAAGATTGGTGGGCCCTTGCAAAATGCTGATACTTCGACAAGCTCAGTAGAATTACTGCTGTACCCCGACAAATACATCGGGGTGCAGCCGAATGCCGAATAGAATTACTGCAGTACAAGAGTGCGACGCAACCACAGCTGATAGTAGTAATGCAGTTGGTTACATCCTTTATTCTGCATTTTAAAAACCAGTTCCTGAACAGGACGATGGCTAACCAATTTTCTTCCAAATTCATTATACAATAGATTTTAAACTAATACCGGCATAGTTTTTCCAATTGCGGCATACAATTTTCCTGAAATGGCTGTATTGTCGAAAAACTTTTCAGTAATTTGTAAGTTTTACGGGTATGCGGGATAGCAAAGGCTTAAACCGTGTGAAAATGAAAATTCGAAACACTTAATATCTCAACGGTAGTAATGAATAAAAACATTTTTCTGGTTGGATTATTCATGTTGCTGAACCTCTATCTCAAAGCACAGGAAGATACCATATCGCAGCGTATAGTTTTAATCGGAGATGCAGGTCAATTAACGGATGGCAAACACCCGGTGGTAGATGCTGTACGAAACCTGATAAAGCTGGATAAAAAAACTACCGTTATATTCCTGGGCGATAATCTTTATAAAAACGGGTTGCCCGATGACCAGAGCAGCCGTTATTCCATAGATAGGGCGGTACTGGATTCGCAACTATCGGTAGCCGATGGCACTCCTGCCAAAGTATATATGATACCCGGTAATCATGATTGGGAAAATGGTGCGCCGGGTGGTTACGATGCAATCATCCGTCAACAATTGTATGTAGACTTTCTTGGAAAGAAAAATGTAAAATATTATCCCGAAGATGGATGCCCCGGCCCGGTAGAAGTGCCTATTGGAAATGATATAGTAGCTATTTTATTCGACAGCCAGTGGTGGATACACTCCTACGATAAACCCGGAATAGAATCGGATTGCAGTTTTAAAACCAAAGATCAGTTGGTAGCCCAGATCGCTGATATTGCAGCAAGAAATTCTAAAAAATTAATTCTCTTAGCCTGTCACCACCCTTTTAAAAGTAACGGTGTGCATGGTGGGCTGTTTACACTGAAACAACATCTTTTTCCATTTACCGATATTGCAAAATTTGCTTACGTTCCCCTGCCTGTACTGGGTTCTATTTATCCTATAGCCCGCAGCGTATTTGGTACGCCACAAGATCTTAAGCATCCGAATTACCAGGATATGGTTGATAAAATTTCAACCGCAGTAAAAGCTGTAGCACCCAACGTAATATTTGTTGCCGGTCACGAACATAACTTACAGCATATAAAAGATAGCAGTTACAATTATATCGTTAGCGGTGGTGGTTGTAAAGAACAACGTGTATCAAAAAGTAAGAAAAGCTTATTTACAACCGAGTCGCAGGGCTTTACCGTATTGGAAGTTTCTACCAATAAGACAGTGAATGCCAATTTTTATACTGTCACAGATAGTGTTCGCAATCCTTATAATGCCACTTTACTTAATTTTTCTAAAATCCCTAACCAGTTTCTGGACGATTCTACCAAAGTAGAACCCGATCCTTTTGCAAAATATAAAGACACGATCAATAGCGCTGCCAATCCAAAGCTGACGAATGTAGGAGGATTGAAAAAACTTTTTATGGGTGAAAACTACCGGTCAGAATGGAATACACCGGTGAACATGAAAGTGTTTAATTTAAGAAAGGAAAAAGGCGGTATGACCATTGTGAGCCTGGGTGGCGATGGCCAATCTACTTCATTGCGCTTAAGAGATGCAAGCGGTAAAGACTGGACATTGAAAAGTGTAAATAAAAATTTTACCAAAGCATTGCCCGAAGCTTTCCAGGGAAATATTGTGAGTGTAACGGTAACAGAATTTAATTCGGCCGCCTATCCTTACGGTTCTTTAATTATACCTACGCTACAGGAAGAATTGAATTTGCAAACTTCGCATCCGCAATTGTTTTACGTACCGGATGATCCTGCTTTTTCTTTCTATAGAAAATTATTTGCCGATAAGGTGTGTACACTGGAAGAAAGAGAACCTTCCAGGGATGGCAGCAATACGATCAGCACAGCAAAAGTGTTCAGCAAAATGATCGATCAGAATGATCACCGCCCCGATGAAGAAGCTGCTTTGCGTGGTAGATTGCTGGATATGGTAGTAGGCGATTTTGACCGTCACTTCGACCAATGGAAATGGAGCCAGGCAGATACAGGAAAAGGTAAGTTTTACATTCCTATTCCAAAATCGAGAGAGATGTCTTTCTTTTATTCGAAAGGGTTACAGCTAAAACTATTCAGCAGCAGAACTCTGCCTTTCTTAAAAGGGTTTAATTACAAAATGCCTGATGTAGATTGGCAGGGCTATGGTGCCAGGGATTTTGATCGCATCTTTCTTACCAGTCTTGACCGCCAGGAATGGGATGAAGCGATTACATCTTTCCAAAGTAAATTAACTGATTCTGTAATCCGCACAGCGGTAAAACAACTGCCCCCTGAAATATTTCCTATACATGGTGAAACGATCATAAAGAAAATGATCAGCCGCAGAAACCTGTTGGGAAAAGAAGCGATGACCTATTATAAGTTCATTTCTAAAAAAGTA
>Ga0247740_1001417_pt1 | contig 10256 bp, 14 predicted proteins | sample UWRJL148409B2_FD_180942 | JGI IMG/M metagenome (GOLD analysis project Ga0247740, IMG submission 180942) | Plant litter microbial communities from Arlington Agricultural Research Station in Wisconsin, United States - UWRJ-L148-409B-2 | ecosystem: Environmental > Terrestrial > Plant litter >...
CATGCTCATCAGAACCTAAGAGTCGGTTGCTGTCAAATATGATTGCCCCACAGGTAGCGCAGGGAGCCGAAAACAGGGTGCAGCACAGTTCGGTTTCCTTCTACACAACCCGCAGTTGCAAATATTAAGCAAGAGACAAGAAAACATAATCTAACTGGCAGGGCCTTTCATATAGATTTGAGGATGAGAATTATCCCGAAAGTAAAGCAGGAAAATGCGAAAGAGCCCTCTGGGGGAATTCTTTGGGCTTCGCACTCGTGAACGCTTCGCGCTCGTGAACGGGTTCACAGCTATCCTCTGTATTGGCGCAATGGAAAATTTTCCTAGGCAGACCATCGCAGGTAAGACGCGTTTAGTGGCGGTTCTAGCGAGAAGGCTCTCTTTCATGTAAAATCCTGCAGCCGATCCTTCCAAATTCACAGACGAGGACGAGGGGAGAAGATATAGAAAGAATTGGGCGGTTCTAGAGGACCGGACTGTGGTTATGTTTAGTCAGTATAGAATGAAGAAGGTCTTCGGCTGTAATCCGAGATATGTTTCATTGGGAACCGTCGTCTACGTTGAGATTACCGACGTGTTGGCGATCTGAAAGCAGTCGGAGGCCAATCCGGATGGTAATCGGCCGAGGTTATTCTGCCGCAACTGGCTAATGCGGAACTGGGGCAGCTACCAGCTGTCAGACATAGGAAGAGGAGCTTTGAGCTGGAAAACGACAGATCGTCGTGGTCCATATGAGTGCCCGACATCCCAGGGTGGCTTATTAGTCGATGGCTATCACCATGAGTTTTGCAGACAAGCAAAAGATGCCGCTCAAGTCCCGGCGACATTGCTCTCGTGTCGGAGGGTCTAGATTGAGATCACTTTCTTTCCAACTGTACCGGTTTGACGAATTAGTCTCGAGGGACTAGATGAGCTCTTGTGTAATCTATGCTAGACCCTTAAAAAGCGGCTTCGTGGTTGGATCTGCGACATCTCGCAGATAGTAACCAGAAGGCGGGTCTCCATAGCCGAGAGTGCGGGTCGAGCCATGTGAATGCCCCAGAAATGCATGATTGCCCATATGCAGTCACAGACTGAAAAGCACGATCTGCTCACTTTCTCTAGCAAAATCTTGAATCGCATCACCTCACGTCCGACGGCGGTAGCAGTAGAGGTAGCGGCGGTGGTGGTGACAGTTATAGCAAAAATAAACCTCTTTGCTGCGGGATCGAAATACAGCCTTGTAGAGTGAGTCAAAAGTTGCAAAAAAAAAAGAGAAGCCCGATGCTCAAACTCTGACTGTACACTTGACGAGTTAGCCATCATGTTTAACTCGTTAACCCCTGGCCGGGGACCTCAACATGTGTAGGCGTACCATTACCTACACGTATCATTGGTGATGATTTTTGGGTCGTAATAAATACATATACCCCAAGTTCAAAATTGTGTGCGGGCGGATTGACACGGGCGGGCAGCGTCAAAGTGAAGACTCTTGGTGACAGCTCAGGCGTTTGGCTTCTCCCGACTCGTACTTTCGTTATTCGAGGTTTCTTCTGTAATGTCGCAGTTGCTGCTATGCGATAGGTGTCCCATCTTGCAGGCGAGACATGTCGCCTTCCACGCCGCGGTATGGTATGCTTTCGCCACAGGATTTTACCGAGGGGGAGTTCGTACCCCATGGCGAAACTGATTGCGTGTATCTTCGTATGACATCCGCTTTTGCCGATCGTGCTGCTGCAAACCATGCCTTCCTGCTTTTGTTTACGCACAAAGACCTCTTCATATAAAAGGGTTGGCGCAATTACTTCCCTCTGTCACCTAGCACCAAACGCACCGCAATAAGGTAACAAAAAGAATACTGCAAATGCCGGCGGTGGGATCGAATCGTGACCGTTCAAACGTTGGTGCCTCGACCACGTGACTACGGATCGAATAAAATGGCAAAAAGGGAAACCCCCGAAGGAGTTTTTAACCAGCTGCACACAGTCAGTAAGTGTCCGAAGACGAGGGAAGTTTCCAATGTGAAAATATATATACTGACCTGTAAAAGGTTTGCGGGGGTGAACATGAAGCCCGCCGGTTGTGCGCAGAGGAGGAGACGCTGTCGATGGTGCGGAGGTGAATGCGGAGCGACAGTAACCTTCGTTGCATTTGTTCGAGAACAGCGGAGAGAACATAGGAAGCCGCACGCCTGGATAGGTGGTGATGGTGTTGGCTTCATGAGAACGGAAGTAATGTGCTGATGATACACCTGCGACACCAAACACGAAGAGTTGAAGATATACCGCCTCGTTCGACAACAACAACAAGTCATGAAGATGAGATGACAGTCCCTTCCAATGCTATCACCCATTGCATACGTTACCAACAAGTGCCTGTAGAACCGGAATGATGGAATGACACACGAGGTAGGAGGCGTATGGGAATTTGGCTCCTGGGCCTGAGAACAACCATCGAAAGCGTATGCGTCCTTCGGTATGCGTGATGATGACGAAAACGACGAAGCTGCAAAAGAAAAGATGGCATCGAAGTTTGCGAACGAGGTCTGAGTTGAGTTCAGCTGACCAAACTTCTTCAGGTTAGAAGCGAAGCCGGCATTTGCAGCTCCGGTTCTCCCGTCCCCACGTCGTCTTGGATGGCCGTCTTTAGCTTTCTACACAGCATCTCGCGATGACGGGTTTTTGCTTCAGATCGAACGACGAAGCCAGCGACTCGGTTTCCACGCTTTCTGAACGCTTTTTGCGTATTGATTGTGCGAAAGCTACCCTTCAAACATCTCTTAGGGGATTATGGCCAGTTTGATCTTACAGCACATGCAGCATGTACACCCAAACTGCAATGTATGCCTCCCTCTCGAGTTTTGGCGTCGCAGTCCTTTCGTGGTGGTTCAACCGCTAAGGGCCCGGGCCCGGCGTTTCACAGCAACAATCGTCTTTGCCCTCACCACAAACCCCCAACAGCACCTCGCATCGGCAAAGAGCGTACCATGCCGACAAATTGGTAGGCGACGCAGGCATGCGGCTTGCGAGAAGTCCGTGAGCCTTATAGCACGGTCGCGACGTTTCTAGGCCTTGCAGCACATCGCGGCGTGCATAGAACTCTGCGGCAGGTTGGACGTTTCCCGTGCGCCCCACCCCGGCGACGGCGACGCAGGCACTTTGACAACGACGGAGAGCTTGCTGAAGCCGAAGAAGTATACGCTTGGTAGACTGAGTACGGTTGATTCATGGCGGACCGCTCCAGCACCCCGTGCGGTACCTCCAGATGTGAGAAACCAATGGCAGACACGGCGGACAAAGTATACCACCAGGGATCCAAGACGGGGCCATCGACTGCTCAACGCAAAGTACATGCACAAAGGGCACTCGCGCCCGAGCAAGCCGATCTTGCGATTCCTTCATGGAGCTCCGCCGCCGCCGCCAACGCCGCCGCACGCTCTCAGCGACCCCAAACGCCAGCCCTGGAATTGGATGCGTTCGGCTGCCATCGTTCGAACAAGGAACACATGGACGTGAAGGGAAGCCGTATCCTCACCGTTCGCCTTCGCAAGCATCGCATGCCCTCCAAGCCATCCACGCGCGCGCCCGCCCGAAATTGCAACACAAAGCCAAGCCGACCGGCTCACCCTCAGCGTACGGCACAGCTGATTGGACCGTGCGATATATCGGCCTGGAGGATACGAGCTGGTTTCGATGCGATTCGGTGTGGTGAGAAATATGTCAGCACCGGGTTCGTGTGCCGTGAGAAATGAGATCTGATGTGCGGCGCGCAACTTTTCAGCAAAGCGAAAACGAGCCTCTGCATATGCGGCGTACGTAGTTGCTGGCTTGTGTTGCCTGGTTTCGTATGGGCCGACATGATACCATCAAGAGAGTCCATGATCAGCTGTCTGACAGGCCATCGCATCTGGTCCGCATGTACGGAGGCGCTCAGAGGGGTGACGCAACCCTCCATATCGACGACTCCACATCTGCAACCGTGCGCGGCCTGTGAGGGATCGTAGATGACTTTGTCGCCAGTGGAGGCACATTCTCCCGAACATGCTACGCGGCTGCTATAACGGATACTACCGCAATGGTCGTTGAACCTCGACTTTTGGAAATGGGTAAACAGAACAGGCCATCTACCTTGATGCTCCAACGTGCGCGGGCCTCCGGAGATACCACAGCCAGAAAGAGCTTAGGTCTTTAGATGCGGGCGGTCGTCATCTGTCTCCTAGTTTGTCCTTTTCCCTCGAATGAGACAATAAGGCGCATCTGGTGCCACACACGATGGGCGAGGAGCATGAGGACTTGCGGTGGAGGTCGACTGGCATATACGACATGTGTGGAGCCTTGGGTAAGCATCTCTCTACCAGTTTCGGGTACTATGCAGGCTCAGAAAGAGATAGTTCAAGGGAACATGGGCTGTGGCTCTGGAGGTTGTTACTCAGACTCCGTGTCGCAACTCGAGTCGTCGAAAAAGGAATCTGATCTTCGGCCGGATAGAATCGCAAAGCTCTCCAAGGGCCTGGTTCGAAACCTTCAGCAGTCCGCACCACCCTATGCGACATGCATAGACGGAGCGAATCTCGAGAGCCCTTTCAGAAAGTCGAAGCACGTCGAACCCTCTGACCAAAACCATACCACCATTCATCCTTCTCTTCCAATTGACTTCTCTCGGTTCGCCGGTGCCTACGGGTGGCTTCACAATCGTCGACCGTTAGTCGAAAGGTCTGCGCCATTGTACTGCAGGTGTAGCCGCGTCAAGCTGATCCGTTGCGACACTGCTCGCGCACCGCAAGATCACGAGAGCAGCCCACCTGGACGAAGACCAACCAGGTGCTGTCTGCCTTCAGCATCCATAATGGCAAGTGTGTGCATGAGCGATACCAGACTATTTATCAAGTCTTGCGGCCAATCGAGGTCCTGGATGACTGGTGGCTGTTCAAACTTTCGGCCGATGAGGTGCAGGGCTTGCGATGAAGCTCGCATTCGAGGCTGAACATCGCCGTGCCGTATTCCTTCGGGTTGTATTGCCTGATGGTACCGGTTACCGAATCGGTGCCCGTTCTAGTCTTTACCGTCGTTGGTGCTCTGCTGCTCAAAGTGCCGAAGCGTCTTTGTCCGTCGGACGCAGGCACACACCGTTCAGAGCAACAGACCAGTCGAGGTCTGCAAAACGCTTGAGGCGGTCATACGAACCGCTTGTTCTCCATCCAAAGTTCCTTGTCGGTCATGCGGCGACGCCTTTCGTATGGTGTAGTTTCTAGGGTTGCGAAGGGTATGGCTGCTCGTTCCCGACTTGCGCCCCGCCAGGGTGTATAACGTCTCAACTCGTGCGGGTGCCATTTAGTTGTGGGTGCGCGAGCTCATCAACCGAAAGAGGTGGACTGTCATCGTCGAATCGAGAGTGTCCTCGACTTGGGCACCGCATTCAATGAACACCGCCGCGGCTTGCCATCGCGGCCATTGCCGTTGCCGGACCCTTCATACCGCCGCAGTATTGAAGCCGATCGCCTGATCAGCTATTGACACTACGATCGTGGCTGCAGGTGACTTGTTGCTTTCAACGAGCTCGCCGCCGGCCGCGTAGCGTCTTGCGTAATGTCGGCGCCGCATCCCTACTCACCATCAGTCGGGATCGCGCGGTGGAACCGCAATGTCGTCAGTATATTCCGGTGTTGACACGCTCGTTGCTCTCCCAAAGGCGTTGTGGTCGGTCTGCAGATGTCTTCTAGCTGCCGCCGCCCCTCCTGTGCGCCGCCGACCATACAAGACCCGCTCTGTTTTATGCTTCGGTGATTGAGTCACCCTTGCATTCAAAGAGGCAGCAAGATTGCGGGTGTACGTAGCTGATGCGAGCGGGAGTGTAGATCGGCTAACCCGAGCCCGCGTTGCAGACGCCGCCGGTTGAGCGGACAAGCCCGTCAGCCACGGTCGCGACACCGCATGCTCCCGGTGCTCGCCGCCTGAGATTAGTGGTGCAATGGAGGTGCTGTCACATGCAGCTCGTCGTCGCTGATTGTGTTGTCTCGAGAGGGGTAGGGCTGTCGGTGGAGTGGAGGTGCATAAGCTGCACAAGTCAAACAGCAGCCGCCGCTGCTCTCAACGCTGCACACGACACCGCATGCTCCCGATGCTCGCCGCCTGAGATCAGTGGTGCGATGGAGATGCTGGTACATGCAGCTCGTCGTCGCTGATTGTGTTGTCTCGAGAGGGGGAGGGCTGTCGGCGGAGCGGGGGTGCATAAGCTGCAAAGTCAGACAGCAGCCGTCGCTGCTCTCAACGATGCACATGCCACTGACCGTCAGATGCAAGCTCTTTGGCCATGCTAGAAAGCGCTCGTGAAGGCACGTCTGCTCTGTTCGTCCTCGTTGATGGTTGTGGCGTTGTTGATGTGCGAGGGAGCTCCTTGCCCTCGCGGCGGCCATTGTGCGCAGACATCGCCGAGACACGCTCAGAGAAAGAGCAGACTTTTCCGGAGTGCAGCGTGTCCTTTGTACGGAGGTCAGAATAGTGCATCCGCACAAGAGTTGCTGGCAAGTTGTATTGAGTCTGTCTGCGACAAGCGGGGGTGAGAGGAGGGGCGAGCTTGGGCGAAAGACTCGAAAACTCGCCCGAAGCTTCACCTACTCTGACCAAAGCCGTGCTCAGAGCCACTGCCCGAGTTAAGCTTAGGCCAACAACACTAAAGTCAGGTACGCTGCTGCTCATTAGCTGCACGTACGGGCTTCAATGGAAGAATGCTAGCGTGGCCTTGCTGAACAGCTGTTTAGCCGTTTCGTCACAGGCCTGTGTTAGGATGGGTCAATACAATCAGCCCAGCCACGGTGCCAGGGAAAGCGCGGCCAGCCTACAGCGTACGTCTCAGCAGCTCTCAAGACTGTCCTACGGCTTTGATCCACCACATGCGGAGAAAAGGGCATGGGTACCGCTCGTTCGGAATCACGACCTTTTGCAAGACTCATGAGCTTTCTCAAACGCAGCTTGACGTCCTGTATCGTCAATTTACAGTCATGACTTCTGGTTCGAGCAATGTGTCAATTCTACGTCCGCCTACAGTGGTACTAAGTTTGGGAACTCATGTCGCCCGTCTTACATATGCTTCCACGGCAGTCGGTTGCGCAGGACAGATGTCGCTGTGTGGTCTATCCAACAAGTGCCAACACGCATTTGTCCTTCCGCTCGCTCCAAGACCGCCGATCAGCTCGCAAGGGAGCGTCGATATCTCAAAGAACACATTGAACTATACAACGCCGGACGCTTCTGGCGTCTGACTCAGGTGCCTACCCTGTCCATTGTACGTTTGTCGGCCGTTTGCTTTAGGTCGTTACCTGGTTCGGCGATGGAGCCGCTTCTGCAAAGAGCGAGCAAAATACTACGTTATACACTTGGTGTCTCGGTAGACCCCTTCGGAAGGTGTTACACAAGTGACTGCACCGCTCTTGCATGCCGATCTTGATATGTTGCCGGGAACGATCCTGGTACAGCTCTCACGGCGTCGCATCAGTACCTATCGTCTCGAAGTCGGTGTTGCTTCATTCCCATATTAAGATGCTACTCGTACTCTAGAGCTTCATGTCGTCCGGAGCTGGTGTTTGTCGGTGTGGTGGTTGTTTTGGTGGTACCATGGGGAGACCCTACGCATCGACCAAACCAGTGAAAGGAATCTCGCTCAGCGACACAAAGCCGCAACGCACAACGTATCAATATGTCGACACACCAATCAAGACGGCCCGAATTCCCTAACGCACGAGCCGTGTCCTTGCTCCGCCCGCCGGCCATGAAAAGTGAAGTCGAGCTTCCCTACGGCCACCGATTCTGTATATTGCGACTCACTATATGTAATTCATGACTTCAAAATCCTTCGCCTTCGGGCATTTGGTCATTTATGAAAACATACAGAGAAGATTAGCATGGCCCCTGCACTAAGGATGACACGCTATACAATGAGAGCCACCATTTTTTTTGCGATTGTTTTGGAAGTCGATCGGGGTGCCTTGTTCGACTCTCACCACCGACGATTACTGTCACCTTCCGGGCTTCTACTTTTTGTTTCTTTCTCACCCAGTACTAGAGGATTTCTCTTGGTGCCCGGGTGCCTCGCTGTATGGGCCACTGACGGACTGGAATGCTGGTCATGGTGATCATTCATGTTGATCACATGGCTCACATGGCTCACACCACCCACATGGCTCACACCACCCCGCCGTGAGCGACAGCCCAACCCCAAGCATCGCACGGCATTAAGGCAGTCTCCAAAACGCTGCTCCCCGCAGGGATGGACGGAGTGCAAGCATACCGAATCGATGTACAGTTTTAAAAAAATAGCGGCAGTTGGGCAAATGGGCGACAGGTCACGCTGCTTTCTCGTCATGGGGGGCGGTTCCGAAGCGGGCGGCTGTCAGACAAAGAAATTGCGCCTAGCTGCTGGCTTCTTCATTGTCGATTTGATTCAGCATTTCATGTCGTGTTTTACAAGCGGCCAGACTAGGCGAACTGCTTAGGAACTTGGCGTCAGCGCAGCAGCGGGCGAAACTATCCCCTACCCCGCTCAGTGTAGACCTTGTCAGGCTGCGGTCCCGATAATCGATCTCCTACCCCCGACGTCTAAGCTGCTACGCCAAAGCGGACACAAAAACCGTTTACCAGTGCGTCCGCGCGATCTTCTCCACATTCGGACTTGAGGACATGGTCTTTCTCACCCATATCAGCTACTCGGATATTGATTCACTTGTACGCTACATCGATTTCCCATCCATGCAGGATGGCCCATTATATCGAGTCATGTTCCCAGAGGATCTGCGCGACGAGCAGCGCGATGAGATTATAGTATGGTATACTATCAACATGCAGCGCGCCTTCAGCAGTGGCACAAACTTCTGTAAGGCATGCAAAGACGACGGTGAGGCAATTGGTTTTGCGGGTTGGGTTTGTGATGGAAATGCGGCCAAGAATGTAGCGCAAAACACGTTCAAAGAGAATCCTCGCCTCCCGCAGACACTCGATGTGACTGCGTGGCAAGATGTGTCTAAGGGGCTCATGAAGGAGCGGAGACGGGTACTTGATAGCCTCGATAACGTACTACGTAAGTTGTAGCACAGGTTCAACTCTGTGCTCTTTATTCTTACACATGCTAGGTTTGACCTTCGTGTCTGTACATCCAGATTACCAGAAACAAGGGGTTGGTTCTATGATGATGGAACACATTTGCAAGGAGGCAGACCAACTAGGCGGACATCTTTATGTGCTAGCATCTCCAGCAGGCGTCAGACTATATTCGAAGTTCGATTTTGAGACTGTCGGCCAGACGAATACGGAGAAAGGGGTTACAACAAGCATGTTACGGAAAACCAATGAAAGTCGGGGTGTTCTCTAGGCTGTGACATGTCCGAGATTCAAATGTAGCCATCTTAGTGTCCCCAAGTATTTGGTATCAATAGCTCCAGCCGGATCTCCAACGCCGTGGGCAGAAACGGATACGCCGGCGCAACATCTGACTATAGTAAAAAAGCGGCTTTTTCGTCAACTTACACGCTAGGAATGGAGAGCGCATTGCTCCACCTCAAGACCTCAATATTGAACGCACGGAATTCAAACCGCGGACAAGACAGCGATGAGGCGGACTAAATGTTCTACAGACCCACTCTGAGTAAGCTTCCCCGCCATCACATCCGATCTCACGATCGTACCCCTCTACGCCGATTCCAGACACACCATTCTGGGCTAGACATCCATTGCTATCATTGTAGCAGCAGTCTTCTTCGCATTCGTGAAACCCGGCGATTTGGTACTCGAGCGCATCCGCCGAACTAGAGTTGGGTCGCTGAGAGAGCTGCACATGTCGTTCCCATGTCTAGTCCGAATACACGCGTGCAACCAATTGCACGTTGGCTGATCTCAACATTGCATCAAGAATCATCGGACCGGCAATCGATCGCTCCATCGAGCCGATGTGGGCGACCGACCAGCGTCCCGGCTGATATCAGCCTCAACCCGCGTCGGTTGCTGGCACAGCAGCGCACTCACATCGTCGCCCATCTCGAAGCTCCACGATCTACACACAGAATTCATCGTCTCACGTCGAAGCATTGTCTATCTCTTCGCGCAGTTTATTTCAGCTCGTGCGATGCCACGCTACTTACAGCGCATCGTGTACGCGCACGCGACGCGTCCAAGTACCAAAGAAACTTCCGCGTCCCTTAGTGCGATCACGTGAGACAGAAGTGACGGAAATAACCTGAAAGAACTACCGACGTTGCGCCGGACCAACGTCCTTGGCCTCCACATTGGTCG
>Ga0247740_1001419_pt1 | contig 10243 bp, 8 predicted proteins | sample UWRJL148409B2_FD_180942 | JGI IMG/M metagenome (GOLD analysis project Ga0247740, IMG submission 180942) | Plant litter microbial communities from Arlington Agricultural Research Station in Wisconsin, United States - UWRJ-L148-409B-2 | ecosystem: Environmental > Terrestrial > Plant litter >...
AACTACCATATGATGTCTGCGAGCTACCTTGCTCGTAGTCTCAACTTAAGCCCAGTGGACTATGGTTTCAATCGTGGCCATGGCGGTTTGATGACTGTCGTCCGCTTGTCAGAAGATGTAATACTGGACAAGAGCAAGGCTGATACGCTGGTGAGGCTACTCTGGATATTACAAATCCTTAGATTGTGGTTTGAGGTGCTCGCTAGAACCGCAGCTCATCTCGCCGTGACCCAACTGGAGATCATCACACTTTCGTTCTCAGTGCTTTCAGCCACGATTTATGTTGTCCAATGGAAAAAGCCCAAGGATGTGGAAACGCCAATAAAGTTCAATGACGAAAGAATATGGGATATTCAGGGTATACCAGAGATACAAAATCATGCCCGAACTCTGTCGAGTTATATATCCCCGGCGCGGCCACCAGGTTGGCCAACGCGCGTCCTCAACGATGTTTTCCGCGAAGAGCATGAGGGCTTGTTCATGATCATGCTTGCCATCTCAACAGTGCTGTTTGGATTGATCCATTGTGGAGCTTGGAACTATCAATTTCCGAGCGCCGAGGAAAGATGGATTTGGAGGAGCTGTGCCGTCTTTGGAGTTCTCCTACCTTTGGCTGTTACGCTATTGACGCTGCCACTTTCTCGAAAAATACGGCGCTTTGAGACCGAGATCTCGTCTATGAAAGCGACTTTCCGCTCTGTTATGGCCGAAATTGAGAACGGAATTCAGGGGTCCCTGGATCTAGACCGTCTTGAAAGTCGCTTCGCGCCTATTAAAGTGCCCGTATTTACAAATCTTCTTCGGGTGTTTCGAGAAGCCTTGCGGAACTGTGGTGAAGAGGGAAATTGGTCAGCACAGCTTTCAAATCTGGAATTCACAGCCAACCAGCACGACGGTTTAGAGTCCAAAAGACGCAAATTAATGAGCCGCCGAAGGTTCTACCAGCACCTCCCCATCGCCATCTATCTGGCCACCCGTCTGATCATTATCGTCATAGCTTTTACTAGCTTTCGTTCAGCACCGCGGGGAATATACAAGGACACTTGGGCCATATTCATTCCGACATTCCAGTAGCCAGTATTTTGGACCGTGGACTAGAAACCTATTTGTCCTCTTCTGCTAGCATCCGTACTATCTCGCAAGCAACAAGCAAATGGCGTGTTCGACCACTTTACAACAACTTCTCCACCTGCTCCGTGATATCAAAAAACGGAAACTCCCCCCTATTCCCCGCCGTCCCCGGTCCCCCCAACCCCTCATCCCCAAATTGCTCCACAACCATATATACCGCATCACCAACCTGCACTGGCGCCACAATATTCGTGCCCTCCTCCCACGAACTCGGTCTAGGGATCAGACCCAAAAACTCCGCAGAATCCCACTTCGCGTCCTCACTGCGAAATACACTAATGCCGATCGTGTCCTCCGCGACGAGGAGCACAGTGCCAGAGTATTTGGGCGGCAGGTAAATAGCATCTGAAGCGCCGAAGGAATGGTTCCCAGAGGTAATGGGAATGGGATACGGAACCCCTTCCTCATCTTTCATATCAAATCGCCAAATCTTCCCAGACGCATCCCCCTGGGCAAGCAGTAACCACCCCAACGCTGCAATCCCTCCAATACCCTTCTCGGTCTGCACAATCTTATTCGGCAAATACCACGGGCGTACCGTCTTACCCCCTCTATCCACCTTATGCAACGTCCCCGGCCATGTCCCCACCACAAACACATTGCCCTCAGGATCATGTTCGATGTCCTGGAAGCCTCCGTACTTGCCCTGGCTCGTTTCCGTAAGGTTGATCTTGTAGATCAAGGAGTTGGAGACAGGATCGTACTTGAGCAGCCAGTTTGTGCCGGAGACGTCTTTGCCTTCGGATGGGAAGGCGTTAGCCGCGTCGGCGATAAGGGAGACGTGTCCAGTTTTGCGGTCGGCGGCTACGGCGCCGAGGTGGAACTCTGGCTTGTGCGAGATGTTGAGGAATTCGATGCTTAAGTGCGTATTCGTGTAGGGGTCATAGATACCGAGGGATGCGTTCCAGAGTTGGCTAATGATTGTTAGATCTGTAGAATAGGGTGGATGTGAGGGGAATTCGTTACCCGACGTAGAGTTTGCAGTTTGTGAAGTCGAAGTCAGCATTTTCGGGATAGACTTGGTATTGCTTTATTGAAAAGTCTCCACTAAATGGTGGACAATTTCCGCGATCGTTCGGAGGGTTTGGGTAAGCGGTGACTGCACTGGCCAGTGCCGCGACGATCGCGATAGACGTCGAGAAATGCATGCTGCTCGAATACACCCAATGAAGCTTGTTCCTTGCAAGAATGGTGTCAAAAGGACCAGCGGCACCTCAGACCTCCCCCAAGCTCTTATATACCTCCACCTAGCCTTTGCCGGTACATTGTCTACTTTTCTCTCTGAGCAGTCACATGCTCCAGCAATCCCGCCGACCCGAAGATACATGACTCCAAATTGGACAGCAGTCTCTGGCCGTGGTCGAGCAAGTCAGGCTATTATGACAGCGTGCAGCGGGGCGTTAGTTGCAACGGTCGTGACGGGAGCTGTTGAGCTGGGGCCATGTCAGATAGTATATATCCTTGTCAGCATCCCGACGCTATAGTGCAAAGCCGTTGAGACCGGGAATTTGAAGCAATCCAGGCCTGTACCAAGGCTTCGGAGACGTTTCGTACGGGGACGTGGGACTGTGGGACTGTGGTTGTGGTTTGTGTGGGGTCGGCAGTGGGGTCCTTGGAATTGTGCTGCGTATTGGGGCTAGACGCGGTGCGATGTATTACTTCAGCTCGGCCCGGGATGAGGATGATGGTCTGGAACGAGGAGTGGTTCCACCAGTCGATGCTGTTGCTCAGCACGAGGTGTTAGCAGAGTGCAATATTCACAAGCTAGTCAGCGACTCTGTAGCAGTCCATACTAGCGTATACGACTCAAAGAAAGTTATTCAGGTACTCGACACAATTCTCCTCCGTGAGGCTGCGCGCCATGTTGTGTGCAGAAAATCAAAATCGTCCAAGCTGTCGCATGTCAATTAACGCTCGTAATTTCACGCCTGAGATTGCTTACCGGATAATGTCGCGCGGATCCGGTTTGTATATCACGCACTGACTGTGCCTCATGAAAACAATCAACATTCAACAATCAGCATTCAACAATCAACATTCACCAATCAAGCAACTTGTGCGTCAGACGTGCGCTCAAGACTGGGGAGGGTTTGTGAAGTAATTGATGATAGGGTATTGAAGTCTACAACTCACTGATCTAGCATCCTCCTCTATTCAAGACCACGGCGCCTCCCAAGCTTGACACTTTCACAGGCTCGTACACTATTATACCTATATGGGCGCAGGCTTCGACTGTGGCTTCGTGCCTTCTGACCATTGCGGCTCAATTCCGAATTCCTTCCACATCTGCAGCCGCTCCCAAAAGAGCTGGTCCACCCAAGCTTTGACCTCGTCCGACTGGACTTTGGTAGACACCCATGTGAACTCGCCTAGGTCTTTCTTGCCTTGCTGAGCGCGCTCGTATTCCACCATCTGCGAGATCAATTCGACCTTGTCGATGTCGTGCACGAATTTGCTCTCTATCGTCTCGCTGTCCTCGTACTCTTGCCACAGCTTACGAATGTCCTGGCCGTTCAGTCCGCCATTGAATTTGCCTAACAGGGTGGTGCAAATGTAGTCCATGGTCTCAGATTCTCGCCTGCTCTTTTCCTCCTTGGACACGCCGTCCACGGGTGTAATGTCGCCCACCAATGCCTCGGCCATGTCGTGGACAAGCGCCATGCGACAGCACTTCAGGAGGTCCAGCTTCGACGAGATGGAAGAGGGCGCCATCATGGTCATGATGCTCATGCGGTACATGTGATCGGATATGGATTCGCAAGGCTCGATGCCGAAGCGGCGCCAGCCGGCGCGTGGTGTAGTCTTCAAGCGTTCGAGAAGATGGAAGAAGGGCACTGGCGAGTCGGCGGACTCGGTGTAGCGGGGCTTGATGTCGGATAGAACTACGATTCGGTTAGCGGAGACCAAGACGGTAGGACTCAAGTAAAGGAAGGTGCCGCATACGACGACGCTCCATGATCACGACATACCACTCTCTACCGTCCAGCGCGTCTTGCCGTTCACGTCTTCCGTGGTGAGTTTACCAGCCTCGGGGTCCGGAAAGCCATTGGTCTGCGTACTTTCGTCGGCGGTACGTGGCCGCTCACCCTCGACGTTGGAGCTTCCATTGGTGTTTAGATCTTGTCCGTTGTTGTGCGGGGAAATTTTGGGGGTAGTCATGGTGGATGCGCGGTTGTCGCTGATAGGTCGGAGGAGTGGATTGGGAATAGACTTAGAGGAGGTTAGAATGGAGGGGCCGGAGCGGAGGGTTGTCGGAGCGAGACGCAGAGTGTTGAGGACGCGAGGACGCGACAAGATGAAAGTGAGCGGTTGCGTCAAACCGTGAAATCGTAACATTGCCTCAATCGATAAGAAATCAACGCTAGGTCGGAAATAATGTAGTGTCTTGGCAATGTTTGCGGGTCGGGACAGCTGAACACCACGACTGTATAGACAGCCAATTGCTGCCTCTACGCTGTACCACTAGGCAGAGGATGCTGACGTCCTGGAGCAGGCTTGTAAAATGTCACGTCCTATCTCGCAAACCTCATCCGCCACCGGAACGATCACAAACGGCCTCTCGCGGGGTTTGTCGGTCAAAACAAACACCAAAACAACACTGAACAACCCACTCCCGCCCTCAGACATCAAACTCTTCGTGACAAACTTGCGCCTGCTGAACCTGGATATACGTCCTGATTGGCCAAACATTACCGTGCAAACGTTCTCCTCTAAGAATGCGGACCAGAAGCAGCGGATGGGAGCCGTGGAATGGGGCCTTTTTCGTCTTTTCGAGATATGGGACCCTGTCGACACAAGTCAGGTACGCGTAACGCTTGTTGCTGAGGGACAGAAAATGTACTAAGAGGAGACTTAGAAACTGCAACCCTTCTTCCCGCCCCTGGAACCGCTCCAGGCAAAGAACTTGCGAAACGCCCTTTACCGCTCGCTCGATATACTAAAGAAAGATGGAATTCTGGGTCGCGAAACTGTACTTCGGAAGACTATGTTGGAAGAATGCAAGGGCGAAAAGTTCTTCGAGGTTCTGGCCTTATTTTCTGGCATCGTGCTGAAGAAGGTGCTGGCTTCGCGCTCAAAGGGCAAGAAGAAGACTGCAGTTGCACGAAAGCTGGCGACCGCAACTATTTTGACAGTAGAGCAGCAACAGTCACTGTTACCGCTGGCTATCGCGCACAAGGCAGCTCTCGTCAACATATTGAAGCACAAGAAAGAACAGAGAAGGAAGTTCGCCGATTTCGAAAGCCTTCTGGACGTGAAAGCGACCGAGATCAACCAGCGGATACGAAAATGCAAGGAGACCCCACGAGCTCGCAGACCAGTCATTCCGCAGAAAGAAGCAGATGGTATCAAGAAACAGCTAAGGGACAACTGGATCGGCAACCAGGAATGGCTGGACATCATGCTTCACGGAGACCACGTGCAGGCTGAAGATGCGTTCCTGAACACCTCCTTCAACAAGGTGTGGTATATGATCGGTCAAGGGCGCAGACTCGGAGATGCCGCGCCAGAAACTAGTCTTCTGGAGAATCTGCAGTCGAGAGTCGAGGAACAGCAAGCAAGGCTAAAAAAGTGGCAAGTTTTCCATGATACACTGCAGAATGAGGAGGCGACATCGTGCTCGGTGCCTGCGAAAGCACCAACAGCAGCCAAAGAATTTCGCTTCGATGATCATCTGCAGCTTCAACTCCGATCTGATAGATCTGGCGATCAGCCAGTGACAAGGCCGTTGTTACGTCCGGAGTACCACGAAATCGTATCTGAGATGGACAACGAGTTGGCGCACATTGCTACTAGTCAACACAATCGCTCCACTGTTCCTCCTATCAGGCGGCGTGGCTCATCGCTGAATGCGCCCCGATCGCCAGCTAGGAGGAGAACATCGCGCTCCGACTCCGTACCCAAAGTGTCAGCCAGTCCACCAAAGACAGCAAAACCCCTACCTCCTTCCAGGAAGCAGTCCTACAAGAGTATTTCAGAGCATGATGAAGCCGCGGCAGCAACCCCGACGGACTCAGATGCCACTCTCGTCGGTCACACATCAACATCACGTACTGCGCTGCCTACATCGCGCTCCATGATATCGCGCGCGGGACCTCAAGAACCAGAGCACGCAGAACCAACGTCCGACCCTCTCCCAACAGCCACATCCCCAATACAACCATATTGTCCAATCGAACCACCATCTCCATCCCCTTCACCGCCCCCGCCCTCGTCCTACTACCCCTCCGAACCGCCTGTTCTCGAACCCACATACCTCAACACAGAGGTCCTCAACACAGAGGAAAGCCTCGCCGCCCAAATCGTCTCCACAATAGGCGACGCAACCCCCTCCCCAGTAAAGAGACCCCAACCCCGCATGTCTCTCATGGAACGCACCCGCCTCTCCATGGCCCCTCACAACTTCACCACCATCCCGGAATCTCCCTCTCTTCCCTCCCCTCCGCTCCCAGACCCCCCTTCCCCCGAACAACGCCCACAACTAGATCGTCAAGCCTCCCTCCTCGAGCGCACCCGCCTCAGCATGGCCGCCATGTCCGCGCGCCCCCGCACCTCCCTCGCGCCAAAGGAAAAACGCAAAAGTACCGCCCGCCAATCCATCTTTCCAGTCAATCAATTTGATACCCCACGGAACCGCAGATCTTTCATGGCGATCGAGGAGGCAAAGTCGTCGGAGCAGAAGACGCCCAAGGAGGATCTATTCAGCGATCAGGTGGATTATGATAGGGTGTTTAAGAGTCGTCCTAGGATTGCTACGAGTCCGGTTTGGGGGACGCCGGATGCGAAGGGGGGTAGAGAGGAGGCGGAGGATAGAGGGGCGTATAGTGGGGAGGAGGAAGAGTTCGATGAAGGTGTTACGGGAGTTGATCTGGCGGATGTGGATTGTGATGAAGATGGGGATGTTACGGTTGCGTGGGAGAATAGTCCGTTGAGGGGGGCGGGGAAGAGAGCCTTATTTAGTTGATCTCTGGGCAAGATATGTCCTGGTTGGAATGGTTCGAAGGGTATGACACTGATAATAGTAATAGTAAGCAGTCTACCTCACCGAGGCAAATGCAAGGGGTATCATTTCGTTACTCATCACGTATCACAACCCACAGAAACCACCACCCACGCCTACGGACTACACCCACTACTACTCACTCTTTGCCTCCTCCGACTCGCACGAAACGTCCAAGCCTCCACCCACCCAAAGTGCTCTCCGGACCCATCCATTGTTCCACTTCTCCTCCCAACACCACTTTCCCTCCGTGTCCCCTTCCCTCCACTTGCACTTTTTCTGCGCCCATGGAAAACGCAGACACCGATGCTCGGGCCCACGTACTTGACATGCAGCGGACAAAGCGGAGAAGTAGGCAAGTGCTCTGGGATCAGCCATTCTAGTTTCGCCTTCTCCTCTGCGGCGCGCCTGTTGGATTGCGTCGAGTCTCTGCGCGGCGAGCTCGGCATGCGGAACCAGGCCTCGCTTCCGCTTGTGTCGACGAGGGCTGGTGGAGTGGTACGGACATTGGAATATGTTGCGTTTGGTGTGATGACGGCGATGCCGGGAGTCACATCTTCGAGTGTTAGTGGAGTGACCGCAAGCGCCTGGGGACTCTCGTCGGATTCCGTGGACGGCAGCGAGATATCTGTGGTTTGTGACATGAGGACTGCGTCTGAGTCCCAGATGCCGCCTGGTGTGGCAGGCGGCTTGCGCGTGCGCACACCCTCGATGTTGAAGAAGAAGTCTGCGAGCTTGCCTTTAACTTCGCCGTTTGCGTCGAGCATGGGGGGCGTGGGCACGCGGCTTGTGCCTGGAGGGATGAAAATAGGAGGGACCGACATGTTGGCTATTTTCTCCATGTCTGCGTGTCGTTTGCGGCGGCGGAGGGCTCTTTCGGCTGGGGGGGTTTCAGGGGAGGATATGTCGTCGTTTTGGCAGGAGCGCATGGGCTTGAGCACCCGGGTTAAGAAGAAAGAGGTTCGGCCTCCAGACGATGGGGTGTCTGGAGTTTCGGAGTTGCCTGTCGAGCTCCAAGGGCCACTCCAGCGTAGACGTCGGCATCGGGAGCGCTTGCCCACTTCCTTAAGTTCTTCCCTGGTCTGTACTTGCTGCGCGTATTGGGCATGTTCCATTTGTGTTTGAGTTGGTTCAGCCAGTGGGTTAGTCAGTGGGAAGTTTCCGTCGGCAGACCGAGCAGGGCTGTCGCTTCTTCTGTGCCAACTCTTTGCTCTTCCCAAGCGCAATCGAGGAAGGGAGCGACGGTTGCGGTGACGTCCGCCCGGAAAGTCAGCGTGTGGAGTTTGCGAGGATGTAAGGGGATCATGGCCAGGGAGGAATCCTGGAGTATTTACATCGCCGTCTTCAAAGATAGTGGCGGGTGCACTCGCTAGTCCGGAGGGAGGCCAGTCTTGGGGATAATTGTGAACCCAGGGTGTCTTTGAACTTCGAGGTCGCGAAGATGTGGGACCAGTCAACTCAAATACCGGTGTGCGACCGCGGGAAGGTAGCTGGGATATATTAGACGGCAGAGTGAGCTTCATGGACTCTCCCTGGGCGACCTTCCTGCGGTCTTTCAATGTAACTTTGTGAATGGATGCGGGCTTCTCTGGCGGCGCCTTGGTCGGCTTGGGCGCCTCTTCCTTTTCCTTATCTCTTTTCGCCGCGGTATGAGGAAGATTGAATTTGAGCTGACGCCCCACCGTGCTCCCTCTACGACCCTTGCCAATGCTTGCGTCTTCATCGTCCTCATGCTGCTTCTCCATGGGCAAGAAAGATCGCATATCGGGAGCATGGCTCATAATTCCCCTCGCAATGCCACTGAACGAAGCTCGATGCGAATCCGACCGCGATACAGTACTGTTCAAAGACGAACCAGTCGAGACGCGTTTCGCAGATCCGATGGACTGATACGAATCGACACGAGCAACGCTTTGAACTCCGCCTCTTGACTCTCGCTCTTTAGTTGTCGCGCGCATAATCTCCTCCATCGAAGGTGGTGTGTTCGGTCTCGGTAAGGTGTCCAAAATCGGGCTCGTCGGCGTATCTGCATCTTTGCGCACTTCCCAGGTGAAGCCCTCACGTCTTTCCTCAGCCCGAGGAGTGGACCCACTCCCACCTCCCGGTGTCAAATCCTGTCCGCGAACCGCGTCGGCATGTTCTTGGAGTGAGGTGTAGTGCCTTGCAAGTCCAGGTCGAGGTGCAAGTGTGGCGCTCTTAGATGCGTCGCGAGCAGGACTGCTTGAAATTGAGGTTGGGATCTGAAGAACGAATTCAAGTCGATGTGAACGAGTAGATTCGGTGCGATTTATAGATGAGGGTGACGCCGACATAAGCGTCCTGAAGGCTGAGGTGGTGAAGGAGAGGTGCAGTCGCTCGCGTCAATGTGGGTCGCGGCACCGATAGTCAAAGGACGGCCAAGTATAGGTAGAATAAGATAAGGCGCACGAAGGCTCCGCAGTTACTAGGAAAGGAGCATGGTTTATTGTCGAAGACAAGCACGATTGCGAAGCGTGCGTAACTTTCGGGGGACTATACCGGATCGTCATCCAAATCAGGAAGGAGGGATGGAAGACAAGATATTTAGGAAAGAGCTAGCCAGTTAACGCCGCGTAGGCACAGGACTAGCTTCCGAACTAGAACATCAAGCCGGATATATAAAAGATACCACCAACCATACAACGCCGTGCCATGCTTTGCTACCCGATGCCTTATCCAGAACCCGTATGCACCTAATCTCGACCCAGCCATCGTAACACATTATACAGCTCATTACTTCATCTCGGCGGCAGTCGTTGCCTGAACAACACTGGTACCATCAACAAACCTCGTTCGATATATTCGATTCGCGTTCTGGAACATGCCGTCTTTGAGGGAGACGACGATGAACTGCGAACCCTTGAATCGATTCTTAATGAGAAGCCCAATGTTTTGTGTATGTGAAGGATCGAGCGCGGCATCGACCTCGTCAAGAATGTACATGGGCGCGGGCTTGAACTGTAGCAGCGCCATGATGAGCGAGAGGGCAATCAGTGACCTGAAAGGCGTTAGTACCAATGTGGGTATCCAGAGGACTGCGACTTACCGTTGACCACCGCTCAATTCGGTCAAAGACTGTTTCCAGACCTTGCCCAG
>Ga0247740_1001421_pt1 | contig 10238 bp, 5 predicted proteins | sample UWRJL148409B2_FD_180942 | JGI IMG/M metagenome (GOLD analysis project Ga0247740, IMG submission 180942) | Plant litter microbial communities from Arlington Agricultural Research Station in Wisconsin, United States - UWRJ-L148-409B-2 | ecosystem: Environmental > Terrestrial > Plant litter >...
CTGCCTCGTAATAGATAAACGGAAACTCACGTTCAATCATATCAAATTAACACGCTAATGTCCAGTGGTCACCAGAGTGACGTGCTATATTAATAGATAGTAGATAAGCATAGGAGTGTTGGTGTATGAAAAAGGAAGAAGAAATTGAGATCGTTGCAGAGCTTGATAGTATCGATTCCCCTGATAATACTGTCGGTAAACCGCTCACTATAGAGCCTCGAAAAGAACGTCATATTATACGTAATATCTTTATTATACTTTTCACGCTCGCCTTTTTGGGTGCTGCCGGGTACGTTGGATGGCTCCTTCTCAAACCGCTTGATCCTGCGCCAGCGGATACATCTCCGAATAGCTCAACGAAGCCAACAACAGCTGAGTTAACTGCTGCGGCAATTATTGCAGAGCTTACGCCTAAAATGGTTGGCGATGTAAAGACAGTCCTTCCTAATGGTGCCGACAACCCAGCGAAGTCATATAGCGCTCCAGTGTATAAACCAGCGGGTTACGACTTCTCTGTCACCGCAACAAAAGAAAGCGGATTTGCTTCTTACGGCGCAAACGACGTAGCAAAAAAAGACCTCGCACAGATTGAATCTACCTTAGAAAGTCATGATCTTGTAAAGACAGTTCTCGACCCAGGGAGTGACATTGGTATTTATGCATCACGTTTCGAATCAGACACTATCGTGTGTAGTGTGAATGATCAAAAACCATACACTGCTGACTACCGGTATAGTGCGGTTGTTGGGTGTGCAGATAAATCGTCGTATCTCACAAATGCAAAGGCATTAAACCCTTACTACATCGTTTACGCTGCAGAGTCAGGCAACAACACTGCTCAAGTTGCGATGGGCGACCCAGTTTTGAAGGCGAGTAAAACAGACGGATATTCCACAATGACTATCGGCATCTCAGGATCTGAGTACGGGACAGTGGGCGGATTTGCCGGACTATTCTACAAGACACCTGACGACAAGATCCACTTCTTCAGAGGCACCCAAAGTCAGATTCCGTGTACCGACTTTAATACGTCTGATATAAAGAAAGCCTACTTAGGTGAGTCTTGCTACGAAGAGAATAACGAAGCAGCTACTGTAAAACTCTAACAAATGAAAGAGCCCACCGGGCAGAGTTACTAGTTTCCTAGTGGGCTCTTCCAGTGGGCTTACAGATGCCGGACGCTCGCGATATTGATCGGCATCTCCAGATCAACAGCGAACTTGGGAATGAAGACCTCAACGATCAAAGCACTTTGGGAAGGATAGTGCGTGATCTTGTAGATCGACGGATCTTGCGAGATGCGATCAAGGATCACACCAGGCGCCGCCGCTCCCAAGTCGAGAATGAGCTCGTAAGTCGGACGCTTGGGTGCGTCCTTCTGCATGAACTCTTCTTCCTCGTCCTAAACAGCCTCCGCGTGGTGACGGTATTGGGTCTCCCCGTTACCGATACGAACGTAGTGCATGGTGTTTCCTCTCAGATTGGCCAAACTACTAACACGGCGTGTTATAAGTCTATTATAGCATATTAATCAAATAAAAGCAAAACGCCCTCCTTGCAGAGAGCGTTTTTACTTTTGCTACTTATAGATTAAGCAGCGAGTTCGACGTCGTCGATGATATCAGACGCGACGATGTCTTCATCGATAGTATCAAGTGCAGTTGCACTATCAACACCGGTTCCAACAGGGATCTTGCGTCCGATGATCACGTTTTCTTTCAAACCATTCAAGCGGTCGATACGTCCACTTACTGCGGCGTTGATCAGAACACGAGTTGTGTCTTGGAACGATGCAGCAGAGAGGAAGCTATCAGACCAGATTGATACCTTTGTGATACCGAGAAGCAATTGCGTGAACGCAACTGTTTCCTTACCTTCTACAGCAAGCTTTTCGATTGCTTCCATAACAGCGGCACGTGATACGATGTCGCCTGTTACGAATGCACTATCACCTGGATCTTCAACCTGGACACGGCTAAACATCTGACGAACGATGATCTCGAGGTGCTTGTCAGCAACGTCTTGACCCTGTGCAGCGTAGATACGAAGCACTTCGTTAATGATGTAGCGTTGTGTCGCTTCAATACCCTTAAGTCGCATCAGGTCGTGGAGGTTCAATGAACCACCCGTGAGACGGTCACCCGCTTCAACTGTGTCGCCTGACTTAACTGTCAATTGGTAGTTTCCTGGAATTTCGTAACGAACTGGTGAGCTTGCGTTTGCAGCAAGGATCAGGAATTCGTCAGTTACTTCAACGATACCGTCGAATGGAGCAACGAGTGGCTTAGATTCACTCTCACCAGAAGCAAGAACGTCACCAACCTTTACGTTTGAACCAGACTTGATGCTCGCAGTACGACCTTCAAGAGCAATTTGCTCTACGTGACCAGCTTCTGGAGTCACTTGGACGATGTACTTTTTGCCATCTTCCCATTGCTCTACAAGACCAGTTACTTCAGTCATGTGTGCCATACCCTTTGGTGAACGAGCTTCGAAGAGCTCTTCCACACGAGGCAGACCCTGCGTGATGTCAGATTCTTGCACACCACCGGCGTGGAAAGTACGAAGCGTTAGCTGTGTACCAGGCTCACCGACAGATTGCGCAGCAATAACACCAACTGGCTGTGCTTTCGCAACAAGCATGTTAGTTGACATGTCGATACCGTAGCTTGACTGTGGCACACCACGAAGGTTCTTTGTTGAAAGGACAGAACGGATTTTTACTTCTGTTAAGTCTTTGTCGTTTTCAATCGCGTTCGCAATTGCACGAGTAATCAACTCACCACCCTTAACGTGACCAGCAATGTCTTCTGCAGCGAATCGTCCGTAAAGACGGTTACCGAAGTCGATCATAGTCTGTTCAGTTTCAGATCGGTAGATTGTGAATCCTTCGTCATCACCATCAGTGTCTTCAACAGTAAATACGTCTTGTGACACGTCAACGAGACGTCGAGTTAGGTATCCTGAGTCGGCAGTCTTCAAAGCGGTGTCAATCAGACCCTTACGTGAACCACGTGTCGCAACGAATTGCTCAAGTGATGAAAGACCCTTTTTGTAGCTTGAACGAATCGGGAGCTCAATTTCGCGGTTAGTTGCATCAACCATGATACCGATCATCGCGCTCGCAAGCTGGATGTTTGAGATATCACCACGTGCACCTGAGTTGACCATGACAGAGACAGATGTATCCATACCCTTAAGTTTCTCGTTGAGGAACTCAGTAATTGTACGAACCACACCACGCCATGTTGAAACAGTTAGGCTGTAACGTTCTTCTTCAGTGATGAGTCCTTGGTTGAACTGGTCACTAATCAGAGTAGTCTTCGCGTCACCTTCAGCAATGAATGCGTCAGTTTCAGGGAATTCAATGTAGTCGTCCTTGCTTGTTGATACCGCAGCGATTGTTGCGAATCGGAAGGCAAGACCCTTCATACGGTCAGCTGTTTGAGCTGTTTGTTCAGCACCATACTTCTCGAAGATTGTGTTCAACACTTTCTTGAGTTGCTTCTTGTTCTGAACGTTGTCGTCGAATGGAAGGTCGCTAGGAAGGATTTCGTTGAAGAAAACACGTCCGAGCGTTGTTTCACGCATTTCACCCTTTGCAATCACACGGATTGGTGTCTGCAATTGGATCTTCTTGTTGTCATACGCCATTTCAGCTTCGTATACAGAGCTGAATGCCTTACGGACTTCAGTTTGTGCACTTGGCTTGTCGTATGTGAGGTAGTAGTTACCAAGAACGATGTCCTGTGCGATTGAAAGCACTGGCGCACCATCAGCTGGCTTCAAGAGGTTTGCTGTCGCACTCATCAGCTCACGAGCTTCTTGTTGTGCTTGGCGTGACAATGGAAGGTGAACAGCCATTTGGTCACCGTCGTAGTCGGCGTTGAATCCGTTGGCTACAAGTGGGTGAAGTTGGATTGCTTTACCTTCAACCAATTTAGGCATGAAAGCCTGGATTGAAAGACGGTGAAGTGATGGCGCACGGTTCAAAAGAACGTACTTACCAGCAATCACTGAATCGAGGGCGTCCCAGACAACTGCTTCACCAGCATCGATAAGACGAGTAGCTGAACGAATGTTGTGTGCGTACTCCCCTGCAATCAACCAGTGGATCACGAATGGCTTGAAGAGTTCGAGTGCCATCTGCTTTGGCAGACCACATTCTGAAATCTTAAGCTTCGGACCAACAACAATAACTGAACGTCCAGAGTAGTCAACACGCTTACCAAGAAGGTTTTGGCGGAAACGACCCTGTTTACCCTTAAGCATGTCAGAGATTGACTTCAGACGGCGACGGCCACCTGTTGCATTCACTGCACGACCACCACGAGCTGCTGAGTTGTCGATCAAAGCATCAACTGCTTCTTGCAACATACGCATTTCGTTTCGGCGGATAACTTCAGGAGCGTTAAGCTCGATCAGCTTCTTTAGACGGTTGTTACGGTTAATTACACGACGGTAAAGGTCGTTGAGGTCAGATGTCGCAAAACGACCACCTGTAAGCTGCACCATAGGACGGAGGTCCGGTGGAATAACTGGAAGTACTGTTAGTGTGAGGCTTGATGGCTTGATGCCAGCAGACTGCATACCTTCAAGTACCTTAAGGCGCTTCAATAGTTTCTTTTCGCGTTGACCCTTCGCACCAGCGACTTCTTCAGTCAACTCAGCGATAAGTTCAGGCAATTTGATTCCATCGAGGAGTGCTTTAAGAGCAACTCCACCCATACCAACTTCAGCGAGGTCTTGGAACTCGTCAGAAAGGTTACGGTAGTCAACTTCAGAGATGAGGGCGTTCTTTACGAGGCTCTCAAGCTGAGCTTTCTTTACTGCGTAGCTTTCGTTTAGTTCTTCAGTTTCGCGAGTCATACCTTCAGCGAGAGTTTTAACATCTGCGCCTTCAGCTTCAGCTTCTTTTTCGTAACGGATCTTGATTGCAGCACGACCAGCTTCAGTTTCAGCTTCGAGGTCTGCAAGATACTTGTCACGAGATGTTTCGTCAACTTTTAGGATCACATATGTTGCGAAGTACGCGATGCGTTCTAGGTTACGAACAGTGATTCCAAGGAGCAATGACATTGCTGATGGAGTACCGCGCATAAACCAGATGTGCGCAACAGGACTTGCAAGTTGGATGTGAGCCATACGTTCGCGACGGACGATAGATTTAGTAACGAGGTCACCATTCTTGTCGACAGCTGCTTCGCGAGAACGAACACCCTTTAGTTTGTTATCGTGTGGGTTGATGTCTTTTACTGGACCGAAAATTCGTTCACAGAATAGACCATCACGCTCAGGTTTTTGAGTACGATAGTTGATCGTCTCAGGCTTTGTGACTTCACCATTACTCCACTTAAGGATGTCTTCTGGGCTCGCAACACTAAGGCGGATTGCGTCAAAGTCAGCGATGCCATTGTTTACTAGTACACGTGACATATTACGCCTCCTCCTTGATTTCTTCTACTTCATCAATATCCTGAATACTCATTCCATCTTCGATTTCACCGATATCATCAGCTTCGTCAAGGATAGTTTCAGCTTCGATGCCATCAACTTCGGCAATAGATACTGGTTGTCCGTTGATCACACTTCCAATTACTTGTTCAGCGTCAACGATAGCGTCTTCCGATTCATCCAAAAGGTCGACACGAAGTCCAAGACCTTGAAGTTCTTTCACGAGGACGTTAAAGCTTTCTGGAAGCTTTGGACCAACAATTGGTTCGTTCTTGATGATTGATTCGTATGCTTTTGCACGTCCGTAGACGTCGTCAGACTTGATCGTAAGCATTTCTTGAAGTGTTGCCGCAGCACCATATGCTTCAAGTGCCCAGACTTCCATCTCTCCGAATCGTTGTCCACCATTTTGCGCTTTACCACCGAGTGGTTGTTGCGTGACCATAGTGTAAGGACCGGTTGAACGAGCGTGGATCTTGTCGCTCACCATGTGGTGAAGCTTCAACATGTGCATGACACCAACAGTGGTTCGTTCTTCGAATGGTTCACCGTTACGGCCGTCGTATAGTTGACTCTTACCGTCACGAGCAAATCCAGCTTTTTCAAGTTCGTCAGAGATAGTCTCATCAGCAACACCGTTGAATGGAGGCGTCGCGACCTTGTAACCAAGTGCGCGTGCAGCCATACCAAGGTGAGTTTCGAACAACTGTCCGATGTTCATACGAGATGGCACACCGAGTGGGTTCAGGACAACATCAACTGGAGTTCCGTCTTCCATGAATGGCATGTCTTCGATTGGAAGAATCTTTGCAACGACACCCTTGTTACCGTGACGTCCAGCGAGCTTATCACCAACTGAGATCTTACGGAACTGAGCGACGAAGATTTGAATCTGCATCAATACACCAGCCTTAAGTTCGTGACCGTTTTCACGGCTAAAGATCTTAACACCGACAACTTTACCACCACCGGCATTGTTCATGCGTTGTGAAGTATCACGAACGTCTTTCGCTTTTTCACCGAAGATTGCACGAAGTAGGCGTTCTTCTGATGAAAGTTCTTGTTCACCCTTTGGAGTAATCTTACCAACGAGCACATCACCAGATTTCACTTCTGAACCAAGTTGAACGATACCGTTCTCGTCGAGGTGGCGAAGTGATTCTTCTGAAACATTTGGAATGTCACGTGTGACGATTTCTGGACCAAGCTTTGTTTCACGAACTTCTACTGTGTAGTCCTTGATGTTGATGCTTGTAAGTGTGTCGTCTTGTACGAGGCGTCGTGAAAGTACGATCGCGTCGTCCATGTTGTAACCAGACCAAGGCATGAAAGCCACAGTAAGGTCACGACCGAGGGCGATTTCACCATCAGCAACAGAGGCACCTTCGATAAGAATGTCCCCTGCTTTAACTTTTTGACCACGTTCTACACGAACTTTTTGGTTGATTGAACGGTCGTCGTTAGACTTTGTAAAGTGAACCGGCTTATAAGTCTTTAGGCCGTCAGCGTACTTAACATGTACTTCGTCACCGTCAGCACGAACAACTTCACCAGCAGCTTCAGCAACAACGAGTTGGCTGGTGTTACGAGCGATTTCGCTTTCAATACCAGTTCCCACGACAGGAGATTCAGGAGTCAATAGTGGCACAGCTTGCTTCTGCATGCTTGCGGCCATCAATGAACGGTCAACACGGTTCTTTTCAACGAAAGGCACGAGTGATGCAGTTGATCCAAGAATCTGCTTGTTCGCTGCGTCCATGTACGTCACTTCAGCGGCGTCAACTTGCTCTGGGAGGAGTCCGTTACGTGCGCTTAGGCGTTCGGCAGCGAATGAACCATCATCGTTTAGTTCAGCACCAGCGTCTGCAATCACTTCAACAGCTTCTTCTGAAGCATCGAGGTAGACAACCTTATCTGTTACTTTACCGTTTTCAACCTTGAGGTAAGGAGTTTCGATGAAACCGTACTCGTTGATACGAGCGTAGGCTGCAAGGTTCAATACAAGTCCAATGTTTGCACCTTCTGGTGTCTCAACCGCACAAAGGCGTCCGTAGTGAGTTGGGTGGGCGTCACGGACATCAAATCCGGCACGTTCACGGCTCAAACCACCTGGACCCATTGAGCTGAGGCGACGTTTGTGTGCAAGTTCAGCAAGTGGGTTTGTTTCATCCATAAGTTGTGAAAGCTGTGAGCTTGCGAAGAATTCGCGGACTGCAGCAACAACTGGGCGAGCGTTAATAAGTTGGTTAGGAGAAACGTTCTCGATGTCAGACATAGACATACGGTCCATAGCGTTACGTTGCATACGAAGCATACCTACGCGGAACTGACGAGCAACGAGTTCACCAACGAGTTTCACACGACGGTTAGAAAGTGCGTCGATGTCATCTGGAAGATCTTGGCTGTTGTTAAGGCGAATAATTTCCTTAACGATTGCTTCAAGGTCTTTTACCATGAATACGCGGTTTTCAGTAACGTTAGGCACGTCGATACCAAGACGTTGGTTTAACTTGTAACGACCTACACGGCTGTAGTCGAAACGTTTGAAGTCAAAGAACATACGTTCGATCATTGATCGAGCGTTGTCGACTGTGGCAAGGTCACCTGGACGAAGACGACGGTAGACTTCAATCAATGCTTCGTTTGTTCCACGAGCTGGATCTTTATCAAGAGTCGCGTCGATGTATTTTACTTCACCAGTATCAACGTCTTCAAAGAGAGCTTTGATATCAGTTGTCTTGTTGTATCCGAGTGCCCGGAACAATGTTGTCACAGGAAGTTTACGACGACGGTCGATCTTTACATAGATAGCACCGTTAGATGCTGTTTCGAATTCAAGCCATGCACCACGGCCTGGAATCAATTTCGCACCATAGTTGTTGCGAGTTGCAAGGCGGTCAGCTGTAAAGAATACACCTGCAGAACGGATCAATTGAGAAACAACGACACGTTCAGTACCGTTAATAATGAATGTTCCGCGTTCTGTCATCCATGGGTAGTCGCCAAGGTAGATTTCTTGTTCTTTTACTTCACCAGTTACTTTGTTCGTAAGTTCTACGACTGCTTTTAGTGGAGCATCAAAAGTAAGATTGTTTTCTTTAGCGTGAAGTTCACTGTGCTTTGGTGCTTCGAAAGCGTACTTACCGAAACGTAGTGCTAGCTTTTGGCCAGTGTAGTCATCGATTGGGTTTAACTCAGCAAAAATTTCACCAAGTCCGGTCTCGACAAATTCTTGCCATGAAGATCGTTGGTGATCAATTAGGTTTGGTAATGCTAGCGCGGTGTCGTCTTTTGTAAAGAAAACACGCTTCGCGTCGTCTGCACGTTTGGTGGTTGCCATAGGCTTATATAATTCCTCGCATTAAATTATTTTAGACTCGTTCCGTCGAACGAGAAGGGTCTTTGGCACTGAAGATTCCCTTAACCGCTGGTTGTAATCATTGCCTAACGAGATTGCCACATCCACATTTTAGACATAAGTAACCACGGCTACACTACTTCTTAGTAATGATTATGCACTCTAAATCTTATAAAATCAAGGGGTTTTACGGATTATTCTTTCGAATGTATAGCACTTGGTCTAGCGCAGGTACATGTGTCACATCGTGTGCAATTTTGTCAGTAGGTTCAAAGTAATTTTCATCAAGTGTTTCAGTTAAAGGATCGCCTACAGAAAGACCGATACGGATTTCACGGTTTCCGGCTAAATCTATGACATGCTTCGTTAAAAGTTCGAGGCCTTTTTCATGCGCCTGCTCAGATACGCCCTCTGCGCCGAATAACGAAAAGATACCAAGAGGCGCAATGAACGTATTAACAATTCCTATACTCCCAAGTCCTTCATACACTTTCGCACGCATGCCAGATTCGTAGGGCGCTTGATCAGCAAGCCCCCAGTGGTTAAACCGTCCAAATGCAAGTGGTTGTCCATCTTTGCGAGCAACAAAGTATTGTCCTTCGTTATTTTGGATTCGTTTTAATGTTCGCTCTGCGCTAACGTTCGCAACCGCTTTCGCAATCGCCTGCTCTTGTTCATCAGTAAATGTCGCACCGTATTCGCGTGCTCGATCATATGATCCAACCATATCTGCACGTGCAGATCGCGCAAGTGCATGTGCATTTCGCTCAGTTGGGACAATCTTCGCTACATTAAGCATACTTAGGCTTTCGTAATCACTTCGTCAATAAGACCATATTCTTTAGCTTCTTTTGCGCTCATCCAGAAGTCACGATCGGCATCTTTTTCAACCTTAGAAAGTTTTTGCCCAGTGTTCTTTGCCAAGATTTCATTCAGCATCTTCTTGAGATAGATACCCTCTTTAAGCGTAATCTCTTGATCAGTAATCTTGCCTTGTGTTCCACTCGAAGGTTGGTGGATCATGATACGGCTACTTGGTAGTGCGAATCGCTTCCCTTTCGTGCCGCTTGAAAGCAAGAAGGCACCCATACTGGCTTGTAGTCCAATACCAATTGTTTGCACATCTGGTTTGATGTATTGGATGGTGTCATAAATAGCGAGACCGTCATAGACGCTTCCACCCGGACTATTGATATATAATTTAATATCTTTTTTAGGATCTTCATCAGCAAGGTGAATGAGTTGCGCGACAACGATATTTGCCGTGTGCTCATTGACATCTTCACCAAGGAAAATGATACGGTCTTTCAGTAGACGAGAGTAAATATCATACGCACGCTCCCCGTCATAAGATTTTTCAACTACAGTTGGTACTAGGTAACTTGTTGGCTTATTCATATAGTTAGTATATATAAAATTAGCACTC
>Ga0247740_1001423_pt1 | contig 10235 bp, 12 predicted proteins | sample UWRJL148409B2_FD_180942 | JGI IMG/M metagenome (GOLD analysis project Ga0247740, IMG submission 180942) | Plant litter microbial communities from Arlington Agricultural Research Station in Wisconsin, United States - UWRJ-L148-409B-2 | ecosystem: Environmental > Terrestrial > Plant litter >...
TCCCGTGAAGATCAAGCCACATCTGATACACAAGCGGAGCTAGTCACGGACTAGTGGGGTGCCGAGCCGGGTCCTGCAAATGGCTGCATCTGGACAACCCCCACCTTGGACATCCAGATCGTATTGGAGAAGAGGATGCGGTCTTCAGATTGTGATGCTTAGCGTTGAGTGGTGCGAGTCGCGAGATGGAGCCCAGTGTTGCACTCAAATATCTGGCGCTTATGTCTGAACCAAACCTGCACATGCTTGAGCCCACACACTTTCCTGAGAGTTCGGCTATGAAGCAGGTACTTTGTGCCTTTGACATGCCTTAAACTGAGAACCCCAGACTGTCTGGCAGTTCTTAAAGTGGCCGCAGACTTCCTTCCTCATACTTCCAAAGCTGCTCCCAGCACACCGCAGCCGCCACATACTTCCAGCTCTTCAATGGAACATGATTCTCCCAACACTTACGTCCATGTCGTGGTGGTCAGTGTAGAGAATCCTTCCGAACTGTGAGGTGGCAGAACACTAGATCGGGGACGCCAGGGAGTCTAGGCAATAGCGCCTTATGTACCCGAGGTACATGGCTTCCGGGCTGGCGATCTTGAGGAACTATCCAGCCACCGTTCAATAAAACCCTCTCTGCTGCTTATCTTCTGAAAGAACGCTTAGGTTCTAAGGTCTTGTTGCATGACTTAGATATGTCATAATCCTGTCTGTTGTGGAAGACGATGGATCTGTCGGTCGCAAGGAATACCACGGCCACTACCTCATCTTCTCAGTACCCAAGCCTAGTCTATCCTCAATGACCTCTACAATCTCCCTCCAATCCTTCATAGCACCACTTCCAACATCCCCACAAGCCAGCTCCTTCTGCATCGGCTGCAGGACCTCAAACCATCCACCATTGCGTACGCCCCACTCCTCATCCAAGACCTTGATCTGTTTCTTCGTGATCGGCTGTAACCACATCGCCGTGTTCATCGACGGCGCAACTATTATCGTCTTCGTCCTCCACACCCCTTCACCACCCTCTACTCGTGGGTGATCAAGCCCCGACACTTCCCGGATCGGATCTAGCTCACCCGTTGTGTCCCACGCCCGTATTACAGAAAGTAGGAGGTTATCCGACCAACCCTGCGAGATTTTCGCTAGCGAATTCGCACTGAGTGGAGCGACGACCATGATATCCGCCCACCGCCTGAGCTCGATATGCAAGATCTTACTGCCCCTAACCCACGGTTCCCGCCACTCATCCTCATCAAAGTATATTGCATCGACATTTGGCAGCGCTTCTATATCCGCCAACGACGGTTGTTCTGCGCTCTGTCCACCGAGAAAGTTCTTTGCAGAGTTGGTAAAGATAAGGCGGATGGAGAGGTTCGTGTGCTTGGACAGCGCTTGTATGATATTCGGAATCTTGATGGTTGCGACCGACCCTGAGGCGCAAAGGAGGAGGTGGGTCTTAAAATCGTGGAGGGGCAGTGCGTAGGGGTCGTCTGCGCTGTGTACTGGTCTGAGGTCGAGAGGTTTGAGGTCGGATATGGTGGCGGACATGCTGTTGCTGCAGGGTGTCAGTAGCTCACAGAGTCAGTCAGTAGAGAGATTGACAGTGGTAAATAGTTGCTGCGGCGGACGCTGATGTATCATTCGCTTGATTACTAATGGGTGGACGAAGAAGGTGAATGCAGCGATGAAGGTTTACGCGTACGAACATCATGCACAAGCGCCAAGGCTACTGCCCGTGACGTGCCAGCTCGATGGAACCTTGACAGTCACAACTTCTGACGTTCAATTTCTCCATTCTACTTCGACCTTTCACCATCTTGAAACAGTTGACGCGGGAATATTTAGAGGGGCTCTCTTCGGATTGCATCCTTGTCTACATGGCCAAACGAAGCTAATTGAACCCGCCAGCGGGCCCTGCTCTGACCCGCTTATCATCAACAAAAGAGAGCCTGCGTCTCTCCCGACACATGTGCAAGGCGGATGGGAAAAATTTGGGCGTAGCCAGACGAGGTAGGAACCCTACTCCACTTGCGGACCAAACGATGGGAACCCTACACCACTTCCGGACCAAACGATGGTGACCCCACACCAATTCCGGCCCAAACGATTCGTATCACCGGGTGCTAAGTCCGAAGGACGTCATGAACATAACGTTATGTAGCGTAGCGTAGGCCAAGGGAATGTCAAAGAGATATAAATACGGGATAATCGCCGAAACTGCTCCTTTCGACATTGAATCAACTGCATATCGATCATCTACGCTCTACAATTCTCAAATCCCACTTCTTTAGCATGTCTCCACCAACAGCTCCATTGGGCAAGAACGGCCCTCAAGTTCAGCGTGTGGGCTTCGGGCTCATGGGCCTATCTATGTTCTACGGCGAGGTGAAGCCCGACGCCGAACGCCTCGCCCTCCTCGACCAAGTTTACGAGTTGGGCGAGCGCCATTGGGACTCAGCGGACATGTACGGCGACAACGAAGACCTCCTCGGAAAGTGGTTCAAAGCCAACCCCGACAAGCGCGAGCACATTTTCCTCACCACAAAGTTCGCCCATGTACTAGGTGAGGACGGCAACTACACCATCGACAGCAGTCCCGAGTACGTCAAAACGGCTTGCGCGAAGAGCTTGCAAAGACTCGGCGTAAAGAACATCGACTTGTACTATTGCCACCGGTTGGATCAGAAGACTCCGATCGAAAAGACGATTGAAGCCATGGTGGACCTGAAGAAGGAGGGCAAGATCAAGTATCTTGGTGTGTCAGAGTGCTCGTCCGACTCTCTCCGTCGTGCGTACGCCGTACATCCAATTTCCGCGGTACAAGTTGAGTACTCGCCGTTCGCGCTAGAGATTGAGTCGAAGCAAATCGATCTCCTCCGCACATGCCGCGAGCTCGGCGTCGCAGTCGTAGCATATTCGCCTCTCGGACGCGGTCTTTTAACAGGCGCTCTCCGTTCTCGCGACGATTTGGATGTGACCGACTTGCGTCGCTATCTACCACGCTTCTCGGAAGAGAACTTCTCCAAGAACCTTCAGCTAGTCGATCAGTTGAGCGGGATGGCTAAGAAAAAGGGGGTGACGCCGACGCAGCTGGTGCTTGCATGGCTGATGCAGCAAGGACCCGATATTTTCCCTATTCCGGGCACGACGAAGCTGGAGAGAGTGAAGGAGAACCTTGGATCGTCGGATGTCATACTAAACAAGGACGAGGAGCACGAGATCCGCAAAGCGTGTCAGGCGGCGGAAGTGGGTGGGGGTAGGTACCCAGAGCAATTATTGGAGATGTGCTATGCGGACACTCCGCCGTTGTAAATAGTATGAGCGAAGGGTATTATGGGTACTATGATAGAAGTTAGAAATCAATGCATAGACATGTGAAACGTTCTGGATCACATTGAGTATGACCAAAATCTTGAATCAGCGAGGGCGCTTATGAGTCGCATGTCGGCACACTGTTATGATATGATCGTCCGTCGCCCCTGAGCGAGGTGTTGAAGGCCTTCGAGAAAGGGAGAGGCGTTTGAAAAAGTTTTACTGTGTTTTGGAGTAGGATGGTGTCTTGAGTCCGCCTTGCAAGCGGCGAGAAGCACAACAGCATCAAATTGAATGATCGTATGGGTTGCTGCCGCAGAAGTCACGAAAGCGACATCACGTCCAAGACTCCAGTTTGCACTTTTCGAAGTCTTTCATTGGAACCCTGCCACCGTAACATATCTCATGACGCCCTAGTTGATTCCCATGATGACTGGAGTATGGCGGGAGGCCTCACGGACAGTCGAGGACCCATCCCGCTCCCAAAAAATGGTGTGTAATGCGTGCCCGACCGCTGAACCGATTTCGACCCGAGAAGGCAAATGGCGAAGGAAACGTGGTGAAGGAAGGCGCTTAGTCGAACAGACCAAAGCCCATGTCGTCGTCGGACTCCTCCTTCTCTGTGCACATGTCAGTATATCTTCCGAAAGCGCGATTCGATGCGACGTACCCTCCTCCTTCTCCTCAACCTTCTCATCCGCAGCAGCCTCGCCGCTGGCAGCAGCACCGCCGGCACCACCAGCCGCAGGCGCAGCGCCACCGCCGGAGCCCACGTTCAGGAGCAGGTCCTTGACGTCCTTGCCCTCGAGAGCCTGTACCGCATCAGCATTTGCGCCGTCATCAGCCCCCAGATTGTGTGCGCACCTTGGCGAACAGCGTTGTCCATATGGGCTCGACATCTTCGATCTTGGCGGCCTTGATGATGGACTGGAGCTTGTCGGCCTGGGAGAATTAGCACTCGTCGCACAATTGCGCCGCGGCGGTCCGTACGGTAATGTCGACACCGTCATCCGCGAGGATGAGGGCGGCGTAGGAGGTGGCAAGTTCGGAGTTGGACATTTCGACGTCTGGGTGGTCGAAAGGGTGTCGTGAGTTGTTTGTGCCGAATCAGATGTTGAAGTCATAAAGATTTACCTCTGGCGGGTGTGTGGGAGGGGAGGTGCACGGGCCGCCGTTAAGCGAAGCGCCGCACGTGATATGCGGGGCGAATGAACGTCACTCCCTCTCCGCACCACGCAGCTGCTTTCCCAAGTGGTGCGCTGATATCTGCCCTAACCTCTCGCCGTCCACTGAACCTGAAACTCGCCCATATTGCTGCACCAGACCCGCTTATCCGAGCAGACCTCAACTTCGGCAGCCAGCATGACGGACTCGCCCGCGGCGCGCATTCCGCTCGACCCGAAGGAGCAACCAATCCTGGACAGACTGCTCGCCATCCGGACGAATCTCGAATTGTTGAAGCAGGACCGCTCAACATATGTCAAGAGCCAGGACATCATTGAGCTGTACGACCAGGTCATCGAGCAAGTGGGTGATTTGAATCAAATACGAACGACGAAGCGCTTAGAGCAAAACCGAGGTTTGTTTCCCTGCGGAGTGGCGTCTTGAAGGCCATTGCGCTCACACATATAATTGCCCAACAGTCGACACGGTTCTGGACGATTGCTTCCAACTCATATCGCTGGCGTATATGACCATAGGGAAGAATCATGAAGCACCCGCCGTGTAGGTCCTCCCACGGTTGTCAATATTGAGCACGTGCTTACCCATTCCAGCTATGCGTTTGTGTCAACTATTAAAGTCAGTGTGTCAGAGTGGCGTACACATCTATAGCGATACTTACGATACATAGCGTCTGCTCGACCATCTCGAGGAAGCCCACTTCTATTCTCCCAAGGATCTGGAATCGGTAGACACGCAGCTCGCAAACTGCCGACGCTACATCGACCGGGGCAAGGACTCGTACAGCCCCCATCTACTGACACTTCTCGACGCGCGCATACAGGTCTGCTCAGAAATTCTAGTACGACTGGAACTGGCCATTTCGCACCTGACCCCCGACCTCACACCGAAATACGACAAGCTCGTGTCTATCCTCAGATCTCTCGCAGGATGCAACACGCGATCAAAGGTAGAGATTCGTGGTTACGCTACGGATTCAAGCTGATTTCGAGTGCAGTTTCCGAACGAGGAGGTTGACGAGCATCTGGCGCAACTGAAGGACCTACAGGAGGAGCTACGGCCGTATGGTATCGTTGCGTTCGAGAGCACCGGATCGAAAGAGGACAAGCTAGCCGAGATGATGGAGAAGGTGCAGTTCACCCTCGCCAATCCCGAGCCGGCACCAGAGGCGAAGATACTGATCGAAAACCTGTTGCGCCGAAACTTCCTCTGGGTGAACCTGATGAAGGAAAAGCAGGGCAGGACTGCGCCCGCTTTCCAGGAGACGTACGAAAAGCTTCTGGCTATTCGCAACAACCTCGAGAAACTGAGTCTGACTCAGGCATGGTCGCTTCGAGAGACGGACCTATGGAATTATCAACGGCAGCTTGACCGCATAGACGAGGCGCGTGTGGACGGACATTTCATCGACGCAGTGGGAAGGCCGTCGGAGTTGTACGAGCAGAGGACGCTGTTGTACCTCTTGCGGAAGAGCTACGCACTTATCTACCACTTGATCGTTTCGTCGGAACCGGTGTCAGAGGCCTTGCTACCCATCTACAACCAGCTAACGACACTCCGAAAATGTCTTCTAGAGGTTAAAAAGCTCGGTGGCGTCTCGTCGCCCCGAGAACTGTACCCGTACAGCATGAAGGTTGGTGCAACAAAGTAGTATTGATTCACCGGCTAATCTTATTCCAGCTCAATTCTATCGACAACATGCGGGTCGATGGAAAATTCATGGTTGGCAACGAGATCCCCGACGGCCAGGGAAGTGTGACGCAGCTTCTCGAAGAATGCTTCGAGCTCGCATACGAGCTCCGCAACGACGCGGAGGAGAGCAGCTCAGCGGATCAGACTCCCGCAAGCGAGAGCGGACCAGAAGTTCTCGCCGCATGAGCTTATCTTCTATGTTGCCAGCTTAGTCATTGGAGGATACTTGAGGTAGTATGTTTATTGGCCACAGGAACTACGCAGTTTACGGATGTAGTCGCGTCTCTTCATGTCGTTGCGTGGGATGGCTGTCTGATTTGCAAATTGTACCCTTTGTACTCTTCGATTCCGATTCGATTCGCTGTAATAACTCTACTTTCGTAATTTAGTCTAGCAGTATTCGGCTGAGCTGCTCCATCTCTTCCTCTGGCGGTGGCGGTGTTGGGCTGTCTGCGTCTTTGAACGTCAAATGGCTTCCATAAGATATGCCTAATTGTACAAGTTCATCGTTAACACTGTAAGATGGTTTGCACGAGACGACTCACAGAGTTCTTCGCCCGGTTGAATGTCGCGTGAGGCGCGGTACGTTATCATAAGACGCGATAGATCGCGTTCCCAAACTACGTTTTGATCTTGTGTGGAGTGGTTGAACATGGAGCCTAGCCCGAAGATGACAGCTTGGGCTGTTCTCCTGATGCCTGTTTTGGCATCTACGATTGGCCAGTTGCTTGATATGCGATCAGAAGTTTGCCACGAAATGCAGTGCGGTGTGAGGACGCACTATGTGTAGTGGTAAAGTGAGGTGTGTTCGATGTGCTTCACGTTTTCTTCTAGACCTAGCACTAGAGCAGGACATGTGTCTATTGTTGTTTTCGAAGGGATGAGTTGGGTTGCGAAGACGCCTCGGCCTTGGCAATCGTTTAGAATCGTCTTCTTTATCTGAATGGAGAGTGGACCGGCAAACCTTTCGGAGTGTCGCATTTGATGATCAAGTCCGCGCAGCGGTGGAGCGCGATATCGGATGTTTCGGATATGGGAGGCATTGCGGGAACAGGTGTTTGGTCAGATCCAGATTGGATCGGGGGTTTTCGAAACAAGGTCTGAGTTTGGTTCCCATATAGGGCTGCGCACGTGGGGGTGTCGGACCTTCATTTTACCGACGTCTCTCGGTTTGAGAATAGGTGCCACGCCGTCTCTAGACAACCGTTGAAGTTACATCAGAGCTAGAACACAACACTGTAGTATTTGCAGACGTGTCTTTTCACCAATCACGCATTGGTCCAACGCTCATTACTCCGCGAGCATGGCACACCAACGCCTCCCCTCCGCAGGCGATGCACTCAAAACACCACATACAGTCAGCCTAAAAGTGCTACGGTATTCACACTACTCGTATAGAAGACGCTACAGTCTAATGCTTATTACAGACTATCCCGTCCCGCCCTCGCAACTCAATACCCGCTCCCCAATTCCGCCTCGCTCGGCATCTCCCCCACCGCCTCCCTTGCATACCCCTCCTCCAACCCCACCGAAAAGTTTCTACTTAGCCCGGTGCTCAACCTCCCCGAAGCCTTCGGCAGCGCCTACGTTGGCGAAACCTTTTCCTGCACCCTCTGCGCCAACAATGAGCTTCTTTCCTCAGACAAAACACGCGCGATTAGTGGCGTGCGGATACAAGGTGACATGCAAACCCCATCTACGCCATCGGGCTCGCCGCTAGAGCTCGCGGGGCCCGAGGGTGTGGAGAAGGGTGATAATGAGGGGCGCGAGGATATTGGACCGGGTGAGAGTCTGCAGCGCATATTGAGGTTTGAGCTGAAGGAGGAGGGCAATCATGTGTTGGCTGTCACAGTCACGTATACGGAGACACTGCTTGCTGGAGAGGGGAGGGCGGCGAGTGGAAGGGTGAGGACATTTCGCAAATTGTACCAATTCGTGGCACAGCAGCTGCTTAGTGTACGGACGAAGACGGGCGAGGTGGGTGTGAGGGAGGGGAGGGAGAGGTACCTTCTCGAAGCTCAGCTAGAGAATATGGGGGAGAACGCGGTAGCACTCGAGGTATGTCACGTCCGTGCCTAGTATCTAACATACAAGAAGTCTCTCTAGACTCACATCAGACGCTAATATGCCGGAAACAGGACGTAATCGTAAATACGAAACCACCGTTCAACTCCATATCGTTGAATTGGGACATGGAATCTCCGTCTTCTTTCGCCAAGAATGCGCCAGTACTGAACCCTCGCGATGTGGTGCAGGTTGCTTTTCTACTCGAGCAGCGAACGAACCCTGGAGAGGCTGAGGATGACTCGGTGTCACTGTCTTCGAGCGACGCCAAAAGGACTTTGGGCCAGTTGGCGATACAATGGCGAGGCGCACTAGGAGACCGTGGCTCGCTGAGTACTGGTTGGCTGACCAGTCGACGATGAGGCTGTCGTGGATGCTATTTCGCTAGAAACAGGATTTTCACCAAGACACTAAACGCACAACTTGAGTCTAACAGGGATACGACCATTCGAGCCAGGGTTAAGACAAGCCACGCATCGCAAAATCCTATCCGAACCTTTGAAGTAGTCCTACCTCATTGATCGGCTTTTGGTAGCTTTCACAGCCTACGGATTGAAATAAGCCTAATCGACATCGCCCTCAAAGCAGACGACTACGCTCATGTTCTCACGTTTCGTTCAACACCGTCGCTCGACGCTGAACAGCGGTCCGCTCCGCCTTAGCAATTGCCAGCAATAATGCTAGCACCAAGTGTACAATCATCTACGGATGTCCATCGAGCACATGACTCAGCGGCGCCGCTGCAACCTACATATCCACTTCAAAAGCCAAGGTTGCACCCTCCTCATCGCAACGCACCGCATAATCGCTACACCGAAGACCCATCGGATCGCCGGGAGAGCGGCGATCGCTTTTAGATGCTGGTAATGGGTAAAGCTTCCTTTGTGCTTCAAGATGCCATCCCCGCGGATCATACAATCCCGCCGACAACTCGTCGTGGCTGCCTATCCTGGACGGCAACGGACCACTTTGCCTGGGGTGTGGACATCGATTACAGCAATGCAGTATGTGCGAAACGGCGATGGAGTTTGGGTTGGAAGACGATGTGTGTCAGCGCGCAGAACTTCACGAGATGGAGCGATGACTGCTAGAGGTAGAGCCTTGAGTGCAGCCGAAGCGGCAGAGTTAGGTGGTGATGCTTGTGGTGGTTCAGTGTACCAAGTGTAGCCAGATCATGATGGCCTTTGAAGTTGCTGTGCTATCTACCGACCAGGTATCGTCAGCTCTTCGTACTGCTTGTATTTACAGTTTCTGCTGCCGCCAGACTGCAGCCTTGCATGCGTCACGGATCCCTGCATTCAAGATGAGCCCGACCTGAAACACGACGCGCCTTCGATTCAAGTCTAGCACTTTATTCAAACTTAGCATCGTACATATCGTTCATTATCGTCACTGCGGTGACGTCGTCGTATATATAAATATCGAGCATGTACCGACCCCTTTCAGGGCAGCAAATAGTATCGAGGAATGTACAAGAAACGTGAACAGTGAGCAATTACACACGCAAACTCGGCGAAAGAGGCGACACAACGATCACGCAGTAACGACAGCAGAAGTGTGCTCGCCGTTGCCGAAAGCGCGGAACTGGATGAAAATGGTCACGTCTTCAACGATGGTGCCAAGCGAGCCAATCAGCCAGGGGAGATTGATAAGGAAATACTCCTTCTCGAGGGAGTGGAAGAGAATCTAGAAATCGTCAGCGAGCTGTACGGGTGATTTGAAATTGGGGGTGTCTTACCCCTGCGCCGTAGGTAGCGTTTCCCAGTAGCGAGAGCATGAAAAAGAGTAGCGATAGCCCCTCACACGACCTCTCCTTCTGGTTCTTGATGATCTGCGGTATGCGTGCTCCGAGGTAGCATAGCGCGCTCGTATAGCCAAGGATCTGGGCACCGAGTGCTACCTCTTCGCCGTCGCTGGGGTCTCGCAGGGGCGTCGGAGCCCATACGCCAGTCTGCCAGGCAATTGCCCAACCCGCAGCCCCAACAAGACAGACT
>Ga0247740_1001426_pt1 | contig 10218 bp, 6 predicted proteins | sample UWRJL148409B2_FD_180942 | JGI IMG/M metagenome (GOLD analysis project Ga0247740, IMG submission 180942) | Plant litter microbial communities from Arlington Agricultural Research Station in Wisconsin, United States - UWRJ-L148-409B-2 | ecosystem: Environmental > Terrestrial > Plant litter >...
TAGGTTGTTCTGGAGCGGTGTGCCAGTGAGGATGAGGCGGTACTCGGAGGCGATGGTCCTCAGCGCGGTCGAGATCTGGGTAACGCTACTCTTGATCTTGTGGCCTTCATCGAGAACAACATAGCGCCAGACGAAGGAGTGCTTGAACCAAGACTGTTCCGACTGAAAAACGTCGTACGTAGTCACTATGATCTTGTACGAATCGGAGCCCGCCTCGGTCGGCAGCTTCGAAACCTTGACACCAGCCTTCTTGGAAGCTTTGCGATTCTTAGAGCGTGCTGTCTCATTGCCGTATTGATCCTCCATGCCGAGAGCGCGTTTCCTCAAACGCTCGCGCTCATTAGGTGACCCATGAAAGGCAAGGACCTTAAGTTCGGGCACCCACTTCTGCGCTTCGCTCACCCACGAGCTAAGAACACTGAGTGGACAGACGACGAGGTATGGTCGCAATTCCTCTGACGTCACGCCCGATTTGCGGTCCTTTTCTTCTAGATACTGGAAGAGCGAAAGGGTCTGCAGAGTTTTTCCTAGGCCCATCTCATCGCCGAGGATCCCGGAGATGCCGTTGTTGTGCAGGTGGACAAGGAACGACAAGCCGTCGAGCTGGTAGGGCTTCATGGTCGCGGTGACACCTTTGGGTTGCTCTTGTAGACGCTTGTACTCGACGGTCGAACTGGGATGGCCGCTCGTAGTCAGTCTCGAGATATGATTCTGCTTTGGAAGCAACGGTAAGAAGGCATCCTCGTTCGCGACCAGGAAGTTGTTGGCTTTGGCCTTGGTCTTCTGCGCAATGTCGTCTCGCAGGCGGGCGCGGGCGGTATCAAGCTTGCGGGGCGTCGCTTTGCGCTTGATGGCGGGGGAAGGCATCTGCGGTAGGGTGTCGGATCCCAAAATGTCGCTCGTACGAATGCGGCCACTCCGTCGTGGAGCCGCCCGCTCCTTCTTGTAGTTTTCCATTTTCAGCTCAGTATAGGGTGGCAGATTGGATGTCTGCTCCGAGGCGCGAACAGCACGAACTGGCCGAGCAAGCTCGTCTTCGGAGGACTCGCTGGCTTTCTCCGAGTCTTCGCTTGAATCTGCGGCGGTGCCGTCAGTGGACGAAGATGTGGAGGCGGCGTAATTGAGTTTTGGGTGCGCCCGCAGGATGGGTTTGCTCTCAGCCCCCTGGCGTGAATCGGGGGTGAAGGAGGAAGTTCGACGGGCTTTCGTTGCCGACGTGGCGGAGCTCTGGGAGCCAAATTGTGCTAGTAGGTGCTCTAGGTGACCGCCGCGCTTTTTGGGCGTGATGGGCAATGGCGAGCTCAGCCGGATCCGTGGCTTGTCATCCATGATGTCAGCGGTGTGGCACGATGCGCGAGGAGGTTATGGAGGTAAGAGGGCACTGCAGCAGAGAGGTGTGTCTGCGTTGCAAGGACGGGAGGGGTGGCAGCGCATTGGGAGCGATGGGCTGGGCTGATCGGTGACGGTGAAGGTGCAGGTGAAGGTGAGCGGGAGGTGACGAGGCAGCAATCTAGCAATTCATGGCCATGGCGGCGGAAGCGGCGTCTTGGGTGTGCGAGCAGCAGAGGCGTGGTGACAGCAGCGTTGCGTTCGATACAAATGCAGACACTCTCAGACGCGTTGGCCGTCATTTTCTGGAGTTGCATTCGCGTTCGTTCTAGCGCCGGAGATTGGCCCCAAACGCCGACGCGCCTTGTCGATTCGCGACCGCCGTCGAATCCGCATCGCTTTGTGCTGCGACGGCTCAACCCAACACCAGCACCCGCACCCTCACGTCCCCAGCGCCCTCCCTGCGCAACCCGCGCCCCGCGCTCCCCATGGCCCAGCCGCTGACGCCCTTCTGGCCCATCTTCGCCGGCAAGTCGGACGGCCAGGACGTGGTCAACCAGAAAGGCGTCGTGCTGCGCAATGGCCCCACGCAGGAGCAGCTCGACCGCACCCCCAACGAGCAGGGCCAGAGCGACTACTACCGCCTGATCGAAAAGGACGAGCCCAAGCACATCGACTGGCGCAAGAAGCTGGGCGGCATGCTGCTGCGCGAGATTGGCGGCAAGCAGTACGAGGACAAGTGGACGCAGTGCATCCTGTGGGACTTCCCCGAGGGCTATCGCCTGTACGAGCACATCAAGTCCAAGGCGAATGGCGAGGCCAGGGCCGTCAAGAACCACTCGGGCGGCGGCCACGACCGCCAGGACGCCTATCTGTACGGCTACCCCAAGGGCCCCAGGAAGCGCTTCCGCAGCCCCATCGAGTTCTTCCCCCACCTGCTGTGGCTCTCCACCGATGACACGAGCGACTACCAGAACTGCACCTGCCGCATATGCTCGCCCATGCAGCTCGAGGCCGAGAAGCCTGCGCCCGCGGTCAGGCCGGAGCTGAAGCCGGACCTGGGCGTGCATGTCAAGAATGAGAACAGCCCCATGCCCGCTGGCCAGATTGTCGGCCGCCATCCCAACGTCCAAATCCCAGCACGACGGCTGAGCGTAGCCACACCGACCACACAGAGTCCCAGCATCAAACCTGCCACCCCGAACCCGGCCCAGATCAGGGCTCCGCCGCGATTGGAGCCGTCCCCTCTCCCGCAGCCCCGCAGCATTGATCAGCAGGTGGACAGCCAGTATGGCAAGTTTGTCGCGCGCACCGGCGAGGTGGTCTGGTTCTTCCGCTCGTCCACATCCGCCTGGGCCCTGGGCATCGTCGTCCGTCGCTGGATCCCCAGAGACAAACCGACCGACCGCTGCTACTCCATCCAGCCCCTCTCGCACCCCTCCAGTCAGGCTAGCCAAGAGCTCGTCACGTCTGATGAGAACCTCAAGCCCTGGCTTGCCTGGTCTGCGCCTTCGTGCACATATACATACCTGCAGCAAAACCCCACCCTCCGCTACGACCAAGTCGATTGGGAGGCTTTGCGCAGCGGCCGATTTGGCCAGGGTGTCGCTGATGTGGATGCGTCCATCCTTGCTGCGAAGGCCATCGACACCACCTACACACTATTTGGACGCCTCAAGTTGGCCACACACATGGGTGTAGAGGAGCGCCTCTACAACGGCATATACCTTGGTGCAGAAAAGATCTGGAATGGTGAGCCGGTGCGTCTGCGCATGGCCATCGGAACTGATGTCCTGGTCATAACCAGCATTGTCGAAAAGGTCTATCCAGGCCCTCCGAACCAAGCCAACGGCGGACTTTCTAAGATCGAGCTTCGCGGAGATGTGTATTCGTACGACACCCTCCCAGCACCCAACCCAGACGTCCTTCCGCAGACTCCTTCCAGCAACAACATCCCTCTCCGTATGCGCGAAGACATGCATTGGCGCAACCGACTCCTCGTCCCGGAAACACGCACGCTCGCGTACTGGAAGCTTATGCGTGCGAATGCCTCCATTAGCATAGAAGACATCAAAGGCCGCTGGTACGAAACAAGCCTACTCTTTGTCGATTTCTTCACCAAGGCGGTCAAGAACAACGAAGGCGGCAACGGGGTGTGGATGAACGCCCGAGGCGACGCTACAGGTGTAGGCAAAGCTCTCGGTACCCCGCAACCTAATCGCATTGCAGCTTTTGGCAATGCAGTCCCCAAAACTACACACCTCTTCGATGGTCTCGAAGCCCCGGACGAGCACAACGATCCCGCTGCGATGCCGGGAATGGAGCTCGGCATGGGTGCTGCGGGGAACGAGGGGCCTTCTTTTGCGCTTGACGATTTCATGAACTTCGAAGGCACAGAGGATGGAAGCATGCCGTTTGGGCAGCCCTTTACGTTTTGAGGTGTTGCTTCTTCTAACTTTGCAAATAGTCCGTCTGTAGCTTCTGTCGCGCATGTGGTTGTGGATTGGGTGGCTCGTCGCGTGATTGCAAACAGCAAGCGCACTAATGCCAGCATTATTGAACCAGTATCCAGCACGAGAGAGTCGAGTTGTTTCCAAAGTCCCGCAATTGCCTGTGGGAACCGAGACTAGAACTCGAAACTTCACACCACGAAGACGGCGACAGCGCGAGCATGAATAGCAGCGAAGGGAGGGACCCTGACGAGGAAGGCAGGACAGCTTCCAGCAGAGACGGAGATATATTTTCAACGGATTGCGGCACCCAGAGCGGGCCGAACAACCCAATTTTCAGTACGAAAAGTTTTGAAGAAGTCTCGGCTTCGTTCGAGTGCAAGATAGATCAATAATCTCAATATGGTCGAATATAATCACCCGGAATAGCATTCACCTGCTGCACCCAGAGATACAATTATTAAACCGCAATGCCTTAGGCTACAACCACGAGGCAATCCATCTGCCTTCCCGACGTCGAAGTACGAGACCAGGTTAGCATGTCTCACTCGCGCACACCGAAGATAGTTTCCAAGTCTTCAAGACCGATCGAACAAGCCGTCTACGTCCGCGGCGCCCACTCTCACGCACGATCACCGGGTAATGTACCATACGGTTCACGCGTAGAAGCACGGGTATCGATGGCGACGCCTTGAAGTCAAACACAGATGCTGTGGCACATTTACCTCCGCGCCCAAAGCGCAAAGTCACGAACAACGGGGAGATTATGCTCCTTTCAAGCACAGCTCGAAGCGTCTAGGGTCACTACGCAAAACCCCGAAATTGGCGAAACGTGTTGCTGCAATATCCGACTTATTGGTATCGACCTCGGAACGATAGTGAAATGAGAGATCAATAGATGAAGGAGGGAGGGATGAGACGGACGTGGTCAGGGCTTGATGCTTTATTAAGGTATCTCACTTGCATTCCATAATAGGTGGATAGGCGACAGCGTCGCTGGACTATTGTTTTGGAGCGAGAATTCGTAGGGCGTTGAAATCTAGTACATAGATAGCTAAGGCATTTCCGTGCAACTGAGCACATTGCCTGTTCGCGATCAACTCTTGATTTTGTCCGCAAATTTCTCGCGTATGGTACGCGGTTTTGCTCCCTTCTTTAAGAGGTACCCCGCCAAATAAGATTTGGTATCGGAGATGCATGTGAGTGCTCTCTTTCCACCTAACGGGTGCGCGTCTGGATGGACACCTGCTTCCTCGACGAGAAACTTCACCACTTCTATCTGGTAGCTGATAGCGGCTATGTTCAGAGGCTCCGTAGGAAACTCGATGTTACCGTCCATCTGGACGAAGGCTCGCGCATTTGCTCCGTTGTAGAATAGGATTTTGACTGCGCCAGCATGACCGAATTTAGCGGCGAGGTAGAGCGGTGTTCCGACGAATTTCCCCCGAGGTGAAAGGTAGCCACGAGATTCCTCAATTTGACTTGTGTACTTCCCTGTGTGAAGCAGATAAGATAGGACGTCTTCGTGTCCCTTCTCGGCGGCGAGCCTGAGTACACCCTTGATCGAAGCGCCGACTTTATCAAGAGTCTTCACAACATGAAGGTTTCCACATTCTGATGCGAGCATAAACACGTTTCGAACGTGATAGGCTAAGCCTTCATAGCATGGTTCATTCGGGTCTGCCCCAGCATCGAGAAGCGCTTCGAAGAGCTCCATGTCCTGCATTTTCAAGGCCATTGCCAAAGGCCCTATGCTATACATATAATCGACTAGCCCGATGTGGCGTGCTCTGGAAGCGTCTATGATTCTTCTCGAGTGCCATTCTTTATGGAAACCCCCGTATGCGGCGAGGAGACGAATCATGGAGAGGCGGATCCCACAAGCGCTCCAGGAGGTGTAACCCTTGTCCGCGTTGTACTCGTCAACAATGCTAATATTATCAATAATGATGGCCATCATCGGCGTAGTGCAATCTTCCTGGAAGGTAGCTTGCCGCATCTTATTGAGGTCTAGACCGTTGTATAGTAGCAGGTGAATCAATGGAAGACAGTGGTATCCTTGACGTTGCATAACTCTGGCGTGAAGATCTGGTTGAGTACTCCAGAGAAAGCCCATAAATCTACTGTCTCTTTGGACAGCCGAACCTAGTACATCCGGCGAAGTCCAATCACGAGAAGAGAGATAGGGAAGGTTGCCTTCGAGGTCCACGATGGGCCACCGTTCAAATGGTAGGCTTTCCAACAACCATAAATACTTTGGGTTTCGGAAGTTTGTCGTAGTATCTGTTACCTTTGAACTTGAGTCAATGGCTATCTGTCCGGAAGTATTGGCGCCAGAGCTTTCCATTTGATCCTCAACCTGCTCTGGCTTGGACTTCAGAATGGAAAGTACGGAGGATCGTCTCTTTCTGTGCTTCAAATCGCCGAAATTGGACGCGTCATACGTAGCTGCATTCGCCGGATGTCCATGGGGTTCTTGTCGTATCGGCAGTACGAGTGAAGCGTTGGAGGCCTCTTCCAGAGACTGCTCCCGCACTTTTTGAACATCCTGCAGAGACCGGGCAGGTACCGGTGACGGATGAAGTATTTGGCGTTCTGGTGACGATGTCCCTGATCGACCACGGGTATCGTGAAGCGCTGATGTTATTGTGGTGATGGAATCTTCTCGAGTCGTAAGATCCACGGACGAAGTGTCAGAGACGGCTTGGGCTTCGGCCATGCAGCATTCGCCGCAATATGGATTTCCATATTTTGCATCCCGCAATTGAAATCCGGATATGATGTGGTAGACAGCATGGGCAGTAGGTCTTTCTTTGGAGTCCCGTGAGAGCATCGCCAGCGTCAATTGCGAGAGACTACGGCCTGTCCCTACCGGTCTTGGTTCTTGGAGCTTCTTGTCAAACCATTCGTTCACGACCGGGGAGTTCTGGTAAAATGTTCGCGAATCTGAGTTATTCCGAAAGGCGGTCTTGAGTTGCTCCACACCGAGCCCGTGCCTGACCACAAGCATTTCCGTGAAAACGCATCCAAGCGACCAAACGTCCGTCGAGGAATTTCGTTTTTGGAATTGCTCGGCGACCTCTGGTGCACAGTATGCGAGTGTCCTTCCAGATTCCTCCGTGGTTGTGCTCTTCGAAAGATGTTCCCAGTCGAGTGAAATGCCAAAGTCTGTAAGATAGACCTGACCACCCTTCACCAGGATATTGTCGGGTTTGATGTCACGATGTCGAATCTGGATCTGGTGCAGGTAACTCACAGCGGCAGCCAGACACCCGAAAAAAGTACTGAGTGTTCTCTGATGGCTCGGATGACGCTCTGCGCTGCGAAGGTACTCAGTAAGGTTGCAGTCAGCCACTGGCGACATTAGAAGCCCAAAGTCCTTCCGGTCGGTATAACTTGCAACCTTGACTATGTCAGAGTAAGGCATCCATTTCAAGTGCATGCTGAACGTACCAGGCGAATGCAATGCTCGTGGTCTATACGCTTTAATACGTTCAGCTCGTTGAGGAACTCTTGCTGCACGTTCTTCGAGACTTGCGATCTCTTAAAGAGTTTCCTGGCGAAGCACTCACCACTAAGCGGGCTCCGGACCTGATCAACCTGATAGCGACCTTGACCAAGTGCGCCTAGGGATTCATATGGGAAGACCGTATCGTGGCGTATATGGACATGGTTCTGCTCGGCGAGTCCCCTTTCGAGAGCGATCGAAGTGGTCAAGACGGAGACCTGCCTCTCGATGAAAGCTTCTCGGGATGAGCCCAAGCTTCTCGGAAGCTGGGAGGGCCGCTGGAAGGGTAGGCATAGATCAGTGAGACCTAGCCGGTCGAAGTCGTGCATGGCGTCAACCTTGTTAAGCAACCGAAGAACCACATATATCCTGGGGTTCTTGGCCCACTCAATGAACCCTTCCGCACTAAGATGTGCAGATATGTCGAGACAGTCGATATCAGTGTAGGTATATCCAGTCTTGTCAGACGTGAAGAAATCTTGCAAGGACCCCTCGAGGGCCGCCATCTTTCACACCTCCTGTTTGACGGCGGCTCCGATTAGAGACTGATGTCAACTATCGATGGGTGCTCATATCGTCACGGACGCGGATTTGTCGCAGTGATTAATCGTTGTTAAAGTGAAGCTTTTTGGCGACGGAAGGCTGAAGGCGACGATCGAAGAAGGCTGAGAATCGGGTCAGCTGACCGTGTGCACAGCCGCGGGAGGGGGCGGGGTGCGAGAAGCTATTGGTCGTCACGCGAATGCGCGAAAACAATCTCATGGAGACAGCTGCCTTCTGCTCATATTGCACCTTTTGCTGTTTGAAATCGATGCATAGGAGCTCCTAGTAGGGGCACCAATGTTCTCGTTGAACTTCAAAGCTGCGATGCCTCCGAAAAGTGCTCGCATGGTGCTCCAGGCCACGAAGCGTTTGAAGCAGCCCCCATACGCGCTATGAGATTCGGTGAAGTTGAGGGTGAAGAAGACGCTATTGTTCGACGGTGGTGCTGCTACTGCCTGAGATCGAGCCCATCACGTCTTGAGCTTCCATCTCGACTGTTCTGAGGAAGCTGGCTTGAACATGTAGCACATTCACGATTGCCTCCTCTTCGACCGAGTGTTCATAACCGGCATACGCCATCTTTGTGAGGTGCTGAATCCCAAGTCGTTTGGGTAGGAATATTGAATATCAGGGTGTGAATGGCAAAGCTGATCCAGAGATCTCTCAGTACGTGCTGTTCTTTACTATGCTCTGCGATGTCTAGAGCACAGTCCAGCAAAAGAACACTTTTGTACTCTCGGATCGGAAATGTCTACTTCTTAGTGGCGATTAGAGTATTAGCCAACGGTTCTGCTGGGAATGGTATCACAAAGTCGTCGAGAGATAAGACCAACCTGTATGCGAGCATTTTGTGGCCTCAGCCCTCCACAGGCTCAATCTTACACCTGCACGAAACAAGCTCACTGCATACATGCCCTACCGGTACTCCTCAAACCAGCGCACCTTTGCCGGAGTCCCCCCAATCCCACCCGAGCGGTGAGCGAGACTTACCCACGTGCTCCACTCTCGAAAACCCGCGCACTCCATGCTTTTTACCGGTGCAAGCGAGCCTCCATTGCTTCTTCGACCCAACTCAACAAATCCACGAGAGCCACGTTCTTTCCATGGCCGAAACCCCGATTTGGCCTCCCGATCCACACGTTTCATTTGAAAAGAAACGGCAAGCTGAGAAAATAGATTGTGGCTTAGACACGTGACACAGATTCAATAGCCTCGTGCAGAAATGCTCACCTACATACACACATACGAAGCTAGGAAGCAGCGCGGCAAATCTCATCTACGAGGTCTTCCTGCAAGCACGGTCATGACTGCCTTTTTTCGATGCCCACAAGGAAGCTTTCATCGTCAGCTATCCTCGGTGTCAGTGGTGCACGCAAACGCGTGTCTCGATGTGGAAAAGCGAAGCGAACCTGCGTCGAACGTGATGTACGTTGCAGGGTTGAGTCCGATCCGGTCGAGGCGATAATATCGAAACCTAAAAACCCTGGTAGACGGTTGGATTGGCAGTGGTTCCAGAACCGTAGTTGAGACTGGGTGATGGGGTCCGGTGACCGGGTGGAACTGGCAGACGCAATGCGATGCGAGGGCGCCTTGGAGATCCCAGGTGCCCGATGATGGGAGAGCTCCGGTATCGTGGTTTCTCTGGGCGGCGGGTATTGGCTTTGTGCGACGACCATTTTCGTCGTGGGAGAGCCATATCATGGCGACACATGTCAAAACCGTTCCCGTACACTTTCCTATCTGATGTACCTGGCGCCACCTGATTCCCTTCATCAGTATTACATCCCCAGACGCTAGAAACTTGCACCAACATTACCCTCGCGTTCGCAAATATCACCCCACATCTCCGACCCCAATCAGCATTGCACCAGCCATTCATCCGGCTATCACACCGACCCAGCCCAATCCATCTCACCTCACCTCGCCTAGAAACCCCAAGAAATCCTCCGACCCACCAGAAGCTCGGAGCAGCCGCGTGGAAATTGAAGCGCTGACGGGCGGGAGAGCGCTCGATCCATCCTACCAAAACCGAACAAACCCGAAACGGGACAATTCAGCCGACGCCAGCGCTTCCTATTGGCCACCGCCGTTCATTTCATGCGAAAATGATGAGGACTTTCAGGATCTCAGGAGGCAAGGATGCAGCGCAAGCGAGGCGCGAAGCACTCCATCCAACGCTAGTGATTTTCTTTCCTTTCTTGCGCCGCTGTGGGTTTTTGCGCCTTGGGTGTTCGGATCTGGGTGGGCACGGTTGCGCTCCTGAGGCGAGACGATTCATGCCTATCTTTTGGGATTTCTATCGAGAACGACGTAAAAAGACTAACGTTGTGAGACAATCTATTCGCTATTCCTCCCAAGGCTTCTACCGCACCCTTGCACGTCCCGCAT
>Ga0247740_1001429_pt1 | contig 10214 bp, 10 predicted proteins | sample UWRJL148409B2_FD_180942 | JGI IMG/M metagenome (GOLD analysis project Ga0247740, IMG submission 180942) | Plant litter microbial communities from Arlington Agricultural Research Station in Wisconsin, United States - UWRJ-L148-409B-2 | ecosystem: Environmental > Terrestrial > Plant litter >...
CCGCGCGAGTCGCTTGTGTTTCGCTCGGCGCCTGGGTGAAACCACTCATGGCGAGCGGCCACATCGTTCACTAAATACACACGATGATCAAGCGCGCCAAGCGCTGCTCGAGAGCGTGTTCGCGGCGCGTCGGCCCAACCGACGCGCGCTCGCCCGCTGAAGTGCGCGAGCCGCGCGCGCTCGGGAGTCGCCTCCGAAATGTCGCGGTCCCCTAGAGCACGGTCACTGAAAAGCGAGGCTGGCTTGAACGTTCTATTTCTCTCTCCCTTGTTTCCGCCGAATGCTTGGCGCTACTGCCGCGCGTTGGCGCGCCGAGGGCTACACGTGCTGGCGATCGGTGATCTCCCGCTCGACAGCAAGCCGAGTGAGCTCGACGGCGTGCTCTCTGAGTACGTCTTCGAGCCACGAATGGCCGACTACGGCGCGTTGCAGGCGGCGACTCGCGGCCTCGTCGCACGCCACGGGCCGATCGATCGGCTGGACTCCAACGGCGAGCACTGGTTGGAATTCGAGGGCCGACTGCGGGACGACTTCCGGGTCGCTGGCTTGAGTCGAGCGAGCACCGTGGCGCTGCGCAGTAAATCCGCCATGGGCAAGGTTTTCGAGAAGGCGCAGATTTCTTATCCGCGCACGGTGCCGGCTGGGGACGAAGCTCAGCTGCGAGCGTTGGTGGTCGACTGCGGTCTGCCGTTGGTCATCAAGCCGGATTCGGGCTCGGGCGCGGTCGATACCTTCACGGTGGACGACGAACAATCGCTGAGAGCGGCGCTCGAGCGAGACCTCTCGCAGCACGTGGCTCAACCGTTCATCGCGGGCCAGATAGTGACGTTCGACGGACTGACCAATCGTGACGGGCTGATCGTGTTTTGCACGTCCCACGCTTATGACAGTGGCATCATGCAGGTTCGCCGAGGCGAGCTCGACGGACACTACTACTCGCTGCGCGCGCTGCCGCCAGAATTGGAACGGATCGGCCGGCTCGCGGTCGAAGCCTTCGAGATTCGAGAGCGTTTTTTTCATCTCGAACTCTTCGCGCGCGAGGATGGTTCATATACCGCACTGGAGATGAACATACGCCCGCCGGGCGGCTTCACGCCGGAGATGATGGGCGCGGCTTGTGATCTCGACGTCTTCGATCTGTGGGCCGCCGTGATCGGCGGCGCGTCGTTGGCCGAGCTCCGATACGAGCGTCGCTACTTCACGGCTCACGCAGGTCGGCGCGCGAACCACGCCTACCGACTCTCCGCCAACGAGCTGAAGCGCATGCTGGGTGACACGTTATTTGCGGTCGAGCCGGTACCCGATGCCTTCGCGGCCACGATGGGTAATGTAGCGTATCTATTGCGCCACGCGGACCTGAACGCGTTGCGCGCGGCGGTCTCTCTGGTGCAAGCGTAGCGCGGTCAACGCTTCGCTTCGAGCGCGCGCTTGGCGAGCTCGCGGTACTTGCCCTTGGGGTAGGCGGCCAAGTACCGGCGCGCGTATTCGGCGGCGCGCGGATCATGCTGGGCCGAGGCGGCTTCAATCGAAAGCGCCAAGGCATCACCCGACAGCGTGCCGCGCGGGTTGGCCTTGAGGTACTCGTTCAGCAGCGCTTGCGCGCGTGCGGGGTCGCGCTCGGTGCGCAGCGCTTGGATGGCCTGTACGACATGCGTTGCATCTTCCGGCGATTCGGCGCGCATGCGACCGCCTTTCGAGCTGCTGCGAGCGGCGCTGGGAGCCGGCTCTGGCAGCGCGCTTTCGACGGCCGCGGTAACGATGGGCGCCGGCTCGAAGGGCGCGTCGATGACGGCGCGGAGCGGGCGCTTTGCGGGGGCGGAGCTCGGCGCGGCTTCGACGTTGGACGATGTCGCGCTCGGCGACCCACCCAACCCAAAGAAACCCGAGCCATGCAATACATAGCGGTGACCGAGCGCCGCCGTCGCGGTACCGCTGACGAGCAGCGCCGCGAGCACGGCGGGGCGTAGCCAAAAGCGAGCCGCGCGAGACCGCACCGAACCGCGCTCCAAACGCACCAAGATGCGGCGCTTGCGAAATGGGTCGACTTCGAACGGAGCGGCCGCACGGAACAGATCGGCCAGCCGTTGTTCGCCGCTGTCCAGACCCGTGTCTTCGGTGAGACGCTTTGCCATCAGGGCATCGGCTCCCGGCCCTCGTGCTTGGCGAGTGACAGCCTCAGCTTTTTGCGCGCCTTGTGAATGCGGGCCCACACCGTGTTCACGGGGACGGCTTGAAGTTCGGCGATCTCTTCGCCGCTGTAGCCGTCGATCTCGAATAGGACGAGCGCGGCGCGCTCGGTCTCGTTCAGCTTCCCGAGCAGGCGCTCGAGCAGCACGCGCTTCTCGTTGGTCTCGAGCGAATCAGCCGGTGACGCGGAAGCCAGGCTCAGGCTCTCGGGCAACTGGACGCCGCCGAAGAACAGGTGCTTGACCCACAACAGCCGGCGGAAATCACGCACGCGGTGGCGCGCGATTTGGTACAGCCAGCCGGCCACGTTCTGCCCGTCGAAGTCGGGCAGACGGCGGAGCACGACCAAGAAGACGTCTTGCACCAAGTCTTCACGTTCGGCTTCGGGCCCGCCCATGGCGCGGATCCAACGCGAGACATCGGAGAACCAGCGCTCGTATATGGCACGAAACTCGAGCACCGCGGGCGCGCTTTCAGGCGCGGGAGCCGGCGCAGACGGGAGCGGGAATAGCCGCTTCTCGGAGCTGTCCACGGGCCACTGTTTGGCCTGGCTGGTCGCTGGCATCACCTGCTCAAGGGGCTCTTTCAAGCGGACCTTTCAAAAAAGTAAAGCGCTTACACCAATCGGGTTCGTGGACGCTCACGCTTCCAATCAGGGTATCCTGTTCGCCTTAGCCCTGCCATGCGTGTTCGTCTCCAGCGCCAGCTTTTCGCGTTCGCTCTCGGCGCTGGGTTGTCGGCGCGGGTAGCGCCTGGGCACGCTCAAGGGCCCGTAACACGGACGATCTCGGAACCGTTTGCCCCATTCGTGTTCGGCAGTGGGTCGTGTCCGGATCCCAAAGCGGTACAGCAGGCCGTGCTGAGCCTCGTGCCCCTCGAGCGGCAGGGGCTGCTCGAGCGCGGAGTACGCGTCGAAATCGAGGATCTGGGCGATAGTTACAAAGTCAGTGTTTCGAAGGACGGCTCCTCGGTCAAGAAAAGCTACTCGGACCCAACGCGTGATTGTGATGGGCGTGTGCGCTTCGCCGCAGTGTTCGCCGTGCTAACACTGATGCCCCCCGAACTCGGCCTGGACCCGGTCGCCAAACCCGAGCCGGAACCGGTCGCGCCACCGGCGCCGACCGCGCCGACGCCGGAAGCAAAGCCAACCGCACTGCCGCCGGCGCTTCCTCATTTGGCACACGTCGAACTGAGCGCGCTGTATGCGGCAGCGCCGGCAATCCTAGACGCGACCAGCGCCAACTCGCTCGGCGCGGAGCTGCGCATTGCCCTTGGGCGCGCGGCGATCGCGGGCACGATTTCGATTGCGTACTTGCAGCGCGCGAAGCTCGAACTGAACGGGGTGCAGGCTGAGGTGGAACGCTTGCCCTCGAGCGTCGGTGTGCGGCTGCATTCGAACTTCGAGCCGTGGCTACTCGACGCCGATCTCGGTCTATTGCTCGTCGCGCAGCGTATACACGCTCGCAATCTGCTCACGCAGCAGTCACACAGCACGGTGGACGTGGGCGCGCGCTTGGGCGTGCAGGTCGCGCGGCAGTTCGGGCCCCATTTCGCGCCGTTCGTCGGCGCGTTCGCCTGGCTCTCGCCGGCTCCAAGGGAGCTCTCGGTGTTGCCCCAAGGCGTAGTCGGAAATCTGCCCTATGTCTGGCTGGGCGGCGCGGCGGGTATATCCTTCGGAATGTGAGCATGCAGACGCGCAAGCAACCCCAACTCTGCACGCTCGGCCTGGCCTTGCTCGCATTTGCTGCGCCCGCGTGTGGGCCAAAGCTCGAGCTCGGCAGCAACGTGATGTGGGCCACCGATCACGAATCGGGCAAGCGCGAGGATTGGGAGGCGGACGGGCAAGGCGGCGTGCTGCTCGACGACTTCGACAGCACTGCTGACATCTCGGACAGCTTCGCACACAGCGGGAGGTTTTCGCTCAAATTGACGGATCGCGCCATGAGCGATACCGACGGCCCGGCGGTGTACCGCGAACTTCGAGCGCCGCCTGACGCTTACTACAGCGCTTGGTACTACTTGCCTCAGCTGTACCAAACGAACTCCCAGTGGACGATTCAAAAGTTCCGCTCGCGTTCGGACTCCGACCCCGAACAAGTGAGCCATGGTCACGACTTGAACTTGCGCACGCTGCCGGGCGGCCAAGTGGTGCTGTACGTGTTCAGCCACGACCCGACCTACTTGCAAGCCCCGCTCGCCGACCCGCCCGCACTAGTCCCGGTCGAAGCTTGGTTCCATCTCGAAACGCTGTACAGCCCGCGCACCGATCGTACGGGCAAGATGCTCGTCTGGCTGGACGATCGCTTGATCTACGATTTGGAAGGTCGCCGCACCACCGGTACGGATGACGTGCTCTGGACTCCGTGCAATATCGGCCAAGACATTCAGCCCTCCCCGCCCGAGCTGTATATCGACGACGCCGGTATCAGTCTCGTGCGCGTGACTCGCAGCGGCGCGTTGTTCGCGGATTGAGGATCACGGGCGGGGCACGGTGGAACGCACGCGCTGCGGCATGCGCTGCGCGATGCCGTCCCCGAGCTGACCGTCGTTCTGTTGCTCGGAATGATCGAACACGACGCCACCACCGCTTTCGTCGAACGTGAGATCGAGCACCAATCCCGGCTGATTCGCCGAGAAATCGCCAGGGACTTCGGCCGCGAGTTGCTCTTCATTTCGCACGGTATCGAACACGTGCACGTCGTCGATGCGACCGACGAATAGATCGCGCGTGCCATCGAGCGTGCCGACCCAGCACGTCGTAGGAGTGCGCTTGTCCGGTGGCTCCGTGGAGCTCGAGACTAGCGCGCCGTCGACGTATAGCCGGTTCGTCGTGCCGTCGAAGGTGTACGCCGCGTGGTGCCACACACCGGTGGTGATCGCAGTTGCAGCGATCACCTGCTGCCGATCACCGTACACGCGCCACGCGCCCACGAGTCCCTTGCGCAGGCCGAGCTCGATGCCACTGTCGAAGTCCTTGCGCAGGGTGATTAGCGCTGCACGTTCGACGAGCGTTTCCACCGAGAACCAAGCCGACAGCGTCTGTTCGTGCCGGCCGTCGGGAAACTGCGCGGTGCCGGTGGTCAGGTAGTCGTCGACACCATCGAACGACAGCGCGTAGTTCTGTCCCGAATCCTCGAAGGGACGCTCGAGGTGACCCAGGCCGGCATCGGCGCGCGGCTGCGTGCAGGCAGTAATTGCCGGCAGCACAGCCACGAGCGCGAGTATGAGCCAACGAGTCACCACCGCGAGTCTAGCCGAAAGCCGCGTGTCAGTACGGGAACCCGGGCACGCTCAAAGCGATCGAAAACACGCCGCGCTGGCCTTCCGTGCCCTGCGCGGTGATGTAGAGCGTCTTGTGGTCGGCCCCACCGAAGGCCACGTTGGTCGTGTTGCCACCGTTGTCGGTCATGATCGTGGTCAGCAAGCTACCCGCCGGAGAGTAGACACGCACGACGGCGGTGTTGTTGCCCGTGACGTACACGTTGCCCAAGCAATCGACGGCCATGCCGTCGCCACCGCTGCCCGCGACGAAATCGGAGCCAGAGCCGACCGTGCCGTCGGTCATCACCGCGAACTTCTTCAAGCCGCTACCGCTCACGTACAGCGTTTTTTCGTCGGGCGAGAGCGTGACACCGTTGGGCGTGCTGGGGGTGCCGGCAACGACGCTCAGCGTGCGCGTCGGTGGCGGCGTGATGCGGTACACGCGCTCACCCATCTGCGGGTTGGCGTTATTCTGATACTTCGGATCGGAGAAGTAGATCGTGCCATCACTGCGAATGGCCAAATCATTGGGCGAAGTGAAGCGCTTACCTTCATAGGTGCTCACGATCGGTGTGGCCGCGCCACCCGGCAGAGCGATTTGCGAGAGCGAGCCGTCCTTGTGCACGGCGGCGAGCAAGTTTCCGCTCCCGTCCACGGCCAAGCCGTTGCTGCCCGAGTCCGCGGAGACGACCGTCACCGTGCCGCCCGTGAGCTTCAAGATGCGCGCCGGCGGCAGGTCGGTGCCGGTCATCTCCGAGAAGTACAGCGAGTCCTTGATCCAAACTGGGCCTTCGACGTTGGTCCAGTTGTTCATGTTGAACGAGTCGTTGGGCGGCGCGCCCGCGACCTTGGCCGCCTTGCCCGTCGGCGCCGTGAACGTGAACGTGCCGCTCGGACACGTGAAGGCCGCGCCATTCGAGCCCGCGGTGCCACCGCCCGCGCTACCCGCAGTTCCGACACTGCCGGAGCTGCCTCCGCTGTTGCCGCCGCCGCCGCTCGCGAGGCCCCCGCTGCCGCCCGTGCTTGGGCCCGCGCCCGCCGCGCCCGTCCCGGCACCGGCCATCGCCGACGCGCCGCCACCAGCCACATTGGCGCTACCGCTGCCGCCACCGGCCACGTTCGCGCTGCCAGCGCCGCCTTGAGCAGGGGCCGAGCCCGCGCTGCCCGTCACGCCGCCCATGCCCAGGCCCGTGTTCGGGTCTTTGTCCGAGCTACAACCAACCGCCAGTAAAACACACGCACAAGCAAAGCAGCGCTTCATCGAGTTTCTCCAGAGCGCTCAATGGAGCGCAGCTCGGGAAGCGTAGCTCATTCTTCCGCGACTGGAACGGAAGCTAGGCAATAAAATCGGCCGCGCGCGGCCGGCAATAGGTATGGAAAGCTGCTTTTCGCTCCGAGAACGTGGATTTTAGCGCCCGGCGATGCGCTGCACCACGCTCACGTGCGGGCTATTCGGGTGGCGCGCCAAGAAGCTGCGCGCTTGCGCGGCCGCCAGCGCGTGATTGCCTTGCAAATCGAGCGTTTCAATCTGCAGCACCGTCGCCTCTTGGCCAAAAGCGCCCCGCGGGAAGCGGCTGCGGTAGCTGCTGAGCGCGGCCGAGGCGCCCGCTGCGTTACGCGAGGCGACAGCGGAGCGCGCGGCTTCGATTAGGCGCAGTTGCTCGCTCAGATCCGCGCCGCTCTCCAACGTCGGAGCGTTGGCCGGACGAGCGGCGGCTTTGCCAACTCGCTTGTTCGGCGGGTTGTCGTCTTGCACCGGTGCGACGGGTTCGGGCGCGAGCGCGGGTTCGGGCGCGAGCGCGGGTTCGGGCGCGAGCGGGGGGACGGGCTCGACCGCGGCAACGGGCGGCACCACGGGCGCTTGCGTGACGAGCGGCGCGACCGGTTGCTCGTCGCGGAGCGAAGGTCTGCCGATGCCCGAGAACCAGAGCGCCACCGCGGCGGACACCACGGCTACTCCGCCCGCTGCCTTCAGCAACAGGGCGCCGCGTCCAACCGGAGGCGGCAGCGCTGGCGCCAGCGTCGGCGCGACGGCGGGCAAGCCCATGGCGAGGCGCACGCGCATGCGTTGCTCAGCAGAGGGTGATTCGTTTGCCACCGCGTCCAGCAGTCGTTGCTCGAGGAGAGTCGGCTGGTCGGGTGCGACCAATTTGAGATCGCTCATGACGTTTTGAGTCCGGGTTTCAGCTTGGATTCGAGTTCGGCAACCGCCGCTCGGAATGCTTCACGGGCACGACGCAGGCGGGATGCGGCGGTCCCCACGGGGATTTCGACCAAGGCCGCCACCTCCGGCATGGTCATGCCTTCGAGTTCGGAGAGCACGAACACCGTGCGTAGATCGAGCGTCATGCCGTTGAGGATGCGGCCCATCAAATCGATCGCGCGGTGTCGGTCGGCAAGCTCCTCGGGGCGGCTGCCTTCGGAGCGGCGGAAGTCCATGTCGTCTTCCAGCACCCAGCGCCGATCCGAACGATTCTGCGAGCGCGCGACGCGTAACGCGGTGCCAAACAGGAACGAACGCTCACTACCTAGCTTGATGTCGTCGACGCGTTCGGCGGCGACCAAGAACACGTGCTGGGCGGCGTCGTCCGCGCTGCCCGTGCTCAACCCGAGCCGGCGCAGCAACCGCCAGATGAAATCATGGTGGTCGTTGAACATCCGCTCGAGGCGTATTTTGGACGCCTCGCTGCGGGTCGGTTCCGACGGATTCGACACCACGAGTTGAAGGATACCGCTCATGAGCTCGAGCCGTAATGCGAGGGCGCGCGATTTCGATCACCGAAACACGAATCGAAGTCCGACCCCGCCCGATAGATACAGCGGGGGCGTTTTCCAGATCAGCGCTTCATCGAACCCGAAACGATCCCTGAACACCGTCGGCCCCGCGGCCATATCAGTAACGATTTCAATCATTTGCGAGGCGCGCGCAAAGATTTGAAGCGAGCCGCCCCAAGCGCCGTAAGGGCGGCTTTGGGGCTCGAGCTCGGTGGTGTTGGAGCCCCATGCATGCAGCAACCCTCCGCTCACGAATGCGCAAGGCCGAAGCGCAAAAGGCCCGCCGGCAACGCGCAGCGGGCACGCCGACAGCGTAGCCAAGGTGAGGCTAAAGTTCGCCTCTGCCTCGCCGGTCTCGTTCGAGGATAGACCGCGGCGCTGCACGTGGCCGACCGCCACCCTGAGCAGTGGCGCGAACCAAGACGGTGAGTTCGACCCGACATCCACGAACAGCGAGCCGCCGAATGCGGTTGCGGGCAGCGCGCGGAATGCCGAGTTGAACTCCACGCCCAGAGCGAGCTCGGTTCGTGATTCGGGCGCAACCGCTACCAATCGGGGCAGCGCGCTCAGGCGACGCGGCCCGGGCTTTGGTGCGGGTGCAGGTGTTGGTGTCGGCGGGGGCTCCGCCGCCTTCTCAGGCTGCAATAGGGCCTTCGGATCGAGCGAGACCAGCGTGATCAGCGCCAGCCCCTCGACCGCTTCGCCACAGCTATTGAAGCGCACACTGCGTTGCCGCAGACTGCCGTCCCGTTCGATCAGGCGCAGCTCGCCGTTGGTAAAGTCGCCATCCTTGCGGAGCACGATCGACAACTCCCGGTCATGGGAGCCTTCGTCGACGAAGCGCACGTGCGCCGAGCGGCGCTGCACGCTGCGCTGAAAGTCCGCTACTTCCGGGCAGCCCACGGGTGCGCGGTAGGAGAGCAATGTAGGTGCGAATTCTTGCGCATTCAGCGCGCGGGTGCCGACGCAAGCAATGCTCAGCACTGCACAAACGCTCAAATCGCGGCAGCAGCGCCCAAGCATCGCATCCACCAATGACGGCAGTAGAGCATGTTTGTGCGCGCCTTTCTCACTCGGTTTCGCCTATTTTCCGAAGGCAGTGATCGAACCGGACGCGCCCGACATTACCCGGCGTGATGATTCGAACGTCCGCGCTGTTGCTGTTGGCCCTGCCGTTTTTCGTGGCCTGTTCTGCGAGTGACGCCAGCCCTGGCGCCGGCAACGGGGGCGGGCAGAATGGCAACGCCGGGAGCGGGGGGACTAGCGCGGGTTCGGGCGCTGGCAATGCGCCTTCCAACGCCGCAGGCAGCGGGAACGGTCTCAACCTGGCCGGCGGTCCCAACGTTGGGACGGGCGGGGGCGACGTAATGAACGGCGAGTGTGACCGTCAGGACTTCGACCTCGCGCGCCGCCCGGCCGAAATTCTGATCGTGCTCGACCGCTCGGGTTCGATGAAAGAAAAGCCGAGCGGCAGCAGTGGCGACGCCACCAAGTGGAGCTTGGTCGTGCCTGGCGTCAACGAAGTGGTGACCGAGACCGACGCTTCGGTATCGTGGGGACTCAAAGTGTTCCCCGAAGGCGAGGGCGATGAGTGCATCGTAGGCTCGGTGACCGACGCGATCCCGGTCGCCATCGCAGCCAAGAATGCGGCCGCCGTCACCGCGCAGGTGCTAGCCACGACGCCGGAAGGCAACGGCACGCCCACGGGAGACGCGATCGACTCCGCCGTCGCCTATTTGAAGACCTTGAGCGATCCAAACCCGAAATTCATTCTGCTCGCAACCGACGGTGAGCCGTCTTGCGCCGGGACGAAGAAGGGCTCGACGGGCGCTCGCCCGTACGCCGTACGAGCCGTCGAGGACGCTGCGAAGGCCGGCTTCAAGACCTTCGTCGTGGGCGTGGCCACGACCAAAACCACCGCCACCCAAGCGCTGAACGACATGGCCGTCGCGGGTGAAATGCCGCGCAACGATCCGAACCCTCTCGCTACC
>Ga0247740_1001431_pt1 | contig 10205 bp, 7 predicted proteins | sample UWRJL148409B2_FD_180942 | JGI IMG/M metagenome (GOLD analysis project Ga0247740, IMG submission 180942) | Plant litter microbial communities from Arlington Agricultural Research Station in Wisconsin, United States - UWRJ-L148-409B-2 | ecosystem: Environmental > Terrestrial > Plant litter >...
CGTGCACGCCCTCGACCTTCCTGGCTTCGGGGGAGTGCCGCACCCGGACCACGCCCTGAGCATCCGCGAATACGCGGACCTGGTCGGCAAGGTCATAGACGAGCTCGGGCTTGACGACCCCATCATCGTGGGGCACTCGATGGGAAGCCAGGTGGTGAGCGACCTGGCCTCGCGGCGCCCCGACCTGACCTCCATTGTGCTGATCGGGCCGGTTGTCAACGCGGCCGAGCGCAAGGTGCTGACGCAGGCGCGACGGTTTCTGCAGGCCAGCTGGCACGAACCTCTCAACGTCAAGGTCATCGCGATCAGTGCGTACCTGTTCTGCGGTTTCAAATGGTTCTCCCGCATCCTTCCCAAAATGCTCGCCTTCCCGATTGAAGACCGCCTGCCAAATATCCAGGCGCACACCCTGGTGATCCGCGGCGAGTTCGACGCCGTCGCACCGCGTGACTGGGTGGAGCGGATCGGCGAACTTCTGCCCTCCTCGCGGCTCTGGGAGATCCCGGGCGCCGCCCACTCCGTGATGCACGCGCACGCCGACGAGGTCGCCCGTTTGTGTGTAGAGCACGCGCGCGAAGAGCCGTCTCCCGAGGGTGACCCCATCCTGCGTATTGCCGAAACGAGCGAACCCGAGGGCGAAGCCGACCCCTCCGTGGGGCAGCTCGCCCGCGCGGTCGGCGGTCGACTCATCGAAACGGTCGGGGTGATCACGGACGACGACGAACTCATCAAAAAGGGCAAAACACAGCACGCCGTGGAGATGGACTCGGCACGGAAAGATTCGTCTGACAACGACGCGTCGACCCACGAGACGGCGAAGTAACTTCGCAACGCGCGACCCGATCCCATTATGATCGGGGTCGATGCAGAAATCAGGACAACTCACGCGCGAGCCATGGCTGCTGACGACGCAGGCCATCACCAGCTCCTCCCACGAGAGCTGGGCCGACGGGGTTCACAACGAGCACGAGCTCATCTTCTCCGACGGCGGAGTACTGACGGTCGAAACCGGTGGGCGCCTGTGGGCCACACCTCTGGGACTGGGCATCTGGATTCCTGCGGGCGTCACCCATCACGTCACTGCCCAGCCGGGCACCGTGACTTACGTGACGTACTTTTCGCCGAGCCGAGTGTCCGTTCCCTGGACCGGCACCTCCGGAATTGGAATCACCTCCCTTCTGCGCGAATTGCTCCTGGCAAACAAGTCCGACTCGCTCGATGTTGATGTGCGGATGCGTATGCAGCGACTCACCGTCGACCTGCTCGCCCCGGTGAGTTCGGCGTCACTCGATGTGCTGATGCCAACGCATCCCGCACTCCGTTCGATCGCGGAAGAGATTGTGCGCAACCCGTCCGACAGCGGAACAAGCGCGGACTGGGGACGTACTCTCGGCGTCAGTGGCCGCACGATTAATCGCGGGTTCGAGCGGGAGACCGGCTCGAGTCTCACGCAGTGGCGCATCACGGTGCGGATGCGCCGGGCCCTCATCGATATTGCCGCGGGGCGATCGGTGATCTCCGTCGCGCGCGACGTCGGCTATACAAACTCGAGCACATTTATTCAGCTTTTTCGTCAGACCACCGGACACACCCCCGCGGCGTACTTCCGATCGTTCGGAGTCTCCGGCTTCGAGGCCGCCACCGACCTTTCCACCCAGGAGAAATGATTCATGGCATTTTGTGAACCCGCGGAGGTTGTCCGCACCACGCGCCTGACGCCCTCGATGATCCGGGTGCGGCTGCGCACTGTCGGCGAGTGGCGCTGGCACACGGATGGCCGCGGTGATGAACGGGTGGATCTCGCCTTTCCGCGGAAGGGCGAAACAGAAGCGGATGTCGCGTTTTTCAACGATCGCGAATACGGTACAGCCAGCTCCGACGACGAGCCGCCGTGGCGTCACTACACAATTCGCGCGGTGCACAACGACGGGCGAGAAATCGACATCGACTTTGTGGTCCACAGCGGGGGAGTGGCATCGGGCTGGGCGGAGGCCGCCGTCCCCGGGCACGTGCTGGGTGTGTTCCACGGCGGCAATTCGCGGGCGTACTACTCGCCACCCGTCGACGCCGAGTGGCAACTTCTGGTGGCCGACGCGACCGGCCTGCCCGGGCTCGGACGAATCATCGAGGAGATGCCGGAGGGCGTTGAGGTGCACGCCGTGGTGGAGGTGCCGCACGAAGCTGACCGCCAAAGCATCCCCACCCGCGGACGTGTGTCGTGGACCTGGGTCGTTGGGCCTGGCGGCCTCGCGAGCGAACTGCCGGCCACGGTTGCGGCGCTCACACTTCCGGATGGGCCCGGCTACGCCTGGGTGGCGTGCGAGGCTGTCGCGGCACGCTCGGTGCGTAAACATGTGCGGGATGTGCGCGGACTGCCGCGTGACCGTCATCGTGCGGTGGGGTACTGGACCGCAGGAACCGTCGGACACGTGGAGCAAGACCGCGACTGAGGTGTCTTTGTCGGCCGGGTATCCCAGGTGTCCAGAAAACGATATGAATTGTCCACCTATCGCAATGGGGACGTGAGTACGATCGCTAGGGTAGGTATGCCTTACCTAACCTAGCCTTCGAGAAAGACTTGTCCATGCCCCGTGTAGCCCCCTTGCGTCCCCGACTCGCAGTGCCCCTCACCGTGGCGCTCCTGCTTGTGGGCCTCACCGCCTGCTCCGCAGAGCCCGCCGACACGGCAGCAGCTGACGCCGCCGACACTCGCACCGTCGAGACCGCGTATGGCGAGGTCGAGGTGCCCACCGAACCTCTGCGTGTTGTCGCGGTGTCGTATGACACTCCCTGGCAGCTCGCGGCCGTGGGCGTGACGCCCGTTGCGATGCAGGATTACTCGGCCTACGCCGAGTCGTTCACCGCTGACCAGCAGGAGCTCATCGCCGACACCGACACCGTGGGCGCGTTCTTCGACCTCAACATCGAGGCAGTTATGGCCGCCGAGCCCGACCTCATTGTGGGCGACGTGCTTGAAATCGACGAGGCAACCTTCGACGAGCTGTCGAAGATTGCCCCGACGGCTATCTTCGAGGGCGAGTACCGCGGCGACTGGCGCGTGATTGGGGCCAGCATCGCCGACGCCGTTGGCAACGCTGACGCTTTTGACAGCGCCGAGGCGGCGTACGACGAGGAGCTCGCCCGAGTGCAGGAGGAATACGCCGACGTGATCGAGCGCCCCTGGGCCGCCATTGGTGACGGTGACGTGGAGGGCGGCTTCTCCGTGCTCTACCCCGGTGGATCCGTCGGCGCCCTCTTCTTCGATGACCTCGGCGCGACACTGGCACCGAGCATCCCCGAGGAAGAAGACGGCGACAAGGGCTGGATGTACATCTCGCCCGAACTGACCACCACCGTCCTGAGCGGGGCCGAGATCATCGTCACGGGCGCCAACCCCGCGGGCGAGCTGTCCGCTTCGCTCGCTGGCACACTGACCACCCCGCTCTTCACAGAACTGCCCGCCAGCGCATCCGGCCAGGTCTACGGTGTCTGGTCGAGTGTGACCGACTACGGCACTGCGCTCGAGTGGCTGGAGTCGGTCGAGCAGACCGTTCTCATCCCCGCGTCCGCGAGCTGAGGCACCGCCAGGCTTTGCGAGTAGTGGACGAGCGCGTCCCTCACGTTCCGGCCCTCGTCTCTGTGATGCGAGGGACCGGAACGCGGTCGGTGGGATTGATTGTTGCGGTGGTGGTGCTTCTCGCGACCATTGTGGGTAGCCTCGCCGTGGGCGCGCGCTATATCCCGCCGGCAGACGTGCTTCGTGCTCTGGTGGATGCCGTGGAGGGTCGAGGCTCCGGCGAAATCCATGAGATTGTGGTCGGCCTTCGCCTTCCTCGCGCTTTTGTGGGCGCGGTGGTCGGCGCATCCCTGGGTGTTGCGGGAGCGCTGATCCAGGCGCTCACGCGCAATACCCTCGCCGACCCGGGAATCCTCGGCGTCAACGCGGGTGCCGGATTTTTGGTGACCGTGGGGATCGGGTGGTTCGGAGTCGGCGACATCCAGGGATACGTGTGGTTCTCCTTCGCGGGTGCTGCCGCCGCGACCCTGCTGGTGTTTGTCATTGGAAACACCGGCCCGAGTGGTGCGACCCCCGTGCGACTCACCCTCGTGGGCGTTGCCTTGGGCGCCTTGCTCAGCGGGATTTCGAGCATGATCTCCCTGCTCAATCCCACGGTGTTTGACGGGATGAGGTTCTGGGGCGCAGGTACCCTGACGTCCCGCGACGAACACGTGTTGTGGGCCGTGCTCCCTTTTATTCTGATCGGACTGGTACTCGCCGCCACCGTGGCTGCCCCGCTCAACGCCATCGCGCTCGGCGAAGACCTCGCCCGGTCGCTCGGCGCCGGAGTGCTTCGGACGCGAATCACCGTCATCGTCGCCGTCACCCTGCTCGCCGGGGCGGCAACGGCAGCAGCCGGCCCAATTGGGTTTGTGGGTCTGATGGTTCCCCATGTTGTGCGGTGGTTTGTGGGGCCCGACCAAAAATGGATCCTGGTCTACACGGCTGTCTGTGCACCCATCCTTCTACTGGGCGCCGACGTGGTGGGACGGGTGGTGGTACCCCCGCAGGAGATGCAGGTCGGTATCGTGACCGCGTTTATCGGAGCGCCCGTGCTGGTCTATCTCGCCCGTCGCAGAAAGATCACCGGGCTGTGACGCGCACCGACCGGATGGGGCGTCCCTCCCTGGTGGTCCGCGTGCCCCGGCGACGGGGGCTGCCGGCGTTCTCGCAGCGGATCGATATCCGTCTCCTTATTGTTTGTGCCGGCTTGATTGCTGCAACCCTGGCCGTATTCCTCGTCGCCCTGAGCGTCGGGGACTACACAATTCCGCTCCGCGACGTCGTGGCGACGCTGACCGGCGGGGGAACCCCGCAGTCCCGGCTCGTTGTCGGGGAATGGCGCCTGCCGCGAGCGCTGCTGGGGATTGTTCTCGGCGTAGCACTCGGGATGAGCGGCGCGGTGTTCCAGTCGCTGACCCGAAACCCTCTCGGCAGCCCCGACATCATTGGATTCTCGACCGGGGCCTACACGGGCGGTCTGGTTGTCATTCTGCTCGTTGGTGGCGGATACCTGCAGACGGCGGTCGGCGCCGTGGTGGGCGGATTGCTGACCGCGGCCCTGGTTTATGTGCTCGCGTATCGCCAGGGAATCCAGGGCTTCCGGCTCATCATCGTGGGCATCGGCGTCTCCGCCACGCTGGCCTCGGTCAACAGCTGGCTGGTGACCCGGGCAAATCTGGATGACGCGTTGCAGGCGGCACTCTGGGGCAGCGGTTCGCTGAGTGGACTGGGATATACCCAGCTGTGGCCCGTGCTTGGGCTGCTGGTGATCGTCTGCCCGATTCTTCTCGCCCACACGCCTGCGCTACGGCAACTCGAAATGGGCGATGATGCGGCCCGGGCACTCGGTGTACGTGCCGAGGCCGTTCGACTCAGCTCCCTGCTCTGGGGCATTGTCTTGGTGGCGATCGCAACCGCTGCCGCCGGCCCCATCGCCTTCATCGCCCTCGTCGCGCCGCAGATTGCGCGACGCCTTGTGGGCACCGCGACCCTCTCTCCGCTGCCCGCGGCCTTCGCCGGGGGACTTCTGCTCCTGGCCTCCGACTTGGTGGCGCAGCGCGCCTTCGCTCCGACCCAATTGCCCGTTGGTGTGATGACGGTCATTGTGGGCGGCGCCTACTTCGTGTGGCTTCTCGTCCGTGAGGGACGCCGACGGTGATGCGGACCGTGACGGAAGGCGTACGCCCGACGGTGCCCCCGACGGCGTACGCGACCACCAGGCCCGTAGCTTTGTTCCGCTTTGCCATAACCGCGAGTGGGCGGGGATGGCGCCTCACCGTGGGTGCCCTGGGATTCGCGGGACACCAGCTCGGCGAAGTGATGGTGCCTGTGGCGGTTGGCCTTGTTATCGACCGGGCCATCGCACCGGGGAACAGCCGCGAACTGCTGTCGACGGTACTTCTGCTGGCAGCCGTGTTTGTCCTCCTGATCGCGTCATGGCAGACGGCGGACCGGATGATTACGCGCGTGCACGCGCGGGGAGAGCATGCACTGCGCCAGTGGACGGTCGCGAGTGTGCTGAGGGGCACTCGTGTGCGCCGCGCACCCGGAGAGGTGCTGACTATTTCTTCCGCAGACGCGGCGCAGGTTGCGGGATTCTCCTGGGTAGTGGGGGAACAAGCCGGGGCAGTTGCCGCGCTCGTTGCCGCCGGAGTGGTGCTCGCGTCGATCTCCTGGTCACTGGTCGGAGGTGTACTCCTCTGCACTGTTCTTCAGATAGTGCTGGTTCACCGGATGAGTGGACGACTCCGTCGGCGCAGCTATGAAGCCCAGGTGCAAGCCGCCCGTATCGACGCGCTCGGAACCGACTTCGCGCTGGGTTTGCGCGCGTTGGAAGCACTCGGCGCCACCGAGGAGGCGAACGCACGGTACCGTGCGGAGAGCGCCATCGCCGCACGCGCGGCCTACCGCGCCGATCGCGCGAACACCGCACTCTCGACGGTCAACAGCCTTGCTTCGGGGCTCGCTTTCGCCGGTATCGCGGCTATTGCGGGAACCCTTGCACTCCACCAGGACATCAGCATCGGCGCGTTTATCATCGGCGTCGGGCTTGCTCAAGCAGTGCGGCGCCCACTGCAGGCCATCGGCTACCTTCCCGGCTCCGTTGCCGCCAAGCACGGGTCGGCCAGGCGCGTGGGCGAACTGCTTGACCAGTCGTCGGACTCGGCTCAGCCGGAAAGCACCGCACTTCCGGCACGCACCGCACCTCCGTCAAGCACAGTACGGCCGGTCGCGGCCACGCCGGAGGGCCACCCGACCGTGCACCTTGCGTGGGGCGGTCTCGATCTCCCCATAGTCCCGGGACTTGTTGTGGGCATCCACACCGATGACGCAGCAGCGACCGATCTCGCAGACCTCCTGGGCGCGAGACGGCCCCCGCTCTCGGGCGAACTGGTGATCGACGGTACTGATGCGGTGGCGCTCGCCTCCGCCGATCTCCGACAGATTGTGTTTGCGCCGCCACACAATTCGGCGGTGTTCAGCGGCACCCTCCGTGACAATCTTGCGGGCGACGGCCAACGTCCCATCACCGACGGCGACCCAGTGATCGCCGCGTCGGGACTCGACGAGGTGGCGGCCCGTCTTCCCGGAGGGTTGGACGAGAGCGCCGGGGAGAGCGGCGGACGGCTGTCGGGGGGACAACGCCAACGCGTGCTGCTGGCGCGCGCCCTGCGCACCCCGCATCCGGTGGTGGTGCTCCACAACCCCACCACCGCCATCGACCCCGTGACAGAGACTCGGATCGCCCGCACCAGCGTCGCCCACCTTCGCTCCGAGGGGCGCACCGTCGTTCTGATCACGGCAAGCCCGCTGCTGCTGAGCTCCTGCGACGAGGTGCACGTCGTCGCTCCCGATGGCCCGAGGGGGCCGCACCGGTGACCGCCACCAACGGCACACTACCGATCGCATCCACCCGCGAGACTCTGCGCGGGATGGTTCGACTGGTGATGGTGCGTCCCGCGCATTCGATCGCCACACTCGGAGTCCTCGGTATCGGGGTTCTTGCTGCGACGACCGTGCCCTGGCTGGTTGGGTTGATGGTCGACAGCATCACCGACGGCGGGCGGGGGTTCTGGCTCCTCGTTGGCCTTCTTCTCAGTGCTCTGTCGGTGAGCGCGGTCGTCACCTGGGCTGGGCGGGTGATGCTGGCTGGCACGGTGCAGCGCGCGGTCCGAGACCTCCGCGAAACAGCATTTGCGACCGCCCTCGCACAGTCGTCCTCCCGGCTCGAAGCCGCGGGAACCGGTGATCTTGTCGCCCGTCTCTCCGGAGATATCCAGGCCATCAGCGCGGTGGTGTCGACGGCGCTGCCCGCGTTTCTCACCGCGCTAATGACTACCGGCCTCAGCCTGACGGGCATGGGACTCCTCGACTACCGACTGGCACTCGCCGCCCTCGTTGCCGCGCCCCTACAGTTTCTGGCGCTGCGCCGATTCCTCCGCCAGTCGGGACCGGTCTATCGGGCGCACCGGGCAGCACAGGCCACCCGGGGTCAACGTCTCATCGAAACCATTCGCGGCGCCGATACGGTGCGCGCACTGAGGGTCGAGCGCACTCATCTCGACGGGCTCGCCTCCGCATCCCAGAGTGTGATCGGGTACGAACTGCGCGCCACTCACGTGCGCAATCTGTTTTACGGTCGACTCAACCTCGCCGAGCTCATCGGTCTGACCGCAGTGCTCGTCACGGGATTCCTGCTGGTCCGCGACGGCTCCGTCACGCTCGGCACGGCAACGGCAGGCGCCCTGTATTTCCTGGGCCTCTTCGACCCGATCGGTACCCTGCTCGGAACCGTGGATGACTTGCAAGACGCCGGTGCTAGCCTGGCGCGACTGTTTGGACTCACCTCCATGCCCTCCCCGTCGACACCCCGCGGGCCGCTGACCCGGGCATCCGGACGCATCGACCTGGACCAGGTCTCCCACGGCTACCGCCCGGACGCCGCGGACCTCTGCGACGTCACCCTCTCCATTTCTCCGGGTGAACGGGTCGCCATTGTGGGCGCATCCGGAGCGGGCAAAAGTACCCTCGCCAAAATCGCCGCCGGGCTGTTGCCGCCCGACACCGGCACGGTGCGGCTCGACGGTGTGTCGCTTGCCGACTGGCATCCCCGTCACCTGCGCGCCACCATCGCCATGATCAGCCAGGAACCCCACGTGTTCTCCGGCACCCTCCGCGACGACCTTCGGCTTGTCGCGCCGTCTGCCACGGACGCGCGACTCCGTGCGATGATCGCCGATCTCGGCGAGGACTGGACCCGGTCACTACCCAACGGGCTCGACACGGTGATCGGCGCAGGCGGGTTTGCGCTCACTCCCGCGCAGATGCAGCTTCTCGCCCTGACCCGTCTCGCACTCACGGCGGCCCCCGTGGTGATCCTTGACGAGGCCACCGCTGAGGCGGGTAGCGGGGACGGCGACCGCCTCGATTACGCGGTGGAGCAGATCATCCGGGCCAGGACCAGCATCATCATCGCCCACCGGCTGACTCATGCCGTGCGTGCCGATCGGGTTCTGGTCATGGAGAACGGGGAGATTGTGCAGGACGGCCCGCACAGCGCGCTCATCACAGTGGACGGACCCTATCGCTCCCTCTGGCGAGCCCACCAGGCGGGAGTAGACGCGGCGGAGGACGCTAGGCGCGCGCGATGACCCGGTCTGCAGCGGCCATCGCGTCGGCGACAAGCTGCACCGTGGTGGGGACGTCCCGCATCCACAACGGAACAACTGAGGTGGCGATACCCGCGGCTTCGAGGGGGCTGGCCGCCGGAGCATCCACCTCATCAATCAACCAGGCATCGAGCAGCCCGCCAGCCGACCGCGAACCGTAGTGCTCCGCCACCGCCTGCGCCGAGGACTCGACCCCGATCGCCGACAGGCACGCATCGGCCATACCCCGCACCACACTGCCGTTGATGATGGGCGAAATGCCAATGATCGGGGCGGATGCTCCGGCGAGAGCCTCCCGGATGCCCGGGATCCCCAACACAGTGCCAATCGACACCACGGGATTGGAGGGTGCGACGAGCACCACATCGGCGGCGGCGATCGCCTCCACCACACCCGGGGCAGGGACGGCCTGCTCCACGTTGTTCTGCACAAAGCCACGGGCGGGGATGGCGGCGCGGTGGCGGGTCCACCACTCCTGGAAATGGAGCGGTGTGCCCTCGCCAATGCCGTTGTCACCGTCGACGAGGCTGTCGCCGTCGACGAGGCTGTGGCCGTCGACGAGCACAAGAGTTTCGACCTCGCTGTCGGTGACCGGCAGCAGGGTCACGCCGAGGTCCCAGCGGGCGGTGATGCGCTGGGTGGCCTCGCTCAGCGTCATCCCCTCGCGGAGAAAAGAGGAGCGCGCAAGGTGGGTGCCGATGTCGAGATCCCCGAGGGTAAACCACGGCCAGCCCACCCCGTAGGCACGCAGCTCACCACTGACCCGTTCGGTTTCGCCGACCCGGCCCCAGCCGCGAACCTCGTCGTTCGCACCCGCGAGGGTGTACATAATCGAGTCGAGGTCGGGGGTGATGCGCAGCCCGGTGAGCCACATGTCATCCCCGGTGTTGACGATCGCCGTGATGGTGTCGGTGGTGCCTCCCGCGCCGTCCGGATGCACTTCACGTGCCCAGGCGCGCACGCCGCGAAGAAAA
>Ga0247740_1001434_pt1 | contig 10187 bp, 14 predicted proteins | sample UWRJL148409B2_FD_180942 | JGI IMG/M metagenome (GOLD analysis project Ga0247740, IMG submission 180942) | Plant litter microbial communities from Arlington Agricultural Research Station in Wisconsin, United States - UWRJ-L148-409B-2 | ecosystem: Environmental > Terrestrial > Plant litter >...
ACTGAATGCTCGGTACGCGTTGTTGTTGCGTATATGCGTGGTAGGAAGGGAAACCCGTGGGTTTTACCGGTCCGTCAATAGGCGCGGAGCGGTCGTCCTCATCTATGTCGCTAATTCCGATGCCGGAGTCCGCGTGTAAGTCGATTACCTGCTTCTTTTGTGCTGATCTAAATGCCTGGTTCAGGTTCCTCAGACCTTTCTCCATACACTGTAAATTGTCAGTACATTAGGGTTGCAGTCAGGGGTAAAACAAACCTTGAGCTCTACCAATTGCCATTTTTCCCCAACCCGTGAAGCTAGTAGTGACCACATTTCCCTTCTTACTTCCATGTAGGCCTGCGCAAGCTCTTCTAATTTCACACCATCCCACTGTTCAGCATTTTGTCTCTCCATTAAACGTTCGTGTCGCTTTCGACATGCATTAGGTGACTTGGATGGAAAGTGTTTGGGCGCGATTTGGTTCCAATTGAGTCCTTGCGCACGGCTCTGGATAAGGGTCTCATCGTCCTTCGCAGACCAAGAACTGGAGCGTGTGCCGGAACCGCCTGCTGCAGATGCTGTGCTGATTGAGTTCTGTCGGGTAGACTGTGGAGCGTGCTGTGAAGCCTGGGTGGATACAGTGTGATTATAGCGCTTGGCCGGTCGAGGTCGCAAAATCCTTGAAGCGCGCGGTGTGGTGTGTGCAGACGTCGGATGAGTGGGCGAGGGAGCATGCTGTTTAATTGATGCCGGTAACGAGAAAGCGTTGCTCGGGCCTTGATGAGGTGGTGAATAGTGTTGCACACATGCAGCCATGGTTTTGAGAGGTGAGATGAGAAAGCAGCTTCTGGCCGTGAAGTTTTTTTTGTAGTTGGGGGAGGTATGGTAGCGACGGTCTTCACTTCTAGATTTGTTAGTTGCCTAGAGATATTGTGATCGGACAAAGCTGAGGGGTCGACGATGATTGTGTTTATGTGGAGAGCAGAAAGTGTCGCCTTTCATGGTGATCGTTGACAAGGCTGAGTCGCAGTGTCATGCGCGTATTTTGCGCATATCGTATAACGTAGCCGCCCACACGCAAGATTCCGCAAGGCTGCGCAAATCTCACACTGGAATCTCTCATGTCTTCCAGAGATTAAGTAATCGAGTTGTGGCCTGTGTTCTGGAATGTTACAGATTACAAAGATGTCATAGAGAAAAGTGCAGGAATGTGCAAAAGTTGATAGAGCTCATGAAGTTGATGCAAGTGCCAGTGTTGGTGCGAGCTGGCGCGAATAGACGCTAGTCCCCATACGTACTACGACTAGCCATGCACCTTTGCAAGGTTGGTCGTTCAACAATATACAGTGACATGCTTTGCAACGACATAATACTGCCTATTCTGTACGCACAGAGTATACTGTAGCTTCAACATGAACAACTTGCCACTGCTTCTCAATACTAGAATCTAAGGCCGAGGTAAAAAGCTGGTAAAGCGCATCCAGAGGGGTCTCACCAGGCCCTCCCGATGTCTTACTTTCACGACCCAACTGTACCCTAGCCTTGGGAACGCCATCGAAAGTCACACAAATTTGGATCCCATGTCACAAAGTCAATTCATCTCCTCCATACCGCGGATCGCGACTTGGAAACAAGTCGTACTCTTCAGGTATATCCTCGTCTGCGTGAGTGATACCACTATACCGAGAGATGAACCGCGACGCAATCTCCTGGCCGTCAGGCCCATTTGATTTATGTGACTCTCGTATCATGTTATATCTGTCTACAATCGTTAGCCTAAGATGCATATCTCAGAGAGGCAGCAATATACCATCATGGGTGCCCATGAGCTGCATGTCCCGCGTCACCTCTGCGTCCCAGAAGATCAGAACCCAATCGAACTGTACATTGACCTCCGCGAACCATTCCCGTATGGCGATAAAATCTAAGGGTGTAGCTGAGTGATCCCAGCATCTGATTAGAACGCGGATGTGTCGAAGGCAGGGTAGACTAGTGGGTAAAGTTTCCCTTAAAGTGTGGAGAAATTCTCGTAGATCGCAATGCCACGCCTCGTCGTGATGTGATCCGCAGATAGTGATGACTAAAAGTTCAAGGCCCACAGGCAAGATAATTGAGAGATCCAGATGTGTTATCGACATAAAGTTCTCGCTACCTCTGAGGAAGTATAATGGGCACTTCAGTACCCGGAGGGCACGAAACTCATGAAAACCTCCTAAGATGTCCGTGGATGACCGGTGACTAAACTGTGCTCGGAGAAGGTCGTTAACCTGCAGACTCTCCAAAGAGCTCGAATGCCTGAGTAGAGCGAGCTTGATAGCACTGAACTGGCGGTATCTAGCCGGGCTGATCGTGAAGGACTTCAGGTCCTTGCAAGACACGATGGTTTCGGATGCATCCTGAATCGTCGACCAAATCTTTCCAGTAAAGCGTAGATGCTGAACATTCGAACTGGCTTCCGAGCAGCCCCATTTTCGCGCTGGTAATATATCTACTGGGGAGAAGTATCGATGCCTGATTGCATCATACTCAAGGCCTCGGAGGGACGGGAGCTTGAGAATTGAAGATACATACGACAGGGGAGCTGTGGTGAGATGCATGTGCAAGTTGCGTAGGCAACTGAACATGTGCGTTGCACCAATGACTTCGTCTTGCGTCACAAGCAGCAGCGGCTTAATCCACAGAGAGGTAAGAGGAGGGGCTCCATTGGCCAAGTCGAGCTCAGTGACTTTAACGATTGTTGAGACCCGGGGCGTTAGACAGAGCAGCAGTGCAAGCATTGCTTCTCTTGGGCCGACATAGTGCTCCTTGATACATTGAGACGCAAAGAGGTGAGGGCTAAGGAAGCCAAGGCTAGACGCAATATCCGAAAGTTCGGCAGGATCGTAGTCCTGAATGCTTTCCATGTCGGAAGATGGAAACTCTACCTCCTTCACGGCAAGGCGCAGCTCTGGGTTTGAACGCAGCGTGCGCAAAAGCAGAGAAGTCGAGACATCGTCGGTCGGTACATGCAGCTTCTCGTAGAGAAAGTCTCTGGCTGCCCGGGAGAATTGCCGGTTCAGGAGGCACAACTGGTGTAGCTTTGCGATTCGCTCAGGAGGTTCTAGGTCCGAGGCGAAATAAGAAACTATGTGAACCACCAGCTCGTCTGGTAGATCTGCGAAGGGGGTGTGATGGGCCCGCTGGTGCGAAGACATCGACATAATTTAGGAGAGAACCGTGGAGGTGTAATACCCTGAGTTGTTGCGAAGTAGGCGAGAAGGTCGTGTGGTGGCGAGATGGTGTTTGCGAGAAGGTGTTGGCGAGAAGGTGACGAGAAGGTGGTGCGCCAGGATCACGTCGGCGTTACACAGCCAATCAGATCAGCTCAATAGCTCAACTTCACAATCTACATCCCCAAACCGCAGTCTCTATGCAACTTTGCAAACGCGTCACATTAGTATAACAGCGTAAACTCTAGAATAATACAACACATACTAGTTCCAAGAATTGTGCCTACATCCGCAACATTGCCACCCACGTACAATTATACGCACTAAGCCAAGTCCAAAACAACCCTCCCCTTCAACGTCCCCTCACCCATCTCCCTAAAAACATCATCAAGCTTATCCATCTTCTCGACCCTAAAGTGCGTCTTAACAACGCCTCTGGCCGCAAACTCCAACGTCTCAAGCGCCTCCTTCCGATCGCCCACGGCGCTTCCCACAATACTCGTTCCCTTGGCCACCATCATGCCGGGAAGTGCACTCTCAATCGGTACCGGCTCCCCCTCTGGAATCCCCACACAGACCAACCTTCCTCCAAACCTCAACAAGTCCAAACTACTCCCATACGCCTTGTTGTTCGCGGTAAGCACCAGCACGGCATGTGCGCCCAAACCATCTGTGAGTTCCTTGACGGCAGCAGCCATGTCGTCTGTGCCATCGATGGGAATAAAGTGTTCAGCACCGGATTCCAGAACAATGTCTTTCTTGGACGAGTGATCGATACCAATGACGCGGTGGCCGATTGCGCGGGCAGAGAACTGAACAGCGAGGTGGCCGAGGCCACCGCCTGCGCCGAGGAGTACGACCCAGCTGCCGGATTCGGCATTGCTTTTGCGGAGGGCGGAGTAGACTGTTACGCCGGCGCAGAGCATGGGTGCAGCGGCGGCGGAGTCGAGACCGTCTGGAATAGGAGTGACGTAGTTGGCGGGGGCGAGGGCATATTGCTGGAAGGTACCTGGGGTGTAGTAGCCTGAGATTTTCTATTCGGTACGTGTTAGCATGAAGATGCTCGGTTTGTCGCTATGGGAGGGGATGCTTACACCGCTGAAGCATTGAGCGTCCATGCCAGCGCGACACGCTGCGCAGCTCTCACAGATCCCCGCCATCCACTTGATGCCGACACGCTGTCCCTCCTTCACAGCAGCATTCTCAGTGCCAGGGCCCAGCTTGACAATCTTGCCGACGCCCTCGTGGCCGCCTACCTGGCCGGCTTGCGTGGGGTAGGGGAGGGAGGCCCAGGCGTTCATCATGACGCCCATGTCGGAGTGGCAGACACCTGTATGGGTGCTGAGGACTGGTCAGCATGTTGTAAGATTGCGAGGGTTGTGGAGACAGGTCGAGCATGAAGTATAAAATGCAAAAGGGCGGAGAAAGATGCGACATACAGATTGATCAAGACCTCTCCTGGCCCCGGCTCCGGCATATCCAGCTCCTCAATCTTCGTCGAGATCGACCCCGGCTTATCATACACGATAGCCTTGTACTTCTTAGGCAACTCTGCGGAACCCATCTTGTCTATTTCCTCACAGCGATAGCGACGATAGTCCCAGCTCGGGTGAAGAAGGACTCTGATCGAAAGTGGAATGAGCAATGAAGGCGTAGAAGTCAAACAGACGAAAGCAATCAGAACGTGACAGCACTGTAGATTAGCAATAAATAAGATGTTGGACAGAAGACGGTCCCTCCTTCCAACGCGAGAAACCACCCGGACACAACATCTACCCCTCTCTTCCCACAAAAACCGCCCCTCCCGCTGGGATTTAGGCCAACCATTAGCTTAGGCTCTATTCCAAGACTGTTCGTACACTAGACTGGCGGCACTAATGTTGCGTGTAAACGCGAACAGAACCTCGGTACGTACGAATCGCGTGGTTCGGAATTACCCCTCACCACTCCGTTATGTGGGGTACGTCATGGACGCGGACCGTGAGCGCGCCCGTGGTGGGGTCATGAACGGCAATTGTCAGAAGCAGCTGTGGCTTGAAATGTAAAGCATTGACTCGACGTTTCCGAGAAGTAGGTGTGCGTTCGGTCGTTCGTCATTTATCAGAGTAACTGTCTTTGGAACAATAGTCTAGGCACGCAAAGTAATTGGGGAACAAGTTCAAGTGATGGAAGTATTTCCAAAGATATCATACACTACACATCGCCTACTACTCTAACAAGACTTTTGCTGTACCCGGCAATCCGCACAGCGGTCCTACCATCACCAACACAACAAGGACGCCCAAGGCATCCAAAAATGGTATCGTACATGTAGAAGAAAGACGTAACATGACCGTCAGAGGATTCCACTAGGGAACAATGAAAAGAAGGAAGATCCTTAGATCCACCAAAAGGCAATCTCCATGTACTCCACTTTCCATCCAGATCCATCCGGATGCGTATATGCCGTATCATGCCACATGAAACCCGTTATAGTGCAGAAAACACCAAATATACGTAAGGGAAGAAAGAGAAGCGACCAGATCGGATGTCGATTTACGAGGCTTGGCTAGTACAGAATTCGCTGGCGAGCAGGTCATCCGCACTTGGCCGCTTCTCGTGGTCGATGAGGAAGGTCTGCGCCAGGAATGTGCGAGCGTCGTCGCCAGCGTGGTCCGGGACGGTTGGGCTGGCATCGCCGCTGCCGCCGATCTTGAAGATGGCCTGCAGCTGAGTACAGTTGGGGTGGGGGTGGCTGCCGGTGAACATCTCGACGATAAGACAGCCGAGAGACCAGATATCAGCCTTGCGGGTGTAGGCTGTTTGTCGGACGACTTCAGGTGCCATCCAAAATACGGAACCTTGAAGTGAAACACGTTGAGCGCCCTTCTTGCTGCTGTTGAGGAGAGTCGACGTCTCGACACGTTTCGAGATACCGAAGTCGGAGATCTTGACGGAGCCCTTGTTGTCAACCAGAATATTGGCACCTTTGATGTCGCGATGGATGATGTCTCTTGAGTGGAGATACGACAGACCCTGAAGGATTTGGCGGACAAAGTTCTGGATCAGTGACTCGCCCAAGGGTCCGTAGTTGACCAGCATCGTGGCAACCGAGCCACCGGGAACGTACTCGAGGAAAATGTTGAGATGGTGTTCGTCGGAATTTGACCCCAGGTATTGGACAATGTTCTTATGCTTCAGATCTCGGAGGAGGCCAATCTCGTGCTTCAATGCCTCGACCATGTTGTTCTTTCGATGATCCGTTTGCGCAGTACCGGAGGGTGAAGGGAGCTCCACCTGTTTGACGGCCATGAGTTCACCCGTCATGGCGTGTAGCGCTAGATAGACGCTACCAAAAGAACCTTGTCCGATCAGCGCTCCCTTCATGTACTTGACGTTTTCCCACGAGTCTTGCTCAAGATACTGTGTGAGCTCGTCGTCGTATTCTTCGCCGTCTTCAGCAATAGCTTCTGAGAGACGTTTGTTGAGAGAGTCGCCATTCTCCGTATTGCTGGTACTGCTACCGGCCAAGCTGCTGCCACCATCGTCAAAGTATGACTGCATGGTCGTGTTGCCCTCGGGGTCGGTAATAGCCACGCTATCAGCTGTGCTCTCACCACCAAAGGACACGTACGACTTCCTGTTCGGTTCAAGAGGCGACTCCTCTTCGAGTGGCTCAAGAACAGAGGAAGCCACTGAATCACGGTACCCGCTCTGGGAGGGGAGACCTAGCCTCATTACTGATAAGGGGCGTAAAGGCCGGGCTTGGCTACCACCTTGAAGCCAGCTGTCGGCGATAGAGGGTAGAGGGGGCGCGTCTTTGAGGCTGGAAGCACTGTAATTTGACGCTACCGACATGCGAGAGGCGGCTCGACTTAATCGGTGCGATCGTCTAATCGACATACGAAGGGTCTTGTCAATCTCGCCCTTCTCAACATCCGGGAAGTAGGAGGTCAGATCCGAAGTGATGAGTTCGCTTGGGGGCCGAGCACCGTAGAACTGCTTGAGCTTGCGAGCCCTCGCAGCGAAGGCTGGCGATCTTGCAGGTCCTTCAAGATCCTGAGCGGTAGAGTGAATGTGTCGTTCCCGCTCCATTGCAGACGTAGGCGACAGCGGGTAGCTCACGGGCTCGAGGGACTCTCCAGTGAGCTTCTGAATCTTGTCCTTGCTCCGTTCGCTGGTCGGTACAAAGATGTTTTGCGTCTGCTGCAAGTTCTGCTGTTGGAAAATACCAGCAGCCGCCTTCAACTGGTCCTCCTCGGGTTCTCCCGTGTGGATCTTGCGAAGGATAAGGCGCCCTCTCTCATGTCGGTTAGCATCCTTGCAGAGGCGGATGACCTCAATGTCGCTTAACCGATGGCATAGCGAAGGATTCGGCTCGGGACCTTCCAGCACGTAGAAACAGTAGTTCTTAATGTGGGCCTCGTTGAGCTGTCCTTTGCGTAATGTCTTGAGTACAATCTCATCGGCGGTCTTGCACCCTTCTATGTTCACGACCGAGGAGCGTCCAGTGTCGTAGATGACCCGGATCAGTGCTTTGTCCGCAGGAAGGATTGCACTGTTGGTGGCGAGGTCGAAGCTGAGAGTAGCACGGACGTGGTGACCAAATCGGGCCGTCTGAGGCGTGTCGGTAGGCGTTGATCGTGGGTTTCCGTAGCCACGGGCGTTGGCGGCACTGTTTGGCTGGCTAGAGTATGACGACGCGTAGTCCTTCTTTACTACGTTCTTAGGACTGTCCATGCCGTTGTACCGCTGGGCTCTCAGTCCAACCTGCTCGACCAGGGGGGAACTCGGCCGCGACGGGGACTTGGTGCCACCATAAGCGTAGCTGAGATCTGAGCCGTTGATTTGTCGGGACATCCGTTTGTCGCTACGTGAGCTGGTAGGAATGGAACGAGCAGACACCAGCGGCCGAGGAGATCCGGACGACGGAGGCGTGTACGCTGCTTGGTCTAGCATGGCTAGTGATTGCTGTGACAGGGTCAGTAGGTCGGACGATTGTTTATTGCGGGTTGCTCACCCTATTTGACACTCTTCTTGACACCTTCTTGTATTCCTTGTTGCGCAGCTGCTTCGCTTGGGATCCAATACGGACGCGGTCGCCAACCTTCTTGATGCCCATCTCCTTGAGCTGGGTCTGGTCCATCTCCATGAGGTTTTCGCCGTTGATGTGGTTTTCTATACGGGTCAGCTGTGAGCAGTCTAGATCCGCGAGAAAACGTACTTTTGAACAGGTCGACATAGTTGGCACAATTGATGCGCGTCAGCCAGTCGCTGACCTTGTCTTCGTCCCAGTGTCTGCATACGTTAGCTTCGCATCTAGGGGGCGAGAGGTTGTCTCTACCTGATGGCGTCGGGGGCATCGTAGTTCTCGGAAAACTCCGACTCGGTGGGTGACGCAAAGAGCGAGGTGTCTGTACGTGACGTCGCGCCGTGGGTCCGGTAGCCCGACAAGCTGGAGTTGTACTGGGCGGAGGGTTGTGTCGACGAGCTCAGAGAGGGCGTCTGGTACGCCGGTTTTGAGGCGAGCATGGCCATAGTGTGTGCGGTGGTGGTGGAGGGTGGCGGCGTGGACGACAGAAGCGGCTGTCAGATGAGTCGCGGTCGGGGTCGTTTGTCGTCGAGACGTCGGTTCAGGTGGTCCGCATCAAGCGTGCATCGTGGGGCTGCTGTGGTGGGAAATGGGACGGTCGGTGGATGGATGGCGTCGGGGCTACTGAGTGACGCTGACTCTTCGAAAGCCGGCGAGGTGCAGTCGTCCGCGTTACACGAGGGTGGGTGCTATGCCGTGGTGGGAGACGGAGCAAGTGGCGCGACGCGAGTGCCGTGGCTGCGAAACGCTGGTGACGGGCGGCGAGGACCTTGTAGCAGGCCGTATGAGGAGTGGAGGTAGCGCGGGCGAGAGCAGGTGAGAGAGTTTGGGTGAGGGTGAGGGTGAGGTGAGGGTGAGCGGAGCGTGCGGTGTGCACAATGGGGGCTCTTTGTTGGTTTGGTCTTCGGCGGCCGGCGTGCAGGACGTGTTTCCGGGCAGTTGAGGTTAGCCTGGATCCCGCCTTTATTAGATATCAGCACAACAGCGGTGGACAGAACGAAAGAACGAAAGGACGAACGCAGGCATCTCAGCGTCGAAACACAATAACCCCGAGCTGGCGCTATTTGCTGCTGTTCGAGCTCACGTGTTTTCGCCCTAGAGTTTCCGTCTGGACGAAGGTGAGACGCTCGCTGAACATAGACGGCCAATCAGCGCGCAAAGGCCGTCTGGCTGAAGCCGCTAGTGTCGCAGCTGCGAACATCATGCCTGTCTAAGCCCTGATGGCTCCCTGATGGCTCACCCACCGACCCATCGCCCACTCTCAGATCCATGTCCCGCACCACCGCTGCGCGCGCAATAGCATGAGCGCAATCCCATGCAATCACTGCGCCGCGTGCTCCAATCGCGACCGGAGTGCGATCGATGTCCTAGAGGCCGCACTCGGCTAGAACAGCTGCTTTTTAGGCCACTTCCCGCCGTGGGTAACCCTCTATCTGCGGGGACTAGCAGTCTGACCGTCGGCACATGTTGCCCAAACAAGAGAGACTGCCATCTGAAAGGGCCCTCGCTCTTCAGCTGAGTTCTAAGTATGGCCGAAGAAACCGCTGCTCGGGGCTCGTATGAGCAACCCCAGGACGAACCGCCACGCCAGCGGCTCTGTCAGCCTTCGCTACTCCTCGAACTGGTCGACCATGTGCATAGGTCAAACACTACGCCTCAATGTAGCCGCCTGACTGAATTGCAGCGGCACGAGCCTCAACGACAGCGGTGCGCGTATTAAGTGTCGGGTTGACTCTGTTTTGTTTCGTTTCGACGCGTTTCGATGCGAGTTGGAGCGTGGCTGGGGCAGAGAGACGCAGTCCTTGTGCTTACCTCGATGAGGCTTTGCGCGGCCGTGCTCCTGAATGATAGCCCGCGATGGTAGCGCGTTGAAACGGCCTGCTGAAACACTGAGCCAAACAGAGCCGCGTGGGATCGTGCTTGACCGC
>Ga0247740_1001436_pt1 | contig 10182 bp, 10 predicted proteins | sample UWRJL148409B2_FD_180942 | JGI IMG/M metagenome (GOLD analysis project Ga0247740, IMG submission 180942) | Plant litter microbial communities from Arlington Agricultural Research Station in Wisconsin, United States - UWRJ-L148-409B-2 | ecosystem: Environmental > Terrestrial > Plant litter >...
GCGGTCGCCCTCGTACTCGTTGAGCACGTTGCGCCAGTCGCGGTAGATCTCGTGAACGCCGTCTTGCGCCCAGTAGGGCGGGGTGCCGGAGTTGATGTCGTCGCTGATGCCGGGCTCGAGGTCGCTCGACGGCATTGTTCCGCCACCCATGCTCCCCGAGTCAGCGGGCGGGGTGTAGTCGGGAAGGCCGGGCGCCTTGATCATGCCGTGCGCGACATCCACTCGGAATCCGTCGACACCGCGGTCGAGCCAGAATCGCAGAACGTCGCGGAACTGCTCGCGCACCCACGGGTTCTCCCAGTCGAGGTCGGGCTGCGACGAGTCGAAGAGGTGCAGGTACCACTGGCCGGGGGTGCCGTCGGGGTTGACGAGGCGCGTCCACGCCGGGCCACCGAAGACCGATTCCCAGTTGTTCGGGGCCGTGTCGCCGTTCTCGCCGAGGCCATCACGGAAGATGTAGCGGGCTCGCTCGACCGAGCCCGGGCCGGCCGCGAGGGCTTCCTGGAACCAGCGGTGCTGGTCGGACGAGTGGTTGGGAACGATGTCGATGATGACGCGCAGGCCGAGCTCGTGTGCCTTGGCCGTCATGGCGTCGAAGTCGGCGAGAGTGCCGAACAGCGGGTCGACGTCGCAGTAGTCGGCAACGTCGTATCCGGCGTCTTTCTGCGGGCTCGTAAAGAAGGGCGAGAGCCAGACGGCATCGACACCAAGGGCCGCGAGGGAGTCGAGGCGGGAAGTGATTCCGGGAAGGTCTCCGATGCCGTCGCCGCTCAGGTCAGCGAATGAACGCGGATACACCTGATAAATAACTGCGCTGCGCCACCACTCGGAACCGATTGTCTGCGTACCAAAAGTCATGTACCAAGCCTATCGGGGCTGCCTGAAGCGGATATGTTGCTCTATCTTCAGAGGTACACAGTCTTCTTGGCGCATGGCGGGGGTAGTTAAACGGTGGTCGAAGCGTTTCCTCATCACGATGGTTCCCCGCTGTATGTCTCCGATCAGGCTCCGTCGCTCGGCGACGAGGTGCGCGTTCGCGTGCGTATTCCGGTTGGCTACGGGCCACTGAAAGCCGTGCGCACCCGATCGAACCCCGACCATGAGCCGCGATTCTCGGATGCGACGGTCGTCGCGACAGTAGATGGCTGGGACTGGTGGGAGGCGCCGGTGCTCGTCGAGAACCCCGTGCACGGCTACCGCTGGCTGTTTGTTCACGAGAGCGGCGTCACCGAGTGGCTCAACGCTCGCGGGCTCACAAAGACCGAGGCGCGCGACGACGAAGACTTCAAGCTGCTCACGTACCCCGAGCCGCCTGCCTGGGCGAAGAACACCGTGATGTACCAGGTCTTTCCCGATCGCTTCGGGCGCTCGGCCGGTGCGAACGACCGCGAGGCGCCGATCTGGGCCGAGCCGGCCGCGTGGACTGACGAGCCCATCAACATCGGGCCGTCGACCCCGCGCCAGTTCTACGGCGGAGACCTTCTCGGCATCGAAGAGCGCATCGACCACCTCATCGACCTCGGCGTGACGATGATCTACCTGACGCCGATCTTTCCGGCGCACTCCAACCACCGCTATGACGCGCTCTCGTTCACCGTCGTCGACCCGCTGCTGGGCGGCGACGACGCACTCGTCTCGCTCGTCGAAGCTGCCCATGCGCGCGGGCTCAACGTCATCGGCGACCTCACCTCGAACCACTCGGGCGATGCCCATGAGTGGTTCACGTCGTCGCACCTATCACCGGGAACGCCCGAGAGCGAGTTCTACTACTGGCTCGACGACGAGCAAAAAAGTTACGTGTCGTGGCTCGGCGTGCCGTCGTTGCCCAAGTTCAACTGGTCGTCGAAAGAACTGCGCCGCCGTTTCATCGAGGGCCCCGACTCTGTCGTTGCCAAGTGGCTCTCCGAGCCTTACAACTTCGACGGCTGGCGCATCGACGTCGCGAACATGACCGGTCGCTACCTCGACGAAGACCTCAACGAAGAAGTGCGCCGCACGATTCGCAAGACGATGATCGAGGTCAACCCCGACACGATTCTGTTGGGGGAGTCGACGAACGACGCCTCGAGCGACTTTCAGGGCGACGCGTGGCACGGCGCGATGACCTACGCGAACTTCACCCGCCCGATCTGGGGCTGGCTGTCAAAGCGCGTTCCCGAGTCGTGGTTCTTCGGAATCCCGTACGGCACCATCCCCTCCTATACCGGCGTCGACGTGTTCGAGGCTCACCACAGGTTTGCTGCGGGCTTCCCGTGGCGCGTGCGGCTGCACAACATGAACGCGCTCGACACGCACGACACCGCGCGCTTTCTCACTCACGCGCTCGACGGTGCCGTGCCCGTTGCGTTTGGCATGTCGGTCACCCTGCCGGGCATCCCCGTCGTCTTCGCGGGCGACGAGTTCGGCCTCGTCGGGGATGACGGTGAGCACTCGCGCTCGCCGCTTCCGTGGAACGCCGTCGACGCGGCATCCACTCATATTGAGCTGTATCGCTCACTCATCCACCTGCGCCGCGAGCACCCCGCGCTCAACGAAGGCGGAATCCGCTGGCTGCACGCGAGCGACGATGTGCTCATCTACGTGCGCGAACACGCCGACGAGTGTGTGCTCGTCGTCGCGGCGCGCGACAGTTTCGACGTCGAACTCGATCTGCCGGCGGAGCCGAAAACCCTGTGGGGCGAGTTGGATGCAACGGCCTCGCGTGTGCGCGGAGACGGCCCGGCGTTTGGCGCCTGGCTTCTGCCCGGTATCGAGCTGCCGGTGTTCTGAGTCGAGCTCCCGATCGCGTGTCAGAAAAGCCTCGCGCGGATGCTAGTCTCTTACGGTGCCAAAACGGCGCGGCGCTTTTTGCGCCGCAACGCATTGTGCGCCCCCTTAGCTCATTGGTAGAGCACTTCCTTGGTAAGGAAGAGGTAGTGGGTCCGATTCCCACAGGGGGCTCGTTCATCCGGTGTAACTCTCGGATGCAGCGCGGCGGGGTAGCTCAGGTGGTTAGAGCACACGACTCATAATCGTGGGGTCGCGGGTTCGAGTCCCGCCCTCGCTACAGTTTTTCACTGCGGCATGTCGATGCCTTCGACACTGCTCGCCAATCTCCGTTGTGAGCCGACGCGTCATCGGCGGTCATCCGGCGCGAGCAGAACGCGGCCGAAGGGCGAGGCTTCGTCGCCAAACGGCTTAGGCCTCTAACCCTGAGTCAGTCCTGGCGGCTGTAGAACGAGTGCTGCGCATCTTCGAGCGTCTCGAAGCTGCCCAGATTGCGACCACGGTGAGTGGTTGCGCTGAAGCCGTCGGGCTCGCGGTGCTCAACCATGCCGATGTAGACGCCGCGGTAACGGCCCATCCACACTTCGGGCTGCACAACGTCGGTGAGAGTCCACTCGAGATCGGTCGGCGGCAGGCCGGAATCCCGTGACACATGCGTCGGTGCTTGTAGCTGATCGGTCATGATGTTCCCCCGGGTTCGTGAGTCTTCACCGTAAGCTCGCGCCGGAGATTACTGCGACTTTGGCTTGACCCCTTGACAGATCAGGCAAAAGGCGCGGGGTAGAAACATGCCCCGTTCGAGGGGCAAGGCCTACCCTCTTCAGTGCGCTCTCACAAGCCTCTCGCGCCGCGAATATTGCTCTATAGCGTTGAGTGATGAAGTACATCCAATACGCCGACGCAACGCTGATGACCTCTGACGTCGTTGCTGACTCGCTGCTCGAGCTCGTTGCAGAGCTCGGCCGGCGTGGAACCTCAGAGGTTGTGCACATCGCGACCGTCGATGAGTTGGATGGCTCGTTGCACACGGTTGACCTCGTCATTGGTCCGGCAAGTCAGATGACTGCCCGGCCCGCGGAGACCGACTTCGCCGAGCCGGAAGACAAGGGGATCGTTGGCGTGCTTGAGAATCTCACCCACGTGAGTGGCCGTACGATCGCCACCCCGGCACCCGGTTTACCCACTCTCGACCTTGAGGAGCACGACGTCTAGCGACCTCTAGCGTGGCGCTAGGACGCTCGCTTGCTGACGCAGGCGAGACCCGATCGCTCGAAGCGTAGGTGACCTTGACGATCAACTAAGCCTGGCGTGCTAGCGTGCCGCCTATGACTCCCGATACCGGCTCAGTTGACGACATGAGTGACGACGAGAAGCGTCACGACCAGCTCACCACGGCGCCCAAGGCCAGCGAAGAAGACGCTGCCCCGCGCATCACCATCACAGAAAAGTCTGACGGCGTGAAGCGCATCGACGTTGCTGATACGGCGGTGGTTCGCCCGGGTAATCCCGACAAGCAAGGCGCATGAAACGCATCGGCTTTCTTGGCGGAATGAGCTGGGAGTCGAGCGCCGAGTACTACCGGATCGCCAACGAGCTCGTGCGCGAGCGACTGGGAGGCCTGCACTCTGCCGACTGCGTTCTCGTCTCGGTCGACTTTGCCGAGATTGAGGTGCTGCAGGCCGAGGGTCGCTGGATCGAAGCGGGCGAACGCCTCGCCGCCGGTGCACGCAGTCTCGAGGCCGCGGGCGCAGACATGATCGTGTTGTGCACAAACACGATGCACAAGGTTGCGGGAGCGATCGCCTCGGCGGTCGACGTTCCCTTCGTTCACCTGGCCGACGCGACGGCAGCGGCAGTCAAGACCGCCGGCGTCGCAACGGTCGGCCTTCTCGGCACGGCCTTCACAATGGAGCAGTCCTTCTACCGCGACCGCCTCGCCGGTCACGGCCTGACGGTGTTGACGCCATCCGCCGAAGACCGGGCGATTGTGCACCGCGTCATCTACGAAGAGCTCTGCCTGGGCATCATCAACGATGCATCGCGCCGCGAATACCAGCGCATTATGGGCGGGCTCGTCGCATCTGGTGCTCAGGGAATCATCTTGGGCTGCACCGAGATCGAACTACTCATAAGACCGATGGATGCGACGGTGCCGGTGTTCGCGACAACGCGCATCCATGTCGAGGCCGCAGTTAACGCTGCGCTCGCGGCAGGGTAGCGACTACTTGTAGGTGTAATACGTCTTCGCGTGTATCGGGTTGCCGACGTTCCAGATGGTCGCCGCGATAACCGCGACCTTGCCCTTCTTCACGCCCGCCGGAATTGTCGCGGTGACCTTCGTCGGTGACACGACAGTGACGTTCGACGCGTAGACGTTGCCGAACTTCACGTTCACCACGTCAGTGAGACGGATGCCCGTGATCGTAATCTTGCCGCCGCCCGCGAGCTTGCCCGAGGTGGGCGAGATCGAGGTGATAGCGGGGGCTGTGTAGGTCACCGACCCGGCGAGTTTGACGGCGCCGGGGTAACCGAAACTGCCGTTGGCCATGAAGATCGGGTTGTAGACGGCGATGTAATACGTGTAGCCGGGTGCGACGGGCACGGCAGGCAGCGCCGCGTAGGAACCGCCACCCTCGGCGTCGTCGTTGAATGCGACGGAGACCAGCCCATTGTTCGGGCTGTCGCGGAAGACGCGCAGTGCGGTGTCATTAGTGCTGCCCAGCGTCGAGAGGCTCAGATTGCCCACCGACGACGCCTTCCACTTGTACCAAATCGAGTTGTGCAGCGGAAACTCGGAGTTGAGCAGGTTTGCCGGGTCCTCGAAGATCTCCATCGTTGCTCCGACGGTGGTGCCTGTTGCCGTCCACTTGGATCCCGAGGTTGCGACCGCCGCTGATTTGTCGTCGTTTGCGGGCTTTGTCCACACCCCGTTGATCCTGAGATCGACATTGCCGGGGGTCGTCGCGGGGGCCCCGAATCCAGATATTCCGACCTGAATGCGGTAGGTGACGCCCTTCTTGACCTTGATGCTCGAGAGGCTGGCCCGGAAGTCACTATTGGTGTCGTCGTTGACGGCGATGCGCTTGTCGTTCTTGAAGCTCGTTCCGGTGTACAACGCGAGGGCCGTGTCTGCGCTCGATGGCGACTCGAGCGTGTCGAAGGTGGCAGAGCCGTTAGCCGGCGCCGTCCACCGCAGCCAGACCGTGTTGTAGAGCCGAAGACCGCCCGCGATGGTTGTCTGCTCGCCGGGCTCCGTTGTGGCGTCAAGCAGCGAGAGCAGGGCGTACACGCCAGCTCCCGAAACCTTTTGCGCGTTGGCGAAGCTATCGTTTGCGGGTGCGGCAGCAAGCGTGGGCAGTTGCTGCGGTTGCGGTGCGACCTTCTTGCTCGTCGTTGTATTTTCGGCGCTCGCGAGAGTGACGGTCGCCGCACCGTTTGGTGCCTCGCCGAGCGAGCTCACCTGGATCGCGTAACTCTCGCCCGCGACGGCATCAAGCGACACCTGCGTCGCCCCGAACGCAACCTCGGTCGCGCTCGCAACGGAGTCGCCCGTAAACACTCCAACCCCGAACCCCTTGTCGGTGATTATGGTCACGGATTGTGCGGCCTCGGGCGTCCACTGCAGCCAAACAGACGAACCGCGAGTGGATGTCGCGCCCGACCCCGTTGCTTCGCCGCCCTCGATCGACGCGCCCGTGTTATCGATCGACGCCGACCACGATTCGCCGGTGAGGGCGATCGCGGCGTCGAAGTTGTCGTTCACCGGGGCGCTGGTTGCAGCGCTGCTGCCGGCGAACGTAGCGGCGACGAGGCCGAGGCCGGTCAACGCAGCGATGACGGTTCGTGAACGAGACATGGACGCTCCACCTACTCAAGTGCGGTTCGCACCGAGCGGCCAAACCTGCACCGAGGGTAGTCAAGCGTGCGCGACATCCAACAGTAGGGAAGTTGCTAATTCATGCGCGTGCTGTGCAGGCTACGAGCGAGTGCCCAACTCGACGATCTCTTCGATGCGCCCCTGCAGTTCTTCTTCGTCGATGAGTCCACCGTTGAAGTCGGTCTGGGCCTCGAGCAGCCTGAGGCGCAGCTGCGCGGATCGCTTGGGGTGCTTGCGCGCAAGGCCATTGAGAAGGCGACGAGCATCGAGAAGGCTCGTGACGGTGCCGGCTTCGGCGTAGTCGCGCGACCGGCCGAGCGGACGCTTAACGGGTTGCGGGTCGTTGATGATGTCCGTCATACCCGCACGGTACGCCGGGGAGGTAAACGGGGGATGGCGTTCTCGTGGACGGCGCGTGGTGGGGTGGGCTTACGTCGCGGTCAGACTCGCCGTGATAGTTCTGATCTGCTCAAGCACTGCCCGCACACTGGCGCGCTCAAGCGTCTCGGGGCGTGCGAGGCAGTCGATGTAGCGGCCCACGCCAGGGTTCGCGAGCGGCCGCAGCACGAGCTCGGGGTGGTCGCGAAGATCGGTCGTGTACCGCGGCATCAGCGCGATGCTGCCACTCGCCGCGACAACAGCAGCCGCGACGCGGAACTCGTTGATGCGATGAACGATGCGTGCTTCACTGCCGCCGATGCCCGCGATCACCGTGACGGCTCGCTCAAGCGGAAACCCTTCATGAACCGCCACCCACTCGGCGTCGCGAAGGTCGCTCGGGTCGATCTCGTCGTTCGCCGCGAGAGGGTTGTCGCGCCGCACGGCGATGTCGAGGGGCTCGAATAGGAATTTCTCGACGCGTACGGACGTCGGCCAAGGCGGGCTGCCGACCAACCGGTGTGCGAGAACGAGGTCGTGGTCGGTGGTGAGGCCGGGAAACGCTTCCTGAGCGACGTCGTAGTCGCTGAGCGTGACTCGTGGCTGGTTATGCCCACTCAGCGCGGCGATCAACGGTGCGAAGACGGCGAGTCCGGCGCTGTGAAAAGCCGCGAGCGAGACGGTTGCCGCGGGCTCTGATTGAAAACGCGCGATTGCCTGACCGGCGCGTTCGAGCGCGACTTCGACGTCTACTGCGGCTGCCGCGAGCGCGCGGCCTGCCTCGGTGAGGGCTGTGCGTCGACCGTCTCTGAATGTCAACGGCACTGCTGACTGGCGCTGTAGTGCACTGATCTGTTGCGATACCGAAGACGGTGTGACACGCATCGCTGCGGCAACGGCCGCGATGCTGCCCCGCTCGCCGAGTTCTCTTAGTGCGCGAAGCTGCCCCAATTCCATAAGTTCAAGCTAATCCATCGCACCCGAAACTGCTGTCTTGTCTTATGGGTGGTCTCGATCGACCATTGGCGAGTGACTTCATTGCTCTCCCGCTTTCGCGTTGATCTTCTTCTGCTTCTCGTCGCCGCATCGTGGGGCTCCACCTATCTCGTAGCGAAAGAGCTCGTGACGCCGAGCTCAGTCGTCGCACTGTTGGCCGTGCGCATGCTGCTCGCTGCCGTTGTTATGGCTGCATTCGTCGCCGCTCGGCGCACGCGGGTGACGCGTGATGAGTTGCGGGTCGGCGCAATCCTGGGCGCGCTGCTCGCGGCGGTCTTTGCGTTCGAGACCTTTGGCATCGCCCATACCTCGGCGACGAACGCCGGACTCATCATCAGTCTGACCATGGTCTTCACCCCGATTCTCGAGTCGGTCGTGACCGGGCGACGACTGCCGGGCACATTCTTTCTCGCTGCGACGATTGCCGTTGTCGGGGTCGTGCTGCTCGCGGGCAACGGTGCATTCACCCCGCCGTCAGTCGGCGACCTGCTTGTGCTCGCGGCCGCTGTCGTTCGCGCAGTGCACGTCACAACAATGCAGAAGCTCAGCTCGGGCAAGCCCATGGACTCGCTTCACCTCACGACCGTGCAACTCGCCACGTGCGCTGTGCTGTTCTGTGCGGCATCGCTGTTCACTGGTGACTCGGTTCCGCAGTACGTCGCGCAGCTCGACGGGGCGGGGTGGGCGCTCTTCCTTTACCTCGTGCTCATCTGCACGGTGTTTGCGTTCTTTATCCAGACCTGGGCCGTGCGCCGCACCTCGCCGTCGCGGGTCAGCCTGCTGCTTGGCACTGAGCCGATCTGGGCGGCGATCATAGGGATCACTATCGCGCACGACAGCGTGAGTTTCGTCGGCTACGTCGGCATCGCGTTGATTCTGGCGGGAACCGCGTGGGGTCGCTCGGTCGAGCAGAATCGGCGACTCGCCGGCGGGCACATTGAGGTAGAGCACAGTGAACCCACCGAGCGGGTGTCCTCCGTGCACCCTCGAAGTGACTAATCTCGTTCGACATGAATAGGCAGCAAGAGTTCAGGCTGAGAGAACTAGGACTTGGTGAGCTGGCTCTGCGCTCCATTCTGTGGACCGACGGCGAAGATCACCCGTACATCGTCATCGAAGATGGGCGGCCGCGAGTCAACGAAGACGAGATGATCAAAGCCGCGAGAGCTGGCCTCCATCTACTTGTTCAGTCTGAGAGTGACTTTGATTTCGCGAGCATCGCGGGTGCGCTTCCCTTTTTTCAGGGCATTGATGTGCGTCAGGGCGGCGGTGACATCGTCGGCTGGCAACACATCGGCGAAGCCACCGCACTTACGACGTTTCATGGTTTCGATGTTCAGACGAATATCGACCTTTCCCAGTTACCGAATCTCCAGTCGGTGTGGGTGATCGGCAACTGTTGTTGGTCTGCAGCGCAGAACCCGAATCTGCTCGAGCTATCTGTCGACGACGCGCGCCTCCCGACGGAGTTTCGTCTTGATTGCAGGCTGAAGAAGCTAGTGCTCGATGGGGTCTCGGGTGTGCGAGACCTCTCATTTATCGGTGACGTCTCTGACCTCAAACATGTTGGACTCGTCAAACTTGCCGCAGTCGACGTGAGCGCGCTCGACGGCGCCAACAGTCTCCAATCTCTGTACATTCACGGGGTGAAAACGGTCTATGGGATCGAGGTGCTGAGCAACCTCATGGCTTTGCGGTCGCTCACGTTGAATGGGCTGCGTAGGGCAGATGGGCTTTCGCGCGTGCGCGAGCTCCGCCTCGATTCGTTCAACGCAGATCCCAATTATCTGTTCGACGATGCGACCTCGAACGCTTTCGTCGATTCCCACGCCCGCCCGGAAGGCGTCGGCAGAGTGCGGCGGCAACCCGAATAAACGACGCGACGCGGCCGACTCGCCGCGCGCTCAGAACTGCCAAAAATGTCAGTGGCCAGTCGTAGCCTAGAAGAAGAACGCGACACGCCGAACCACTACATGTAGTGGAATGACATCGATGTGATTCCCGTTATATAGTGAGAACCCTCGCGACTGAGTAATCGATCGAACAGAACTTGTTCATCGAAATGCGGTTGTGATTCACACTTTCATCAACTAGCCAGAAGGAGGATCGAATGGACAACGAAGACACAGTCGGCGGATACGCAGTTCCCGTCGACCCCATGGATC
>Ga0247740_1001437_pt1 | contig 10181 bp, 6 predicted proteins | sample UWRJL148409B2_FD_180942 | JGI IMG/M metagenome (GOLD analysis project Ga0247740, IMG submission 180942) | Plant litter microbial communities from Arlington Agricultural Research Station in Wisconsin, United States - UWRJ-L148-409B-2 | ecosystem: Environmental > Terrestrial > Plant litter >...
CGAGGAATGCACCTATACCCGCTTTACGTTCAGCGCTGCGTTTTTCGCGAAGTGTTTTACTGGCTTCCGTTTCTTCGTAAAGCAATATCGCTTCTGGCGATCCGCGACGCTGATCAGAAAGCATTTTTACAATGATAGTCTTTTCATCGAGATCCTGACGGATCGCCAAGGTAATTCCTACACTGATTTCTTTAGCGGCTTTTACACGTTGACCATCGCATTGCACTTTGCCACCTTCAATTGCCTGCTTGGCGAGATTGCGGGTTTTAAAAAAGCGCGCAGCCCATAACCATTTGTCGAGGCGAACTTTGGTATCCAAATAAGGTTTATGCATAGGGTTTCATTCTTCGTGCGAATTCGCGTAGTTAAGGCATGATTTCATCAAAATGATGGATGGCGGGAAAACCTTCCAGTTTGCGTGCAATTTGGCTATCGGGTTGGTGTATGCCAAGTAGATGGCGAATGCCAAATGTTTTTGCCGATTCCAAAATGCGGGCGGTGTCATCAATAAACAAGGTTCGCGCAGGGTCAAATTTTTCGCGCATTTGCAACGCCTGCCAAAATTCTTGCGCCTCTTTTGGATGACTGAATTCGTGCGACGAAATAATAATGTCTAAATCCTTATCGATTTCAGTCACTTCCAATTTCAACGACAAACTTTGCGGATGCGCATTTGTCACCAGCAAACATTTTTTGTGTGTTTGACGCAGACGAGTTAAAAAATCTTTTACGTGCGGGCGAATTTGGATTTTGTGTTTTATCTCTTCTTTCAGGCTGCGGATATCAACATTCAGGCTTTTAGACCAAAACTCCAGGCAGTACCACTGCAAAGTGCCTTCATGTAGTTTGATATTTTCCATCAAAGCGTGTCTGGCTGTGGCAAAATCCACCTTATGAATTTCGGCGTAACGTTTGGGTAAATGCTCAAGCCAAAAATAATTGTCGAAGTGGAGGTCGAGTAGTGTACCGTCCATATCCAGTAATACGGTGTCTATCTGGTTCCAATCCACGAGTGGTAGATGTGCGGTCATAAAGCAGTCGTCGTCTCAATAAATAGTGCAGCATTAAGAGGGCAGTATGCCGACAAAGCCTGAGATATTAAAGCGCGAAACCGTGATGCGCAGCCGCCTGTTTCGCGCCGACGAAATCCATTTGCGTTTCAGTAATGGCGAAGAACGGCAGTACGAAAAATTGGTTGGCGGCGGCAATGGCGCAGTCTTGATTGTGCCGATTCTAAACAACGACACTTTTCTGCTAGTGAAAGAGTATGCGGTCGGTCTTGAGGATTACCACCTCGCTTGCCCCAAGGGCGCCATCGATCAAGGTGAATCCATTCTTGATGCCGCCAACCGCGAATTAAAAGAAGAAGTGGGTTACGGCGCAGGCAAACTGACCTTCTTGAAAAAAGTGCATTTGTCGCCGTCTTATATAGAGCATGGTATCAACATCGTTATCGCCCAGGATCTCTACCCCGAGCGTTTGGTGGGTGATGAACCCGAGCCGATTGAAGTGCTGGAAGTTCCCATCGCCGGAGTTGCAGATTTTTGCCTACGTGCAGATGTTTGCGAAGGCCGAAGCATAGCGGCGCTGTTTATGGTGCGTGAATGGTTAGCGCAACAGAGCGCCAAGAATCTATGAGCGTGACATCTGCAGTATTAAAAATTGATCAAGCTTTCGTTGAAAAAATTATCGCTATAGCTCGCGCAGCAGGCGCTGCTATTTTGACAATTTACAACGCCCCCGAAACCTCTGATATCCAATCTAAAAGCGACGATTCGCCGCTAACAGCTGCCGACTTAGCCGCACATCATCTTATCGCCCGCGAGTTGCCCAAGCTGTTGGATGTGCCCATGATTTCTGAAGAATCTGCGGCACCTGCTTTTTCTGAGCGAAAGGATTGGCCCGCCTATTGGCTGATTGATCCACTGGATGGCACCCGCGAATTTATCGCCCGCAATGGCCAATTCACGGTGAACATCGCTTTAGTAGTGGGCGGTGTTCCGCGCTTAGGCGTGGTACACGTGCCTGTCACTGACGAGACTTATTTTGGTTTGGATGAATCGATCGCTTTGGATAAGCAAACCCGCGCTGAAAAATACCTCGCAGGTTCGTTAACCTCCACTTTGCATTCACGGAAACTGGCGCCGCGTTTGGCTGCACAAGAATCGTTGGATATCCTCATGAGTTTGCGCCACGTGGGTGAGGAAGCAATGGCGTTGGTAAGTAAACTGCGAGTGCGCTGGCCTGGGCCCTTGCAATCATTGAGTGCGGGTAGTTCGCTCAAATTTTGCTGGATTGCCGAAGGCCGCGCTGATTTTTACCCGCGCCTGGCGCCAACTAGCGAATGGGACACGGCGGCCGCGCAAGTGGTGTTGTCTGCGGCAGGTGGTTCCGTTGTGCGCGCCAGCGATTTACAGCCATTGCGTTACAACACGAAAGACAGTCTGCTTAACCCCTTCTTTTACGCCCTTGGCGACGCCAGTTTTGATTGGCAATCCCTTTTGCTGTAGGCATCTCGTCTAAAGTCTTAAGCTTACATATTTAGCCCATTTAAATCGCCTAAGTGCTTGTCGCTTAAATGTTTATTTGTGGCATCGTTTGCTTTTATTTTTCGTGGCACGCTGGTAAATGCATCAATCTGAACTAGGATTTAGGTTTGGACAGTGCGATTTAAACGCTGACCCAAGTGACGTACGCACGTTGTTTAGGGGTAGGGAGTTATCAAAGAAGCTCCCCGAAAAATAGCCAATTGCCAGCCTCGCAGGCAATTTAACCGCATAACGATCATGACTGAGCGCGATCAAGATCCAAACACAAAGGAAGCGCTGGAGCAGCGCATCCAGCAGCTTGAAAAAGAGGTTACGCTCTTGGAGGAGCGGCTGCGCCATTCAAAAGCCAATACACAAGGTACCCACAAACCTAAAGGTGGGCTAGTTAAAAATTCCTGGCTGATTCCTTTTGGCCAATACCTTCTGATTGAATCCGACAAAGCGAACATTAACGATGCCCTTCAAAGGCTTGGCAATTTATTTGATGTTATAGATTGCAGCCTCTGGCTTATGGGTGCGAGCCCGACGACGACGGAAAATGCGTCCACCTCATGTTGGCAATGTTTAGGTCGCTGGCAGAAAAAATCCACTCCCGAGCTTTACGAATCTGATTGGCTAGCTGGAATCTGGCGAAAAAATTCTGATGTTGCCGAAAGTTTAAATGCAGGCAAACCTATGGCGCTGCTCGCAGCCGATCCGAATGTTGCCGATGCCTCTGCAGCTCTGTTGCGCGCTAATGTATTCAGTTCGTTGTTGGTGCCCGTGTTGCGCTACAACGTGCTTGAAGGCTTTGTGGTTTTACATCGCGATGATTCGCGCGGTTGGTACACGCGCGATCTTGATCGCTTAATGTTTATCGCCACCGCATTATTTAATTTACATGACCGCCAACAATTGCTGGTCAAATTAAATGATCGTGACACTCGTTTTAATTATGCGATTGAAGCGAGCAGTGATGGTTTGTGGGATTGGAATATTGCATCAGGGAAAATTTATTTTAGTCGTAGCTATTTGCGTATGTTGGGCTATTACTACGAAGACCTGCCGGGCGATTTAACAACTCTACAAGATTATTTTTTGTATAGCGAAGATGCAAGTATGGTGATGAACCGCTTCCGAACCGCTATTCAACATTGCGAAACCTATGTGAATTTACAATTTCGCATGCAACACCAAAATGGCAACGTGATTTGGGTGCAGTCCAAAATGAAATTTTGCGAGCCGGATAGCGACGGCCATCCCACGCGTTGTGTTGGGCTTAACAATAATATTAATGATTTTATTTTAGCGCGCGAAGATTTGTTAGCAGCAAAAACCCAAGCGGATATGGCGAACAAAACCAAGACCGAATTTTTAGCACGCATGAGTCATGAAATACGCACACCCATGAATGCAATTATCGGTCTGGGGTATTTGCTAAAAGACACCAATATGAATGAGCAGCAAAAAAGTTATCTCGGCAGTTTAAATTCTGCGTCAGATTCACTTTTGCATATTATTAATGAAGTATTGGACTTTTCAAAAATTGATAGTGGTCGAATCATTCTTGAACATTCACATTTCGACTTAGATCAATTGTTTGAAAAAATTTCTCGTTTATTTGAAATCAGTGCCATCCATAAATCCGTTCGTATTATCTACGATATCAAAGCAGATGTGCCGCGTTTCTTACGTGGTGATGCGGCGCGCTTGAGTCAAGTTATCGATCAACTGATTAGTAACGCTTTGCAGTTTTCGGAAACCAACGAAGTCATCGTTGGTGTGAAGTTGCGTGAGGCAAATGTTAAATACATCGAGCTTGAATTTTCTGTCACCGATTTTGGTGTCGGCATTCAAGAAGATCGGCTTGCCAGTATCAATGAAAGTTTGAAAAACCATGTCACCATTAGCGGCTCGGGCCGTTTGCGTTTTGGGTTGGGCATCTGCAACCATCTAGTGCATTTAATGAATGGTGACATGCAGATTGAAAGCGCGCCGCAAAAAGGTTGCCAGGTGATATTCAGCGCACGCTTTGATCACAGCCATTTAGGTTCACGTTTGCTTGGCAAAAATGTTCGCGAATTGAAAGATATCAATGCCTTGATTGTGGATGATAATTTTATCGCTCGCACGGTAATGATCAGGACTGCAAAAAGTATTGGCTTAGCTGTAGAGGATGTTGAAACTGCGGAAAAAGCAATCGAAAAAATTATTCAAGCTAATGAAAATAGCAAACCATTTCATTTTGTGTTGATGGACTACCGTATGCCGAATATGGACGGCGTAGAAGCTGCCGAGGCCATTAAAAATAATTCAACTCTGGCTTATAACCCACACGTTATTTTAGTGTCGGCCTATCATCGCGATGAAATTTCCAATGCGGATAACCTCACGCTGAATGTTGATGAATTCTTAAGTAAGCCCGTCAGCGAAACACGCTTGCTCGAAACTATTAGCAACATTATTAGTGGGGATGAATACTTGCATAGTATTAGTGCGATTCATCCTGAATCCTCTGAACAGAACGAATTTTTGCGTGGTGTTCGAGTATTAGTTGCAGAGGATAATCTCGTGAATCAACAAGTCGTTCGCGGTGTGTTAAAAAAGAAAGGTATGCATGTCACGGTTGTGAATAATGGGCTTGAAGCTATAACGACTGTTAGAGATGGTCCCAATTTATTTGATCTTATTTTAATGGATCTGGAAATGCCGGAGACGGATGGCATAAGTGCGACACATGTTATTCGTGCCGATGAACGTTCGCCGAATATTCCTATTATTGCCCTTACTGCGCAAGCTATGCGTGGTGATCGTGAGCGTTGCCTTGCTGCAGGTATGAATGCTTATTTATCCAAACCTATCAACCCTGAATTGCTTTATAAAACCATTGCCGAACAACTCAAAGCGCAATTTTTAAAAAGCGATCAAGGCAATTGCTAGTATTTATTTTTCCCTCTCTATAAATAATTAAGAAAATCTATGATCGTGGAAAATGCTAATGAAATAAATTATGAGGGAATCGATCGCAAGCAATTAAGCAAAATTAAACAGCATTTTATCCAGCTTAATCAGGCGCGTTATCAGCGAACCCTCGCCGCACTTTCAGAGCGCCAGCAGCAATTTCTGGCGCTCTTACCACTTTTATTTCATGTTAATCACCCCATGCTACCGGGTTATATCAGCCATCTCACACCGTCGGGCGTACAAGGTTTTACACCGTCGAAAGAAGATATCCGCATTGCAAAATGTGTAGCGCGCAGCTTTACTTTTCAGCGTGATTTGGTGGACAAAACCAATGCCATTGAAGCGCTGTTTATTATGGGAAGCCTGGGCACAATTGCGCATGCTGACAATAGCGATATTGATGTTTGGGTTTGTCATACGGGAAATCTTGGTAAAACCGGGCTGCTTGAATTGCAAAAAAAATGTAATGCACTGAGTCATTGGGCTGCCAATGTTATTCACATAGAAACGCATTTTTTTCTTATGGAAGCGAAAAAATTTCAGCAAGGCCAGCAAACATTATTGACTAGCGAATCCAGTGGAACCGCGCAACATTTTTTACTGTTAGATGAATTTTACCGCACCGCCGTATGGCTGGCTGGCAGATTACCGTTGTGGTGGTTCGTGCCAGTTGAGCAAGAGAAAAATTACGCAGGCTATACAAAAAATTTATTGGATAAGCGTTTTTTAAAAGCAAATGATTACGTTGATTTTGGCGGAATTCCAGAAATTCCCACCAATGAATTTGTCGGTGCTGGTATTTGGCAGTTATACAAAGGTATAGATTCACCCTACAAGTCAGTACTCAAATTATTGTTGTTAGAAGCTTACGCCAATGAAAATTTTAATGAGCCTTTGGCGCTAGGACTTAAACGAAAAATATATTGTGCATTGGATAACGGCCAGGTTGCAGATGCTAATGAGCTGGATGCTTACGTATTAGTTTTTGAGCGCTTGCAGGAATATTTAGTAGCACAAAATCAGACCGCGCGGTTGGAATTAGTTCGGCGTTGTTTTTATTTTAAATCTGGAAAATTTTTATCGCGTACCAGTCGTAAGCCGGCTAAGGCATGGCAACGTGTATTGTTGGAGGCACTCGTAAAAGAGTGGGCTTGGGACTATCGCGAATTAACCATGTTAGATAATCGCGCTTATTGGAAATCGCCCCATGTGTTAGTGGAGCGGAACCTATTGGCAAATGAATTAAACCAAAGTTACCGTTTGTTAGTGGATATGAATAAAAATAGTGCTGGCGAGGCGGCGATTAGCGGTGATGAACTATTAATTTTAGGCCGCAAATTACATGCAGCTTTTGAACGAAAAGCAGGAAAAATTGATTGGATAAATCCAAATATCTCACAGGATTTGAGTGAGCCGACACTTTGCTTTGTACAAACACAAGAAGCTGGCTCAAGTCTTTGGCAAGGTTATCGTGGCAGCCAGCAGGATTTTTCATTACGTAATCAAGCATCTGAACCTATAAAGCGTTCTCGCAATTTTATTGAGCTATTGCTGTGGTGCTATTGCAATGGAATTTTTTCTGCAGGTACAAAACTGGATATCGTCACTAAAGATTTTTCCTTGCATTCATCACAACAGCATCAATTAGTTCACGTACTTCAGCAATGGTTACCCTTGCCGGTGAAAAAAATAGAACACGATAGTTTTGTACAAAATGCACAGCCTACGGAAATATTACTGTTATTTAATGTCGGTGTGGAACCGCAAGCAGATTTGCACAGAAAAGGTATGCAAATGCTTAGCAGCCAGCGCGATGCATTCGGTTATAGCGGCATGAGAGAAAATCTCGTTATCAGTGCAGATATTATTCAACGTAACAGCTGGGGCGAATTGGTGTGTCGTCATTTTGATACAGATGCGCTGGTGAATTGTTTGCTGCATTATTTGCGCACGGTTCCACCTGGAAAAAATGTTGCTCTACCAACGTTAAACGTTCGCTGTTTTAGTTTAGGGCAAGGTTCGACGATTGAACAACGTGTACTTGAATTATGGCGCGCCGTTATCGCGTGTTTTTATTCGGGCACGCGTGCACGCAATACCCGTTTTATTTTTGAAATAGCGGATGAATATTTATTGCTGCAATTTGTGCAACAGCAAGCGCAAATTTTGCGATTTCAAACCTATGAAAAACTCCTGGAGAAGCTTGCGCTGCCGCAAATGGAGTTTAGCCCCTTGGTGGTTGATGCTTATGCTCTTCGCGATAAACCGTTGCGTCTGTTTTGCGAGGTAATAAAATCGCCAGCCATTTATTTATTTTATTCCATAGAAAAAAACCTGGAATACCAGCAAGCCAAAATTACCATCGTAGATCATAAGGGCGGGTTTTTTAATAAAACGACGGAATTGTTTAATGTGCAAGCGCTCTTGCGTCCGCTGTGCCGATTTATTCGCTCGGCGGTTGAACGGCAAGCGTTGGATTATGAACATTCTTACGATGGCTCTGCAAAAGTAACTGATTTGCAATCGATAAAAATTTATGAATTGGTTGGCGATCTAAAACAAAAAACGGCGTATCTGGATCCAAGAAGCATCGGGCAAGATTTAAGTCAATTACAATTTATTAATGTCTGTGCAGTCGCAGAGCCAAACGAGAATGATGAATTAAGTTTTACACTTTATTGCGATGGAAAAGAATTTTCGGCGTTGGAATTTGGAAATGAATTATTCAGTGTAGTAGCACGATACATAATATCTTGTCGCAAAAACGGTGAGAGCTATCCTTGTTACATAACCGACGTAGACCTATCACTCTGCCGCGATCTCATCGCGCCGCAAACCGGCATACAATTAATCCATTATTTGCATATTAAAAATGAGATCGAGCAGAAATTAAATATGGCGCTTACAAGCCCAACGCTTTAACAGTAAATATCCAACCGTCAGTTATTCAACCGTAACAGTACCTTTCATCAACGCAATGTGTCCGGGGAAGCTACAGAAAAACGTGTAGGCGGTACCTTTAGTTAGTTTGGCCACGGGAATGTCAACGGTAGTACTTTCACCTCCACCCACAAGTTTGGTTGCGGCGATAATGCGCGCATCACCTTCTTTTAAATAGTTTTTATCTACACCTGCGGCTACACCGTCAGTTGCAACAGCTTGAGCTTCTTCGGTTTTGGTTAAGACCCAATTATGTCCCATAACATTTTTAGCCAATTTACCGGTGTGGGTTAAGGTCACTGTAAATTTTTTACAGGCTTTACCCACGGTAATTGCTTTCTTATCAAATTGCATTGCATCGTTGGCGCCGATAGTGACCGCGCAGTCGTCGGCGAAGGCAACGCTAGACGCCAAGCTCAGTAACGCAGGTAGTAAAAGATGCTTAATGTTCATAGTTTTTCTCCAAGGTTGTGGCACTAATAAATGTTACTTGTAATGTTATTTTTCAAAAATTGTTCGTATGGTTGCACAGCTTTTAGCGGGCTCTAACTTTATGCTTTAAACCAGATTTATAAAATAGGCCAGTGTTAGGTTTTATTGATCCTGTTCAAGGTTTTTCGTTCCCTTAGGTTTTTCTGCGAAATTATTCTAACCAGTCCACCTGCATTTCACGCTCAGCAACTTGGCCCTGATCATCTACCACGCGGATGTTGTGAATGCCTGCATCGGTTGGCCGATAAGCGAGCGCAACTTGGGGATCGCTGCTACCTATGTAGCGATTATCGTCAAACCAAAACAAGGTGCGCACTTGAGCGGCCGCTTTGGCTTGGAGTGGAATAGTGACTTCCGGTCGACTCGTGCGCAATTGATAGCTCACATGGCGAACTGGAGAGCTGATATCCGGTGCCTGCGTTTGAAAGCCTTGTTGGCATTTAGGTGGAGCGCGGCGCGGCAAACCGGCCTGACGAAATAGCTTTTGCATATCGCTGCTCCAAAACTCCATGATTTCTATACGCACCTGATCGGCTTGATAAGGCGGGCAAACCGGTTGACCTGTTTTGAGGCTGATAGCGACAGGTTGATGCAACTGGCTGACTTTAATTGGTGACTTACCGGGGATGTACCAAGTTTTGTGCCGCAAAGGACACCAAGCGTTGGGTAAGTCGCCACTTGCGCTGCACACAGAGACTTCGCTTACGCCGGTGGGTGGAGTTGAAGCCGGTATGGCCTCGGGTTTACGAAGGTAGAGGCCATCGGCAATGCGGAAAAAGAGCGGCGCCGCTGTATCAATCCCTACAAATGCAGGGTTGCCACGACTATCAAAATTGCCGATCCAGACCGCGAGGATGTAAGGACCAACCACCCCCACGGACCAAGCATCCCTAAAGCCCCAAGATGTACCTGTCTTCCAGGCGATTGGCCAGCCCGAATTGAGATTGTAGTTGTCGTCTTCTCCTGGTCTTGGGTTATGGCGCAGCATATCCAAAGTGATAAAACTTGCTTCCGGCGAAATAAGTTGGGTGCCATTAGACCCTTCCACTGCTTCGCGCTCAGGGCGAACGGGAACCTCACTTCGATGAATTTGAGAGACAATTGAATCTGCAAGGTCAGCGTGAACGGCAAATACATTTTCGCGTTCAGTATGATCGGAGATTAGGTCAGCGTGCTTAGGGTGAAAGGAAATTGCAGAAGTTTCCGTTCGTGGTGAGCGTGAAGCAGTAGAAACACTTTTCGTCCCCTCTATAAGCT
>Ga0247740_1001438_pt1 | contig 10178 bp, 7 predicted proteins | sample UWRJL148409B2_FD_180942 | JGI IMG/M metagenome (GOLD analysis project Ga0247740, IMG submission 180942) | Plant litter microbial communities from Arlington Agricultural Research Station in Wisconsin, United States - UWRJ-L148-409B-2 | ecosystem: Environmental > Terrestrial > Plant litter >...
GCGACACCGACCAGCGCGACAACCCACTTGCCGCGGCTCGGGGGCGTGGGTGACACCACGTAGGTCGAAGCATTACCCGTGAGGGTGACGGAGCCGAGCCCTCCCAGCACCGCGGGCGCCGCGGGGATCAACTGCGTGCCGAGCGACGGGTGATCGTCTTCCATCGTCGCTTGCTTCATGCGCTGGTCGATGGAGCGGCGGATCTCGCCGCGCTCGATTTCATACAGATCGCCGAGCACGGTCCGAAGCTGTTCGGCGCTGAATTCGAGGTTGTTCGAGCGAATGTAAGCGCGTAGGGCGTCACGCATTTCGGCCGCCGAGGCGTAGCGGTCTTCGACTCGCTGAGCCGCGGCCCGCAGACAAATCTGCAAGAGCTCGACCGGCACGCCGAGCGCTTGCTTCATCAGCTCGGGGTCGACGCCGGTCATGCGGCTCTGCATGATTTCTTGCTGCGTGCGGTCCTGCGACAAGCGTCGATAGGCCAGCATTTCCCAGAGCAACACGCCGACCGCGAACACGTCCGAGCGCTGCTCACTGTTGCCCAAGATTTGCTCCGGGGCCGCGTAGCCGAGCTTGCCTTTGAACATCCCGGCCTCGGTGGCGTGGCTCACCCCCGTGGCCTTGGCCACCCCGAAATCCAACACTTTGGCCGTGCCGTCGAAGGTCACGAAGATATTGTTCGGGCTGATGTCGCGATGCACGAGCGAGAGCGGCGTGCCATCCGGATCGGTGAACCCGTGCATGTACACGAGGGCCTCGAGCACCTGGCAGAGGAGCTCCAAACGCGCCGCCAACGGCAGCGGAGTCTCGAGCGTCTTCTTCAGCAAGCGGCCGAGAGTTTGCCCCTCCAGGTACTCCATGCAGATGAAGTAGCGGCCGCCATCTTCCCCCACCTCCAACGTTTGCACGATGTTCTGGTGGTTCATGCGCGCCGCCAAGCGCGCCTCGGCCAAGAACATATCGAGCGAGCCTTCGTTCTCGCGTAGCTCGTCGCGCATCACCTTCAGCACGACCAGCTTGTTGAAACCGCCGAGCCCCGAGGAGAACGCGACGAAGACGCGCGCCATACCGCCCTGGCCGAGCTCGAGGAGCAACCGGTAGCGACCGAGCCGAACCACGGGCCCTTGGCTGAGCGCAGGCATCGAACTCAAGGAAAGACCTCCGCGTAAGTGATCCAGCCGGTGCGAGAGATGACTTGCGTCTCGGTCAGCGGCCGCTTGTCGTAAGTGCCACCGATCAGCGTCGAGCCGAGCGGCACGTTCACGAAGCCCGCCGCGCCGGCTTCGGTCGTCTCGGCCAACGATTTGTCCGGGAACATGTTGGTGAAATAAAAGCCGACCCCACCCGCGGCATTCGTCACGACCGCGCCCTCGAGTGGGTTGCGATCTTCATCGCGCACTACCGCCACGATCGTGCCGAGCGCGCGATCGATCTCTTGATCGGTCGCGGCCCCCAGCAGGGCGACGGTCGACTCGTCGGCAAGAGTCAGATCCCAGCCGTCCATGTCTTCGGTCACCGGTCGCCCGAGGAACTCCATGGCGGGAACCGTGTTTGGACTGGTGACTTCGAGCACGCCCTGAAACCCGGACGGAACCGGGATGGTCAGCGATTCACCGGCGTTCGCGCTCACGGGGCAGCCGAGCGGAGCGTCGCAAACATAGTCGAGCCGCGAGCAGGCCCGGACTCGAAAGGGCTTCGGCGTTTTGGACGAGTAGTTGATGCTGAACGAGATGTTCACGGTCTCGCCCGAGACCGGCAGGCAGGCACCGGCGGAAGGCGTCACGCACACGTTCTCCTGGCACGTCGCGCCGGCAAATGCTTCGCCCCGAGCCGTGCAATCCGTGTCGACCGCGCACTGCTTGTCCTTGCTGTCGATCAACACCGAACATGACAGCGTGGTGACGGCGAGCATCATGGCCATGGCGGCCCTGGAGAGAGACTGACTGCGGCGTGTGGGCATCGAGACGGGGTCGAAACACTAACCCATCGTCCAGCGTCTGGCGTGGGTGAGCGACTAGCGCCTCGCCGAAGCCATACGGCCGCTGAGCGCGCGGCCTCGGCTGAACGGACGGCTGGTCAGCGCGCTCTCGAGCGACGCCAACTCAGGGCTGCCGCAGCCGCCCTTCACTCACATTTCATGATGAAATGTTTCAGCGCGGATCTTGGATCAATCGGAAATCAAGCACTGGATCCGATCAGTCGGCTTCACATATCACCCTCAGGTGTGATACTGCTCCACGCGGCACCCCGCTGGCGTCAACCCCCCCCCGCGACGTAGGCGGGGTGCCACTAATCGCTCCACTCGCGCGAGTGCACACCGTGCCCGCGCGCGAGTCGCGCACGGGCGGCACAGTGGCGATGCGAGCCGAACTCGGCTCAGCTCAGGCCGGGTTGCTCACCCGGGGCGTCGCCCGGCGGCACGCTACGCGGTCCGACGGCAGAGTTCGGCGCGTCTTCTTCGATCAGCTCGCCATTGCGGTACTCGATCAGCGAGCGGCGCGGGCCGAACAAGGTGTCGGGCTCGGGGAACACCATGGCTTCGCGCAGCACTTCGTCCATGTGGTCGACCAAGACCACGCGCAGCGTCTTCAACACGCGACGCGGGATCTCGCGCAGGTCTTTCCGGTTCTCTTTCGGAACGAGCACCGTAGTGATGCCGTTGCGGTGAGCGGCCAAGATCTTCTCTTTCAAGCCGCCGATGGGCATCACGCGGCCGCGCAGCGTGATTTCGCCGGTCATGGCTACTTCATTGCGCACCGGCACGCGCGTGAGCGCGCTGGCGATGCTAGTGGCCATGGTCACGCCCGCGCTCGGGCCGTCTTTACGTACGAAGTCCGGGAAGTGCACGTGCACGTCGACCTTCTGGTAAAAATCCGGCTCGAGCTTGAGGATCGTGCTGCGCGAGCGGATGTAGCTCATCGCCGCTTGCGCGCTCTCTTCCATGCCCTTCTCGAGCAAGCCGGTGATCACCAGCTTGCCCTTGCCGGCGACGACGCTGACTTCGCAGTCGAGGATGTCACCGCCATGGTCGGACACGCTCAGGCCATGCGTGAGGCCGATCGCGTCGTGCTCTTCCTTTTTGCCGAGGCGGAACTTGGGCACGCCCAGATACGTCGGCACGTCCGCGCCGCGGATCTCGAGCTGCTGCTCCTTGCCCTCTTTGACGACTTTGAGCGCGACCTTGCGGCACACGGCGGCCAGCTCCCGCTCGAGCGAGCGCACACCGGCTTCACGCGTGTAGTGGTGAATCACGGTGCGTACGGCGTTCTCCGTAAACTCGACCGGCACGTCTTCCAGCCCGCACTCCTTCTTTTGGCGCGGGATCAGATACTTTTGCGCGATGTTCAGCTTCTCGAACTCGGTGTAGCTCGTGAGCTGGATGATCTCCATGCGGTCCTGAAGCGGGATCGGAATGCCGCTCAAGGTGTTCGCGGTCGTGATGAACATCACGTCCGAGAGATCGTAGTCGAGGTCGAGGTAGTGATCGTTGAAGGTCTTGTTCTGCTCCGGGTCCAAGACCTCGAGCAGCGCGGCCGCGGGATCACCGCGGAAGTCGGTGCTCATCTTGTCGATCTCATCGAGCAAGAACACGGGGTTGTTGGAGCCGACCTTCTTCAGGTTTTGGATGATCTTGCCGGGCAGCGCGCCGATGTACGTGCGCCGATGGCCGCGGATCTCCGCTTCGTCACGCACGCCGCCGAGTGACAGGCGCACGAACTTACGCCCAGTGGCGCGAGCAATGCTGCGGGCGATGCTGGTCTTGCCGACGCCGGGCGGGCCGACGAAGCACAAGATCGGGCCCTTCAGGCTCTTGGTCAGCGCTTGCACCGCGAGGTACTCGACGATGCGCTCTTTCGGCTTCTTCAGGCCGTAGTGATCCTCGTCCAGGATCTTCTCGGCTTCGGTGATGTCGAAGCGTTCCTCGGTCTTGTCCGACCAAGGCAGCGTCAAAATCCAATCGACATAGTTGCGCACGACCGTCGCTTCCGCGCTGGTCGGGTGCATCATCTTCAGCTTCTTCAGCTCTTTTTTGACCTTGCCCTGCGCTTCTTCACTGAGCTTCTTGGTCTTGAGCTTCTCTTCGATCTCTTGGATTTCTGACTTGAACTCATCACGCTCGCCGCCGCCCAGTTCCTTCTGGATGGCCTGCATTTGCTCGTTGAGGTAGTACTCCTTCTGCGTCTTCTCCATCTGCTTCTTGACGCGGGAGCGGATCTTCTTCTCCACCTGGAGAATCTCGATCTCGGCCTGCATGAGCTCGTACAGACGCTCGAGGCGCTTCTTGGCCTCTTCCATCTCGAGCAGGCCCTGACGATCGGCGAGCTTGATCGTCGGCAGATTGGCGGCGATGGTGTCGGAGAGCTTCGACGCATCATCGATGCTCTGAACGCTCATCAAGACTTCGGGCTGAACCTTCTTGTTCAGCTTCACGTACACCTCGAAGGTGCTTTGCACGCTGCGGATCAGCGCCTCGACCTCGACGTCGGCCGTACCCGCTTCCGGGATCTCTTCGATCTCGACGGAGAAGAAATCATTGGAGTCGTTGTAGCGCTTCACCCGCGCGCGTTGACGGCCTTCGACGAGCACCTTCACGGTGCCGTCGGCGAGCCGGAGCAGCTGCACGATCGCGCCCACGGTGCCCACCGTGTAGATGTCGTCCGGCGTGGGCTCGTTGGTTTTGGCGCTCTTTTGCGCCGCCAAGAAGATCTCCTTGTCGTGCGCCATCGCCTCGTCGAGCGCCGCAATGCTCTTCTCGCGGCCAACGAACAGCTGCGACACCATGTGCGGGAACACGATGATGTCGCGCAGGGGCAACGCGGGCACGGTGCGCCGTGGCGCAGCACTACGATCGTTCGGGTCGTTCTTGAAAAACATGAATTTTTCCAGGGCCGCCGGCTGCGCCAGCTGCGGCTACGCGTCGGGCGCGCTTCGGAGAGCCGAGCGCCCGACTATGTGGTGCAAAGCGGAAGCGCTCAGCCGACGCCGGCTTCCTTGTGATAGACGATCAGCGGGGCATCGCCGTTCGTGATCGCGTCTTCATTGACGACCACTTCTTTGATGCCTTGCTTCGAGGGGACCTCGTACATGATGTCGAGCATCGCCTCTTCCAAGATGGCGCGCAGACCGCGCGCGCCGCTCTCGCGAACCAGCGCCTTGCGAGCGATGGCTTGCAGCGCACCCTTGGTGAACTTCAGCTTCACGCCGTCCATCTCGAACAGCTTTTGGAACTGCTTGACGAGGCTGTTCTTTGGCTTGGTAAGGATGTCGATGAGTGCGTCTTCGGTCAGCTCGTGCAGGGTGGCGATCACCGGCAAGCGGCCGATGAACTCCGGGATCAAGCCGAACTTGAGCAAGTCCTCCGGCTGAACGTGAGCGAGCAATTGCCCGAGCTTGAGCTCTTTCTTGCTCTTCACGTCGGCGCCGAAACCGAGCCGCGACTGCCCCAACCGGCGTTGCACGATCTGGTCGAGCCCGACGAACGCGCCGCCGCAAATGAACAAGATGTTGCTGGTGTCGACCTGCAAAAAGTCTTGCTGCGGGTGCTTACGGCCACCCTTCGGAGGCACATTCGCGATCGTGCCCTCGATGATTTTCAGCAATGCTTGCTGCACGCCCTCACCCGAGACGTCACGGGTGATCGACGGGTTGTCGCTCTTCCTGCTAATCTTGTCGATTTCGTCGATGTAGACGATACCGCGCTGAGCGCGTTCGACATCATGATCGGCGTTTTGTAGCAGCTGAACGATGATGTTTTCGACGTCTTCACCGACGTAGCCGGCTTCGGTCAAGGTGGTGGCGTCCGCGATCGCGAAGGGCACCTTGAGGATCTTGGCCAACGTCTGGGCCAAGAGGGTCTTACCGCTGCCGGTGGGGCCGAGGAGGAGGATGTTGCTCTTACCGAGCTCCACGTCCTCCGAAGAGACCTTGCTGTCGATGCGCTTGTAGTGATTGTGCACGGCCACGGCGAGCGTCTTCTTCGCTCGCTCTTGACCGACCACGTAGTCGTCCAAGATCGCTTTGATCTCGGAAGGCTTGGGCATCGGGTCCGAGCCAGTCGACGGCTCGTCCTTCTCTACCTCTTCCGCAATGATGTCGTTGCAGAGGGCGATGCACTCGTCGCAAATGTAGACCGTGGGGCCTGCGATGAGCTTCTTCACCTCCTTCTGCGACTTGCCGCAGAAGGAGCAGCACAAGTTACCGTTCGATTCGTCGCGCCTTCTCTCCACGATTTACCCTCGGAAGCGACCTACTGGGACCGGAGTTTCGGTCGAATTGCCGTCAAATTGTAAGTCGTCAACGCCGGCCCCGCAAGGAGTGCGGGGGACAAAGCACGACCGACGCGAAGCATGGCTGCTTAGATCTGCGGCACGGGGGCCAGCAAAACTAAGCCCCCCGCCGGTGATTGTACGGCTTGAGGGCAGCTCGCCCCTCACGTGGCCTTCTTCTTGGACTCGAAGATCTCGTCGATCAGCCCGTATTCTTTGGCTTGTGCGCCGCCCATGTAGAAATCACGCTCGATGTCGCGGGCGATGTCTTCACGCGGCTTGCCGGTCGCGCGCTGCAGAATGTCCGTGATGACGTCCTTGACGTGACGGATCTCGCGAGCCTGGATTTCGATGTCCGTGGCTTGACCGCGCGCGCCACCCAGAGGCTGGTGAATCATGATTCGCGAGTGCGGCAGCGCGAAGCGACGGCCCTTGGCGCCAGCACCCAGCAGGACCGCGCCCATGCTCGCCGCTTGACCGACGCAGATGGTGCTCACGGCGCAGCGCACGAGCTGCATCGTGTCGTAGATCGCGAGGCCCGCCGTCACCACGCCGCCGGGCGAGTTGATGTAGAGCTGGATGTCCTTGTCCGGGTCTTCGCTCTCGAGGAACAAGAACTGGGCGATGATGATGTTCGCTACGTCATCATCCACCGCGCTGCCCAAGAACACGATGCGGTCCTTGAGGAGGCGGCTGAAGATGTCCCAGGTGCGCTCGCCGCGGTGCGTGGTTTCGACCACGTGCGGGTAGATGACGTTGTTCCGGGGCGCATCATTGTAGCGCTCGAGAATGTCGAGGGCTTGGGCACGGGTTTCAGGACGCTTCGACATTCAATCCTCCTCGGCGTGGGGACAAGGCTTGCGGGGCAAAACGATCAGCCTTCACTGATCTTGGCCTTCGCCTCGATGATGTCCAGGACCTTGTTTTCCAAAATCATGCCAATGAGCATTTCACGCTTCTTCTGGTCGCGATACTCGACTCGAAGCTTAGCCACGTTCTTGCCCGTTTGCTCGGCCAGTTCTTTCAGGCCCTCTTCCAGCTCGGCGTCCCCGATTTGGATGCCCTCTGCCTTGGCGATTTCGGCCATGAGCAGGCCGGCGCGCACTTTGACTTCGCTGTCCTGCTGAATTTGACCGCGCAGCTCGTCACCCACGCCGGTGGCCTTCTGGCCCTGGCTGCGTGCGCGCTGGAGAATTTCTTGCTCGGTCACGCGCATTTGGCGCTCGACGAGCGAGGGGGGGAGCGGCACCGGATTCGCCTTCACCAGCTCGATCACCAGCTGCTCGGCGAGCTTGTTGTCCGACTCTTCTTTCGAATGCTTCTCGAGGGTTCCGCTGATGTCCTTCTTGAGGGCCTCGAGGGTTTCGAAGTCGCCCACGTCTTTGGCGAACTCGTCGTCGGCCTCCGGCAGAACGCGCTCCTTCAGATCCTTCAAGGTCAGGGCGAACACGGCGGACTTACCCGCCAACTTCGGGTGCGGGTGCTGCGCGGGCATGTCGACCTTGGCCTCGGCCTGGTCGCCCACGTTCTTGCCCAAGAGCGCGGTCTGGATTTCGGGGATCAGCTGGCCCCCGCCGAGCTCGGCCTGGAAATCACTGGCGCCGGCGTCGTCGATCAGGGCGCCGTCGACCGAGAGCGTGAAGTCGATGGTCACGACGTCGCCCTCTTTAGAGGCACGTGCTTCCTTCGGCGGTTCCAGCGTGGAGTGCGAACGGCGCAATTGGTCCAAACGCTCGGTGATCTGCTCCGGGCTAACCTCGACCTTGGCGCGCGTGGCTTCGAGGCCGTCGTACTTGACGCTCTCGATCACGGGCAGCACTTCGACGCGGGCCTTGTAACCGAAGGCTTTGCCTTCTTCGAGCCGACGCGGCTCGATCGATGGATCGGTCACCGGCTGCAGCTTTTGCTCGCTGATCGCTTGCGGATAGGTCTCGTCGACCAAGCGCTGCGCGACATCAGCGGCGATGCGCGGGCCGTACAAGTGCGCGAGCACCTTGCGCGGCGCGCGGCCGGGACGAAACCCACTCACGCGGGCAGTTTTGGCGACCGATGTGTAGGCTTTTTCGACCTCGCTTTTGACGCGATCGACAGCGATCTCTACATCGAACTCGACTAATACGGGACTGAGCCGTTGAACGTTGACCTGCATCTGAAGAGGGCGTGACGTTACATGCCGGGGTAACTAGGTCAAGGCACGCTTTGATCTTTGTTCAGTAACAGCGGTCGTTCGAGCAGAACCAGCGCGCCTCGGATGTACCCGCTCCCCATCCCAAGCGCACAAAATAGCAAAAACCCCGCGGGAGGCAGCCCACGGGGTTTCCGGGATTTAGGTCTAAGTTAAGTCGGTAAAGGCTCCGGGATCACTCTTCGTCGTCTTCTTGGTCCGCTTCCCACATCGCGGCTTCGAAGGGATCCATGTCGAATTCCAGGGTCTCGCCCGTGGACTCGATCTCATCGACGGACCAACCAATGCGCATTTCCGGGCGCACGAGGTCGCGTTCGAGTTCTGCGAAAGAGCTGTAGTCTTTGGGCGCGGCCATTGATGAGTTCCTCAGGGGTTCGGAGTTGGAGCCCGCCGTGCGGTCACGGCGGAGTGAAGCGAGACGACGCGGGCGAGCGGACGGTCGGAGGAGGACGACTGCCAAAATCCGGCACACAGGATTCGTTCACGGGCGGCATTGCGGCGCTGCGCGGACACGACTAATCCGGGATTGAGCGCGAGCTGCATGCGAGCTCGGAGGTCTGTTGTGCGGGGGGTTGGCTTTCGACTCACTTTTGACTACTCACACCTACATCTGCGCACACAGTACGCTACGTTCCTCAGACCTCCAAAAAAACGCGGCCCGCGCGCGATATTTCGATAAGAGGCACACTCCCGGGGCAAGCTGCTCCACGGCTCGCCTCCCCCGTTTCTCACCATGAATCAGCGCCAGCAGATCATCGCCATCGCCAACCAAAAGGGTGGCGTGGGCAAGACCACGACAGCCGTGAACCTCGCGGCCAGCCTCGCGGCCGCCGAGCGCCCAACCTTGCTCGTGGACCTCGACCCGCAAGGCAACGCCTCGAGCGGCGTGGGCGTCCCCCCGGGCACGGTCGAGAAAACGATCTACGACGCGCTGATCGGCAACGCGCCGCTACGCGACGTGATCCGCAGCACCGGGATCCCCACGCTCGACCTCGCGCCCGCGACACAAGATCTCACCGCCGTCGAATACGAGCTGTTCGAGACCACGCAGCGCGGCACGCACCTGCGCGAGATCCTGCGCGGCCCCGACGTCGAGAAGTACGACTACATCATCATCGACTCGCCGCCCTCGCTCGGTGTCTTGACCCTGAACGTGTTGGTCGCGGCGCACCGTGTGATCGTCCCGCTCCAGCCCGAGTACTACGCGCTCGAAGGCATCACGTATTTGATGGCCACGATCGACCGCGTGAAGGCTTCGCTGAATCCGGCCCTGACCGTCGAAGGCATCGTGCTCACCATGTGGGATCCGCGGAACCGCCTCGCGCATCAAGTCGCGGACGAAGTGAACAAACACTTTCGCGTATTCAAGTCGATCATCCCGCGCAACGTGCGGCTGAGCGAAGCCCCCTCCCATGGCTTGCCCGCGCTCTTGTACGACGTCGGCAGCAAGGGCGCGCAGGGCTACCTGAGCTTGGCGCGTGAACTGATCGAAGGCCCGAGCGCCGTGATCGAGAGCCAATCTGCCGCCATCGAGGGCCCGAGCGCATGAACGAACCGCCCAAAAAGCCATTCCGCGGCTTGGGGCGTGGGCTCGATGCGTTGATGCCCGCACGCGTCCCCGTGACCAGCGAGCGGCCCGCCGCCGTCAGCGCCAAATACGAAGGCAACGTGTTTACGTGCCCGCTCGACAAAATCGTGCCCCAAAAGGGCCAACCGCGGCAGCACTT
>Ga0247740_1001440_pt1 | contig 10177 bp, 6 predicted proteins | sample UWRJL148409B2_FD_180942 | JGI IMG/M metagenome (GOLD analysis project Ga0247740, IMG submission 180942) | Plant litter microbial communities from Arlington Agricultural Research Station in Wisconsin, United States - UWRJ-L148-409B-2 | ecosystem: Environmental > Terrestrial > Plant litter >...
GATGATGGCTGGCGAGTTCTGCTTCGCCTGGTCGAACAGGTCGCGCACGCGGCTCGCGCCGACACCCACGAACATCTCGACGAAGTCGGAACCCGAGATCGTGTAGAACGGCACGCCCGCCTCGCCGGCGGTAGCGCGGGCGAGCAGGGTCTTACCGGTTCCGGGAGGGCCGTACAGCAGCACGCCCTTGGGGATACGGGCGCCGACCGCGAGGAACTTCGCGGGCTCCTTGAGGAAGTCCTTGATCTCCTCGAGCTCCTCGATCGCCTCGTCCGCACCGGCGACGTCGGCGAACGTGACCTTGGGGGCCTCCTTGCCGACGAGCTTGGCCTTGGACTTGCCGAACTGCATGACGCGGTTGCCGCCGCCCTGCATCCGTGAGAGCAGGAAGTAGAAGATCACGCCGATGATGAGGAACGGCAGCAGGATGCCGATGAGCTGCGTGAAGAAGTTGGTCTGGGGCACCTCGTCATCGAACTTCACGTCGGCGGCGTTGATGGCCTCGACGATCTCGGTTCCGCGCGGTGCGACGTAGTAGAACTGCACCTGGGTGCCGTTGTCACCGTCGGCCTTGTCGAGCGTGAGGTCGACGCGCTGCTCGCCGTCGACGATCTTCGCCGAGGTGACGGTCGAGCCCTCGAGCAGGTCGAGGCCCTCCTGCGTGGAGATCTCCTTGAACCCGCTGCCGGTCAGGAGGGTCGTTCCGATCCACACTGCGGCGATGGCGAGCACGATGTACACGATCGGTCCGCGGAAAATGCGCTTGAAGTCCATGTTGTTTCGGGGCGTTGAACCCCCGACCTTCCTGCTGAAGAAACGTCCTGTAAGGCTACCGGTACCGCGCTGCGAGCCGTCTGGATGTTCGCCTCAGGCGCACCCCCAGTGTTAGGCGGGGGAGGCGAGAGGAATCAGTGGCCGGCGGGCGGCACGTACGCCGCGATTCCCGCCTGCACGACGGCCTCGGCCTCGGCCGCGTCGCCCCAGCCGTCGACCTTGACCCACTTGCCGGGCTCGAGGTCTTTGTAGTGCGTGAAGAAGTGCTCGATCTCCTTGATCAGGAACTCGGGCACGTCGCCGATGTCCTGGATGTGCGCCCAGCGCGGGTCCTTCGCCTGCACGCAGATCACCTTGGCGTCGCTGCCGCCGTCGTCCGTCATGTTGAAGACGCCGACCGGGCGTACGGAGATACCTACGCCGGGGAAGGTGGGGGCGTCGAGGAGGATGAGCGCGTCGACCGGGTCGCCGTCGAGGCCGAGCGTGTGCTCGAAGAACCCGTAGTCGGTGGGGTACGCGAACGAGGTGAAGAGGTAGCGGTCGAGGAACACCCGGCCGGTCTCGTGGTCGACCTCGTACTTGTTGCGGCTCCCCTTCGGGATCTCGACGATGATGTCGTAGGCGGCCATGGTGCTACTCCTAAAAGTCTGGGGGATGCTGCCGATAACGTTAGCTGATGACGTTGCCGCGCCCCAGACTCACCCCCGCGATCGCAGACCTGCGCCGCGCGGTGCGCACGTCGCTCCCCTCCGACGGCCTCGTGCTCGTCGCCCTCTCCGGCGGCCCCGACTCCCTCGCCCTCGCGGCCGCCGTCGCCTTCGAGGCACCGCGTGCCGGCCTGCGCGCGGGTGCGGTCGTCGTCGACCACGGCCTCCAGCCCGGTTCGAAGGATGCCGCGGCTCGAGCAGCGGCAAATGCCACCGCCCTCGGCCTCGACCCGGTCGTGGTGAAGGCCGTCGCCGTCGGCACGGACGGCGGACCCGAGGCCGCGGCCCGCACCGCCCGCTACGCCGCGCTCGAGTCGGCGGCCGCCGAGCTCGGCGCCGTCGCCGTGCTGCTCGGCCACACCCTCGACGACCAGGCCGAGACAGTCCTGCTCGGGCTCGCTCGCGGCAGCGGTGCCGGGTCGCTGCAGGGAATGGCGGCGGTCAACGGGCTGTACGTGCGGCCGCTGCTGGGCATCCGTCGCGTCACCACGGTGCAGGCGTGCGCGGACGCCGAACTGGAGCCCTGGCTCGATCCGCAGAACGACGACGGGGCCTACTCGCGCGTGCGCGTGCGGCGGCGGGTGCTGCCCGTGCTGGCGGAGGAGCTGGGTCCGGGCATCCCCGAGGCTCTCGCCCGCACCGCGGAGCAGCTGCGCGAGGACTCGGAGGCGCTCGACCACTTCGCGGAGGAGATCGCCGAAGATCTCGCCGAGCACACCGAGGCGGGAATCTCGCTACCGGTGCGCTCCCTCGAGGTGCAGCCGGCGGCGCTGAGGCAGCGGCTGATCCGGCTCGTGGTGGCGAGCGAGTTCCACGTGTCGCTGAGTCGAGCGCAGACGCTGGAGGTGGCGCGCCTCGTCACGGACTGGCACGGTCAGGGCCCGATCGACCTGCCCGGCTTCACCGCCGCGCGCTCGGGCGGGTGGATCCGGCTGGCCGCCGCGGGCACCGACGCCGCCTCCGCCGAGCCCGTCTTCACGCCGTAGGCTCGCTGCATGGAACTTTCCGACGTCGCTGACGACCTGACCGAGGTGCTCCTCACCGAGCAGCAGATCCACGACAAGATCGCTGAGCTGGCGCGGCGCATCGAGCACGACTACGCCGGTGAGCGCGTGCTGCTCGTCGCGGTGCTCAAGGGCGCGGTGATGGTGATGGCCGACGTGGCGCGCGAGTTGAAGATGCACATCGACATCGACTTCATGGCGGTGTCGTCGTACGGCATGTCCACCGAGTCGAGCGGTGTCGTGCGCATCCTCAAGGACCTCGATGCCGACCTGACGGGCCGTCACGTGATCATCGTCGAGGACATCATCGACTCGGGCCTGACGCTCGCGTGGCTGCGCGCCAACCTCGAGAGCCGCGGGCCGGCGTCGCTCGAGATCCTCGCGCTGCTGCGCAAGCCCGACGCCGCGAAGGTCGAGGTCGACGTGAAGTACTTCGGCTTCGACATCCCCAACGCCTTCGTGGTCGGGTACGGCCTGGACTACGCGGAGAAGTACCGCAACCTGCGCGGGGTCGCCGTTCTGGCACCGCACGTCTACGCCTAACCGGTCGGGCGCGCCCCGTAGTACATGAGGTCGTAGTACCGCAGGTTCGACACCTTCACCGGCACGCCCTCGTACTGCGCCTCGATCATCCGGCCACCGCCGAGGTAGAGGGCGGTGTGGTACGTCGAGGCGCCGCCGTCGTCGGAGTAGAACACGAGGTCACCGCGCTGCAGGTCGCTGACCGGCACGAGACGCCCCTGGTTCGCGAGGTACCGGTACTGGCTCGTCGACCCGTGTGCCCCGATGTACACGCCGGCCGCGGCGTAGGCAGCCTTCGTCAGGCCCGAGCAGTCCCAGCTGTCCGGACCCGAGCCGCCGTACGCGTACGGGTCGCCGAGCTGCGCGTAGGCGTAGTTGATTGCGATCTCGACGGCTGACGGGGTGGGCGCGGGCGGTGTGGGCTCGGCCGGCGGCGTCGGGTTCGTGGGCGTCGTCGGGATGGTGGGCGTCGTGGGGTTCGTCGGAGCCGTGGGGTTCGTCGGCGTCGTCGGGTTCGTCGGATCGGTCGGGGTCGTGGGCGTGCCCGGGTTCGCGGGCGTGCCGGGCTGAGTCGGCAGCGCCGGGGTGTCGGTTAGCCCGATCAGGTACTGCCGCTCGGTCTCCGCCGTCGTGCCCTTGAGCGTCGCGAGCTGTTCGTACAGCTGGTCGGAGGCCGCCTGTTGAGCCGCCAGTTGCGCGAGCATGTCGGTCGATGCCGCATTCGCGGCATCCAGCGCAGCCTGCGAGGATGCCGCGAGCTTCTGCCGCGCAGTCACCGCCGCCTCGGCATCCGCCGAAAGCGACTCCGCGACGTTCCTGTCGTGCTCGGCCCGCTCGTAGATGCTCGTGGACTGCTCGGTGAGCTTGCTCACGGTGGCGAGGGTGCCGAGGAGGTCGTCGGAGTCCTCGCTGAGGAGCAGGCTGAGGCTGAGACTCGAGCCGCCGCTTCGGGCGAACTGGGCTACGAGCTGACCGGCACGGCGCATCGAGACGGTGGCCTGCGCCTGGGCATCCTTCGCCTGGGTCGTCAGCCTGTCGGCCTTGCTGGATGCCCGGTCGAGCGCTTCACGGGCGACGTTGTACTCCTCGCCCTTGGTCTGCGCGGCGCGGCCGAGGGCTGCGGCCTTCAGCTCGAGGGCGACGAGGTGGTCTTGGATCGTGGTGATCTCGGCGGCCCTGGCGGCCTCGCTCTGCCGGGCGTTCTGCACGTCGTCCCAGCTCGGGTAGTCGTCGGCGAATGCGGGTGAGGTGATGCCGAGCGCGAGCAGCAGGCTCGCGCACGCGACGACGGTGAGTGCCCTCGAAGGGCGGACGTGCGCACGCACTACCGCCTCGAGCCCTCACCGCGGTCAGCCAAGCGTGATGCCCTGCCCTGCCATGAACGGAACGGGGTCGACGTTGTCGCCCCCGATGATGACCTCGTAGTGCAGGTGGCAGCCGGTCGAGTCGCCGGTGCTACCGACGCGCGCGATGTTCATGCCGACCCCCACCGACTGGCCGTACGTCACGAGGATGCCGCCGTCGACGATGTGGCCGTAGCGGGTGACGACGCCATTGCCGTGGTCGATCATGACCTCGTTGCCGTAGCCGCCGTTCCAGCCGTAGAGCGCGAAGATGACGGTGCCGGTCGCCGCGGCGTAGATGTTCGAGCCGCAGCCCGCACCGAGGTCGGTGCCCTTGTGGTACTTCGTGCCGTAGTTGGAGCTGTAGCCGAAGACCGACGTGATGTAGCCACCGGCGGGCTTGGCCCAGCCGGAGTCGCTGATCTGGCCGCCGTAGGCCGCATCGGCCGCGAACTTCGCCTGGATGCCCGCCTTGTAGTCGGCCTCGGTAGCGGCTCGGTTCTCCCGGAGCACGACGAGCTGTGCCTGAAGTTGGGCCTGGTGCTCCTGCTGGGCGGCAACAGCTGCGGAGGCGGACGCGGCAGCGGTCACGGCCTCGTTGTACGCCTTCTCGGACGCGGCCTTGAGCACGAGCAGTTCCGCCTTGGCGACGTCGGCCTGGTCGGTGAGGGCCTGGGCGGTGTTCTTGTCCATCAGCGCGCGCTCGTAGATCGCGTACGACTGCTCGGAGACCTTCTTCGACATGCCGAGAGTGTTCAACAGGTCGTCGGCGTTGCCGGCGTTCATGAGGAGGTTGACGGTGGAGTCGCCGCCCCCCGAGCGCATGAGCTGGGCGGCCATCTGGCCTGCGCGCTGCTCGGACGCGGAGGCGGTTGCCGCCGCGGCGTCGGCCTGGGCCTGCAGCGTCTTCGCGGTCGCGTTGGCGCCCTGGTACTTGTTGTCGGCTTCCTGCCAGATCGTCGCCTTCGCTTCGGCGTCCTTCTGGGTGCGCTCGGCCTCGGCCTGGAGGCTCGCAATGAGGGAGTAGATCTGGTCGACCGCGGCGGCCGTGGCTGCCTCGTTGTTGCGGGCTGCGGCCACGTCGTCCCAGCTCGGGTAGTCGACCGCGTAGGCGGGCGCAGCAATGATGTTCGCCGTGACGGCGAGTCCGAGCGCGACGATGACCGCAACTACGCGATTGCGCAGCTTCGAGATGGTCGCCCCCCGGCGGTGGATGTTGCTCATTGCTCCCCGAATCGTGTTGTCCCGCGTGAAATCACGTTGGTAACACTGTCAACAGTGCTAACAGTAACAACAGGATGCGGGATTGCCCAGTAAAACCTTCAATGCCACGTTGAAGCTACCGCCGGGCTCCGCCGAAGCCCCGGACATCCGCGCACTTTGACCGGTTTGGCTTTTGCCGCGCGCCCCCTTATGCTTGTCCATCGGTAGCTAAGACGTCCTGTGGACATCGAGGCCCCATCGTTTAGTGGCCTAGGACACCGCCCTTTCACGGCGGCAGCACGGGTTCGAATCCCGTTGGGGTCACACAGCACTAACAACAAGCACCACACAATGTAATAGCTAGGCCCTGTAGCGCAGTTGGTTAGCGCGCCGCCCTGTCACGGCGGAGGTCGCCGGTTCAAGTCCGGTCAGGGTCGCAAAAGTTCGACTTCTCTCGAGCGGTCGCGCTTGTACGGCTCTGTAGCTCAGTTGGTAGAGCGCACGACTGAAAATCGTGAGGTCACGGGATCGACGCCCGTCGGAGCCACCGTTAGAAGTGCTGGTCAGAGAACTATTTTGCCTTCAATGTGTTGCGCAAGATCCCATGAAGGTGCTTGGTTTGCCCACATTTGCCCACGGATCACCCACAATTGCCCGAGCCTTTCGTGGGCAAGCACCCTCGACGCCCCAGTAAACAGGCGGCTTGAACACGATTCCAGGTCGTGACGTCACGCCTTCTCCGCGCGTCAACTCACGGGATGGTGGCTTGCGGATGCCCTAAAGCCGCCTACAACCGAGAAGGGAAAGCCATCCAAAGCCCAGTCGGGCGACCGCGGTGGTTGGACCCGAAACCGCCTTGGGGACAGTTCTCGGACGTTATCGCGGCGCAGACAGAGGACGTCCGAATGCGCTACGTCATCCGGGCCAGCTAGGAGTACGGCGGCGATGACTGTCAGACGCGTCAAGGATGAGGGCCTTGAACTAGGATTTGGGAATGATTCTCCGCAGAGTTGTCGGAGTCGCCTTAGCGGTGTCGTTCTTGGCCGTCGCGATGATATCCATCGTCTTCGGAATTACTATGGACGGGAGAGATGACCTCTCGACGCAGTGCCAACGAAGCTCAGCGTTGCCCACGGCGGGTGGCCCGTACCTCGAAGACACGGCCGTAAGTGGTTCGCCCACCTTCACGCCGCTCGGGGTCGCATGTACTTATGACTCCCCGAACGACAGCTTCGGCCCGCAGACCATAGCGCACCCTGATTGGCCAGCGACGGTGACAGGCGGCACGGCGTTCGTGTTGGCCATCATCAGCGCGGTAGTCGCAATTCGTGTTAGTAGCCCCCTCCGTGGTCGGCCGCGACCCATCACGCCCGACCACGTAAAGATTTGCTTCGGGCTAGCAGGTCGAGACGGTCGGCGCCGCCGATCCCCATGAACCGGAAGCCCAACACTTGTCATAGGCGGCGGTCCAGCCTCGCCAGGTAGCCAAGGATGTCCGGGAGACGGCAACTCCGGGGGGAGGAATGACCGGTATCCCCATACAGTCGGTAAACGCCACCGATCCATCGAAGGGGCAGGACGCGCTATTCACGAGTTGAGCTCCCCCGCCTAGCGAGCTGGACGAGGTTACTCCTGGCTTGGCATCGATCATCGTAGTGATCTCCATGCCCCAAGGCCCGGCCCCCCAAATGGGCATATCCTGCGGGCTAGCAAACCCAATGGTCATGGCATTCCGTCCGCACGAGTCGAGGAAATCGTTCAGGTCTGCGTAGGGATAGGCAAGAGCGAGACTTCCCGCGCCTGATGCAGTCCACCAGCTGTTCCAGCTGTAGTTCTTTGCTATGAACTGGTCGCGGAAGTTCGGACCACAAATATCCCCGGGGAGGACGCTGCCCCGAGTCCCCACTGCTCCGTTGTAGAGGTCGATCCCGAACTCGATGCCAAAGGAGCCCGGTATGTCCGTTGGATCTGTTGAGGTGCCCCACTCAATAAAGTTGGCGAAATACTGAGAACCACCCGATCGGAAGGTTCCAGGGTGCATATTCTGAGGTTCCCAGTCAGGAAATGCCAGCCGCGCGGAGGTGTCCTCGTCCCGATACTTCCCGAAGATTTCTTCTAGCTTCTGGTCTGGTATTGGTTCCGCAACGAACGGGGGACTGCCCGTTTCAACTTCCGCAAGAGGAAGGTGCTTGGTGGCGCCGTCGCGCTTAGGCATTTCCACCAACAATGACGCGACCTGCGGCACGGTCCCAAAGGTGTCTGCGAACTCCTTGAGGAACTCGTCGGGGCTCTTGTCCGAGCCTAGGAAATACTCTCCTACCACTTGGTCGTTCTCGAACCGCACACCAACGACAGGCCCCTCTAGCCGCTTATCCACGAGCGACATGGAATCGGCAAAGGATACGGGCGAGCTAAGTCGCGCCTCGATTAGGGACGTTGGTGGCGATTCGACCTCCACGTGGAGTCCTGCCTGGGTAGCTACGTCGGCGTCGGCGTGGGCGGGTAGGCCACCGAGGGAACCAATCGCCAAGGTACCGGTGGTGACTAAAGATACAAAACGGCGTCTAAACAAGATGCTCCCTCGTGATCAACCTGCGTCGATCTGGCGCTAGGCTTCTCTGCCAGCCACTGAACACTCGGGTCTGCCTGTCGTACATCCTCCGCGAATGCGGAATGGTGACTTTACTTCACGACTAGTGAAGAGAGTATTCCATCACCCCTTCCGCCGTCTAGACCGATCTGTCCACCCCTGCGGCTCCCCACGACCCATGCGCCCGGTCGGCTAGGACGGGATCCAAGCCACACGGGTGGCCCGCAACGACATCCTCCATGTCCGCGAGACCAGTTCCATGTCACCCGCTGCTGGCCGGGCAGATCGTTTCTCGTCGAAGCCGACCAGCACCTACTGATCCTCGACGACCAAGGCACCGAGCCCACGACCGCTGGCAAAGCACGGAACCAAATACGTCAGCAACGACCGGCCCCGCGGCCGCCAGCCCAAAACTATCTGATGTCTTGGGACAGAAGTGTCACTGAATCAAGACATCGCTGACACTTGCCCACGTTTTGCCCACGAATGAGCAGAATCACGCTGATCAGGTCGACTCAGATTGGGTCAGAGTTCCGCAAGCTTCCGCGGAACTTCCGCCTGTTTACTGGGGTCAGGAAGCGCCTGATTGTCACTGAAAATCGTGAGGTCACGGGATCGACGCCCGTCGGAGCCACCGTCTTTAGTGCTGGTCAGACTGTGATTTGCGTTGACTGAGCGCTCTCCGGTCGGCAGGATTTGCCCACATTTTGCCCACGGATCACCCTGCAACGCCGTCGATTTTCGTGGGCAAGCACCTCGAACTCGTCCGAGATTCCGCGGATGTCGCACGATCACAGGTCGTGACGTCACCTGCGCAAGAGCGTAGGCGACGGCGGACGGCCTCACCGTTTCCCGCCGCCGCTCGACCAACTAGTGAGCGCTTACGGCGCCCTCGTCACCCCAAGACGGCATGAGGTCGTCCTTCTTGCCTCGGAGATCGCAACCTCACGCACGCTCCGCTTGTCCGCGTCTCAGGCCTTCGAGGAGCCGGCCGAGCGATTGAGTCAGCCGCTGAGCGACGCGAGCCTGCGCTCAAGCTGAACCGCCTGGAATTGGGCACCCCGCATCGTCGAGTGCGTTATGCCACGGCTTAGCATCGCCACTCTCTTGCCGTCGCGGGCCATGTACTCCTTCAGAGCACCGCGTACTTCCGGCAGGAACAGCTCGAAATCGGGCCGATCCACGCCAAACTCAACTTCCTGCGCCGTGCGGACGGAGAACGAGGCTCCGAGCCCCGCCGTCACCTGCACGAGGGCCTCGTCGTCTGTAACGAAAGTTAGAGGGGTTCTAACGCGACCTCTGAATATTGACTGCTCAACCATGGTCGGCATCCGGGAATACCAGAGGTCCCACGTCGCTCCCCACGCGTTGTCAAGGAGACTTCCTCGGCCGTCGATCTTTAGGAGGCGACGCGCTTGCAGCCGGCCTTCTGGTATCCCGCCCAGCAGCAAAAAGCCCACCCACCCCTCCCGGCTCGGCGACGCTCGAAGGGTTCGCTCGAGGAAGAACCGAAACTCGTCCACTCTCTCCGAGGGTGAGCCTTTGAAAGTTAGATGAATCTCTGCCGCCTTCAGCAAGGCTGCATAGGACACTGTCATCCAGCGCCTTAATGGCTCCAGCGGAGCGAGGGGTGCGACCATGGGCCCGCTGTCGATAGACAACCCTCGACCGACGCCGCCATCCAGAAGCGCTCGAAGGTAGCTGCGCCCGCTCGAGAGGTAGTAGGCAGCAGCGTCTGCCCGTTGCCTGTAGCGGGCCTCATCTACCTCGCGAGGGGCGCGTCGCAACTGGGCCTCTAGGGCACTTAAGCCCCCGATCACAACTGCGTCTGCAGGGATCGCATCGGCGAGGGCCCGCAGCTTGATCATTTCAGGCGTGTTCGTGTGGAGCTTGCCGCCCGATAGCTGGCGGCGGTGAAGATCTTCCACCCGCGAGCTAATGTTGGAGTCGAGCAAAACGGAGCGAGCAGAGCCCAAGCTTTCGGCCGGGATTTGAAAATACTGCTCGCGCATGCGGCAAACATTAGTGGAGCTT
>Ga0247740_1001441_pt1 | contig 10174 bp, 14 predicted proteins | sample UWRJL148409B2_FD_180942 | JGI IMG/M metagenome (GOLD analysis project Ga0247740, IMG submission 180942) | Plant litter microbial communities from Arlington Agricultural Research Station in Wisconsin, United States - UWRJ-L148-409B-2 | ecosystem: Environmental > Terrestrial > Plant litter >...
TCGGCCGTGATCACCGATGCTGCACGTTTCTATCAAGTCTCCACGACCGGCCGCCTCAAAGCGCACCACTCGCCGCGATTCGCACCAGACCGATCTGCGTTGCAGCAGCTCCTTGCCACCGTAACCCGCCTGCCCCCCTCCCGGAAGCTAGGCGGCTCAGCACACGAGCATCCACCGCGCCTTATCACTTTCTCAGCCGTGCTTCCCTAAGAGATGATGATAGTGGAGGCGACTGTGGGTCGAGTGTCTCAGGCCTTCCGATAACCAGGGCCATGGCACCGTCAGCGAGGTATGCCATTGATACCGCCAGCTGCAGCGTAGACGCCCAGACGCCTGTCTGTTCCAAGCTACCGGGGTTGTTATCATGGGAATTGGGCAGTATGCTTTGAGTTACATCCTCCGAATAGGAGGTCGGACGTCGCCTCTTGAACTACCCGGCTCCTCTACATCTCAGCACCAACATCCAGTAGGAGTGGCCGGATCTCCAGTGCGCCAGGGCCGATTGGAGACTAGACTGGCAGGCTACGGAGAATCCTGCGCTTGTTGCGTTGTGTCCTCCTTTGCGGCAGCCAATTCATACAGCCGTTTGGGCAGGTAGATCTAGGCTTGGCCGTCTTGGAAGTCACGAGCATGCATATGGACCAATGCCCGTTCTTATCGTCTAACCACCTCTTCCGGTAGCAGATAGGCCGCCTCCGTGTACTTTCTCTCTGCCCGACCAGCACGATCCGGTTCGAGCATTCGGCTGCATACCCCCTTCCGCCATGCAGCATGTATCGTCCACAGCACCTGGAGTGTTGCGCAAGAATGCATGCCAATGACCCCTGATCCACGCTAGAACGACCCAAGAAGACGGCTACGGTAGGCCTGTCGCACAACGTAGGTTGGGTTCACAGGGTTCACAGTAGAGCCGCATACTCCACGCTCTCCAAAGTGCGTTTTGACTGCAGATATTAAAGTCTGCTGGATCAATAAAGTGAGAACGGCCCTTGACAGCGACTCCAGTAAGTACGCGCTCAGCACTCTGATGTAAGCGGCTTACCTGTCCCTTCGCACTTTTTGCAAACCGTCATCTCTTATCAGTTCGTATTTTCACTTTGTCTAGTCTATCCTATGGTTACATGGTGCTGCTTCACACCATGTAACTAGCCATGACGGGTGGGAGACATTGACCTCTTCGCGTATCGAGCGGCAAAAACAGAGCAACAGAACTAGAGTAGGGTAATTGAGTGTCTTGATATATCATGAAGCAGCACAGCCGCAGCTAGATGGGCCAAACGGCGCCGAAAGACGAGTGCAAAAGCGGAGCAGGCTACCGCCGACCCAGAGAACCCAGACGCCGAAAGCCAGAAAGCTAGGGATCCCATATAGAGAGCACCGAAACAACAAACAACGCCATCCCTCTTATAAGCATCCAATCCAGAGAGGTGATCCAACCCTACCGTGATGCGCCATCCAATGCAGACCCTCTTGCACTGCTTGTGCATGGTCCTCCTGCTGCCCGCCGTTCGACTATACATCAGGCTCCCTATGTACTACAAGAACACCTTCACGGCATCTCTCGGATGGCTCTCCCCTGGGCAATACGGACACTTGAACCGCGTTCCCTTGCTCAGTCTGTCTAACGACTCTTGCGCTATGACATGTCCACAGGGCATCATCATGGGCGGGTTCGCGTCGGTGGATTGCTCTTTGGACACGGGGCAGACGAAGATGGAGTGGAAGTGGTAGGGTGGTGGGAGTGGGATTTCGACCTATTTGAGTCAGACTTGTGCTTGCAAAGGTATAGTTGACGTGGGAAGAAGGGTGGACAGGGGAAGTGGAAAGATGAGAGATGAGGATCAGGCGACTTACGGGTAGTTCGTTCTGTGTCGTCCACTCGGTGCGCGTCTTCTCCATGATGCTCTGCAGCTTCAGAAGATGCGGTAGTGCGATTGCGCCAGCCGTCGCGGCAATGTACAGCGGCGAGTCTGCACTCAAGCCGAGTAGAGAGCAGAACTCCCTCGTGAAGGATGTCGCCACGTCTTCCCATGCAGCGTCGTTGTAGAAGTATCTCCGGTACGGCGAGTCAACCACGTTTTGCCAGTATGCCATGGCACCCATGAGCTGCTGCACTTCTCTTGCATATCTTCTCTGGAAGCCGGCGAACTCGCGTCGTGCGTACGCCCACGCTTCCATAGGTCCTAGCGGTGCCTCCTCCATGCGTTCATCCTCGTCCTGGTTGACCCCGTGCCCTACGAATAGACACACGAACTGTAACCTGCACAGCTCAAATTCCAGATTGCTCCCCCGCGCTTCCAAGGAATCACTTCGTTCACGCGCCCACTCGATGGCTGGGCCGAGGTTCCGCTCCTGCCGCAGCTCATGCAATATGTGGTACATTTCCAGGAACTGCTTCTGCAGCGTTTCCGAGTTGAAAGTGCCGTCAGCCATGTTCTTCTCCCAGGATAGGTTTTGGTAGGGATTTGGCGTGTTCGCGGTAGGTTCGGGTTGTGGCGGGTGCTGGCTCGCTTCTTGGATGAAGGTGGAGGCGACGGAGAACTCGCCTTCGCGGAGGAGGTGCATGGCGATGGCGCGATTCACGAGTTGGGGATGTGAGGAGAGGGCATCGTTTGAGGCGGGTGGGAGGGGTTTGTCTTTGAATTTCTGCGTAGACGTCAGTATCTATCTGCGAGTGATGTTATAGCGGAACGCACCTTGTCCAGAGCACGACCATACTTGTTCAGGCCAGAGTATATGGGCTTGATGTCCTTCTGGGCGGCTTCCAGGCTTTTCTTGAGCGGGTCTTGGAGCTTCGCGAGGGTTATGGGAGCAGTCTGCGGATCTGTCGTCCAGCTGTTAGCCATGCTCCATCCGCACACACACGACAAGGGAACCCACTGTTGGCAATCTTGGCTCTAGCTGCAGTAAGCAGGTCTATGGTCTTCTGCACGTCGTCGATGCTCGCCGACAGATTTGCCGTGCTCTCGAGCGTCTCCAACTGCTCCAGCAGCTCGTGCATGCCGTTTGGCGGCGGCGGCGCCATGTCGGGCTACGGGCGGACGTGGCTATGAGTGGATGTCAGAGGAGTGATTGTGGTAGTGGGCGGGCAGCGGGAGTGAATCGTCGTGGAGTTCGCCAGCCACGTGCAGCTTCGCCATGGCAGATGGGGTGCTCTGGCGTGATGGGGTTGGTGTCGAGCTTGGGGATCGGAGCGGAGCTGGGGTCGCCGGTGCGAATGACGTGTGGGGCAGCGCAGGCCAGGCACAGCGCGTCTATCCAAGCTTCCACCTCGTGCATTCTTCCTCTTCCCTCCATCTCCGCCCTGAGCTTATTGCCGCGTCTGCCGATGCCTCCATGACCGCGACTGCCAGGAACCATGCGTAGACTGCCGATAGCTTCCCGACGTTGCAACCCACTGTCCGCGCGCTGGTGTGCGGACGGGCGCCAGATCCTCGCTCCCAAGGCTGCACGAACGCCATGAAGCGGCCGCTTCTGCCAGCTTCATATCGCTTGTTCCACGAGTAATTAGCATCATTGCTTTTGTTCTGCTTTCGCATTCCCGCCATGTCCTACAACCACGCCATGGCCTCGCCGCGCGACTCAGAGAGGGAGCTCCGGAACCGGATGCCACGATTGCAGACGTCTCCCATGTTGGAGACGACGTCGTCCTCTACCTCCCGCACCGAGCAGATGAAGTCGCCCGCCGTTGATACCGCCCACACGGCCTCGTCCAACGAACACGCTGCCAAATCACCAACCGCAACCCACCAGCGCTTCGTGCTCACCGACCATGTCGCCTTCCGGTACCTCGAAGAAGACGCGTCTACGACCGTCTTGGCTCGCCGCGAGAAGCTGGTGGGGTACGAGATCTACCTCGTAGAGCAATGGGCCTGCTCCCGCATCCACCCGACCTTCATCATTACCACCTACACCGGCGACCCAAAGGACACGGTGTGGGCATCTGTGATTGGCGTGCCAATGGACGAGTCGGAATGGTCGCCACGAATGAGGACATACTTCAAGGCGTTGCATGAATATCACGCAAGAAGAAAAGAGACAAGCCTGGGCGCCCTGATGATAACGAATCTGAACGGATTCCCATCCTCTCTGAACATCATTCCCGTACCCGACGGCGATATGAAGAAAAACCGTGAAATCTTTTGGGTGAATGAGAACTTGAAGAGACTAGGCTGCTCAGGCCGTCTAGGAATCAAACTAGCGCCGCCGAGCAGTGCAGCCATAGCCAAATTCCACCAGCTGTATCGGACAAGCGACAAAATTCCCTTGAACAGTGCCGTCATCGAGCTAGTGAAGCTCTGTCAAGTTGCTTTGGTCACATTTGGCAAGCTAGATCTGGAGTACGCAGATGGCCTCTTCTGCGACGTGACCGAAAAGGCCATTAACGACTGGTGGATCGATTTCGGCACCGAGTACTACACCATCGAGCCCAACGATGGCATCCTAGGCCCAACCACGGTCGCCGCTCTCCTGGGCATGATAATGGGCGCGCGAAACCGACTGCACGCATGCAATGCCCCAGTCTCCAAGGATGTTTTTGACATCGAGAGCACTAAGCGGGCCATTTCCCATTTTCAAAAGGCGCAGCGAATACAACGGACTGGTCAATTAGACCGCCAGACGCTGGAACGACTTCGACGAGTAACCGCAAAGGCCGCAAACAAGGAGAGTTGGGCCGTACCCCGTGCATTCAAAAGCACCATGGCGGAATTAGGAGGCAAGGGTGGCGAGATGATGATGGGCATGGTTGGTGCTGGAGAAAAAGCCGGTATTGCAGATATTGAGACAGTCGACATCGATCGCTTTGTTGAGCTCCTCTCGGGAGAGCGTGCAAAGTGGCTTTGGTATGGGAAGCCGAGAAAGACAAACTCCGGGGACATGTTCAGCCGGCTACCGCGAGATGAGAGATCTAAGTCGCCTGACAAGCACCAACCTTCACATATCACCGAGTTGATGAAAAGAGAGTCGACGCACGATGGTCACGGCATAACCGTGCGTGATAGTCTCGATTCTGGAAAGCGACCCGATGCCATTATCAGCACAGATCCGCACGATAAAGAAAAGGATCCCACATCGAAACGCGCAGTCATCAAGAGAGCAACCGAGAAGATAGAGTCAGGGAGTGGCTTCAATCGCATCAAAGACGTGGTGGGTCGCCGAAATCATCAGGCGAAGCCTTCTCGTGACGACACTATCCGCAGCCCTATGCAGCACGCAAGATCTGACATGTGGTCTCCTGGCGAACTCATTGCGCAAACTTCCCTTCCGACGAAACCCGGGGACAACCCAAAGCAAAATCTTGATCTCCATCGCAATACTTCGTATCAGCAATTTACCGCGGTCGAGTCTGAGCTTGCGTTCACCAAAGTGCTGACACAAACACCTCGGGATTCTACTAGCTCGCTCGTGCCAGACAAACTAGCGCGTCCACAGCTAGACGTACACAACGACACGGTATCTACCGCCCGTCCTCCAAACACGGAAGAATGCGAGACGGACTACACCGGACCCTCTACGGTAGAACACTCCATTGCAGGCTCTCTATACCGCGGTATAGATCCCTGCCACAAACTCCCCAACGAAACCTTCGACATCCCACCCCTACTCCGCCGCACCCAAAGCGTTGACCAACTAGACCCTTACCGCCAGACAAACCGCGACGACAACTGGTACCCCCGCCACCTCTCCTTTAGCATAGCAGAAGAAAGCGTCCTCCACTGGACTTCCCTCGTCACAACCGCCCTCTCGGACCCACCCACGCCCGCTCCCTCCCTTTCTACCGCCTTGAGAACTCAATCACTCATCTCAACAGAAGCAATTCGCCTCCGTCACAAACTTGCCCTCCTCTCCGCCTTGGACGCTACATGGGTCACCTCCCGCTTGACCACCATTACCGACCTCGACGCTGCTGCCGAAGCTGACACCGTGCAACTCGATTCCTTATACTACCCACAACTCGACTCGTATCAGAGTCTGCGAGAGGATGCGCATGAGATTGTGAGCGGGAATCGCGGGTTGTTGCAGGATGGGGTTAGGGAGTTGGGGACGCTGGGGGATAAGTTGGATTATGAGTTGGGTAGTTTGAAGGGGAAGGTGGATGATGTTGAGGATGGGTTGGTGGAGTTGGAGAGGCTTGTTGAGGGGGTTGAGGAGAGGGTTGAGAGGTTGGAGACGATTTTGGGAGGATATGAGGGGTGGGGGAGGTGGATTGTTAGGCATTTGTTGGGCATTGGGTCGGCGCCTGGGTAAGGCGTACTATTTCTTGTTGTAGCGAGGAGTTGGTTCTGCTCATTCTGCTCATTCATGCATTTTAGCGGGCGCATAGAAGGGTCTGTGTCCTAGACTCAAGACCGCTGTATCATAGGAAGGATTACCAGGCCCGCTTCCTCGCGTGTAATACCAGGATTCATTCGCATGTATACGAAAGAGCATTGCTTAGATATACAACTACAGCCGCATCTGCAAAAAATCGAATGCAAAACGCTCTTCTCTCTTCACCACCCCCTCAATCCAAAAACCACTTCGGCACCTCTGGCCCCCAAACAGCCAAACTCTCATCCCCTGCAGCGCCCCACCCCACAGGCGTATCCTCATTCACCAAATCCCCATCCGCATAATGTTCCACCATAAAGCCGGTGGTATCCCACCAGTAATCGAACAACTGGCTACCTAGAATATGGCGACCGACGCCCCACACGGATTTGTATGACTTGGAGACGAGCCATTCGTGGCCGAGGTTTTGCGAGTCGAAGTCGTGCACTTCGAAGGAGCAGTGGTGTACGTGGGAAGTGGGATTTGTGCTCATGAAGAAGGTGTGGTGGTCTGTGTAGGCTTTGCCAATGTCGATGTGGAGGAAGACTGCTACGTCTTTTCTGTTTGCTTCCTGGCCGTTTCCATCACCGCCATCTACGTCGACGTATAAGAAGTCTGTCGGCGCAAAATTGAAGTTGCGCGTGTAGAAATCCATTTGGGAGGGGAAGTCTTGCACGCACAACCCAAAATGCCCCAGTTTATGCACAGCGGCAGGTCCAGGCTTGAAGCGTTGGAACTTTGCTACCCGCGGTTTCTCGACTTCGTAATTCGTGCTTAGGATTTCGGGCATGGGGCCTGCGGGCTTGGGCGTTTGTCCGTGGAGGAGGTTGATGGGGAAGCCTTCGGGGTCAGTGATGGTGACCATGTGGCCGCCACCTGGGGCGTCGTTGAGTTCGTTGATGGGGGATGCGGTGGGGAGTTTGGCTGCTCTATCCACATGATTAGTCTTTTTGCAAATCACGACTTTTTTGACGGATCAACATACTTCTCCAGCTCCTTGTAACTTTCCACCTCAAATGTGCCCCCTAGAAACTTTTTCTCTCCCTCCTGCGCGTAGTACACGTATTGGTCCGGGCCGTATCCGCTGAACCACCTCCTCCCCTCCGCCTTCTTCGCCACACTCATACCGAAGTCGCGCAGGAACGTTGTGATCTCGGCTAAGTCAGGGTGCTGGTAGCGCATGTGGGCGACGCGGGTGATTTTGACTTGGGCATCGCGGTCGATGTTTTGGGATTTCTGCCATTCGAAGAGGGTCTTGCGCGTTGGCGGAATGGCTTGTTCTTGGGGTTGGGAGGTGCCGCGGGCGGGGGAGGTTTCGCGAGAGGGATTCTGCAGTGGAGTTAGCTTAGATTAGGAGAGGTAGATGGTGTTTATTTGAAGATAGGTCGCGCGAGCTATGGGGTTCTTGTGCTGGGATTCGAGAAAAGTTGTGTGGATGAGGATGTGGGGCGTGCAAGACGTACGCTGGGTGTAATCTTCTCATTGAGATCGTCGAAGGTCATGGTGGGCGACTGTTGATAAGAACAGGCCAAATAGTTGAAAGAGGTCTCAAAGACATGGTGGTGAGATGTCGGGCTTGTAGGTTGGTGTCGGCATGTGGGGTGTGAGATGTGAGATGCCGACGGAGCTACCCTTGCACATGTGGGGTTCCGCCTTAGTCTTCCACGCGGTGGCGTTCCGCGGACAGCATGACGCGTTGCTTGCCTCCAACTTGGGTTGACATGTTGTCTCGAAAATGTGCCTGTGCGGTCGGCTTTTGAGGAAAATCACGCTGTAGATGCTAATTCGAGACAATCGAAGGGCTTTCTCATCGATTTAGCTCTGTCCTAGAACCACTTGTTGGTCCACATTGTACCCACTCCCTTCTACACCTTCAACACTGTCGACAAGCTTATTTAGCCAGGTCGCAAGACGCAAAGCCGCCTTGCTGATCTGTAATTCGACGATTGGAACACCTCCTAGGGCGTAGCCATTCTCAGCGAGATCCGTCGTGTTATCGACCCGGCTATAGACGTAGTCACACGTCCACTTGTTGCTTTCGCGAGCCCAACGCGTTGCACACTCAATTGGTGTTGATGGGTCGCTGCATGCAAGCCACATATATGGAGCGCTGTAGAACTGGTCTTTTCGTATGCGAGACACGAGGCCTTGGAAGAAGGGAGCGATCGTCAGGTTTGAGAAGGGCTTGGAGACTTTCGCTGCAGTATACGGAATGAACCCGTCCCAGACCTATTCGAATCAGGACATGAACATGTGGCGTGAACGGGTGGTACTCACAGCATGGAGCTCTGTCGACACTTTGCCGAACGTCACCCTGTAAAAGTTCCCGCCCGCGGCCCGTCCAGACGCATGCAAAGGCTGCGCAATATCGCCCAGGAAATGCGACACCCACTTCAACGCATATGAGCATGTCAAGTTCTTACCTCCACTCAAGTTCCCGCTCTTTACAACTTGAACGCAGTCCCTCAGTATGTCCGTTTGATTCGCAATAGCAGACACCACACACCCTCCCTGCGCACAGTCTCGCGTATAGTTGAGGTCGCAGTGGTGAGGTGGATCATCGTGAGAGTCAATCCAATGCCATTGGTAGCTGAAGCGGCCTTCGTCGGTGTGCGCGTAGCCATCGGCCCAGGCAGCGGCTTGGCCGATGGAGCCGTTGTACTGGGGTTCGAGGATCTGCTGGAAGACTGACGTGGTGGAGGGTTCTAGGAACTCTTCGGCCATGAAACCGATCTGGTTGTGCACTGGGGACGGCTTAGTGAGTTGCTGTGCAGTGTTTGGATTATAGCCTACCATCTGTGTTCCAGGCAGAGGCTGAAGCCAACAGTATGGTTCCGAACGACAAGTACTTCATTGTAGCGGCCTAGGCAACAGTGATGAAAGGAACAACAGAGTGAGAATGCTGTACAGGTAGTGGGCGGGTAGTGGGCGCTTATAAGGGACTGAGCATATCGCGTACTATCGCATACAGAGGACGCGACAATGAGGCAGTCTTCAGATCATTATCAGGTGAGCGGAAGAGGATCAGGGCGCAATCAGACGCGTAGAGACTGAAGGCAGTCAATGTGAGCGGAGGAGTGAAAGTGGTCTGGTGACGATGGCTGGGGCTCAAGCTCAAGCTTGGGAACAGGCTAAGCCCTTTTCAGAAAGATACAGAGCCTCAACCCGTGGCTTCCCCAACGAACCCCTAATGACAACGAGCGCTTCGTGATTGGCTCTTTTGCTAAGATTGTTTGACGACAGAGGTCATACACGTCAGAGTTGACATATTTCTAGCATCTGGTGGCATTCGTTTGTCTAGTGAGGTCAAAATGCTATATGAGCAAGATATCAGATGCATGGCTTGATACTGTTGACGCACATGGAAGTATGGAAGCGTAGACGAATGAGCTGTTGCACCTGAAACTGTCAACGTCGTGGTAATCTTGCAGCCCGATAACGACCAGTACCTGCTAGTACGGAGCACATTAGGGCAAGTACCCACACCTTCCATGGAACCAGCTTCTTCTTGCACACCCATCTACGACATAAATTCCCTCTTCATCGCCTAATCCAAACATCCTGCTTCACTCTGCTCTTCGCTTACAGACTGTTCAAGCACTCACACAACCTACCATCAGTATACCCAGCAACCAGCATTGGCATCCCATTCCACCCAACAGCCACAAGCCACACCTTCCACAATGTTCCGGACAGCTCTCACAAAGACCGGCGCCAGTCTCCAGCCTTTCTCCACGCCCATCGCCCGGCGCTTTACTACCAAGTCCCCACCGAACTGCAAAGCGTGCGTCGGTCAAATTCTCGAGCAAGCACAATCAGCGCTTCCGACAGCACACAAGACCGTCAAGACCGCCCCGCACTC
>Ga0247740_1001442_pt1 | contig 10172 bp, 4 predicted proteins | sample UWRJL148409B2_FD_180942 | JGI IMG/M metagenome (GOLD analysis project Ga0247740, IMG submission 180942) | Plant litter microbial communities from Arlington Agricultural Research Station in Wisconsin, United States - UWRJ-L148-409B-2 | ecosystem: Environmental > Terrestrial > Plant litter >...
GTGGACGGGCCATCTCGCCCCGGTGCTGGTGGAGATCGCCGCACGCCGCCAGGGCGGGATCCAGCACGCCGCGGGCGCCGGCGCCTGCTCGTGGAACGACCTGGCCGCCGCGACCTTTGCCCAGGCCGGCGTCGCCTGCCGGGTGCTGCCCACCACCACCGACCACTTCCCGCGCCCCGCGCCCCGGCCCGCGTTCAGCGTGCTGGGCAGCGAGCGCGACGACCACCTCGCCCTGCCGCCGTGGACCGAGGGCCTCAACGGCCATCTCGTCGCGGTGAAGGTGATCCCACCCTCCACCCCCCTCCCGATCGGAGACCACGCATGAAGCTGCTCGTCTGCGGCGGGGCCGGATTCATCGGCTCCAACTTCGTCCGCCTGCGCCTGCGCGACCACGGCGACGAGATCGTCGTCCTCGACAAGCTCACCTACGCCGGGCGCCGCGAGAACCTCGAGGGCCTGGACGTGACGTTCGTCCACGGGGCGATCGAGGACCCGGAGGCGGTGGCCGGCGCGATGGCCGGCGTGGACGCGGTGGTCAACTTCGCCGCGGAGACCCACGTGGACCGGTCGATCGCCGAGCCCGACGCGTTCGTCAAGACCCACGCGCTGGGCACCTACGTGCTGCTCGAGGCGGCCAAGGACGCCGGCGTGCGCTACCTGCAGGTGTCGACCGACGAGGTCTACGGCTCGATCGAGGAGGGCTCGTTCACCGAGGAGTCCCCGCTGGCGCCGTCGTCTCCGTACAGCGCCTCCAAGGCCGGGGCCGACCTGCTCGTCGGCGGCTACCACGAGACGTACGGGATGGAGACGCTGATCTGTCGCGGCTCCAACAACTACGGGCCGTACCAGTACCCCGAGAAGCTCATCCCGCTGATGGTGCTCAACGCGCTGCACGGCGACCCGCTGCCGGTCTACGGCGACGGGATGCAGGTCCGCAACTGGCTGTACGTCGAGGACTTCGGGCGCGGCATCGGCCACGTCCTGGAGCACGGCGTGCCCGGCGAGGTGTACAACGTCGGCGGCCCGGACGAGGAGCCCAACATCGAGGTCGTGCGGCGGATCATCGCCCTGACCGGGGCCGACCCGTCGCTCATGGAGTACGTCACCGACCGGCCCGGCCACGACCGCCGCTACTCGCTCGGCTCCGAGAAGGTCCGGGCGCTGGGCTGGGAGGCGCAGGTCCGCTTCGAGGAGGGCCTGGAGCGCACCGTCGCCTGGTACCGCGACACGCCCGGCTGGTGGGAGCCCATCCGCTCGGGCGACTACCGCGCGTACTACGAGCGGCAGTACGGCCGCGCGCTGGGCTAGCCAGCGCACGGCCGTCCGCCGGGGTGGGTGGGATCCACTCCTCCTAGGGCCGGTCGATGGTGAACGTGACGTGCTCCTCGGAGTCGTTGCCGGCCCGGTCGTAGAGGTAGGCCGTGAACGTGTGCTCACCCTCGCTCAGCGTCGACAGGTCGACGTCGAAGTCGAGGTCGTCGCAGTCGTCGACCGCGCAGTCGAGGTTGGCGGAGAACTCCGACATCGAGTCGTAGACGGCGACCGTGCTCGTCCCGGAGATGGTCAGGTCGTCGGTCTCCTCACCCGCCACCGTCAGGTTCAGCGTCGACGTGCTCGCGGTCGTCAGCCCGTCGAGCGCGGCCAGGCTGCCCCCGAGCGTGGCGTCCGGCGCCGTGCGGTCGACGCCCACCGCGAACGTGATGACGCTCGCGTTGGAGGCGCCGTCGATCGCGCGGAAGCGGAGGGTGTAGTGCCCCTCCGCCAGCAGCGTCCAGTCGACGTCGAACGGCTCGGCCAGGGTCGTCGGGCACGGGGCGAGCGGCGTCCCGTCGCACGGATCCTCCGTGTACCCCAGGACGATCTCCGGATCGGTGCCCGACTGGGCGGTGATCTCCACGCGCTTGACGCCGTGGGCGTAGGACGTCGCCGCCAGCACGGAGTCCTCCCCCACGTCGTTGGCGTTGGTCCACACCGTCTCGGTGGGCAGGGTCTCGGGATCGAAGTCGTCGAACGTCGGCCCGTCCGAGTCGTCCAGGTCCTCCACGTGCATGACCGCCCCGCCCACGAACGCCTCGTGGTCGTACGGGTTGATCGGCGGCGAGAAGTCGATCCGCAGGAGCAGGAACTCGACCGCGCTGAGCTCCTCCGTTCCGGGGCTCCCCGTGTCGGTGTCCTCATCGCTCAGGAAGACCTCGTCGTCCGCCGTGTCGGTGAGGATGCTGTCGGCCACGGTCCCCTCGGCGTTGATGAACGCGAAGAGCGCCGCCCCCGTCGACGGATCCCCGCCGCGGGAGAAGTCGACCCCGGTGAAGTCCACGTCGTAGATGTGGTTGTTCGCCTGCGGCGGGAGCCACACCCAGCCGCCGCCGTGCGTGGCGGACAGGTAGTAGTCGTGGAGGTACAGGCCGTCGCCCTGCGCGCCGGTGACGTCGTAGTTGTCCACGTCGCCCTCCAAGCGCAGCCAGGTGTTGGTCGGGTTCCCCGACAGGTCCTCGGTGTCGAGCACGTCGTCGACGTCGGCTCCGTATTCCAGGGAGTCGACCTCGACGATCGGGTCGACGAGGATCGGGTACGCGACGTCCTTGCCCCGGTGCGCGGTATGGACGGTCACCGTGTCGCCGTCGACCGAGGCCGACGTGGCCACCGGCGTGCCCTGGGCGTCCTTGGCGACGGGGGCGGAGATCCCGCCGATCCGCTTCCCGTCCCGGACCACGTTGACGCTGCCGTTCTCCTGGGCGAGCAGTGACGCGCCCTTCGGGAGGTCGAACGTCAGCGCGGCCGTCTCGGGCGACTGCGCGGAGCGGAGCGTGAAGAACGTCTCCAGGCCGGTCGACGTCGGGGCCGCCACGAGGTCCGTGTCGGTCCCGGCCTCCGGGTAGAACAGGCTGGAATCGCCGATGCGCCGCGCCGTGGCGGCCGTGCCGCCCGGGAGCGATGCCGTCAGCGAGAGGTCTCCGCCCACGGTCAACTCGCCGTCCGAAGCGGACGGCAGCGTCACGTCGACGATCGGGTTGGCCGGCGCGAACCCGCCGTCCGTCGGCTGCAGGTCGAGGTCGACCAGCGCCTTGCGCCCCGCGTCATCCCGGACGCGGAACGGCTGCACCGTGGAGATCGCCAGCTGGTGCTCCTTCGCGCCGGGCACGTCGACCCGCGCGGTGTGGTCGTCCTCGAACCCCAGGACGCGATCGGCCGCCAGGGAATCCGCCGGCGTGGTGGACACCGCCTCGAGGTCCCGCCCGAACTGCTGCTGCGTGAGCCGCAGCGCGCTCGCCGCGCCCAGTCCGCCGAACGCCGAGACGGAGCGCCGGCGTTCCGCCCGTGCGGCGGCGGAGCCGATCCGGGCCCTCCGGGCGACGGCCGCCGCGGCGGCCTCGACCCGCGCCTCCTCGGCCGGCCGGGCGAGCGAGCGCTGCAGCTCCGCCAGGCTGGGCGCGTCCTTCCCGGCCTTCGCCCCACCGTTGGCGAGCAGCTGCTCGACCTTCGCCGAGGCGTTTCCCGTCGCCGGCGACGCGGCGACGGCGATGCCCCCTGGCACCGTCGCGACCGCGGCCACGACGCAGGCCAGGCCGATCCCCCGTCGTGCCCGCCTCCCCGTGCCTCGCTGCGTTCCCTGCGGACCCTGCTGCATGGCGTTCTCCTACGGATCGTGGAGCGCCGATCCTCGTCCGATGCTCGGGAGAAAGCACTAATACATATGTCCATTCACAGCAAACAGGGCGGTTTACCGCTCGAAACGTGGACAAAGCTGTGCACGATTGGGACGACCCACAACCAGAGCGCAACGAAGAACGCCGCGCTCACAAGGAGCGCGGCGTTCGCCGGCACGTCATCTTCCGGGGTTGGCGCGTGAGCGCTCCCCGTTCCGGCGGCCTACGGGCCCGTCCAGCCCCCGGCGTAGCAGGGCTTGCCGTCGCAGGTGTCGCCCACGCCGCCGTTCGGCGTCAGGAAGTCGAACACGATGCCCAGCGAGGCGGCGCTGCGCGAGGCCACCGTGTGCGGGTTCTTCCCGTCGTTGGCCACCGCGTCGGTCTCCTCGATCGGCGGCTGGTTGTACGGCGGGTTCGGGTTGCTGCCCGCCCAGTTGCCGGGCGTGCCGCGCACCGGCCCGATGTCGATCGGGATGAACGTCGCGTCGCCCTGGTAGCCGCCCGGCGCGGTGAACGAGGCGAGCGGCTCGCGCGGGATCCCGAAGAACGGGACCACGTCGAGCGACCGGCCCGGATCGAGGTTGAACTGGTCCTCGCCCCGGATGACCGCGTTGATCGTGCGCGCCTCGGTCTCCGTCTGGACGTTGGAGACCTCGTGGTCCCCGTAGCCCTCGACGAGCACGACCTTGTGGGCCGGCGTGTTCGGCAGCGTGTCCGACGTCATGTGCAACGCGTAGCCGCCGCCCTCACCGCGATCCCACAGCGTCTGGATCAGCGACAGGATGATCTGCTGGTCGATCGGGTTCGGGTACCCGTTGCGGAACGTGCCCAGGAACTTGTTGAAGTCCACCGAGCGGTAGAGCAGCGTCGCGTAGCCGATCGCCGGGACGATGAGCACCGACCGGTTGAGATCGGGCTCGACCGCCGTCAGCGCGCCGCCCATGATCCCGCCCTGCGAGCCGCCCACGTAGTACAGCGGCTGGCTGGCGTCCTCGAGCGTGCCCGACGTCGGCTGGAACGCCGCGGTGTCGTTGAGGCCGCCCGCGGCCTGGCTGATCATCCAGCGGCCCAGGTACATGAAGTTCAGCAGGCCCTGCTGGGACCGGTCGGCCAGCGTGCGGAACTTGTTCATGTCGGGCAGCAGCGTGGCCACCGTGCCGATGTCCGGCTCGGACAGGCCGATCCAGTCGCTCGCGCACATGACGTTGGTCAGCATGCCCGGCTCGTCGCGGTTGGCCTCGACCTCGCTGGCGTTGCCGAGCAGCCCGTGCCCGTAGATGATCGCCCGCTTGTTCGTCGCCATCTCCGGCGAGTTCATCGCCGCGCGCGGCACCATGCACGTGAACGGGGCGTCGTAGAACGCGGGCGCGCCGCTCGGCGTCGTCGCCTGGGTCGGCAGGCCGTCCGGGCCGTACGTCATCTCCGTGCCCGGGGCGCAGTTGGCCGCCGTGCCGCCGGCCACCGTCTTGAAGCCCATGTAGCACGGCACCTTCACCGTGCCGCGAACGCGCCGCAGCACGTACGGGCTCTCCGACGTCGTGTAGTCCTTGACGTCCTTCACCGTCGCCTGCGGCGCGGCGCCCGTCGGGATCATGTCGTCCAGGTCGGTATCGCCCAACTGCGCGTACGCGTCGTCGCGCATCTTCAGGACCCGCTCGGTGAGGTTCTGCTCGCTCGCCGTGGTGAAGTCCCACGCGCGGTAGAGGCTGCTCCGGGCCACGCCGAAGCCGGAGAGCTTGGTGAAGATCTCCTCCATCGAGGCCTGGCGGGCCTTCACGTTGGCCGGCGCGTCGGTCGGGACCGTGTTGTCGCGGTAGTCCTTGAACCACCCGGTCGCGGCGAGCGGCTGGCCCGCGGCGTCCTTGAGGTCGCGCAGCACGACGATGTAGCGGGTGGCCTCCTTGAAGACCTTGCCGCCGTGGATGAGCAGCGTGCGCTTGGACGGGTCGGCGGTGCTGACGTCGACCTCGGTCCAGATCAGCTGCTGCTCGCCGGTCGCGGCGTCGAGCACCATCACCGACTGACCCGGGTCCAGCGAGCGCCCCATGTCGGTCTGCGGCGCGATGCCGGACGCGTCGAGCGCCGCCTTGCTCTCCAGCCCGGGCACCCGCGTGACGATCGGCGAGTTGGGGCTGAAGCCGTCGTTGCGGTTGTACGGCGCCGCGCTGATCGTGCCGCGCGAGACGTTGTGAGGCATCCCGGCGTCGGCGAGGTTCAGGCGCAGACCCGTGGGCGTGCTCGCGTCCGGCGTCGTGTAGTAGTTGCTCGGGAACGGGAGCAGGCACCGCGTCTGGTCGACGGGGTCCGCGCTCGCCGGATCGCAGTCCGGGCCCGGATCGACCGGCGGGTCCACCGGCTTCACGACCGGCGGCTTGCCGCCCGGCGGCACGTGCTTGCAGTAGCCGGAGTACTTGGACAGCGTGCGCGACCTCGACGCCTTCTTCTTGCCGTACGTGACCTCCACCACGAGCTTGGGCGCGCCGCAGGCCTTCAGCTTGGCGAGGCCCTTGGTGGAGAGCTTGAGGGAGACGCTGCGGCTGGCCTTGCGCTTGAACGACAGCTTCACCGTCTTGGTGATGCCGGTCGTCTTGCCCACCCGCACGCGGACGGTGGCGGCGACCTTGCCGGTCGCGGCGACCCGGACCTTCAGCTTCTTGGCCGTCACCACGCCCTTCTGGGTCGTGTTGGTGACGGTGACCTTCACCGACACCGGCTTGGCCTTCTTCTTGGCCTTCGCCTTGGCGGCGGTGGCCGAGGCCGAAGCCGGCGCCGGCCCGGCCGGCAGCCCGAAGGCGCCGGCCGCGGCCGGCAGCGTCATCGCGCCGCACGTCGCGAACGCGGCCGCGACCACGACGGCCCGGCCCCGCCCGCGACGCTGGTCGCTGGTTCCCCTACGTCCCATGCTCTTCTCCCCAGATCTCGTGAAGGTGCTGCGTGCTGCGCCCTGCTCGCTGCGGTGCTGCGCGCCCGCGGCGGCCGGCCCTGAGGACGGCCGCCGCGCGGCGGAATGCTCTACGGCGTCGGGCCGGTCCACCCCTCGGCGTAGCACGGCGCCAGGCCGCAGCCCCCGAGGTTGGTGGTCGGGTCGTACGGCTGGTCGGTGATGACGCCGCCGGTGGGGCGCAGGAAGTCCCGCAGCAGCGTGAGCACCAGGTTGCTGGTCGCCACGTCGGCGTGCGGATCCGTGCCGTTGCCGCCCGGGCCGAAGCCGTCGGTCGGCCAGATGTTGGCCTGCGGCTCGGGATCGACGCCCCGGTTGTTGCCGCCCTCCACGCGCTTGGGCCCGATGTCGATCGGGATCAGGACCGCCGGAGCGTCGAACCCGTCGTTGGCCGTGCTGAACGACTCGGCCGGCTCCGTCGCCAGGCCCCAGTACGGGACCTTGTCGAGTGAGCGGTTCGGGTCGAGCGCCGGCGTGCGCAGAATCGCGCCGACCGTGCGCGCCTCGGTCTCCGTCTGGATGTTCGAGACCAGGTGGTCGCCGAACGCCTCGAGGATGATCACCTTGTGCTGCGGCGTGTCGGGCAGCGCGTCGGTGGTGATGTGGTGCACGTAGCCGCCGCCCTCGCCGCGATCCCAGATCGTCTGGGCCAGTGAGAGCACGACCTGCTGCACCGCCGGGTCCTTGTAGCCGGCCGACAGGGTCGGCGCGAAGATCGCGCCGGCCGCCGAGCGGTTGAGCAGCGTCGTGTAGCCGACCGCCGGCACGTCGAGCACCGAGCGGTCGAAGTCCGGCGACAGCGCGGTGAGCGCGCCGCCCATGATGCCGCCCTGCGAGCCGCCCAGGTTGTAGAGCCGCTGCGCCGGGTCGACGAGCACGCCGCTCGTCGGCTTGAAGTGATCGGTGTCGTTCAACCCGCCGGGAGCCTGGCTGATCATCCAGCGGCCCAGGTAGAGGAAGTTCAGGAGGCTCTGCACCGAGCGCTCCGCGATCGCCGGGAAGTTCGACATGTTCGGCAGCGCCTGCAGCACCGTCGGGATGTCGCCCTTGGCCATGCCGATCCAGTCGGTGCCGCAGATCACGGCCTTGTCGACGCCGGCGCGGTCCTTGACGCTGGTCAGCGTCGTGGCGTCACCGAGCAGGCCGTGCCCGAACGTGATGGCCTGCTTGTCCGTCGCCATCTCGTCCGAGTCCTTGCCCGCGCGCGGGATGATGCACGTGACCGGCGCCTCGAAGGACTGCAGGTTGCCGCCCGCGTCCCGGGCCTGGACCGGCTTGTTGTCCGGCCCCCAGTTGATCGTCGTGCCCGGGCCGCAGTAACCGACGTTCTTGCCGTTGAAGTCGATGTTGCCCATGAAGCAGGGCACCTTGATCGTGCCGTCGACCCGGCGCAGCACGTAGTGGCTCTCGCTGTGGGAGTAGTTCTCCTCTGACTTGAAGGTGAACTGCGGCGCGCTGCCCTGCACCGTGCGGTCGGACAGGTCGGTGTCGCCGAGCTGGTCGAACGCCTCGTCGCGCATCTTCAGCGCGGGGCCGGAGAGGTTGTCCTGGCTGCCCGTGGTGAAGTCCCACGCCAGGTACAGGCTCGACCGGTCGATGCCGGCCGCCCCGAGCTTGGCGAAGATCTCGTCCATGTGCGCCTGGCGCGCCTTGACCGCGTCCGGCGCGTCGGCGGGCACCGTGTTGTCGCGGAACCGCTGGAAGGCCAGGCCGGCCGGGATCGGCGTCCCGTCGGCCGTCTTGAGGTTGCGCATCGCGACGATGTAGCGCGTGCCCTCGTCGAAGACCTTGGCCGCCCGCGTGATGAGCAGGCGCTTGCTCGGGTTCGCCGACGCGCCCTGGTTGCTGACGTCGATCTCGGACCAGATCGGGGTGCGGGCGCCCGTGGTGGCGTTGATGACCACGATCGGGGCGTCGGCCTCCAGGGAGCGTCCGATGTCGCCGATCTGCGCGGCACCCGAGGCGTCGAGGCCCTGCTTGGTGTTGAGGCCCGGGACCTTGGTGAGGATCGCCGAGTTCGCGCTGAATCCGTCGGCGCGGTTGTAGGGCGTCACGTCGACGCCCTTGCCCGTGAACGAGCTCTGCGGCATCTGGTTGGCCTGCAGGTCCAGGCGACGGCCGGTCTGGGCCGAGGCGTCCGCGCGCGTGTAGAAGTCGTTGGGCCACGGCAGCAGGCAGGTGGAGTCGTCGAGCGGGTCGACGGCGTCGCAGTTGCCGGCGGGCTTGATGTCGATCGGCTTGACCGGGATGTCCGGCGGCTTCACGACGGGCGGGGTCGTCGTCTTGCAGAACGTCGCGCTCTTGCTGAGCGTGCGCGTCTTGGTCGCCTTCTTCTTGCCGTACGTCACCTCGACGACGAGCTTGGGCGCGCCGCAGGCCTTCAGCTTCGTGAGGCCCTTGGTGGAGAGCTTGAGGTAGAGCGACCGGCTGCCCTTCTTCTTGAAGGTGACCTTGGCCGTCTTGGTGATGCCGGTGGTCTTGCCGACCTTCGCGCGCACCACGGTGGACGCCTTGCCCGAGGCCGTGATCTTGACCTTGACCTTCTTGGCCCCGACGACGCCCTTCTGGGTCGTGTTGACGACCGCGACCTTGACCGACAGCTTCTTGGCCTTCGTCTTCTTCTTGGCCTTGGCCGCCGCGGCGGCGGCCGGACCGGCGCTCGCCGGTGGCGCCGCGCTGGCGGCCGCCGGCACCGCCAGGAGCAGACATGTGGTGATGGCCGCGGCGACGTGCGCCCGACGACGCGTCCCCCGACCCGGGCGCGCCACGGCGCGTCCCTCTTCCTGCGGACCCCTGCTCATACGGCAACTCTCCTCGTTGTGCTGGCCTCCCGGGGCGAAGGTACCTGCTCCCTGCCTCACGCACGCCGGTCCCCACACCGTAACGATGCACTATGTAACTGACCACGTAGGGGACCCGAAGAACGGCCAGATTAGTTGTGCTCGATCACACCTTGTGCACGAGGCCGCGCGCTGTTGTGACAGGTAGGCGTGAATTGGTGGTGTAGTGGCACATCTGCAGTCGGTTGATGTGTAGGCTCCGGACTCACGCCGTATTTGGCGTTCGTCATCGAACCTGGCGGCCGATCTTCGCTTAGCAGGGGGAGCGGTACCGCGAGGCAGGGAGGAGTAGTTCATGCGTCGTATGCCTTTGGCCATGCTGGCCACGGCCGTCGGTGTGCTGGGAGCCGCCTCGGCCGCCCACGCCGCTGGCCCGGTCCAGGACGGCCAGTTCAACCTGAAGTTCAACTCGGGGAAGATCGTCATCAGCGACCTCACCTCGACCGACATCCCCGCGGGGAACGTGGTCGACGTGCTCGCCAACGTCGATCCGACCGGCAAGGTCGCGATCCCCAAGGACGCGCTCAAGTTCCCGCCGATCACCCTCACGGATCCGCTGCCGCTGACCGTCACGATCGCGCAGTCGTCGCGTTCTGACGGCAGCATCGACCCCGCCACCGGCGCGGTCACGCTGCCGCTGAACATCGGCATCACCATCGACGGTGGCGCCCCGCTGACCTGCTCGATCCCGCTGACCCTCACGTTCGGCACGGGCCAGCAGGCCGTCACGTCGAGCAAGTCGGT
>Ga0247740_1001443_pt1 | contig 10170 bp, 8 predicted proteins | sample UWRJL148409B2_FD_180942 | JGI IMG/M metagenome (GOLD analysis project Ga0247740, IMG submission 180942) | Plant litter microbial communities from Arlington Agricultural Research Station in Wisconsin, United States - UWRJ-L148-409B-2 | ecosystem: Environmental > Terrestrial > Plant litter >...
AAGGTTGCCGTCGTGGCAACGGACGTCATGGACGCTGCGGTGCTCGACGCGGTCGTCACGGCTGGGGTCATGGACGAGGTTTCGGGCCCGGTCCTCATCAAGGCCCATCTCATCACCACGGTGGACCACCTCACCACGGTGGACCACCTCACCACGGCCATCGTGGACGCCGCGGTGGCTGGGGCCCCTGGGCTCACGGTGGCCCCTTCGGTCTCGGCGGTGGTCCCTTCAACCCCCTAAACTTCGCCGCCAACCTCTTCGATGCCGACCCCAATACATCCTCCCGCACCACCAAAGACAACGAAGACTTCACACCCGATGCCGACATCTTCAGCACGCCCTCCGCCTACGTGATCCACATCTCACTTCCCGGCGCCAAAAAGGAAGACGTCGGCGTGAACTGGGATGCAGAGAAATCCGAGCTTTCAATTGCTGGCGTCGTATACCGCCCTGGCGACGAGGAATTTCTGAAGACGCTGGAGATGGGAGAGAGGAAAGTGGGGCCGTTTGAGAGGAAGGTGAGGTTGGGCACGCGGGCGAGTCCGGCTGTGGTGGACGTAGAGGGGATTACAGCGAAGCTTGAGGATGGGGTGTTGAGGGTTGAGGTACCAAAGCTGGAGGAGGGTTTTGTGGAGGTTAGGAAGGTGGATGTTGAGTAGGCGGACCTTTGTTTCGACGGCCGTGTTTAAGTGGGAAGTCACTGGCACGTTTGCTTGGGAAGCAGTTTCTAGATGTTGTTGGAGTTTTGACTTACACTGCTGCATATAAATCAGATAAAACAATTAAAAAGGAGAGTTTGGCAGAAATGAGGATTTGACATGCAAATTCCTTTGTGATACTACGAAATCCGGCTGTTCCACGCGTGCGACGATTAAAGCAAATGTGGCCATTCACGAATCCCAACCCCAACCAATACCTCCTCGCAAACCCTTAGCCCTTTAAGTCCTCATACGCCACATAAATCTGTCCACCACAGTCTCGTCAGCACTAATCTACAAATCCACCAAACGTCGACGCTATAATCATTGGAAGCCATCAGAGAGAAGATTAAACATCGCCACCGCCTCCCACAGCCCCCACCCTCATCCCCTGCCACAGCTCAAATCTCCACCAAGTCACCCAGGCCTTGCAGCACAAGGGCCGACTAGGCGCCAAAAGACGCCATGGTCATCGACTTAGCTGGAACTCCGCTTGGGTGGAGCTTGGACTTTGGAGCTGGTGGTATAGGGTTGGTAGGTGGGCGGGGTGGCTCGGGCTAAGGATGATTTTTGTAATCATTGGCTGGGAGAGGGAGGAAGGGGGAGAGGGATGAGAGAGACGTACCTGGGAGGAAGGGAGGAGGTTGGAAGGGAAAAGATGGTCGGGATTGGAGATGGGTGAGAGGAGTGAAGAGGAAAGTCTTTGAAGGTTAAGGACGTGGAAGGTGCACGGGCGTGTTACGCGCTAGCCATTTGCAGCCTTAGCGCGACACGTCCCCATGTGACGTCGACCCTCACCTGGGCACCTACATAGAAACGGCTCACGAACGATGCCATCTGAACAGTTTGTTATATGAGTCAATATTCGCTAACGTTACCTGCATGTGCGGAGCCGCCCATTATATCACACCTGTAACAGCAGCAGATTTCAAAATGGTACTTGTCTAAAGTCTGTTTAACAAAGTCAGCAAAGCTTATCCAGAAAGGTCTCTGTACCGAGCGTATAGATTAGGAGCCGTGATGCCTCACAATGTAAGACGCAATTCATATGTTTGACTTACCTGCGCAAGTTCACGCTACTCATCCCGGTGCCAATTTCTTCTACCGAAGACTCGGATCAAGATTGAGCGTTCCACAGGTACCGGTACCATTTCGAGGGCCATGTTCAGTTGCCTGGTTCAGTACCATTCCTTTCGTGGCCGCATCGTGACCCGCAAGTCCCATTTGGCTAGCGTAGAACATACCAAATTCGTCTTCGGCACCGAGCTCCAACATGTCATTGTCGAGACCGGAGGTGTTCAAGTCGCCAAATTGCGGATCCGGATAACTAACGCCGTCCTGACCGCCAAATGAAGGCTGACCTCCAGTGCCATTGCTGTTGTGTCCGTTCTGCAGTGCTTGATCAGGAAGACCGTGCCGCGCAGCCTCTGCCTGAGCACCTCCGCGCCCCGCCATGATATAGCGAGAGTACACCAGCTCCGCCCGATAGGTACACTCCTTGCACAAAATGGCGTCGCCTTGCTTGACATTGTAAGGGAAGCTACGGCCACGGCACGGCGGCATATCCTTGCAATTGGCGGCACAAGGGCGCACCGGCGAACACCATACCTCGTGGCCGCAGGTCAGATAGTGCGTGTACTTGTAATCGAGTTCTTTGTGCTGCGGATTGTAGATCATCTTGGCGAGAAAGTATTCAAACAAGTTGGCGTCGTAGTCGGTGAAATGCTCGATGACAGGGCGAGTGAGACTCAAGCCGCGGCGAAGTTCATGGTCCGGGCCCTTTGCGAGGTTGTAGCTAGCGAATGGCATGCCATGGCACATCTCGCAGAACAGTTTGTCGTGGCCTTGGGTGACGCTCAGGGGAGGCTTGATGGCATTGTGAGGACGCGCCGCAGAGGTGGTGAGGGACTGGAAAAGAGACTTGTCGGGTGCCAGGTCAATTGACTCCTCCTGCTGCTGGGAGAGTTTCTGGGTCATCCATGTCGTGACATGCAGACAGTTGATGCCGCACCGGGTGTCATCGCCGTCGGCGGCCACGATGTGGCCACAGTCGAGAAGGTGGAAGGGCACCGACTTGCCAGCTGTGTCGACAGCACACGGTTCGACTCGCGTGGGGAGATACTCATGGAATGGGTAGCCGACGGGCTTCTGAGCGGGCTCTGGCTGTGGCGTAGGACCGCCGGTGGGAGGGTTCGAAGCCATATCGGGACTAGTCGAGTGGAGGTAAAGGCGGTGCTGATTACTCTTGAATCGTGTAGTGAGTTCGGGAATAGACAAACTATATACGCAAGCGCGACGCACGCAGTGACAAGGTGAAAGGTCACTCTCGGCAAGTCTCTCACGCGAGCGCTATCTTATGACCACACAGGCGCTCGTCGTATTCGTTCCTCGGGCGCGTTGGTTCCAACTGGCCCGGCTTGACCAGAAGGGCAGGCGCGGGGGATGTCCAAGGCAAGTGCTCGGGAACGCAGGTGTATTTCGAATGATCCTCGGCCTTCACCAACTACTACCGCTACCATCGTCACCACTCATATCGTCAAAACACCTCCATCGTTAAGGCTATCACTTCCAACATTCTTCAAGACGACATTCGTTATCATATTCTCTGATTCCGCCCATCGAGCTGCCTGATAGCCATGGATCCGTTCGTAAGCTTTGATCGTCGTAAGTCGTCTCTGGCCATGAAACCTGCGTCGGGAGACAGCACTCTGATCTTTCTCTTTCCACAGTCCTACAGGACGGCTTGCGAGAGCTCTCGGTCGACGATCCAGATCCGACAGAAGAGTGTGCGATATGTCTCGACGGGCTAGGGCGATGTGGCTGCGGACTGGAGACCGTCGTGCTGGTACCATGCTGCAAGAAGAGCTTCCACCGGGGCTGTCTCTCTCAATGGCTGGTCGAAAGCGGGTCGCGCTTCTGCCCTTTGTGTAAATGCCAGCTCATACAGAATACCACTACGAACGCTGCGCACTGGAGACGGGAGACCCAGGATGCGTTGAACAGCATACCTGACACGACGTTCACGATAAGGTTTGTGTCTTGCCTTCCTCACTATGCTCGCACTCACACATTATAGAGAACCCCCGCAAACGCGAGACACCTTCGTCGAGCGAGCGATTCGAACACTTAACCGCACCCAAGCTTTGCCGGCGTTTTTGGAGCCAGATCTAACCACCGGGGAATACACGTCGGTAGAAGATCGTTACCGGTCGGAGGTTGATATGCAGGCGCGCAACCTGTTCCCTGCATGGGATGAGGACATGCTCCACGCGCATGTCGAAAGGCAGTAGGACCGCCGAACGGTGCGTACTTCCTGGGTGCGAACTGCGTCGTATTTTCAAGCTGACGCAGCCCCTCGTTGGAGACACTGCTCTCTGAGACACTTTTGGATGATCTTCACTGACCTTGTACCTGGTTGTTTAGCAATTCATGCGAGACTTGATGCTGCTGGAAGAGCTTCAGCTTGCGTGGGCGGAGTGGCCGTCATCGGTTGTCATCGAGGACATCGACCACGAAGTTCTGCGAGAATACGGTGTTCTTCTGGAATGTCTCGCACCTACGAGGACCCAGCCCAGTTTCCGATGGGAGCCTGTCGACTTCAGCTTCCCGGAATTAGAGAGAGAAGCCCGGATGTTCTCTCTGATGACAGGAGAGGAAGAGCGTCTGTACCGCGAATCCGACTTGCGCCTGACCGCCAACATAGTTTTTGAGGGCGACCGGGCTCAGGGGCTTGAGCGTATGATACGAGACCGGAGGCTTGCTTTCATGCTCGGTCAAGGAACTTACTTCCTGTACAGCGACGAGATCGTGGAGGGAAGGTTAGAGGGGCGACGGACTCCTATACCCGTAGGGCACGAGCAAAGCCGTATGCCTTCGGGATCGGTTGTGCAGTCGTCAAGGGAACCGAGCCACGATCACACCAGGAGGTCATTCTCCCAGCCCCTCCAGCATGTTGCCGCATATCCTCAGCCTTCACATCCAGCCCCCAGAGCTAGCTCGTTAGGCAGCACCCTATTGCGGTCTCGCGGTGCTCATATGCACGGTGTGCTTGACTTGCCGAGGGTTGAGTTCGAATGCCCCGCGAGGCCACTGCCACTGAGCAGCGGGATCTTGTTTGGGACGCAAAGGCACAACTCGACCACGCCAGTCAGAAGGGAGAATAGGCAAGTGAGTAACCATCGACACCCTGACCGCGTTGGTGGCGTTGGAAATGGAGAAGATATCAACGGGGTAGGGATGTGGACGGAGGCATATTCAACATAGCGTAGCACCATCGTCAGTGAACCTTACATGTTTGTCTGACAGACCCATGGTATCTGCATTATGTTCCGAGCAATGCCGCACATTTCGATAAAAGTGTTGCTCTCAAGTATCAATGATGGGTCACTTTGCCGACGTTATAGGTTGACTAAGCGTGCAAACACGGCAAACAGCAGGGATCATTACGGAACGCGGCGAAGCGCTCGTTGTTTGATAGGGCTCAGCTAGCCTTCACCGTGCAGCGCGCCTTTCTTGCATTGCTCCTCTTTCTGGATTGCGCCTGCATGTCGATGGAGAGACGACAGCAGCTGGCTTTGGAAGAAGGAACTGCAGCGGGGCGGTGCCCACATTGAACCCCAGGTACGTGCCAGACCGACCCCCCAAGCTGCTCGAGTGCTCCGCTCCACCTTTCCCGCTATCACGACGGCCCGCCCGCCATGTCGTCGCTCGGCCGTCTGGGAGAGTCGCGCACTGCGACGACGCGCGTGGACTCGACGTCTGACATGCCGGCAGCATCGTATCGCCGGAGCCAGATTCGCATCGAGCCAAGCACGCAGTCTGCGAAGAACAAAGCAGAACTCCCGCTCCCGCACCCGTCGCCGTCGCCGTCGCGCCCCTCCCGCACGCCCTCACGCCGCTATACACATGCGAGGACCGTTGCCGGCGCAGAGCCCTCCACCATCGACTCCTTCGCCCTCCCCGTCTCCGAGCTGACGTCTCCGCCGTCGTCCCGGGGCTCGCTGCCCGTCCTGGACCCAGCAGCCGAGGTGCGCCGCGGTGAGACGACCCCCCAGAAGCCGGCGAAGCACTCCCGACGCCCCAAATCGCACCGCCCGAACAAATGGAGTAGAGGCGGCGCGGGGTCGTCGGATGAAACAGGCTCGGACCGTAAGCCGCACGCGTCTGGAAGCAGCCCGCCGCAGAGCACTCGCGCCGTGCACAAGCAGACGTCGCACACGCACATAGCCGCCAACAACGCCGCCGCGCACCAGGGACGATTGATGGCCGCAGCCTTTGGTGCTCCCTCGGGCGATTCGCGGCGGGGAGTGGCTTCTCCTCGGCCAAAAGGTCGCGGTACGGCTCGCAATTGATATGGTCCCATGCATGCATTCTGACACGCTCTTCAGAAGCTAAGAACACCTTCTGCCGCAATGTCACCATCTACGGACACTGCAGGTACGAGAACAGTAAGTGATCCGCCCCATTTGAGGACTGCGTCGTGACCTGGCTAGCTTGCCCATATATCCACGACACCACCAAGTTGAACCAGAACGAAAACATGAAGAAGAGGTTCAATGTAGACTCGCCATCGTTCACACCCCTCCAAGCCAGCACCAACGGATCTTTGACTCCCTCGTCGCGCGGCGCTGCCATTTCGCCTAAAGCTGCCAATGCCGCCATCTTTACCCCAAAGTCACAGCGCTCCAGTGAGTTGACGGCCGCACTGCTCCTGCCTCTTGACCGCTGACTTCCTCAGCCGCAAGCACACCCAACTTGCACACGAAAGAGCCCGTTGTGGAATGGCATCCACAGGAGTTCCAAGAGTTTGTCCCGCAAACATACGACAGTCAGATGGTAAGTTGCTCTGATCCTGTCTTCGCAGCTTGAGCGTTTCCTATCCACTTGTGAAGAAAGCTCATATGGCCATAAGGTCGATTCGAATGCGCAAGCACAGGCGATGGGCTTCGATCCTTTTGCGTCTTCCTCGATCGCAGGCTCCGGTCACCAAGCACCGACCATCAACCCCTATGCCCAGGATCCGTCCCTTTCTAGCGCCTCGTACTACCAGAACGCCGCTGGCTTTCAGTCGTCACCTGCATATCACTTGTACTGGCCCGTGGGTCCGCAGCCTACAGGACTATTGGCCTACCAGCGCACAGCGCACGACTTCTTCATCCCAGACGCTTTACGCGAAGATCTGCAGAAGAAGGCAGAGGCCGCGCGCCAGGTCGTCCCAAACTCCTCCATCCCGCCCGTCGAGCAGTTCCACTCCCTCTTCTGTTTGGATACCTCCGCTCAGAAGAACCCGTCTCTCTTCGGATACTCAAGCTGGGTGTACAAAGCAGTTTCCGGTAAGGACGGGAATACATATGCACTACGCCGGCTAGAGAACTTCCGATTGACGAACGAGACTGCAATTCGGTCGGCACAGGCCTGGAAACGGATACTGAACGGCAGCGTCATCACGATCCACGAAGCGTTCACCACCAGAGCCTTTGGAGACAGCTCGCTCATCATCGTTACCGACTACCACCCCAACTCCAAGACTCTCGCTGAAGAGCACTTCAAGCAGGTGCCAATGCAGCGATTCCATGGCCGGCAAGCTGCGACATCCCACGTCCCTGAGCAGACGCTCTGGGGCTACATTGTGCAAATTGCATCTGCGCTGAAGGCGATCCATGGGTCTGGCCTCGCAGCACGGCTCATCACCCCTTCGAAGATCCTGCTCACATCGAAAAATCGCATACGGATCAACGCATGCAGCATCTTAGACATTGTGCAGCACGAGAACACGCGTTCGCTTTCTGAGCTGCAAGCGGATGATTTTCTCCAGCTTGGCCGACTCATCCTCTGTATCGCAAACAACAACCCCACGGCACATCAAAGTATGCAAAAGTCCATGGACTACATCACACGGAGCTACACAGCACGATTAAAGGAGTGTTTGCAATGGCTACTTAACCCCCAGCCTACCCCGACAACACCGACAACACCCACCACCGCCGTACACGTGCAAAAAGATATTGACACGTTCCTGGGTGGCATTGCAGATCAAATGGCAACAGTGTTTGACAGCGAGTTACATGCCCAGGACACACTCACCAACACACTCGCTCGCGAACTCGAATCTTCCCGTCTTGTTCGCCTCCTTGTCAAACTCAACTTCATTAACGAACGCCCGGAACTCGATGCGTCTCAGCATGTACCCGGCAGCACCGGCCCTCCCCCATCAGCTATGTGGGCAGAAACCGGCGAAAGATATTATCTCAAGCTCTTTCGCGACTACGTATTTCACCAAGTCGACGCGAACGGGCATCCGGTTACGAATCTCGCGCATGTACTCGATTGCCTCAACAAGCTGGATGCGGGGTCTGAAGAGAAGATTGCGCTCGTTAGTAGAGACGAGCAGAATGTGCTTGTCGTCAGTTACAGGGAATTGAAAAGAGGGGTGGAGAGTAGCTTTCAGGACTTGATTCGAGCTGGACGGGGTACGGGGAAATAGGCTTTCCTAGACTCGAGTCCGCTCAGTATGCGGGGATCGGGGTGAGGAGAGGAGGGTGGTATAGGAAGAGAGAGGATTGAAACACAGTTGGTTATGTTGTTTGGGTCTATATAGGAAGACATGATCATTGATAGTAGGTAGTACGTAGTAAGTAGACTCGCATACGGTCGTATATGATAACATTCAGTCTTTATGTTTTAATGGGCCAAGCTTAAGGCTTCAATGTTCTTGTGTCCATACCTTGTTTCAGCGGCATACGTATGCTTGCGATCACCATGTTATCTGTCTTCAATCCCTCCTACTGGCTACGGAGACACAAGTCAAGAGCATAGTGAGCCGTAGCACACGCATTATGGCCACCATTTCTATCCACAGTCCTTACTCCCGACGTTTGGTGTCGCATTTCTGCTCAGACTCCTGGGTGCAGGCATCATGGCGGTCGTGTTGGACTTGTTGTACGGCTTCGGCCGTGGCGAGGCGTATGGGAAGGGTGTGGAGCCCTTGGATCAAGCTTTGTTGTGAGGATGACAGGGTGTGAAATTCTTGGATCGAGGTCTGTTGTTGGGTTTCAAGAGTGTTGAGGCGGGTGTCGTCTGAGTAGACGTGGTGTTGGTGTTTGTAAATTCCGAGAGTGAGGAGGGTGGTGAAGGTGGGTGGGTTTGAGCAGTTGGGGATTTAGGTCTTCGCGGTTATCGGATGCTGTGTTGGCTGCGGTTGAGGTTGAAGTTGAAGATGAAGATGAGGTTTACATGAGAAGTCGCACTGTGCAACGCTTATCCAAAGAGGTGTAAGGGAGCCATGTCTTAGACGCGACTGGGTTCTGACTCGCGATCGCGACGCACGCTGTACTTCTAGACCGGGAGAATATGCATATCTGAGAGCTCCAAGGTTGGGAGGTTGAGCAGTGCTCATTCTTGATTGGTTCTCCAGAACTAGAATGAGTTCGCTGCTCGAAACTTCACTTACCCTCAATCACACCTCACCTACTTTCTTTCAAGGAATCCCATCGAGATTCGCATGGCAACATCATGGTTTAGTTTGACCTTCGGATGTGGCTGAGTGACCGAATATCCTCTAAATCCACGTGCACGTGTGAAGATTTTGCTTTACGCCCCTTTGCTTACTAGCTTACTTACTGCTTTCACTAGCCTTGATCATCTCGCTCGTGATGGACTTGAAATCCCTCCCCCCTCCTTGGCGTAGTATCGCGCCACTGAAGGCCCACGTTGGGGACGTGCCAGCCTTTCGCGCTACTATGCTAAGTCGTGGGTAGAGACTGTATACGCTCACTCTCCCAATCTGTCCCCTGTTCGTGGCAGGGCTGGCATCGATTAGCGTGCCGTCATTTATCGGGATGTGAACCATGGGCGCCGGATCTCGTTACCCGACTAGTTTCGGGTCGGGATGGTCCAATTCGGCTTTGCCCACGTGCCCTTTCGGTTCCTTCGGGCAGCGGTGTGAGCAAAGTTCGGTTTGATCCCGTTAGCGGTTCGGCTTGATGGCGCAGTGTGAACAAGTCATGCCCCGGTCCCTTGCCCGTAAGATAGAAGTTGGATCTGCCCTAACGCAAGGTTCACCGCACTATTGGGTGAAGGCACTATTGAAAAGTGCGTGCGCTTTGTGCGTTGAAGTTCCGCGTCCCTTGTCCCTCGTTATTTTTCTTTGTCGTATATCCATGCCAACTCCGGCGCTGTTCTCAACTGCATAGACTTTCTTTGTTCGACGTATAGAGTAAGCTCCATCTATTTGACCCGAGTATCGACCTACTTTTACGATCAGCAAAGGCAATGTCGCGCAAAAAGGAGGATAGAAAATCGACGCCTCTGCCGGCACATGGAGACGCTAGGCCCGAATCGGCCGTTCTGCACCGCTCACTTACTTCGTTGCCACACAACGTCGTTGCAGCTTCCGGGTCTTACCTCACCCTCGACAATGGACGCCAAATACTCGATTCCTGCGGTGGTGCTGCCGTGGCTATCATTGGCCATG
>Ga0247740_1001444_pt1 | contig 10168 bp, 17 predicted proteins | sample UWRJL148409B2_FD_180942 | JGI IMG/M metagenome (GOLD analysis project Ga0247740, IMG submission 180942) | Plant litter microbial communities from Arlington Agricultural Research Station in Wisconsin, United States - UWRJ-L148-409B-2 | ecosystem: Environmental > Terrestrial > Plant litter >...
CTTCGAGGAACCAGCCACAGTCTCCTGCGACGCCCTCGAGTGATGCCGCCTTGTTGAGCACGCGATCGATCACGAACTTGACCCAGCGCATGCGCTGTTCAAGTGTGAAGCCGTTCTGGTTCTCCTTGGCGGCGGCGAAGGTCTCCTGAAAGAACTCCTTCTCGAGCAGCCAGGCGACGAACGACATCTCGATGCCACGACGCTTGATGTCGCGCTTGTAGCGATCCCACAGATTGCGCACGAACTTCGCGACAATCTTCTGGCGGTGCTCGAGCACCTGACGGTCAATCTCGCGTTGCTGCGTGAGCAAAGCGCCACGCAACTTCACGATGCGAGCTTCCGGTTCGATAAAGTCTCGAATCAGCCGCTGCATGGTCTTTGACTGCGTTGATGCCGGAACACCAAACGCAGCTCCCGTTGTAGTCATAGTTCTCCCTGCTAATAGGTACGTCGTTCACCGGGCCGGTGAACAGTCCGCTGACGATGTAGTATTACTATACCACAATCGAGAGTATTAATCAATTTGAGAGCTCTCCTCTACGCCTTCAATTCATTGAAAACATAGGGAAAAGGACAGAGAAAGGGCCGGGCCTCGTGGGGCGCATCGCAATGACGCGCCCCACGAAAAGCCTAGATATCGGTGACGTGGTGATCGAACATGAGCCCTGCGATGAAGTTCTTCTCACCGAGGATGTTCAACCACGTGACCGAGACGCTGGGCCGGATAAGCCCTGCGTAGTGCAGCTGACGCGTCAGCAAACGCGGGAAGTCCTTGCCCGGATCGATGAATGCCGTGAAGCAAGCATCTTCCAGGTAGACCTTCGCACGATCGCTCAACAGCTGCCCAACGGGTCGGTGAGCCAAGGCCCATTCGAGATCGCTGTCACCAGACGTATACGTCTTGGTGTAAAGCTCGATCTCGGCAACTGCTACTGCAACCGTAGCGTTTGCAAGTCGAGCTGCGCCGGCGTAGCGAATGCCGTCTTCTTCAATTACCGCCGGAGCAGCTGAAGCATGCATATCAGTCCCTCTCTCTGTCAATATGAAATCGTCCACCCACTGACTTTCGTCAAAGATTTACGATAAAAGCATTATAGCATAAACATCACTAAAAAGCAATGTCAGAGAGGATATTGGACTATTTGTAATCGTCGTAAGTAACCATCAAAGCACGAGAGTTGATCTGACGGAGTGCTTCAAGGCCCACAGAGACCACAATGAGAAGCCCTGTACCGCCGATTGAGAGGTTTGTGCCACTTATACCGGCTAGATGGTATAAAAGGAACTCAGCGATGAATGGCGTGACTGCAATGGCACCAAGAACGAGTGATCCGAACAAGATAAGCCGATTCACGGTTTGAGTGAGATATTTCTCGGTACTCTTGCCTGGGCGAACGCCTTCGATGAAACCACCTTGCTTTTGCAAGTTTTCAGCAATTTCATTCGCATTAAAGACAATACCGGTATAAAAGTAGGTAAACAGAATCACGAGCACAAAGTACGCACTTGGGTAAATGAATGCTTGAAGAGTCGAGCCGGTAAACGCACCCGGTGTTGGTGCTTGGAACCATAGAATCAAGTTGTTAGCCAAATCAAGATATGCCGGGTTGTTAGCGGCCTTGAGGACTTGCCCCAAGAAGGCCGGCAGCGAAAGGAAGGCGACCGCGAAGATCACAGGGATCACACCAGCGGCAATCAACTTCACTGGAAGAATACTCTTTACTCCCCCGTAGTTACTATTACCCTGCACACGCTTGGCATAATTAACGGTAATAATACGCTGAGCTTCATTAATCTTTACCAGAATATACAGCAATGCTAGTGACACCAGAACAATGGCTATCGCCACCCAGAACACCAGTGGATTCACGGGCAGGGTAAACCAGTTAAAGACGTTCATTGAACCCTCTGAAGTATTAAAGAGTGAACCAGCAATCGTTGAAAGCATTGAGGGAAGTTGGCTAATAATACCTGCGAAGATAATCAAGCTAATACCGTTACCAACACCTTGTTCAGTAATGAGCTCACCGAGCCACATCAACATTACAGAACCAGCCGTCATCGCAGCCACGGCTACAATCCATTCAACAGGGGTCGCGGTATTCAATACAGTCGTGTTCCCTGCTAGCACCGTTTGGCGAAGAATGTAAATAAAGGCAATAGATTGCACGATCGCCAGCGGCACGGTCATAAAACGAGTCCATTGGTTGATCTTGCGGCGGCCAGATTCACCATCTTTATGAAGCTCTTCAAGACGTGGAATAGCCTTTGTAAGAAGCTGTGAAATAACAGAGGCGGTAATGAAAGGAGTTAGCCCTACGAGAACAATCGAGAAGCTTGAAAGCGCCCCACCGGTCAGCAGGTTCAAGAAACCACCAAAATCGGTACCACTGACAACACTGCTAATTACTTCTTTTAGCGCAGTTGGTTCAGCAAGAGGCACGGGTATGTGCGAAAGGAGGCGGTAAATAACGATAATCGCCAGGACAATTAAAAGTCGCTTTTGCATGTCGCGATTCTTTAGTGATCGAAATATTGTTTTCCAGTTCATCAGTCAGTGTCTGTCTTTACTTATAAGTTAGTGTTCTTTCCAATAATTATACTACACCTGAAGAGCTCGGGCCAAACAAAACCCAGGCTTAGCGTGATTTATCGAGCTCGCTACGCTGCGTGGTAAGGCGCTCCACTTCAAGGGCGGCATTAATATCAGAAGCAGTATCTAATTTTCGTTCGGGCAGCCGGGCAACTAATCGTAGCGCCTGATTGGCAGCAATCTCACGATTTGCCTCTTTAGTGATGCGCGCACCTCGACTTGCACTATCAACCAGGTGATAGGCTTCTTCCTCGTCATCATAGGCAAATGGTGCATGGCCATACATAAACGTTACGGCGCGCTTCTCGGCTTCTTCGGCCAAATATGCCTCAGCAACCTGGACTTCAGCTGTCTGAATGAGCTGCAATCTATCCCCTATAATTGTCCCCTCTGCGTCTATCACAGACGAATGCCACTCTCGAGCGACTTTACGGGTAATTTCATGTTGCATCTGATGCAGAGCCTCAATTTCAGGCTCGGGCATTGCTGTCACATCAGCCAAGGCATCGGCGATATTGAGCAGCCCATAGGGCGTCAGCGCTGCCGCATGAAGTGGATCAATACCAACTTTCTCAGCCAAACGAAGGTTCAAAAAAGCCATCCGTCCAATGACGAGGGGGCTTTCCTTACTACCAGCCAACACCATTGGGAGCTTGTCTGCCATTACGAGTTCGGCAACATTCAGCGTTTCCGAAGCCTCCTGCCCCGTCACCTGATTGACGACTGTCAGTGTTGGGAAGCGCGCTACTCTACTGCGCCTATTGAACATCTCTGCACGCCGCCCTCTATTATTCCCGGGATCATCTATGATTGGCGGCAAGAAACTTTGTTCAAATCGCAGCGTTCTTGCAGCATTAAGATAGTGCGCGGTCACGGTTCCATGACCGCTCAGGGCGCCGTAGTGGCCAGAGATATGTCGTTCGAGCGCAGCATCCTCTATCATGCCGACAGCATATATAACTTTTGTTGTTATAGCAAGCCAAATAAAAAACGCCTCATAAGGCGCAAAGTTGAATGGGGCAGGATAAATGGTGCGAACCAATATATCCTGCCCCTTACACAACGACAATCACTATTCATAGTGTGTCATGACCCACTATTTCAGGGGAGAGTCGGACAGCCTCCGACTATGGAGCAGAGCAGCCTGGTTTAAATATCAGCTCTCTACTTCGCCGCCACGCGCTAAACTTTCTCATCATGACCGTTACCGGTCTATATTCCACGGTAAATAGCGCTACCGTTCGCTTACTAGGCCCTACAAGACGGCTGGCAATCCATTTTGTATATCCTAGCGAGACATAGTCGTATGGCTACCCGTCACCCGCCCTCCATATTTAGAAGGAGAACAAATGCGGACCCGTGCTTACTATACCTCTGCCTTTGCACTGATCTCGGCCCGCATACTATACCACATTACAGAAATCTGAGCAAACAAAAACACGCCCGAAAGCGTGTTAATTGTTTCAAGTAATAGAATTACTTGTCTGAGGCTTCAGCTTCTTTGGTGCTTTGCTTCAAAGGCGCTGGAGTCTTTACGAATGTACCACCGTTTTTAACGATAGCTTCGATAACACTCTTGCTTGCACCACCAATGTGAAGGTTTACCTTTTCGGTAAGTTCACCACGAGCAATAACCTTAGTTGCAAGGAACGGAGAGGCGATGTAGCCTTCTTCGAACAGGGTTTGCGCAGTCACTGTTTTACCAGCGAATGCGTTCAAGTGATCAAGGTACACAACCTGAGCTGGCGTACGCATGCTCTTGAACCCACGAGCCTTAGGCACGGCACGAACCAATGTTCGTTGTCCACCCATGAAGGTCGCACGAAGTTTTTTACCAGTACGAGAGCCTTGACCCTTTGTACCACGACCAGCAGTTTTACCTTGGCCAGCGGCAATACCGCGACCAACGCGTTTGCGGTTCTTGGTTGGCAATGTGTCGAGTTCGTTATACTTTGTCATTATTTTGTCTCCTCAGCTACTTCAGCAACAGCGGCAGCTTTAACAGCTGGCTTCTTTGCTTTAGTATGGTTGGGATTGTTGTTAATGAGCCATTCGTCTCGGGGAACAAGTGTTCGAAGCGCTTCGATCGTTGCATACGCGATGTTCACTTTGTTGGTTGAGTTGAGTGACTTAGAAAGCAAGTTACGGATACCGGTCATACCAATGATCGAACGAACAACACCACCGGCGATAATACCAGTACCAGGAGCAGCCGGCTTCAAGAGCACGCGAGCACCAGAGTACTTGATTTCATTTTCGTGAGGAATTGTTTCGTTAAGAATTGGGATAACGATCAGGTTCTTTTTTGCAACATCGGTAGCTTTTTGGATAGCGACTTGAACGTCTGCGCCCTTAGCAACACCGATACCAACCTTAGTTTTGTGGTCTCCGATGACAACAAGTGCCTTAAATCGGAAACGGCGTCCGCCCTTTACAACACGAGAGACACGATCGACATTGATTACGAGTTCTTCGAATTGCTTTGGCTCTGCTGGCGCTTGTTCGCGGCGTGGTCCACGGTTACCTTGTGGGCGTCCGCCTGATTGTTGTTGTGATCCTGGCATATTAGAACTCCAAACCTTCCTTGCGAGCAGCATCGGCAAGTGCCGCGAGTCGCTGAGCGTATTGTCGGCCATTGCGGTCAAACACAACAGCAGTTATTTTGCTCTTTTTAGCTTTTTTAGCAATATCAGTACCAACAAAGGCAGCTTGTTCGGTCAAAGTTCCTGTTTGCTTAGCACCAACGGTGGTCGCAGCAACAAGAGTTTTCTTGCTGACGTCATCGATAATTTGTGCACTGACGTGCTTGTTGCTGATTGTCACGGTAAGACGTGGGCGTTCAGCGGTTCCAGTGACCTTTGCGCGAACTCGAGTCGCACGAAGGGCGCGGTTGAGTAGTTTCTTTGGAAGATTACTCATAATTATTTACCTGCCTTTCCTGCTTTTCGAAGCACAGTTTCGTCACTGTATTTAATTCCCTTACCCTTATACGGTTCAGGTTTTTTGAGGCTACGGATTTCAGCTGCAGTTTGACCAACCATTTGCTTGTCGATACCGCTCACAGTGATTTCCATCTTATTAACCTCAAGGTTGATACCTTCACGAGCAGTGTATTTCACTGGGTGAGAGAACCCGAGGGCCATGTTAATTTCTTTACCGCCGCCTTCAACGCGAAAACCCACACCGTTTACTTCGAGCTTCTTTTCAAAAGCCTTGGTAACACCTTCAACAGCATTGTTGAGGAGGGCACGCTGGAGTCCGTGTTGTGCTTTAGCGATACGCTGGTCATCCTTACGGGTGACAACAGCGTTTTCTCCGTCAATGGCAACAGTTACGTCTGACAGATGAGGTACTACGAGTTGGCCTTTTGGACCAACAACTGTAATAGAATCATCGCCGACCGTGATTGTCACGCCAGAGGGAATTTGGATTGGTAGTTTTCCGATTCGACTCATATTCTTATCCTTTCTAATAAATCTTTAGGAGTAATTCACCGCCAAGACGAGCTTTAGCAGCTGCTTGACCGGTAATAACACCTTGGCTAGTACTCACAAGTACGATACCGCGACCGCTCTTTACCTTTGGAATGTCGTTTGCACCTACATAGACACGGCGACCAGGCTTAGAGAGACGAGTAATCTCGTTAATTGTTGAGTTTTCACCTTCTTTGTTAATGGTGACCACAAGAATATCTCGTGGTTTCGCACTCTCAACCTTAACGGCTGTGAGGTAACCAGCTTTTTGGAGCTGCTTTGCGACGGTAACCTTCATTTTGCTTGAAGGAACGGTAATTTCGTTCTTACCAACCATGACAGCATTGCGGATGCGGGTCAGGAGGTCAGCGATTGGGTCTGTAGATTGTAATGACATATGCGTATTCCTTTCCTTTACCAACTACTCTTTGTAATACCAGGGATTTCGCCCTTTGATGCTTTTTCACGGAAGTTGATACGGCTAAGGCCGAATCGGCGCATGTATGCGCGTGGACGTCCGTGGAGGGCATCGCGGTTTTTCCAACGAGTTGGTGAGCTGTTAAGTGGTAATTTCTGAAGACCTTCGAGGTCACCCATTTCCTTGAGTTCAGCGCGCTTGGCGGCAAACTTCAAGATCATTTTCTTGCGTTTTTCGTCGCGAGCGACGGCAGATGTTTTAGCCATTAGCGTACGCCTCCTTCTTTTTCAAACGGCATGCCGAATTTTTCAAGCAATGCACGGCTGTTTTCTTTACTTCCGTTTTTGATAACGAAGGTAATTTGCATACCGTGAAGTGTTTGCGTTTCTTCAAAGCTGAGTTCAGCAAAGATAGATTGTTCAACAATACCAAGGTTGTAGTTACCAGCTTTATCAAAAGCTTTCTTGCTCACACCGTGAAAGTCACGAACGCGAGGAAGAGTAACGTTTACAAGGCGGTCGAGGAACTCATACATACGACCTTCACGAAGCGTGACACTAAGGCCAACACGGTTCATTCCGGCACGAATCTTAAATCCTGCGATTGATTTCTTCGCCATACGATCAACTGGGTATTGGCCAGTAACCTTAGTGACGGTGTTACGAACCACTTCGTAGTGGTGCTTGTCGTCTTTGTTCTTACCAATTCCAACGCTGACTACAATCTTTTCGAGCTTTGGAACCTGGTGGACGTTCTTTAGACCGAGTTCGGCTTGTAGTTCCTTGACGTACTGAGTACGGTACAAGGCTTTCAGGCGAGGAGCGGTAACAACGGCAGCTTTGCTAACCATTATTTGATCTCCTTACTATTATCTTGACGAGCAACACGTACTGTCTTGCCTTCAGCGTTCTTAACATAGCCAACACGGCTGGTTTTGCCTGATTTTTCATCGACAACCAATGCAACTTTGTGAATAGGCACAGCAACGTGAACGTCTTTGTGGCCGCCACGTGGGTTTAGTTGGCTTGGCTTAATGTGACGGTGCTTCATACCAACACCTTCGATAGTAACGCCCTTTGTAGTAACGCTCAGAACTTTACCGGTAGTGCCTTTGTTAGCACCGCTGATGAGTTTAACTGTATCGCCTTTAATAATTCGTGACATATTAGAGTACCTCCGGTGCAAGGCTGATGATCTTAGCATAGCCAAGGTCACGCAGTTCGCGTGGGACTGGTCCGAAGACACGAGTTCCCTTAGGTGATTTGTCGTCGTTGATAATAACTGCAGCGTTGTCGTCAAAAACGATCGTGCTGCCGTCTTTACGACGAATTTGGTTACGTGTACGAACAACCACAGCCTTCACGACTGATTTACGCTTTACGACACCCGTTGGGTTCGCTTCTTTTACGGTAGCGACAATAATGTCACCCACGTGGGCGTAGCGACGACGAGTACCACCAAGCACACGGATACAAAGGATTTCCTTTGCGCCGCTGTTGTCAGTAACCTTTAAACGAGATTCTTGTTGGATCATACTTCGATCTCCTCGTTCTTAATCTCAATCGAACCACGTGATTTTTCGTCGATACTTTGAAGTGTAAATGATTTACGCTTCGAAATAGGACGAGTTTCAACGATAGTCACCTTGTCGCCAGGGTGCGCTTCGTTGTTTTCATCGTGGGCGATGTACTTACGGGTCACAGTATACTGCTTACCGTAAATAGGGTGAGTTTCACGGCTGGCAACCGTAATAGTAATAGTTTTGTCAGCCTTATCAGAGGTAACAATGCCAGTGAGTGTTTTTGCCATATTAGTTCTCCTCCTTTTCAGCTTTATTACTTACGTTAATTGCCGTCAGCACGCGAGCGATACCTTTACGTTGAACAGTCAAAACGTGAGGATTGACGAGTTCACCGGCGCGGTGGCTCTTTTGTGACTCAATGTGCTCCTGGCGCAGCTTCAAAAGTTCTTCGTTCAACTGTTCAACAGTTTTCACTTCAGTAGCTTTCACAGCTTTTGTCGGAGTCTTAACTGTGGTTTTCTTTATTGTCTTCGTTTCGGCAGCCATTATGCTTGTTCCTTAATGACGAACTTCGTCTTAACGGGAAGTTTGTGACCGGCTAGGCGCATTGCCTCACGAGCCACAGCTTCATCAACACCCTTCATTTCGAATAGGACGGTGCCAGCTTTTACCTTGGCGACGAAGAATTCAGGGTTACCTTTTCCGCTACCCATCTTCACGTCTTGTGGTTTACGAGTACGTGGAGTGTGTGGGAAGATGCGGATCCAGATTTTACCACCACGTTTGATGTGGCGAGTCATTGCCTGACGAGATGCTTCGATCTGACGTGAGGTAATGTCGTTGTTCTCTTGTGATTGTAGACCGTAGTCACCAAAGGCAACGTAGTTTCCGCGAGTTGCGTTACCTTCGTTTTTGCCTTTTCGGACTTTTCGGTACTTAGTTTTCTTTGGAAGTAACATGATTAAACCCTATCTCCCTTATAGATCCAGACTTTCACACCAATGATTCCTGAAGGAGTCTTGGCACGAGCACTGTGGAAATCAACATCAGCACGAAGGGTGTGCAGTGGAACTGATCCTTCGATCGTTCGTTCACGGCGCGCCATTTCAGCATTGTTGAGTCGTCCAGCGACTTGGATACGAACACCCTTAGCACCAGCGGCCATAGTATTTTGCGCGGCCATTTTAGTAGCACGGCGGAAGTTACCACGACGTTCCAATTGGTGAGCGATATTCTCGGCTACCAACTTGGCTGACATGTCAGGACGTTTGATTTCTTCGATGTTAATACGCATTGGCAAACTAACAATCTTTTCGAGGTCGCTCTTGAGCTCAGTGATACCTGCACCACCACGACCAATCACAACACCAGCTTTGGCAGTGTGAATAGTAATACTAATGAGGTTCGCAGAACGTTCGATTTCGATACGACCAATAGTTGGGCGGCTTTCGAAGCGCTTTTCAATGCTATCGCGGATTTTTACATCTTCAATAAGCATACGAGCGAAGTCTTTCTTCGGAGCAAACCAGCGTGAGTCCCAGTTCTTGTGAACCTGAAGACGGAAACTAATTGGATTTACTTTTTGTCCCATTACTTCTTCTCCTCTTTCGCTTCAACTGCTTTTGCAGCTGCTGGAGCTTTCTTAGGCTTCAATTCACCGGTTACCTCAATGAGGATGTTCGATGTCTTTTTCTCAAATGGCAATGCACGTCCACGGCTCGCTGGAGTTGCACGCTTAAGGCGAGTTCCAGTGGTGACAGACAATGTTGAAATGTGCAGTGTCTTGCCGTCGTATCCGTGGTTGTTTACTGCGTTAGCGCGAGCGCTTTCGATAGCTTTGATAACTGGCAGCGCAGCACGTTTTGGTGTGTGGCTTAAGATAACCAAAGCGTCAGCAACACTACGGTCACGAACAAGGCTCGCAACCAAGCCAACCTTACGAGGGGCTTGATCAACGTTCTTTGCATAAGCGCGGACAGTTGGAACAGTGATAATAGTTTTAGCCATATTACTTACTCTTGCCTCCGTGCTTACGGAATTTACGGGTTGGGCTAAACTCACCGAGCTTGTGGCCAACCATGTTCTCTGACACTAGGACAGGAACGTGTACTTTACCGTTGTGAACAGCGAGTGTACGGCCAACCATTTCTGGTGTGATCGTA
>Ga0247740_1001449_pt1 | contig 10152 bp, 8 predicted proteins | sample UWRJL148409B2_FD_180942 | JGI IMG/M metagenome (GOLD analysis project Ga0247740, IMG submission 180942) | Plant litter microbial communities from Arlington Agricultural Research Station in Wisconsin, United States - UWRJ-L148-409B-2 | ecosystem: Environmental > Terrestrial > Plant litter >...
TCCATCTCCCCCAACATCTCCGTCCCCTCCCTAACCCACTGCCACATGATGACCGCACTCGCAGCCCCAAGCACCAACCTCCTCGCATCCCACGCCTCCACCTCCTCATCGCTCAACAGCAGCCACCGATCCAACTCAGTACCATGATGTTTCATCGCCTCAGCGAGTTTCTTCGTGGGATAGCCCTCCGCGACAGGCGCGACGATAAGCGTAGGTATGATGTTCGGCATGAGCGGGGGACGGTCGGGATACGCGGCGTTGAGTAAGGGGGGAGGTGGTGCGTGGGCAGGGTATGAAGGCGGACAGCTTTCGACAACGATATGGTGCGCGTTCGACCGCTTCGTCCATTCGCGGTGCATGTCGTAGCGCAGCGTGATCCGCAGTGACGACCCGCGTTTCGCGCTGTACATTCTATACATCAGATCCCTATTCTCCTTGATCTGCTCCGGCAGCAGTTTCCGCGTGACCAGGAACAGGATCGCCTCGAGTGCTTCACGGCCACGGTTCAGCGTCGCTAGCACTGAGAGGAAGAGCTCGGGCCAGTTTGTCGAGTGGGCGACGTCTTGGAGGAGCGGGGTGGTGAGGTGAAGGAGTTCTGGGTGGAGGCGGGCGAAGTCGAGGATGGCATCGAGGGAGGCTTCGAGGGTGCCGGTGAAGGGGGAAGGGATGGTGGGCGGGAGCGTGTAGGGCGGTGCGAGGTGTGAGGTGGAAGTTGGAAGAGATGCTTCGGAAGGCGCGGTGGAGAGGATGCTGGTGGCGCGGGTGGCTCGGGTGGCTGCGGTCCGGCGGGGCTGGGGTTGCGCCATGGGGGGTGGTTGTGATGGGGGTGGAGCGGGTGCGACATTGAGCTTGAGGATTTTGTTTTGACTTCTGTGTGGTGGTGTGGAGTGAAAGTACGAGACGGTGAAATGGTGATGCGGGAGTGAAGGTGGAATGGTCGTAACGAGTCGTCGACTAGGTGCGGTCTTTCACGGCGAGGTGGAGGGTCCTGATGCCTTTCGGTGGAAACTGCGAAGTCTACTTTGCTTTCGAAGCACTTCACAATTACTCACTCAATAGCTAATAGAATAGGTACAAGCATACTTCATGTATCTATGTCGGCACTGTAACAAACTACACACATCACTGAAGATCATAACGCTCACCACCATGTAGACCCGCCATTATAAACCCACCCCTACAACTCACCCCTATAACCCACCAAACGCCTTTACACCTCCACTCCACACCCATCAAACAATCTCCTTATACATCCCAACCCAACCAACCCTCTCATACCCCACCAAACTCTCACTCAAGCACCAAAACAGCCCCAACACCTTCGCCGTCCTCTTCCGCAACGCCCTCGGATGCACCCTCCTCACAGCCCCCTCCTCCTCTCCCAGCCACAAGTCCAACTGCGTCCGTCGATGAATCATCTGATGCGGGGCCTAAACATGCGGTGGCGTATGAGGCGGCATATGCAGCCACTGCACGAAATTGGTACCGTTTGGTGTCATACCGGAGCGGAGGATGGGCCGGGGTGCAATGACGGGGAAAGTCGTGGGGTGCTCGTGCTCTGGGGGGATGTAATCGTTTGCGCTGCAGAAGTCGTAACGAAGACGGTTGTTCTTGGGCGCATTGCGATTTCCAGACGAAGTGTAGAAAGCGAGGAGCCGGCGGTTCGCGATGATGGCATTCGGGATGGCGACGCGAGTGAGGAAGACTTACAGGTCCTGCAAGTTCGCGATGCCGTGGAGTGCACGGTCGGTGTGGAGTGCTGGGATATATTGGCATCTTTCACTTTCAGATCGCCGTCCTTTATGGCCGCACTGTCGCTCGACCCTCAACCTCACAACCTTCGCCGCTCGTCTTACTACGACCTATATTCTCTTCGCCCGCACGAATCGTCGCCGTTCGACATGGCTGCCGTCATCGACCCGACGGGAATCAGCAGTGAGTCCCCGGTTAAGCGCTGCGCGATCGGTCCATCACTGAACCCCTACATGTTTATAAATTGTTATAACCAGAGTTTGGTAAATCTGAGCCTTATTCTCGGCACGACGGGCTAAATTGACTGTCCGGAGTGTGAACAACATTAGCACGGAGAAAATCCAAACTGCTGGAGTAGATCAAGCATAGGTAGGGCTACCCCGTCGCATTCTGTGACACTTTACAAGATAAGTGGATCATGTTTGCTACGTGACGATCTTTTGGCGCTACTTCCCCACCTCAACCAGTACCTCCTACCTCAACTGTATGATAAGACGTCAACACGAACAGCACAACAGAACAGAACAATAGAACAGAACAATAGAACAGAATAACAGAACAGAACAACAGAACAGAGCACATTGGATATTACCGCAATACATTCTCTTCGCTAGGTAAGGGCGCTAGAAATTGCTCTCTATAGTAGGCCAAATGGGCCTGGCTTGAATCCCTTGCCACAGCAAAACGAAATCAGTGTCCAGAGACAATCGAAACCCGCACACAAGAGCCGGCCTAAAGAAACCAAAACAATCCAAGCTATTACCAACACCGCCTCTGGACCTATTACACAAGCGGGAACAAAATAGCCCTGGTCGACCGATGAGCGAGGAAACTTGACGGAGGTGATGATGAATAATGGCACAAAATGCTGTAACATGAATTGGAGAAAGAGGAGGCTCTGTTGCAAGACATGCTGACTGGTGAAGAAGGAAGAAAAATCCTTTCTGAAAAACACGATCGGAGGACTAAAAACAGTTATGAAAGACCAGACATACATCCAGATCAGTTTGTACTTTGTCGGCCGCGGCCAAGCCCAGTAGGGGCCAGTTGCAAAAGCCAAGGTCAACGGCAGAAACACGGCGTATATGAAGACGTACAACACTTTAGCCCATCGGTAGGTCTGTGCGTTCCTGAACCACGGAACAAAGCCTGGCATGCGTCCTCCTCGCTCTCTCAACAATGTCGAGTTAGACTTCGCAAGCTGTGCGTAGTTGGCGTGTATCTTCTCTTGCTGTCTCTTGTATTCCTCAAAGACTCCCTTGTGAGTATCGAGGTCTCCCCAACGTGGAGTATCCCAGCCAGGTGGAGCGTGGTAATCGAAATTGTATGTTGATCGATGCTCCATATGCGTTGAAAGCATGTAAGGTGTCATGAAATAGGCCCAGAAAGGCCCATTGACATCCCAGCCGATATCGAGAAGTTGAAGTAATGCTTTGTTAGTACCGTGACGTATAGCAAGCCTAAGATAGACCATCTTCTTCGCGTGCCCACTCGACACCTGCGCACGTATAACGTCCCACAATCCTTCTCGGTCTTCTCTCTCGCGGACTAGATTACCAAGCATAAGACACCAGAACTCCTTCGGCGTCAATTGGCAGTGTTGCCAACTGTTATACACGCCAGCTTCTGGGTTCAGGCTCAAGGACGATCCTGACTTAGTCTTCAACGTATGGACATCCTTTCTCGTAGAGCGCAGTGCATGTAGATGCTCCATCAGGAATTGGCAATGTTTGTAAGATCCAACGAGTAATATGTACTCAGGCAAAGTTGGCGACGGGAGCGTCAAATACTCCCCGAACACCCACTCGGAAAAGTATCGGCCCAGCGTCTTGAATAACCAATCATATTCATCAGGCCGGTAACTTAGATATACATCCGGAAATAATCTCATGATTGACAAGGTAGTTCCGCGACTAGCGTTCCGTGAACTGGCTTGCAGTTGTACCTGGTGTTGCCATGCCTCTGGGAATTTCTGCGATATTGTCGTAGCAGCGCCAAAAGACGAAGTCAATATTGCTTGAGCAAGGAAACATGTGGGATGTTGGCTGATTTCATCGTCCAGACTTCCCGCCTGGTGGACGAATAGTTTCTCACTTGCGTGTTCGAGGATGAAATTTCTAGTGGACTCAGCGAGTGCCAAGGACGATTTCGTATGGGATCCGGTGAACTTACAAGAAATACTGGTCTTGGTGAGCAGCAGTGACTGTTATTGACAAACATACTTGCGCTACGTTAATGTAGTAGCTTTTAGTACATGGCACCGAGGAGTCCGGGAAGAAGCGGGCGACTTTGGAAGGTTCGATCGTATCGCTAATTTGCACAAGCTCTTGGAAGACTCGTGGATTAGAAGTCCAGAGGAGTTGGAAAATACTCCTTAGTCCATGTTTGATGGCAAGGATCAGTGGGTTGTTTGGAAAAGCGGTCTTTGAGATCGCCAGCCACCACGACGCGGGCATTTGACGCTTCTGGGCCTCTTGCAGGATGAATTCGACAGAGTCTAGGCTGTTCACATTCACCGCCTCTTGCAGCATATTATATAGTTGCTGCGGATCGGCAGTGAAATGATCCAGGAGGAACGATATCGTCGACTGCAAAGCGATGATGTGATTTGCGCCATAGCTGATAGCACGGAAAAAGGATTCCGGCAAGTCGATGGTCCTGATGATGATACTGCGAAACGGGGTCTTCCAAAGCGGTACAAGCTCATGGTTACACCACACCTCTATGCTCCCGAATGACACGTCTTCGTTGTCTGTATGGGCATTTATATGCTCGACGATCGTGCGCAACGCCTCCGCACGGAATGTTGAAAGCGCGATTGCGACAATTCTTTTGAGCTTCGAACCACCCTCGCAGATGCGGCAGCCCGTCGAAAAGCTGCTATGCGAAGCATCCAGGAGGCAACTGAGTAACGGTATGTTGTCGCTCAAAATCGCGCGCAGAATTGAGCAGCAACGAATGTTGGCCGATATGTTCAGAGAATTATTCCCGTACCGCAGGGGAAGCGCTTCATGGTGGGGGTCTGCCCCCTTGGCAACGAGTTTCGGGATGAGGACTCTGAACTGATCTTCGCTGAAACTTGCCATGAGGTGAAGCGCTGATTCTTGGTAGTCGTTGTAAATACCTGCATCAGCTGATTCATGGCTCAACAGCACCTCCATACATTCGTAATTACCGTCGCGCGCAGCCACATGTATCAAGGTATCGCCTTGGGCGCCTTGACGTCTTGACCAATCCGGCCTGTCCGACATGAGACTGGCTAGCTCGGCTGACTGGCCATTGGCAATTGCATCCGTCATGCACTTCTCGAGTGAGACTCTCCGCCCGTGAACCCGAGTTTCCGAGACCTCGGACCGTGCATCGGAGTCAGACTCGAGATCCGTAACATATTCTTCTAATTCCAATTGCTGGAGCTGTTCAATGGTGTTTTGAGCGTTCTGATCTTCGTTCTGGGTGAATATTTCAGCATCCTGTTGGCCGATAGTCTTGTTCTTTTCGCAATTTGGAGGCTGTTGCACGCTTCGCTGAGAGTACACATCGTTCAAAATATCTCCACTGGTATAAGAAGGTGATCGCATATGCATGGCCTGGTGCAGCTGATGGTTGAAGGTCTTGGCCGCTGGTATACCCCTGAGGAGAGCAACGTTCAACCAGTAAGAACTGTTGTTGAAGTCTTTTGACACTCCAAATCCAGAGAAATAGCAAACAGACAATTCCCATGCCGCAACGGCGTTTCGAGTGTCTTCGCTGTTCTCGGCGATGAGCTTAAGGTCCTGAACTACAAGTTCCTTGAGTTGATGACTGCATAAGGCCAGCGTTTGGTAGCCAATGGAGATCTGGTTACGTCAATTACTGCGGTACTCTCCCAAAGTCCTAAATCTTATCACTCACTGTCCGATCTACGTCTAGACCTGCCAGCTTTGCAAGTGAGCCGTATGAAATGGGCGCAGCAGTTAAGCTTGAAGAGAAATCTCGAGTGGTAAGGTATCTGCATCTTATTAACAACTGTCATAGTGAGGAGCTTGGAGATGCCACTGGAGCCTTTACTTTTTTAGTATGCGTATACACCGTGACAAGCTCCTTCGCGTAGGTTTCCGTCTGATTGTAGCGTGCATTAGCGCCCGGATGGTATCAAGTTCGAAATCGGAGTCATGACTTTGTCGATCCTCTTGCTCAACAAGTTGCATAGCACTTGTGAGCATCAAACCAGCTTGCTTCAGAGTCGTATAGTTCTCAAGAGATTTATAGTACGACCGACCAATGATAATGGAGAGAACCACTAATCCGAAGGAGTACACATCGGTAGCTATCATGCCTTCAAAGTCGAGACGGTGGTCATCAAGCAGCACTTCAGGTGCACACCATTGCTGCGTAAACGCAGGTAACGATATTCGTTCTTCGTGCGCCGAAGCAGAATGCCCGAAGTCCGTCAGTTTGGCCATGAATGAATCCTGGCATCCGATCCGGGGAAAAATTAGGATATTCTCTGGTTTTACATCTCCATGGACAATGTGACACGCGTGCAAAATCGTCAAACCCTCGGCTATATCCAGACATAGCTCGATCTTAGCTTGGAAAGTCATTCGAACAAAGTTGTATTTGCTCCAGAACCCTTCAAGCGATCTCTGCGGAGCCAGTTCTTCCAACAACAATGGTCGAGGTTTAGTTGCCCCTTCATCCTCGAAGTCCCACGCGATCCCTTTGAATTTGACGATGTTTGGATGTCCCCGTATCGGAGGATGGGTTCTGATTGACAGCTCGTTGATCAAACTACGCAAACCACTTGACTGCGGTTCAAGAACGCTATGGCGAGTTCTCTTGACGACGATATCTTCTGCCACAGAGTCGGTTGTTCCTCGTTTGTAATTTGATGCGGCATTGGTAGAAATCGCGCGCTGACTGACAACGCAGGTATGACCACCATCTTCGTGCCGTTCTGCATCCGGATGGAATTGCTGAACAGGTATGAGGTCGTTTTCGGAGTCTCGATAGATATTACATATGAGCGAGACCAGTGTGATGAAGTCGGCTTGGGTTCCTGGTCTTTCGGCTATCACGTGGTCGCTATGTTGTGTGCGTACTCTCGTGAATGTGCTTCGAGTGTTCGTAATTGCATGACGGATCTCTCCGAGGTGGATTGTGCCTTGTGTACCTGGAGATACTTTTCGAGAAGTGCTCGCTGTTGACATAGTGGTTGCGTCCGATGAGCGTCTGTAAGCAGGCCTGATCCACGTGGATCTGAGCACCGTTTATAAAACAGGACCTTCCCCACTCCACGCCACGGGGGCGAGGCTTGGCCCCCATTTGATGTTTTTAGAAAAATCTGAAGTAGCGTAAGTAGCAAACGAGAAAAAGCACAGCCGACCAATTAGAGTAAGCTCCATATAAGCTAGTGGCGCCGCCGTGGCGCACACCCAACATAAGTATATTCCTATCAATGATCGCGCCAAGAGCCTTCAAGGAAACAAGGCCGGGGTTTGAACGGAGCTGAACATTCAGGCGCAGTAGTGCCTCGTATATTGGAATTTGTCTCCAACAGCCACGTCTGCACGAGCGTATTGTCGCCAGACTCCGTGGCGGCTCAACTGTCTTCAGCTATATAGGGACCTTCAGCTACCACAATTTCAATTGCTAGACTCGCAAGCATCATGTCTGGCCTCGAAATACTCGGCGCTGTTGCGGCCTCCATCGAGGTAGTCAAAGCTATTCGGTCTTCCATCGCCTTCCTCAACGATGCACGCAATGTTCCTAAACACGTCAATCAACAGCACGACCTGCGCCTGCAATTGGTGGTGCAGATCACGACCTTTGAGTCCTGGTGTGAAGAGATTGGTGTTTCGGGCCTCCGCGTTCTGGGAGACCTCGAAAACTCGCGGGAGCGCGAGACTATGCAACAAAGACTTGAGGTCGACCTGAGGCTGGCAAACAATGACATCGCGAGATCGGTATTAGAGATGATAGTGCGCCTGAAAGACAAGTTCGAAGAAGCTTCAAATATCCTCGAGTGCCATGATGCATTCCCGGCAAAGATTGGGCCGAAAAAAGAAGACGAAAAACCGAAGCCGAAAAGCAAAAGATTTCGTATGTTTTCGCGGAATCGACAAGAGGAGCGCGACAACAATGATCAGGGCGAATCGAAGACTGGAAGTTTCACTACGTTGCACACTATGACCAAGTCGCTTCAGTGGGTAGCGAACGACAGGAAAGCGTTCCAAACACTGCTGGAAGGCATTACTCACAGTAACAACGACCTCATGGCGCTTCTCGAACAGGGCCAGCGAAGACGAGCTCGTCGGCAGGCTAAAATGGCCGCATTGAACGAGATACCCACAGGACCCGACACCTTGGAGCAGCTGCCCGAAGATGATGAATTAACAACATTAGCCAAGATAAAAACACTCCAAGAGGAAAGTAGAGAACGCCTGTCGGTTTCTGCAGTTTACAAGCAGGTCCAGGTTCGCATCTATCGAGTGGACGAATTCCAAAGCAAGATTGAGGAAGCTGGAGACGCTCGTTCAATTTGTCAAATAAAGGAAGAAACCGTGTTCGTGGAATGGAAGTTTTACAGCACGGAACGCCCGATACGCATGGAACGAATGCTTCAGCTTGGGAATCTCGTTCGATTATTGAACGAGAGACATATCTTCAGCAAGTTCCTTGCGCCCAGATGCAAAGGTCTCGTCAACGACGACAAAGGTTCCAGGGTCGGCATCGTCTTCGCTACTTCCATCACACCCAGCAATCAGTTACAAGATCGTCCGCCGTACCAGATGCTGCAAACTTTGATAAGGGAGACCTCGGCTAGTTCCTCAGCCATTCCACCGCTTGGTGCCAGGTTCGAGATGGCCCAAAAGCTGGCACTTGCGATGCATCATCTGCACTGCGTGGGATGGCTGCACAAGTCCTTCCGGAGTGACAATATCATCTTCTTTGACGACATCGCAACAAAACAGACATCTACCAAGCTGGGCACTACGCCACACATTCCAGCAATGCACCTGGTTGGCTGGGACTTGTCGCGCCCGGACAGCCCTTCCGAGTTTTCTGAGAGCCTCTCAAACTCATTACCGGGCTTTCAATCTCGAATGAAAAACACCAAGCTCTACAGTCACCCAGACATTCACTCCACATCTTCCACGAAGGTGAGATACCGCGCGCAATTCGACATCTATAGCCTCGGCTTAGTCCTTCTCGAGATCGGGCATTGGAGAACACTGGACATGATCAGGAAGAAGTGCAATAGCGACGAAGATTTTCGGGAGAAGCTCAAGCATGAGTGGTGTGATAAACTGCAGTCAAGGATGGGAACTGTGTATTGGCGTGCGACCCAGAGATGCCTTTTGGATGATTTCGATGTGAACACATCCAAAGAAGGCGCCACTAGCGATTTTGCGCTCCAGGAAGCCTTTCAGAAGCAGGTTGTATCTAAGCTCGAGGAATGTTTTGCTTAGGAATATACTTTCTCATGTGCATCAGGGTTTAGTAAAATAGGCGCAGCCGTTTATTTACGGGGTCCCCGCACATGGGCAAACCCTAGGTAGTCATGACACAGACTGTATATTTTTACCCCACGCTCTCACAAGCAAAGCTTCCGGGAGCACCTAGAAGAACAATTGCCCAGGTGCAGGTGTTTCCAACACATCTTTGATTCTTGTCCGAAGAAGGGACTTCGCAGCTTTCTTGACGGTGCTGCAAGTGTGGACTCGAGGAACGGGGTACAGATGTGGAGAAGGTTGCTGACGCTCGAAAAGCCAAAGCCGCAGTGCAATCGCGTGCTACATTATACGCATCGTCAGCTGCAGCTGCGACTGTGAACTTGTCAGAAAGCATATACAAGGTATCTCGAGGTTTGGCCCGCCAATAAGTGTGCGAGCAAGGAACGGATGCTTTGCTTTGACAATTGGCTTCCCGTTGAACGATCAGTGCTCATGCCCACAGTCTACCAGCCGTCAGATGTCTATTCCAGTTGTGCATGGCGTAATTAGTCTGCGCCGTAGAGCTAACGTGGGGTAGCATACACTAACCCTTTCCAGCCAACCCCACAACTCAACCCATCACCATGTACCGTCTTGACTCATACAAATCAGCATACCAGATCACGAAAAACAATCTCCATTCAGCTTGACTCACAAGCTGACAGCTCGCTGCTATAAAACACTGCCAATTCCTATCCGTTTTGTTTGCCTGCCTTCAAACCTCGGATTACGTCTACATCCATCCACGTCCACTACCTCGACAACAATCCGAAAGTTTCACTCAACCCTTCCAAAATGTCCACACCCACCGCTCCTCCCGCAGACCTAAAGTCCCGCATGGCGGCCTCCTACGACGCAATCGCCCAAACCTACTACACCACCTTCGTGGAAAACGACACCAAAGACTTCCGCCTCAAGTACCTCG
>Ga0247740_1001450_pt1 | contig 10152 bp, 7 predicted proteins | sample UWRJL148409B2_FD_180942 | JGI IMG/M metagenome (GOLD analysis project Ga0247740, IMG submission 180942) | Plant litter microbial communities from Arlington Agricultural Research Station in Wisconsin, United States - UWRJ-L148-409B-2 | ecosystem: Environmental > Terrestrial > Plant litter >...
CAGAAATTCCATATTCTCCTCCCACACTCAGGCCTTGCAGCAAACGGGCAATTAATAAAAGTATAGGTGCAAAAATGCCAATGCTGCTATAGCCGGGAAGTATGGCAATTAATAAAGAACCGGCAGACATTAGCAATACAGAATAGGTCATCGCCAACTTTCTTCCTCTTTTATCAGCAAGTTTGCCGAAAAGATATCCACCAACCGGCCGCATTAAAAAGCCTACCGCAAAAATGCCCGCTGTATTTATTAATTGTGCTGTAGGATTGGAACCCGGGAAAAAACTATTGGCAAAGTATAAAGAGAAAGCGGAATAAGCATACCAATCATACCACTCCACCAGGTTGCCGATTGAGCCACCCACAATTGATTTTATTCTCCACGATGTTTTTTTATTATCTGCCAATTGTATGATTTGTGTAATTGAAAAAGGAAGCTATTGTTTTTATTTCGTTTATGCGTAGGGGGATAGAGAATTATTTTTTGCAAACGTTACAAATTCATTCTATATCGTACATACAAAAGATACAATGCAATTAATATTGTTTCTTTGAATTGGGTGAACTGTATTTGATCATCCGTGTTACTGCAGTCGAAGTGTGCGACGCAATCAAAAATCATAGTAGCACTGCAGCCCGGTAACAAATTGTATAAAAAACAAAAAATGCGGAACCAACGGCTCCGCATTCAGCAAATATTTTTTGACACCATTAAAATCTCGGGCAATTCAATTTTCTTGCATTCGGGTCGCTTGGTTTTTTTATAAAAATCAACGAAAGCTCGTGGCCACCCACTGAATTAGAAGCCGTTTTTAGCTGGCTGATATTAATATCGTAACTATAGCCTAAATGCACTGACGAAAATTCCAATCCGAAATAAGGTATCACCGCATCATTTTGTGTACTGCTCAGTCTTGTCCACGCACCCAAAAATACATTCGTAGGATTGTCTTCGCTGTTATTTACATTGTACGAAAAGGCAGCACCTGCTACAAATGTTTTTGCTCCCGATTGAAAACTATAATTAGAACTAATGTGAATATTGTTGTTCTTATTGGTCATGGGTATTCTTCCACCAGCTTGTATGGTAGTTCTGGCCGATAATAAATAATTACCACCCTGGAAAGTTTCTTTAGGCCGATTGATATGGTACATAGAAGCGCCAATGTAAAAATTATTATAACCATTGGTACTGCCATTGTAAAGTACTCCGGCATTTAAATCGAAGTAACCAACACTTATTTGTTTGCTATCAAAAATTTCGCTGGTAATACCGGTAAAACCAAGTGGTGTTAATTCATCTTCAAAATCCACTTTTGCTACATCCAGTTTTTTATTTACAAATGTTCCCTGGAAGCCTAAACCTATCTGGTTAAGTCCATTTTCATCCAGCCCCTTATGAAAGGCTAAGGACGCACCTACATAATTCGTTACCAATACACCGTCACCAGCTCTATCGGTAACAGCTAATATACCAACTCCCATCTGATCTATTTCTGCTAAACGATTTTTCATTACACCAAAATCAAGCGAAGCCGTTTTTGTAACAAAAGCATTATTAATAGTTGGCCATTGATTACGAAAATTTCCTGCTACACGAAATACACCATCAAACTTTCCGGTAAGGGCCGGATTAAGTGTAAGGGGAGAGGCAAAAAATTGGGAGAAATTAGGATCCTGTGCCATTGATACACTTACCAATGCTACACTCATCACCAGGGTAAAAATAATTTTCTTCATGAAGCGGTCATATTTATACTGGCTAAAATGGATAACCAGCTACTAACTAAATAATCTAAAAAATGTTGTTGTCCTGACTTTTTTAGGATTTGGTTCCTTAAACGAAAAGGGAAAATACAATAAAATAAAGACCTGTAAAAGCTAAATATTGCTGCGTAGGAAAGTTTTGAGTTACGAGTTTATGTTAGCGGGAAAGAATCCTTAAAGACTAAGAATCAATCTCGTAACTCGTAACCTCACACTCGCAGCTCCTTTACATCTGCACCTTGGTACCAAAAGCCAGGTCCCCGGCATCGCCAAGGCCCGGCACTATATAGCCTTTTGCCGTCAGCTCGTCATCAATATCGCCACACCAGATGGTTACCGAAGGCTCTTCCCGTTTCACATATTCTATACCAACGGTACAGGCAATGGCTACCACAATATGAATTTCACGGGGATGTCCTTCCTCTTTTAAAAAATGAATAGTTTTTACTAAGGAAGCTCCTGTGGCCAGCATCGGGTCGGAGATAATGATGACCCTGTTTTCCAACTCCGGGCAGGAAACATAATCTAAACTTATTTCAAAACTGCCATCCTTATTATGTTTGCGATAGGCAGAAATAAAAGCGTTATCCGCCTGGTCAAAATAATTAAGCAGGCCCGTATGCATCGCCAAACCAGCCCGAAGAATAGTGGCCAGCACCGGCTGTTCTTTTATCATTTTATGTTTGGCAATACCCAGCGGCGTCTGAATTTCTTTTTCTTCAAACGGCAGCACCTTACTTATTTCGTAAGCGGCAGCTTCACCAATACGTTCCAGGTTGCGGCGAAAACGCATCCGGTCGCTCTGAATATTTACATCCCGCAACTCGGCCACCCAATTACTGATTAACGAATGCTGCTCACTAAGATTGACTACCATTTTTGAGTATTTAGACTTTTAGAATTTAGACGTTGAGTACTTAGTATTTAGACTTTGAGTACTTAGTATTGAGACGTCGGTTTTTTTTTGTTACCAGCTGCATTAACACGGATGATCACCTGTTGCGTCGCACTCTTCATCGTCCCGTTCTTTGGGCAACTGCAGATTTGTTACCAACCTTTCAACAAAAAATTTTCTACCGGATTATTCTTACCAGCAAAATGAAAAAGTTCCGATAATCACCTTTGAATAAAAAAGGTATTTTTGATTTCAGGCAAATTTATCTAAATACTAAGTACTAAAAGTCTAAATACTGAATTAACTATGGTTTACAGGGCACTTGGCTTAATGAGTGGCAGTTCGATGGATGGGCTGGATATAGTGTTTGCAGAACTGCAGGAGCAGGCAGGTAAATGGAGCTATGAAATTTTGCAGGCCGATTGCTATCCCTATTCCGAAGAATGGGTGGAAAAACTGAAAAATGCTATTCATCTTCCGGCCAAAGAATATCAATTGCTGCATGCAGATTATGGCCACTATACCGGCCAGCAGATTAATAAATTTATTGACGAACACCAGCTTCATTATAAAGTAGCGGTCATCGCCTCGCATGGCCATACCACTTTTCATATGCCGGAACGCCGAATGACAGGACAATTAGGAGATGGTGCGGCCATTGCTGCCGAAACACAATTGCCGGTAGTATCAGATTTGCGGGCATTGGACCTGGCTTTTGGCGGACAAGGGGCACCGATTGTACCGATTGGAGAAAAGTTTCTGCTGGGCGATTATGATTATTTTTTAAATCTCGGTGGCATCGCCAATATATCGCACAACAATCCCGATAACTATATCGCATTCGACATATGTCCTGCCAACCGTGTATTGAATATGCTGGTAAATGAATTAGGCAAAGAATATGATGAAGGCGGACAAATAGCTGCCGGCGGAATGGTAAACAATGCACTGCTTGAAAAACTAAATGCATTGGACTATTACCAGCAACCCTTTCCAAAATCGCTGGCCAATGATTTTGGAACCGATACCTTGTACCCGATTATAAAAGATAGCGGCATCGAAATTAAAGATGCGTTGCGAACAGTAGTTGAACATATTACAATACAAATCAATAATGCCATTTCGGTTTTAGGCAACCAGCAACCAGCAACCAGCAACCAGAAGCTACTCGCTACGGGTGGCGGGGCTAATAATACATTTGTTATTGAACAGCTAAGCAAATCTTTACAGGGAAAAAATATTGAGGTAGTTGTACCAGACAAAAAATTGGTGAACTTTAAGGAAGCATTAATTATGGCTTTTATAGGAGTGCTGCGCTGGCGGCAAGAGTATAATGTGCTACCTTCCGTTACGGGTGCATCGAGAGCCAGTATTGGTGGAGCATTGTGGACAGGGCAGGAGGCGTAGTACAGAGTCGTCGGGAGTCATTAGTCGATAGTCGGGAGTCGGGAGTCTGGCGTGAGGGGTGGAATTGTGTTTTACGTTTTGCAAAGCGGTCTTTTAAATTATGTTGCGTCTTAAATGTTCAATATTCAATGCTCAATGTTCAATGCTCAAGTCTGTGTAAGTTCAAGATTGGGTACGTGCAACCCCGAAGGGGTTGAAGTTGAATAGCCCCGGGTGAAACCCGGAGAAGGAAATTCCGAGAAGGAAACACGAATGAGGAAATTCCGAAGAGGAAACCGTGGGAAAATAAAATGATAATTTGTATTCGACCCCTGAAGCTGGTTCAACAAAGGCATAAATAACAAGTGGAAACAAGTGCGGAGATATGCAATATGCTGAATAGAATTACTACTGTACAAGAGTGCGACGCAATCCCGTACGTACGGGATTAGTAGTACTACAGTTGACCCAATAATTACTATTAAAAGTAAAACGACCTGAACTCCCCTTTAGGGGCAGGGGGCTAGTAGTCCCGGACGTCCGGGACAGCTTGTAAAATAAAAAAAGAAATAGCGTACTGCCATGGCAGCCGAAAATAAAAACACCTCAACAGCCTCTACCAAAGCAGCTTTGCATACCCGTGATACGGTGGCAGAAGCAATTCGTTTTAAAAAAATACAACAACGTTTTCCCAAACAGTTCGAACATGTGTTTCCGGATAAGCTGGCACCAAGAACGGTGATTATTATTCCATCGCTTACGATGGATGCGGAAATATTATCGAAAGTAACCGGCGTAAACCATTACGAAGAACGATTGCTTTGTATGCTGATGCTGCTGCGCATGCCACGCACCAATGTAATATATGTTACCAGCGAAACAATTGACCCGGTTATAGTAGATTATTACCTGCACATGCTGCCGGGTATTACGGGTTATCATGCACAGCGGAGATTAACATTGCTCAGTTGTCACGACTCATCGCACCGGCCACTGATAGATAAAATTTTAGAACGGCCAAGACTGATACAACGGATAAAAGATTTTATTCCTGCCGATCATGAAGCACATATGTCCTGCTTTATAGTAACGGAAAAAGAACGTTCGCTGGCCGTGCAATTGCAATTGCCAATTTATGGTTGCGATCCGGATTTGTACGATTTGGGAAGTAAAAGCAATGGAAGAAAAATTTTCCGTGCCTGCGGTTTATCGGTTCCACCGGGTTTTGAAGATCTGCATACAGAAGAAGATATTGTGGAAGGCCTCACCAAAATGAAACAACAAAATCCGGCATTGCGCAAAGGAGTGGTGAAAGTGAACGATGGATTTTCCGGCGATGGCAATGCAGTGTTTTCGTACAGCGGTGCCGAAGAAGCGGCTGATTTAAAAACATGGATAAAAGAACAACTGCCGCAACGGTTAACGATGGTTGCGCAGGATCTTTCATATAATATGTTTTTACAGAAGTATGCAAGCATGGGAGGTATAGTAGAAGAATTTCTGGAAGGCGACATAAAACAATCTCCTTCTGTACAATGCCGCATTACACCCAAAGGCACCATTGAAATTATTTCTACACACGACCAGGAACTCGGTGGCGAAAGCGGACAGGTATATATTGGTGCACAGTTTCCGGCATCGCCGGAGTATGCAGTGCCATTAAGTATCATGGGAAGAAATGTGGCGGCAGCATTGCAAAGCAAAGGTGTGCTGGGAAGATTTGCTGTTGATTTTATTTCTGTAAAAACAGAAGATGGATGGAACCATTACCCGATAGAAATAAATCTGCGCAAGGGCGGCACTACACATCCATTCTTGATGCTGCAATTTTTAACCGATGGAATTTATAACAGTGATGAAGGCACTTATTACACATCCAAAGGAAATCTGGTGCGTTATTATTTCTGTTCCGATAATGTAAAGAGCGATAAATACCGTGGGCTTAGTCCGCACGATTTAATTGATATTGCCATGGTAAACGATTTACATTACGATGGCACTTCGCAGGAAGGAGTGATGTTCCATCTCATTGGTGCCTTATCGCAATATGGCAAACTCGGTGTGGTATGCATTGGCAGTACACCGGAAAGAGCAAGAGAGTTTTATGCGAAGATTGTGGAAGTGCTGGATAAAGAGTGCTAAAAATAAAATTGATGATTGATTAGTATGGATATAAATGATATTGATGATTTTGCAGATGATAAAGATATTCAGGAAAGCAGAAGATTGCAGGCTGAATATAATAAATTGATTGCTGATTGTGAGACGATGGTTTGTGAAGAATTTAATTTACAGGAATCGGAAATCGAACCAGACCTCAGTGCTTTTGAAATTCCAAAATCCATAGGAACAATTGATGGTGAATTTCTTTATTACTCTCCGGATAATAGCTCCCCATTCAGGGCATATCTTATAGCCTATCAATGGTCGCATCATTCTTCAAGAAATAGTGCTTCCGGCAATGCGCATTGTTGGTTGGGCAGCATTCAACTTACAAAAGAATTTCCACTAACATTTATTTACAAGGAAACTGTAAAAGAAAAAATTGTCAATTGGTTTGTAAAAGGCGATGTGGATTTTAAAGAGCATAAAAAATTTTCCGGCAAGTTTCATGTGGTTACAAAGGATAAAGAAAAGCTAACCTGGCTGCTGAATAATAAGCCACTCGATGAGTTAACGGACTTCCCTGAAATGGAAATAGAAATTTCCGGTACAGAATGTATGTTTCGGGTATCCAAAGAAACTATTGACATTGAACCAACAAAACAGTTCATTCAATTGGCTAAGAAATTAATAAAGATACTAGGTTAAAATTATTGGCCCAACTGCATTGCTACTATGATTTCCGGTTGCGTCGCACTCTTGTGCAGCATGAATTCTATTCGGCATTTGGCTGCACCCCGATGTATTTTTTGGGGTACCATTAACACAGATGAGCATATTGCAATAGCATTCCTCTTTCTCTCTTTTTCCTCTGGGCGAGCCATCTTTTCTTACTCCTTAAATACTCCCCTTTCTTTGCCCAAAAAAAGCTAAATTCATTTTTTATTCTCCGGCCCTTCTTTTAACCATTAACCTAACCAGCAAATGAGGGCCTTTCCGCATTATATATTATTGAATTATAATATCAGAACTGTATTGCATTGTACAGTTCCATTTCCTCCCTGTTTTTACAACGTCGATAAGCCTATCTAAATTACTTTCTCAATTAATTAAAAACATGACACCTACTTTAAAACAAACCAAATCACTTTTTATAGCGATCCCTTTTTTCGTGTTGCTCTTTATTTCTTCCGGTTGTATACTATCCGAGAAAAAAGCTCCTGAGAAAAAAGTAGATCCTGTTGAAGCCAACATAAAAAAGTACAAGCATATATGGGATGAGATAGTGAACAAAGGAAAATTGGAAGAGTTCAACGACTCGAACTTTACAAAAGATGTGGTAATGCACATGGCACCAACGGATATTGTGGGTATAGACACTGCCAGGGAATATTATGCCAACTACCTGACCGGATTTTCCAATATCACTTTTACTATCAGAGATGTATTTGGCCAGGGCGATAAGCTGGTAAAGCACTGGAACTTTTCGGGAACACATACCGGCAATTTTTTTGGAATACCAGCTACCGGTAAAAAAGTGAGCATTGATGGTGTTACTCTGGTAAGAATGAGCAATGGAAAAATAGCCGAGGAAAGAGATTTTCTCGATAATATGGATTTGATGACACAACTGGGTGTACTACCGCCACCAGCTCAATAAAATCCATTTTATATTTTAACGGATGCTGTATCAGTTAAATGCCTTATAAAGTTTACCATCCTCAAAGCATGAAAGCAAAATCAATCAGCGGGTCTTCTACCACCGCCATTAAAGAAGCAATAGCAAAAAGTAAAACTGATGGTTTTATACCAACAGTAGCTATTGTATTTATCTCCATCAAGCAAGATAGAAATGCAGTTGCGGAAATCCTGAATAACGAAGGCATAGATATCCTGGGAGCTACTTCCTGTAGTGAGTTTATTAATGGACACCAAAGTGAAGGTGAAACTGTTATTATGTTGCTCGATATGAACAGGGATAATTATACAATTTTATTCGCACCAGTCGGGGACGATACTATTAAAAATACAGCAGCGGAGCTATCAACTGCTGCATTAGAAAAATTTACCAACCCTTCATTGATTACTTGCAGCACAGGCATGAATAAAAAAGGAGAATATTTTGATGGGGAAACTTTTGTAAGAAGCCTTGAAAACAACCTGGGCTCCGATAGAATATTTTTCGGTGGAATGGCGGGGGATGATTGGACATTTTCTGGCACCTATGTTTTTACCAATAGCCAGGAAACTGACTGCGGGATGGTGGCACTTGTGATAGATACGGATAAGTTTATTGTTGGTGGTATGGCGATAACGGGATGGAAACCGATGGGAATTGTAAAAAAAGTAACTAAAAGCAAGGGCACATTGCTTTACACCATTGACGATAAGCCAGCAATAGAAATGTATTTTAAATATCTTGGCCAAACTGACAAATTGGAGGATAAGAACTTTAATATTTTTAAAGAGATTGCTATTCACTATCCCCTGATAGTAAAAAGAGAATCGGGTGAGACTATCCTCCGTTCTCCAATGAGTATTGACCATACTGAAAGCGCTTTGGTAATGGATAGCGAAATGAAAGAGGGCACCGAGTTTTGGTTTACAGTGCCGCCTGATTTTGATATTGCAGAGGAAATTATAGCCGAAGCCACACAATTAAAAAATGAAAACATGGGCCATGCAGATGCCCTGCTGATATTTTCATGTGCCGGGCGTCCTCCAGTATTAGGTCCATTAGTACATGCAGAAAACAATGGATTAGCAGATGTATGGCAAATACCAATGGCCGGTTATTATTCCTATGGTGAATATGGCAGAGCCAAAAATGGAAAACAGGAATTTCATTCCGGTGCCTGTTGCTGGGTGGTATTAAAAGAAAAATGAATTCTTGTTGGCTTTAGCTAACTGATAAAAAACAAAACATAGATGAAATCAAAATCAATCAAAGGAAAATCAACAGCAGAAATTACAACAGCATTGCAGCAAGCTATGGCAGATGGTTTTCAACCAACGTTGGCTATTGTATTTATATCACTGAGCCAGGATAGAAAAGCAGTGGCTGAACTACTGGATAAAAATGGCATACAGGTTTTTGGTGCTACTACCAATGGAGAGTTTACAGATGAAACACCGGAAAAACAATCCGCAGCTATTTTATTACTGGATATGAAGGCGGCGCATTTTCATATCCAGCACACAACATATGAAGATGAGCAGTACAAAGAAGTGGCTGTAACATTAGCCAAAGCAGCAACAGAAAAAATTGCACATCCCGCTTTTCTTTTATTTGGCAGCCATGCTGCCACCGATGCAGAAATCATCCTTCGTGGGTTTGAAGAAGTGTTGGGCCCGCAGGTAAATGTATATGGCGGCATGGCAGGCGATGATTTTACATTCTCCGAACAATTTGTATTTACAAATAATTGGGAAACCAAAAAAGGAATGGTGGTATTGGCGCTGGATGAAAATGAAATAACTATAAAAGGTATAGCCACCTGCGGCTGGAAACCGGTAGGAACAGAAAAAAATGTGACTAAAAGCGAAGGCACACATGTATACACCGTGGATAATATTCCGGTGCTTGATATAACGGCAAAATATGGTGGTATTGAAAATGTAAGCCCCGACAATGATGGCTTATTATTAGAGATTGCGGCCAATTTTCCTTTGCAATTGCAAAGAGAAAAAGGCGATCCTGTTATGCGGCCCGGCCTTGTTATCGATTGGACAGATCATTCTTTTTATTGCAGCGGCACTGTACCGCAAGGTTCCAAAGTCCGTTTTTCATTGCCGCCCGATTTTGATGTAATGGATAAAGTAATACAAGGGGCAGCAGATTTAAAATCAACAGAAATGCCCGAAGCAGATGCAGTAATCGTACTCAGTTGTGCCGGAAGAATTTTATCACTCGGTCCTTTGATGACACAGGAACTGGAAGGCATTAAGAATGTTTGGAATGTACCAATGGCGGGTATGTTCAGCAATGCAGAACTGGCAAGG
>Ga0247740_1001451_pt1 | contig 10147 bp, 6 predicted proteins | sample UWRJL148409B2_FD_180942 | JGI IMG/M metagenome (GOLD analysis project Ga0247740, IMG submission 180942) | Plant litter microbial communities from Arlington Agricultural Research Station in Wisconsin, United States - UWRJ-L148-409B-2 | ecosystem: Environmental > Terrestrial > Plant litter >...
GCAGTTCTGCTTCCTGGTCCAGCCGGCTTCGCTGTGCTGGACGAACAACCTGCTTACCCAGGTCAGCTCCCGGAGATATGGTGTGTCGACATCGCGAAAGACAGCCGTACTTTCGTACACGCGCACTGGGTGCTTCTCGTCAAGCAGAGCCTTTCACGGCCAGGTTCCTGGTGTAGAGTCGGCGTGGGTGTTGTCTTGGGAGAGTACGAATCCCTTACCATGAGCCCAGGTGTCGACTGGTTTGAGGATGTGGAGCCGACAACGATTACACTGGTGTGATTTACAGGCCATGGCGTACAGACAACGCCGCATTCGATGGTCTCTCATGCAACAGCTTGAGTTGTTTAGGTCTCGGAAGATCGAAAAGTCACCACATCATGCGGATATGACTGTAACTCTATCATTCCGCGCGCACCGTTGGGTCTCCGAGTATCCTGTTGGGAACGGGCGCTGCCTCGTGTTGTCGCTGAAACCCCCCCCTGCTGATCCATTGTTTGCTCAAAGTCGACGGTCGTTGAGGAACGAGACAAAGTGACAATCCACAAATAGCTTCGGGGATACAATCAGGAGCTCTTCAACGTGAGCTCCCGGTCTAGGATTGACGTACTTTGGGCTCCTGCTGGAAAATGGGATGGTCAAGAGATGCGTGAGGAGCGACCCCACGCCGATAGAGTGAAGCTGCACGTCTGTCTCGTCGAATGTGGAAGCTCCATGTGCGCCAAAACTGAATCGTGCGGGCATCGTCCAGGATTCATGGCACACGAAGCTCGAGCTATGATTTGCGTATGCGCACTTGTTTAGTCCTGGTGGAAGCGGTGTGGGTAGGCAGGCACATGTTTTATGCCAACAGCAGCTCTGAACCACACTCCACTGCTAATCGAGGGGAAATTTTGAAAGGGAACACCTAGTGAGGACGTCTGTTTGATTGTGGGTGAATTTTCGTGCGTGTATAGATAGTCCACGATTAAGACTGCAAACGGCGAAGGGACGAAGGACGGAAAAACTTGCTTGTGAATAGATCTAGGTTACTATGGTAGAGGAAATCAGAACAGGGGTGATGACGGTGTCAATGTCTATGAGGTGCAAGACACTCGCACGCTTTCCGAACATACATAATGACTAGTGACTAGACTACTTTGTGCAAAGACACACGATGCCGTTTTGCCAGTGCCAGCTTGAAATCTACATGCTGCCTCATAATCCACCCCACACTTCAAATCCACACTCCAAACGTCTGTGCAGACATACTGTTTCCCAATCTCATGCGTCTATAAACTATCACAACGCCAGCAATACGGTCATACCCTCTAACGCCTGAAGCTTTCTCAAAAGCCCACCGTTTTCACAAAGCTCAAGCCAATCACCCATTACAAGTCACTAACCGAGTACATTGTACAGATAGCAGTCAATTTGAAGCTAGGTTGATGCCATTATTCGAGTATTAAGCACGAGATACCAACGCGTTCGCCCACACCATAGAAGCACTGACCACGAGATACCGCCCTAGAACGCTGCTACGAACAAAGCACTATTCGCGATAGCACCTATCTATACAAGTCATGCCGCGGAATCCACAGTGAAAATCCCGTTACATGAGACGTCCACCTACCACTTCGGACGCGGCCCATTCGCCACCAACCAACCATTAACATCATGCACGAACCTACACGGAACCTGGTTGCAAGAGCCCGAGACATGCCTCAACGCACACCTCCAGCGGGAGCACTGCTCATCCCCCTGAATGCAATTGTGACACCTCGACTGTGCGTCACAGTCAATGTTCTTGAGGAAGCACTCCATGCAAGGGAAGACCAGCTTAGGCAAGCGTGTAGTCGGGAGGGGAATGATCAAGTGGGCGGCTCCCTTTAGTGATTTGGATTCGTCCTGCACCTTGGTCAAGTGCTTCTGAGTGCGCGCATAGAGCTGATTCAGGGTCTTGTTCTCGTTTCGCTGTCGGTCTAGGTCGCTCGTCTTGCATCGTAGTTCTTCTTGCATCTTGTCGAGCTTGTTCTGCGAGGGTAGACTCTCTCGAAGGACCTCGATCTCGTCGCGCAGCGTGTTGTTGGTGTCCATCTCTTCGAGAAGCTTTTCTTGCAGTTGCTTGATCTTTTTCTCTCGCTGGGCCTGGGTATCCACGAGATTCTGCGCCCTGGTAGCGTGGTCAGAGACGACCGATTGGCTTCGAGTGGCGGCAGTCTTCAGCTCCTCCAATTCAGACTCTTGGTGGGAAATCGTCTTATCCTTCGTAGTTGCGATACGGGCAATCTCCTTGTCCATGGAAACGGTGATACGGGCAATCTCCTTGTCCTTAATAGCTGTGACACGAGCAATCTCTTCTTCGGCAGCAATAAGTCGCGTGAGACTCGTCTCTTCAGTAGTCTTAGATATCCGAAGGTAGTCAACCTCTGCAGTGAGTCTCTCCAGCTTCTTCTGCATTGCGTCCATATCCGCCACCTTGGCCTTGAGCGAGTCGATCTGTAAATCTGCCTTATAAAGCTGAATGTCCCTTTGACGAATATCGCGACCCATAGCGGCCTTGTAGTCCTTATTAGCTTCGAGCTGATAGTGAAGCTTTCCGACCGTGCCACTGACATCTCTCACACCCTCGGTACGTTCGTGCAGCTCTCGCTGAAGAACGCCAATTCTCTTCAAAGCTTCGGCCTTCTCCTTCTGTAGCGTTGATATCTGCGCCATGATACTTGCATATACTGCCTGAGTCAGCCGAACAATGGGTCCATCATCTTCGATCGGGCGGCTCAGGCGGTACGTGGGTGGGGTTGGTGTGCGGTTGTGATCTTGGACTGGCGACGGAACGTAATTGACTTCAATGCGAGGCTTTGCTGAATAACTTGCGATTTCGTTTAGGCCTTTCCCGTAATCTGTTGGGTCGTTGACCCGAGCGCTGCACTCTTTCTCGAAGCCTGGGAAGCCTCCAACTGCGTTGGAATCAATTCCGTAATCTGGCGTCTGAGCGGCTGGAAGGGAAGTTGCGTATAGCGCAGGATCATGACTGTCTTCTAGATCGAGAGTATTGAATTGTGCCATCATCGTCTCTAGCCGTCGCATATTTCCCTCATCGTACTCAGAGTCGGCTAAAGTAGAAGAGACAGTGACCGGCGAGCTAATGTTGTTCGGCTGCGGAGTCTTGGCTGTGTGGGTCGGTGTAGGAAGCTGGGTTGTCATTGGCGAGCCAAACGCGGTCTCCCCTAGAAAGGAAGCGAGCGTTTGATACCTGTAGGCGGTGGTGTTGTCTTGGATGTTGCTGATAGCGAGCGTATTGACCTGACCATCGCCGGTCAAAGGCGCATTCAACCCTGTAACACCGTCAATCATCCAGTAAAAATCGACCCCGCAACGTCAAGCGTCATACCATAAACAACTTGCTTTGTCGCCGGCGTCGGTGTCGGTCTGATCAGTGGCGCGGCTTGACTCGGTGTCCAGGCGCGGGTGCGAGCCATGTTCGTCAGGTCGGCGAAGATGTCGCCCGAAGGCGGCTTCGGCTTGCTCTCAGCCATCTTTTGGGCTGGCGCTGTCTTGAACTCTGGCTGTACTGTCTTGGATTCTGGCTGCGCTGTTGCTGGTGGACCGTCACTGGCAAAGCTAATGAGGTCGTCCTCGCCGGCTAAAAGATCAGCTGGTGTTTACTAAGAGAGTCTCAAGTACTTGCATCCAGTCATGGTACGTGGAGGTGCTACCTGCGACGGTGGTGTGCCGCAGGTCGAGGAAGTCGTTACGAGAAGGTGCAGCCGCAGGTCAAAGAAGTCGTCCCGAGAAGGCAGAGCCGTGCGTCGCACGATTGTGCATTGCTCGTGTTGCTCCCTCCCGATCGACGGCGGTGGTATGGCCGTAGATTGAGAAATGTGTTCTGAGAAGGCGGCTCTAAGCAGTGCCAAGACTTGTTGTGGACTATGGAGGAAGGAGCAAGGCGAAGTGAGCGCGAAAGAGCCGAAGTGAGTCCAAGTGAAGGTGGAATTTACCAAGTTCCACGGATGCTAGAGTAAAGGGTCATAGTCTTTTGGCTAGGCAATGTTATGTCTATGGGGTGAATGGAGGAATTGAGTTTGTTCGATAGCAGTGGGTTGTCGTATGGGGGTAGGAAATATGCCATATGTGGGCACCCCATACGCTTCGATCTGGGCACTCACCTTCGAGCTATCGCTAAACTACTAGTACGACGTCGAAACACAGACACGGCATTCGAGCAAAGAGGCAATGGCAAGTGGAGAGTATTGACGATGCATGAAACGACTGTGTGGATTCAAAAGAAAGTGATGTGTCTATCGTCTTGGGTTCTCGAGCAGAACAGAGAATTGGGAGAACGGGAGGCGTCGCAGTCTTTCCGAATGTTGCAAAATATCCGAGCCAGGAGATAGACGTGCCTAGTACGTGCTTTAAGCACGTCGCTGCGCTGCTGCGCGTGATGGGGTCTGGTGCGAACAGCGTTCATCACCTCCCGTACTTCTTCAGTTCCCAAACGCGGATCGGGGGATACACAATTGCCGCCCAAGCGAAGCCAATGTAGTTACCCATCTATTTATCGTTAGCATGCATCTTACACCTCTACCAGCCATACTCACATCAGCTCCATAATCACCCACAAGATGCGCGATAGGTCCAATATACCACACCTGCGCCATACCCAAAATCGCGCCCACCCACCCGACAACAAAGGCAATGAAAGCCGCAACGCCTATCGGTAGCTTATTCGGCTGATCCCACACTGCCCAATTGAAACCTGTCGTTCTCCTGAAGATGAGCGCTTCTTCCAGTACAATAGCCATCCAGATGGAGACCCAATATCCCATCAGCGCCAGGAAGTTGGTGAAGATCTCGGCGAGATGACCACGTCCAGCGAGAGCGCAGACAGTGTAGATGATGACACCGATCGTGTTCCAGATCACACGGGGAATTGCGGAGGCCCAGCGACCGAGGATTTGCGCGTCAATGCCGGAGGAATAGGTGGGCACGATGAGGTTGGCTACCAGTCCGAGGGCTACGACGACGCTGCAGAAGCTACCAAAGGTGCCGAGTGGGCGATACCCTTCGACTATGAGAGCACCTTGTGAAACGCCATAAGATGCCTCCCAAGCGGTGTTCGTCAGCATCCCGCAAGCAAGGCCGATACCAAGGAGAAATGCGAACGTGAAGCTGGTCGATAGACCAATCATCGTGACGGAGAAAACCTTCCATCGTGAGGTGTGCTCGGGGTAGTAGACAAGGTAGTCTGCAGCTCCACCTCCGTACGTGATAGCCGCCGCAAGGTTCAGGCCGAAGAAAGACAGCCGGTTTGCGATGAGAGTTCTCCCGGTTAGGACTGATGTTGCCGATGTGTTGAAGTGCGGACCTGCAACTCCAGCTAAGACGCTGAGGACGACCAACTGCGGCATCCAGGCGTAGCGCTCATAGTAATGGAACACTTGGTAGCCGAAAGTCGTAATTCCCCAGGTAATGACGGCGACCACAATGATGCCGACGATAACCGACATATTGTTCGGCGATACAGCGGAGAGGATTTGGCCCGCAATAACGCAGTCAATCAAACAGTACCCCAGGAACACGATGATGTTGAGGATCACCACGATCTTCGACGGCCACCATCCCATGATGTAGCGCGAGAAAATCATGGTTCTATTCCCGCTCTTGGGTCCGAATGTAGCATTGTAGGCCACGGCGAGGCATCCAACGAGCATGCCGAAGACTGCACATAGACAAGAATCGAGGAAGCCCAGCTCAAACACGGCAGGTCCGAGCATGCCGAGCGTGATGTTGTTTGCCGCCAGATTGATGGAGAACCACATCATGGCCACCTGCGCATACCCTAACGAGCGAAGATCGTGTCGCTCGTCGGTTTCTACGCGCTGTATGCCTCTTGCCTCCAGGTTGTATACCACAAGCTGCCTCTCAAAGCTCTTCCACACTGATTGCAATCTGCTCGCAAAACCCTTGGCATTCTCTTGCGCGTTCACCTCGTGGGTTGGTAGACCATCATCCGGAGCCAAGACCATGCGCGAGGTCTTCTCATCGTTCTCGTTCGCGACGGAAGGTTGGCGATCGGATTCCATGAGGACCTAGACTGATCAGCAGCGTTTGCGGGGAGGGCAGCAATGCATGATGTCCTTTCGCAGGATTTAACCTGATCAAGTTCAGACCGTATTTTCTCAGATCCCAGCGCAAATAGTGCGCTGGCGACCACCGGTCTCATGCAATTGCCTTGTCAATACCTTGATCGGGGAATCTGCTACTCAGCTGCATGTTAGATGTCGTCGTACTTGCAATGCGATCTGGATGCCAGAAACGCGTAGAGTAGATGACGGAGCTTAGTGGTATGCGGAAGTATCGAGCAACTAAGGAGCTTCGTGTAGGACTACGAAAGTTTGGTGAGGGGGGTCGCGTATTCTTATAGAGGCCTTGCGGGCGTGACGGGCGCAAAATTTTGGGCGATGATCGGATCGACCCCGCTTTTCCGCGGCATACTGAATGCAGCACGCTGACGAAGCGATTGTTGGCTTCTTAAGAAGTGGCTGATATACATGAGACAAATTTGCGCACAATGGCTGCTGTTCACAACCGTTGTGCGCTGCAATGGTCATCTTGGATGATGACTGATGTTGTGACACCAAAGCACGTGTGGTCGCGTCATGACAATCAATGGGACATCACCACACCCCAACGCGCTCCGTTCACCAACCATCGCAACGTTGCTCACAAGAATTGCTTTCGTGTGAGGCCAGCGATGCGACGTCGTTAACGAGATGGCCTCGCGCAGGAGTCGTCTCAATGTCGCGAGATGAGCCGACATATGCGTCTCGTGGCCACTATTGCGACGCACTGATGGGTGCACAGCAACCCGTTTTGCGAAGGTACCGCTCAAAACATCTATCTTATCTCGTCCCATCTCTTTCTGTTCTATCTCACTTCGTCCCCAAACGTCCTTATTCGCGAGAAATCCAACATCACTTGCCGTCGTCCACTTCGATCGGTACCGGACACCGCGCGACCACGGAACAAGCAAGTCCATGCGAAACTGCGCTCACATATCACCTGTACGGCACGGGTACACACCCGCGCGTACTTGTACAAGCTCATCACCATCACCTGCAGGTCGCTCACTGTGAGCTTCCCAACCTTGCCTAGCTCGTAGGATCTCCTCGCCTTATCGAGATGAGCCACAAACGGGAACGCGCGCCTTGGTCGTACCTGCGGGGACACAGTTGACCCGCATAGTATTTAGATTGCAGCATATGCGCCGTGCATCTTTAATTTGACGTGAAGCTTTCTCGACAACTTTCGACTGTTGCTATGTTGAAGTATTGCAGTCTTGTCTTGGTGGCTGGGGTCTTACCCTGGGCTATCGGAGCGGCGCCCACTTTCCAGTCTAGAGATAACAGCACGTGCCGGAGGACGAAGGTCGCAATTCTGTGAGTGCGTTCGAGATTGCAGAGATGGGAGCAATGGATTAACAAGCTGTGAAGAGGTGCTGGTGTTGCTGGAATCACAGCTGCGGTAGGCAATTGAATCATCTCGTTCAACCTCGTCAACATGCTTACATGCGATAGCAAGCATTGGCCAACCAATCCGTCACCGATTTCTTGATCGTCGAGTACAATGGCGAGATCGGGGGTAGGATGGTGCACACAACCTTTGGCCAAGATCCAGACGGCAATCCGTACACCATAGAGCTCGGTGCAAATTGGGTAACGGTTTACTTCGCTCGTGTGACAGTATCGAGATCGACTGACAGCAGCAGGTACAAGGCCTCGGTACCGAAGGTGGTCCGGAGAACCCCATCTGGACTTTCGCAAAGCAATACAACGTTACAAATACCTACTCGGATTACTCGTCAATCCTCACCTACAACGAAACGGGGTTCGTAAACTATACTTCTCTACTCTCCGATTTTGAAGACGAAACATGGCCCATCTTCGAGCAAAATGCCGGCACCATCCTCACTGAGAACCTACAAGATCGTAGCATGCGCGCCGGCTTGTCACAAGCAGGCTGGAAGCCGAAGAAGTTGGATATGGCAGCGCAGGCGGTCGAGTGGTGGCAGTGGGATTGGGAAACGTCCTACCCTCCCGACGAATCGTCCTTTGTCTTCGGCATCACGGGATACAACCTAACGTTTTACCAATACTCCGAAGAGAACAATCTTGTTACCGACCCGCGTGGCTTCAACACCTGGCTGAAAGGTGTAGCGGGCACCTTCCTGAAACCAAATGACACACGCCTCCTGCTCAACACTATCGTGTCCGCCATCGATTATTCAAGCTCCGGTGTAAAAGTTACCATGGAAGATGGCAGCTGCATCGAAGCCGACTACGCCCTCTGCACCTTCTCCCTCGGCGTCCTCCAAAACGATGCCGTGTCTATTACCCCAGCCCTCCCCGACTGGAAAGACACCGCCATAGCAACATTCCAAATGGGCACCTACACGAAACTCTACCTCCAATTCAACGAAACTTTTTGGGACCCAGACACCCAGTTCTTCCTCTACGCCTCCCCCACACGCCGCGGATACTACCCAGTCTGGCAATCGCTCTCCACCGAAGGGTTTCTCCCCGATTCCAACATCATCTTTGCCACAGTCGTCGGCCGCGAATCCTACCGCGTCGAAGCGCAAGACGACGAAACCACTAAAGCGGAACTCATGGCCGTGCTGCGCGAAATGTTCCCGGACGTCGACGTCCCAGAGCCCATTGCGTTTATGTATCCGCGATGGACCACCGAACCCTGGGCCTATGGCAGCTACTCCAATTGGCCCGTCGGCACGACTCTAGAAAACCATCAAAATCTCAGGGCGAATATTGAGAGACTGTATTTTGCGGGCGAGCATACGTCGGCGGAGTACTTTGGATTTTTGCATGGAGCGTGGTTTGAAGGGCAGGAGGCGGGGATGCGGATTGCCGGGATGGTGACGAAGGAGTGTGTGAATGTTGAGAGTGGGTGTGGGGATTATTATCGGTACGAGGTTTTGCATGGGACTACGGAGTTCGCTGAGTTTAATGCATTTAATGGGATAGGAGTGAGTCCTTTTTTTGTTGCTGAGAGTGACGACGTGGAGGCGTAGGATTTATACAGATCCGAGAGAGAGTTGGGGGTAGATATGGTGTGATCAGGTACGGTTCACATCATGTTCAGACGCTTCGACCATTCTGCGCCTTTTCTTTCCACACCAACAGTCGACTAAATTTCACGAACAAATTTGTCGGACCAGATAGCCGCGTGATTCGCCATTACCAAATATTTTGATTGTGAGGTTACTGAGATAACAATAGCAAAGAAAGAAGGGGTGTGGACTCGCACAGGAGCTCGTCGCACGCGGAATTTCGAACGATTTCAGAGCACTGCCCTGTAATGATATCTGAGAATAGGACCCATGAAATACCAGATACTGCACTTTAGCTGCTTTCCAGTGCGCGGAATGCGTTAGTAGTTCGAAAACGAAAAAGAAACCCGAAAAGCAATCTTCCAGTCGACATATCAATGTCCACCTTAATCATGGTGTCAGTATTCAAGTGCCACGACGCGAAAAAAGGAATACGAGAAGTTTGGGAAAATGCCTGCGCTTTCAGAGTCTTGTCTCCCACCTCTTGACCCTTGCACCACTCATGTCACTAATCCACTATCCCAGTCCAAACCCGTGTATGCCCTTTCCCAACCATCGATACCGAAACAAAACTTGCGGAGCGCTGGGGCTGCGAATGCGCAGAGACCGGGGCGCAATGGGGCAGTGCGTATCGATCCTGAAGTGGGGGTACACGAAAGCGGGGGAGTGGAACATTGCTGTACGACCGAAGATTCCTCTGGGCGCCGCCTGCTTCGATGTCGTGTTCGTCTAAGCCCCAAGTCAGGCTACGGGGAGTCTAGGCACAACATGACTCAAGTAAAAAGAGCTGCGGATACGGCGGACACGGAAGAGATGGGACACAAGGCAGACTTACCTCGATGCTCGCAATGCCTCCTTCGAGACTCCCACCAGGTGAGAGTAGCAACGATGAGGGAGAGGCCGCCGATGACGAGCGTGGTTATGACTTCGTTGGAAAGGATCGTCATGCTTGGTGCATGATCGAGGGTCGAACAGAGGCTATCGTGTTGATACTATGTTGGCTTGAAGAGTTGAAAGGAGTGAGATGATGATGTTCAGTAT
>Ga0247740_1001452_pt1 | contig 10142 bp, 10 predicted proteins | sample UWRJL148409B2_FD_180942 | JGI IMG/M metagenome (GOLD analysis project Ga0247740, IMG submission 180942) | Plant litter microbial communities from Arlington Agricultural Research Station in Wisconsin, United States - UWRJ-L148-409B-2 | ecosystem: Environmental > Terrestrial > Plant litter >...
CAACTAAAAAGACAAAAAATGAAAATTAGATATATCTTATTATTAGCATTTCCACTAATAATCGCTTCGTGCTGCGGTAGCATTTCAACAGCAAAAAAAACATATCAAATATCTGAAACCACTCCACTAAAATCCAATTGGAATTTTAATTCAAAAGAATGGCTGCTCCAAAAAGACACTCTAATAGGAAAAGGAGGTCCGATGCATTGGGGCGTAATAGAATCAAAAAAACAACTTCCGGAAAATTATGAGATCGATTTTAAAGTAAATATCACCAAAGAATCTCTTTTTGAAGTTATGCTTAACATCGATAAAGAAAATTACATCAGAACCTATCTCTACCAAATCGATCAGAATATCGTAATAGGAAGAGGTGTTTACAATAAAAACAGCGATGAGTACGGCAAACGCGGAGGAATAACGTTGTATAAAAAACCAATGAAATTAGAAAACAACAAATGGTACGAGGTAAAAATTAGAGTTTCAAATAATCAATTATTCTTTTCAGTCGATAACGAAACCTTTTTAGAATGTTCCCTTGAAAAAACCAAACTAAGCCAACAAGGCAAACTTGGTTTCTTAACCAACGGAGAAGCAAAAATTATAGACCTAACCATTAAAAACATTGAATAGATTTTTTATTATTTAACCATTAAGCTATTAAGAAAAATTAAGTTCAACGCTTAACTAACTTAATATCTTAATGGTAAAAAGAAAACCCTAAATAGTAAAAAACAAAAAAGCTCCAAATTGGAGCTTTTTTTATACGAGAAAATCTCTTCTCTATTTTCTTTATTCTAAAATCTAAAATTTTATTCCTCCTCTTCTATACTATGCGTCTTACCGTAGTTACGCCACTTTTCAATACAATCCTGAAGATCCTGAGGAAGTTCAGTATCAAAACGCATCATTTCTCCAGTTGTAGGATGCACAAAACCAAGTGTTTTAGCATGCAAAGCCTGACGTGGTAATGCTTTAAAACAATTATCAATAAACTGTTTGTATTTCGTAAAAGTCGTTCCTTTCAAAATCAAATGACCGCCATAACGTTCGTCATTAAAAAGCGGATGCCCGATATGTTTCATATGTGCACGAATCTGATGTGTTCTACCCGTTTCTAATTTACATGAAATCAAAGTAACATAACCAAAACGTTCCAAAACCTTATAATGCGTAATTGCAGGTTTTCCAATTTCAGGATCAGCAAAAACAGCCATTTGCATGCGGTCTTTTAAGTGTCTCGCCAAATTTCCTTCAATCGTTCCCGACTCTTCGGCAACATTTCCCCAAACAAGAGCAATATACTCACGTTCAGAAGTTTTAGCTTCAAATTGTTTCGCCAAATGCGTCATCGCCGCTTCTGTTTTAGCCACCACCAAAAGTCCGGATGTATCCTTATCAATTCGGTGAACCAAACCTGGGCGTTCGCTGCTGTTCATTGGTAAATTATCAAAATGATGTGCCAAAGCATTTACCAAAGTCCCGGTGTAATTTCCGTGACCCGGATGTACCACCATTCCCGGCTCCTTGTTAATCAGCAACAAAGCATCATCTTCGTAAACAATATTTAGCGGAAGATCTTCCGGAAGAATATGATTTTCAAATGGAGGATGTGTTAACATAACCGTCACAACATCAAACGGTTTTACTTTATAATTTGATTTTACAGGAATATCATTTACAAAGATATTCCCTTCTGCTGCTGCGTTCTGAATTTTATTTCGCGTCGCATTCTGAATCAAATTCATTAAATATTTGTCAATACGCAAAAACGCTTGACCTTTAGGGACTTCAAACCTGAAATGTTCGAATAATTCGTCTTCCAGATCTAAATTTTCATTATTATTGTTCATCTTTTGGGGTTTCAGTAGTTGGCGTAGCTGTACTGTCTACGACCTGACTTTCATCTACATAACTTGCTTTTCCGTCACCTAAAACCAAGTCGATTTTAGACGCTTTCAGCACGCGGTCTCCTACTTTTAAGTTTCTACCTTTATAACGCATCTCCAGCACCATATCTTTTCCAAGATTTGGAATATAAGTAATCGTTCCCTGCTCAAGCCCTAAAGCCTTCAAAGTCGGAACTGCCTCACGATACGTTTTCTCGATCAAATCAGGAATTCTAACAGAAGAAAATCCCGACGCATTAATTTTAATATATATTTTTCTTCCCACTTTTACCTTCGTTCCCGGCAAAGGATCTTGCTCAACAACACTGTATTTAGGAAATTCACTTCTGTAATCAACACTATCCAAAAGCACATAATCCAGGTCAAGTTCATCCAATTTTGCCTCAACTTGTTCCTCCGTCAATTTAGACAAATTCGGAACCGCAATTTCATGTCCATGATCAGTTGTAAAAGTCAGCCAATGCATAAACAGATAACCCAAAACAGCAATAATAGCAGCCGCAATCAAGATTTGTAAAAAAAACACCCGGCTTGTTAAATACTTACGTAAAGTCATAAATTTATTTTTAGTTGTCGCAAAGATAAAGCTATTTCGTTTCAAAAAAAATGATAATTTTGTTTTAAGCAAGAAAGTGTTCTGATTGTCATCCTGAGCGAAGTCGAAGGATAATTTTCAGGAGCTATTTCCTGCTGTCCGCTGTATCTTTTATGGTGAACCCCACCATAAAAGGATGCCGCTCCCATCAGGGCTAGGGCTTTAGGATTCATTAGAAGATTTCAGTACTATTTGTCAGGCTGAACGAAGTCGAAGCCCCGCAAAGAGAATTGCCATACATTACCGAAAAGCATGTGTAATTTCTTCTCCGTCGAAATGACAAGCAGATCGAAAATGGCACGCAGATCTAACAGATTTAGACAGATAAACACAGATTTTTTTAAATTTAATTCGTGAATTCGTGGCAAAAAACCTGAAACCTGAAACAATTAAACAAATAAACTATTAAACATAACAAAATAAATCATAGAATGAAAAACATAGCCATCATCATGGGCGGATACTCAAGCGAATACAAAATTTCGCTTATCAGCGGAAACGTCGTTTACCAATATCTTGACAAAACAAAACACAACGGATTCCGAATTCATATCTTTAAAGAAAAATGGGTGTACGTAGACGAAAAAGATGCTGAATATACCATCGACAAAAATGATTTCTCTGTAACTATAAACGATCAGAAAATTACTTTCGACTGTGTTTTCAACGCCATTCACGGAACTCCGGGAGAAGATGGACTAATGCAGGCTTATTTTGAATTACTAGGAATTCCGCAATCCTCTTGCGATTATTACCAGGCTGCATTGACTTTCAATAAACGTGATTTATTATCAGTTTTAAAACCATATGGAATCAAAACGGCAATTTCTTATTACCTAAATAAAGGTGATATTATCAATACAGACGAAATCGTTAAAAAAGTTGGTTTACCATGTTTCGTAAAACCAAACAAAGCAGGATCCAGTTTCGGAATCTCAAAAGTAAAATCTGAAGCCGAATTGCCAATTGCCATCGAAGTGGCCTACAAAGAAGACAACGAAATCATCATAGAAAGTTTCCTTGACGGTACCGAAGTTTCTGTTGGAGTAATTAATTATCAGGGAGAAATTAAAGTTCTACCAATCACCGAAATTGTTTCCGACAATGATTTCTTTGACTACGAAGCCAAATACGAAGGGAAATCGCAAGAAATAACACCAGCCAGAATCTCAGACGAGCTAACACAAAAAGTTGGTGAAACAGCAAAACGTGCATACGAAGTCTTAAAAATGAAAGGGTTCTCAAGAAGCGAATTCATCATTGTAGACAACGAACCGTATATGTTAGAAATGAATACAATTCCTGGTTTAACAACCGAAAGTCTGATTCCGCAGCAAGCACAGGCAGCCGGAATTTCGCTTCAGGATTTATTCACAAACGCAATTGAGTTAGCACTTATATAAGTTGCTAAGATACTAAGGTTCTGAGATGCTAAGATTTCAGAACCTTAGTTTTTTTTTAAAGACAAAAACCGTAGCAACTTAGCATCTCAGAACCTTAGCAACTTAAAAAAAATGAAAGAAATCTTCGAATGGAATAGACTTTTTTACAACAATCTTCCCGCAAACTTTGCGCTCGAAGTGATATTTCGTTCTACGGTAATGTTTATCATTTTACTGCTCACCTTAAAATTAGCAGGAAAACGAGGTGTAAAACAATTATCGATTTTCGAAACCGTAATCATTATTGCATTAGGTTCTGCAGCAGGAGATCCAATGTTTTATGAAGATGTTGGTATTGTTCCCGCTGCAATTGTATTTACTGTAATCATTATTTTGTACCGTTCTGTAACCTGGCTTACCGGAAAAAGTAAAAAATTTGAAGAATTTATAGAAGGCAAAACCGAATGTTTAATCAATAATGGAAAATTTTCTATTACTACTTTCAAAAAAGAAAGTCTGGCACAAGACGAATTTTTCTCTGAACTTCGAATAAAATCTATCGAACATCTCGGACAAATAAAACATGCTTTTATAGAAACCAGCGGAGAAATCAGCGTATTTTTTTATGAAGATCAGGAAGTAAAATACGGATTACCTATCTTACCCGCTGCATTCAATAAAAAAAGCAAAACAATAGAAAAAGAGGGCATTCACGCCTGCACTTTTTGCGGTCATACCGAAGAGCAAAAACCAGGAACCGCACAATGCGAAGTCTGTAAAAAAGACGAATGGGTTCCGGCTTTAAGTACAAAAAGAATCACTTAACAGTAGCTTTGTAAACCAGAAACTTTCAAATAAAAAAATATGCTATTTCTTGTTGGGACTCGAGATTCAAATATTAAAAACGGTGTGATTTTAAACGAAAAATGCCCAAAATGTAATACACAAGATGCATTGCATTTTAGCATTTATAAAAAATACACACACGTTACTCTCATTCCATTATTTCCGGTTGGAAAAACTGTTTACATAAGATGTAGTAATTGCGAAGAAAACTTTGATTATGAAGATTTATCTGAAAGTGCTCAATTACAACTAAGAAATGAAAAATTAGATTATTCAATCTGGATGTTTTCCGGTTCTATCATAATAGCCTTATTCCTTATTTTTACAATTAATAGATACTTTGAAAATAAAGATGAAGCAGGAGTTCTAATAAAAAATCCAATGCAAGGTGATGTTTATAATTTAAAATTAAATAATGGCTATTATTCAAATATGCGAATAGATAAAATTACCGCAGATAGTGTCTACGCCACATTGAATGATTTTCAGGCGTATATGCCAAATGAAATAGATGATTTAAATAAACCTGAAAACTATTCAAACAGAAAAGTTTATTATTCAAGAAAAGATTTAATGAAACTTTATCAGGAAAATGAAATATTAAAAATTACTCAAGAAAAAGCTAATGGTTTTAGTAATTAAAACCTTTGTAACTTTGAACCTCTGAACCTAAAAAAAATGCGAAAAGCCATATTCCCCGGATCATTCGATCCTATAACACTAGGACACGAAGATATCATCAAAAGAGGAATTCCTTTATTTGATGAAATCGTAATTGCTATTGGTGTCAATGCCGAAAAAAAATATATGTTTTCACTCGAAGAAAGAAAACGCTTTATAGAAGAAACTTTCAAAGACGAACCGAAAATTTCAGTAATTACTTATGAAGGATTGACCATCGATTTAGCCAAAAAGGAAAAAGCCAATTTCATCCTGAGAGGACTGCGCAATCCAGCCGATTTCGAATTCGAAAAAGCCATTGCCCATACCAATAGAAAACTTTCTAAAATAGAGACTGTATTTTTATTAACAGCAGCAAGTACTTCATTTATTAGCTCAAGCATTGTCCGCGATGTACTGCGTCATGGCGGCGAATACGAAATGCTGGTTCCGGATGCTGTTAGAGTGAAGAAAAAATAATACTATTTTAATTTATAAGCAATGAAATCAACTAAAATAATTACAACTCTTTTTTTCTTAGCTCTTTATAATATTTCTTTCGGACAAAAATATTATGGACAAATTATAACACCAAAAAACGATACCTTAAATGTCGAAATAAAACTTGATGCATCATCTTTTAATGTTAATAGACTAATTTATTTACAAGATAAAATTTCAGTTGTGCAAAAAGATGGAGTTACTTTAACTTATTTGCCAAAAGATTTGAAAAGCTTTAAAATCAAATTAGAAAAAGAAACAGTCTTTTTTGAGAGTGTTGATGAATCATCATTTGCCCAAATTCTTTATTCAAATAAAATAAAACTTTATAAAATATTAAATAAAATATCTAACAGTCATATTATTCGATTGTATGTTATAAAAAAACCTAATAACAAAGATTATTACAAAATGCCAGCAATGGGTCTTAGTAGACTAATTACTAAAGATGCAATATTACCAGTGATTGAAGATTGCAAAATCTCATATGAAAAAATTAAAAATGATGAAATCAAAATTAAGGATGAAAAAATACTAGTAGAATTCATTAAAGACTATGAAAATACTTGCTTTTAAAGAATATGAAAGCACTCAAAAACACAAAAAAACATAAACTTGCAAGCGAAACAAATTATAAGTAATTTCGCATTTTTAAAATAAAAACCAAATAATGAGCATCGAAAGAGAATTAAACAAACGTAGCGGATCTAAATGTGAACTTTGTGGCGCCGAAGAAAACCTAAAAGTGTACGAAGTATTACCAACTAAAAAAGGAGGTCTTGACGAAAGTATTTTAGCGTGCAGTACGTGTATAGACCAAATTGAAAACCCGGATAATGTCGATTTAAATCACTGGAGATGTCTTAACGACAGTATGTGGAATGAAAACGTTGCGGTACAAGTGGTAGCCTGGAGAATGTTAAGCCGTTTACGTACAAATGGCTGGCCTCAGGAATTATTAGATATGATGTATTTAGACGAAGATACGCTGGCATGGGCACAAGCAACCGGAGAAGGTGAAGACGACGAGAATAAAATTATTCACCGCGATAGCAACGGAGTGATTTTAGAACACGGAGATTCTGTAGTTTTAATCAAAGATCTTAAAGTAAAAGGATCGAGCATGGTAGCCAAACAAGGAACCGCAGTTCGTAACATCCGTTTGGACCACGAAAACGCCGAATACATCGAAGGAAAAGTCGATGGTCAGCAAATTGTGATTATCACTCAATACGTGAAGAAAATATAAGTTTTAGCCACAGTCGCAGTTTTCAGTTATTTGCTAAGTGAAAACTGTGACCGAAAACTGTAAACTAAAAAAGGGCTATTCAAAATATGAATAGCCCTTTTTTTATGTTGTATTTAGAGTAAATTATTTTTGGAATAATTTGTTGATCTGATCTTTTAATAATGGCTCAGAAACATTGCTTGTTGCAGAAGAAGCATCTTTAGAAGAAACCATAAACTGAACTGTAGCTTTCTCAGGAATAACGCTTCCTGTGTAGTGTAACCAGATATAGTTGTTAGGTAATTCTAATTTGATATCGTATAAAGGAGTTGCAGTAAAACCGTTTACAATGATATTATAAAGACTGTTATAATCATTATTTACATTTTTAAATGTAAATTTTCTCAAGCTTGATGATTCGTCATCGTTCTGAATACTTGTATAGTAAACAGTATATTCATCTCCAATTTTTTGAATATAATTGTTATTTACTTTTCCTAATCTTTCAACCGGTACAGTTTCAATAACTTTAATTTGTGCAAAAGAGACAAAACTAAACATCAAAATGGCAATCGTAATAATTCTTTTCATAATTAATTTGGGGTTTATTATTTACGGGCACAAGAAACGCAGAAAATATGATAAATTAAAGCCTTATCCGTTAATTTATTAACAATAAATTAAGATTGTTGTTTAAAATCAATCAAAAACTGTGCGATTTTAAATTAAAATATTGAAATTCAATAATTTAACACACCGCTAATCCCTCAAAATATATTAAAAACCATCTAAATCCAGTGATCGCCAAGGATCAAAACAGATTATAACTATAAATATTTTACTACAATAATTACTTCTTGATTTTAATATAGTTCTTTAATTAAAAGAAAATCTGATCGCAAACAAACCTGAAACTTAAAACCTGAAACAAAAAAATTACTTCTCCTCTTCTTTCTTTACCACTTTACGGGCAACTTCGATTTTAAATTTTTTACCTTTCATTTTTTCGTCTTTAATATTATGCAGTAAATCTTTTACTTTATTGAATTTTACTGCCGCAAACGAAATAAAATCTTTTACTTCGATCAATCCTAGATCGCCTTTCTCTAATTTTCCTTTCTGAGAAAAGAAACCAACAATATCAATCTTATTCAGTTTTGTTTTCTTTCCGCCGCTAATATAAATAGTTTGGTATTCAGGCGGTTTGGGTAAAGTAGTAGTATTTTCGACTTTTAAAACTTCCATTCCGTAGTCGATATAATCCAATTGTTTTTCACTTTCGTGAATGATAATATACGCCGTACCCGAAGCCTGCATACGCGCCGTACGACCGTTACGATGCGTAAACTCGTCTTCTTTAAGCGGTAAATGATAATGAATTACGTGTTTCATCTCCGGAATATCCAATCCACGAGCCGCTAAATCGGTTGTGATGAGGTAACTCATACTTCCGTTTCTAAACTGAATCAAAGCACGTTCGCGCTCGTCCTGATCCATTCCGCCATGATAATACGTAGCATAAATTCCTTTTTCGTTCAATGTATCACTAATACGTTCTGCCGCATCGCGATGATTACAAAAAATAATAGCCGATTGAGATTTCAACGAACAAATCAAGTTAAACAAACTTCCTAATTTGTCTTTGGCTGGCGAAACAATCATTTTCATCGAAAGATTTGTTTTTTCTTCCTGTTCCGGAATAAAATCCAAAATAGTAGGATTTACAACTCTTGTATATCTTGGAATTTCAATATCTGAAGTGGCCGAAACCAAAACACGTTTGTTCAGTTTTGTCAACTTCCCAATGATATATGACATTTGCTCATGGAACCCCAATTGCAATGATTTATCAAATTCATCCAGAATCAAAGTCTGAATTTTATCAGTTCTAAAAGTATCTCTGTCAATATGATCTGCAATTCTTCCTGGAGTTCCTATTAAAACTGCCGGAGGATTGCTTAAATTCTTGATTTCAGTATCTATAGAGTGACCTCCGTAACAAATATTTACTTTGTATGGCGTACCCATTTTTTTCCAAACCTGCTCGATCTGCAAACCTAATTCACGCGAAGGCACTAATATTAAACATTGAACCGAAAGAATTTCGGGCTGTAATAATTCTAAAACCGGAAGCAAAAAAGCCAATGTTTTTCCTGATCCTGTAGGAGAAAGTAATAATACATTATTATCGTTTAAAATTGCGTCTTGAGCAACTTCCTGCATTTCGTTTAGGGTTTCAATTCCTAAGTTCGAAAGTATGTTGTTGGAATGGTGATTTTTATTCATTTTGCAAAAGTAGGCAAAAAAAGTTGTTTCAGGTTTTCTTTGTTTCAGGTTTCAGGTTTCCCAAACTTTGTCTCAAATTTTTACCGCAAAGTCCGCAAAGGTTTTTAAAATAAATTGTGTTTAGAATGTGTTGACAAACACAAAGTTCGCAAAGCTTTGCGAACTTTGCGTATATCTTTGAGCACTTTGCGGTAAAATGCCAAACTTACTCTACTCCAATTTTCAACTTGAAAACTGAAACCTGAAACAAATAAAAACTTTATATTTGATTCCTATTAAAACCCCAATTCATGAAACTTTTTACCATTGTCCTTTCACTTTTCACAATCGCAATTTTCGCTCAAAACAATAAAAAATACGATACTTTTTTTGAGAAAGGAAACGGAAATCAGTCGGCTTCTTATGAAGAAACAATTGCTTATTTTAAACTTTTGGCGAAAGATTTTCCAACGATTCAGATTACAGCAATGGGATTGACAGATTCCGGAGAACCTTTGCATATGGTGGTTTATAATCCTGACAAGGAATTTGATTTTGAAAAAATTCAGAAAAGCAAAGCGGTTCTTTTTATCAATAACGGCATTCATGCCGGCGAACCTGACGGAATCGATGCAACGATGCAATTCTATCGGGATTTGGCCATTGGCAAAATAAAATCACCCAAAAATACTGTTCTGGTTACTATTCCTGTTTATAATATTGGAGGAGCTTTAAATAGAAATTCAACTACAAGA